>Ga0067045_1002708_pt1 | contig 116565 bp, 99 predicted proteins | sample TerdegcTABiofilm_FD_59184 | JGI IMG/M metagenome (GOLD analysis project Ga0067045, IMG submission 59184) | Combined Assembly of (Gp0054472, Gp0054536) Wastewater bioreactor microbial communities from Singapore -Terephthalate degrading...
TGGGCTGCTTCAACGAAGAGGATGTGCGAGGACCCCAGAACGACTATGTGAGCTTGAAGTGTTACCCATGTCTGTGAGCTGAGTTGTTACCCATGTCCTTGACACGTACAACCCGAATGTCCGCGACCCTTCGCTTCGCTGCGGGCAACCTGCGCCGGGCCGCCTGCGGGGTTCGCCGTGAAACTCGTTGCGCGCTGCGCGCTCCACTCAAACATCACGGCGAGTCAGTTGACGAAGCAGTCCTGTCCTTCGGCAGGACTGCAACCCCGCAGGCGGCCCGGCGCAGGCGTGGACATACGGGAGGGGTGAGAGGGGGCCTGGGTCAGGGGCAGCATGCTGCCCGCTGCACGTTTGCCGCCTCTTTTACCTCGCGCGTGCGTTGATCACGGCCTCGGCCACGTTGCGCGGTGCTTCGGCGTAGTGCTTGAACTCCATGGAGTAGGTGGCACGGCCTTGCGTTTGCGAGCGCAGGGAGGTGGCGTAGCCGAACATTTCGGACAGGGGCACTTCGGCCTTGATGGACTTGCCGCCGCCGGCCATGTCGTCCATGCCCTGCACCATGCCGCGCCGCGAGGACAGGTCGCCCATGACGGTGCCGGCGTAGTCTTCGGGCGTCTCGACTTCCACGGCCATCATGGGCTCCAGGATGACGGGGCTGGCCTTCCTGGCGGCTTCCTTGAAGCCGAAGATGGCCGCCATCTTGAAGGCCATTTCGTTGGAGTCCACGTCGTGGTACGAGCCGAAGGTCAGGGTGACCTTGACGTCCACCACGGGGTAGCCGGCCAGCACGCCGCTGGTCAATGCCTCGACCACGCCCTTTTCCACCGCAGGGATGTACTCGCGCGGCACCACGCCGCCCTTGATGGCGTCGACAAACTCGAAGCCCTTGCCGGGTTCCTGCGGCTCCACCGTGAAGACCACGTGGCCGTACTGGCCCTTGCCGCCTGACTGGCGCACGAACTTGCCGTCCACATCGGTGACTTTCTTGCGGATGGTCTCGCGGTAGGCCACCTGGGGCTTGCCCACGTTGGCTTCCACGTTGAACTCGCGCTTCATGCGGTCCACGATGATTTCCAGGTGCAGCTCGCCCATGCCGGCAATGATGGTCTGGCCCGATTCCTCATCGGTGCGCACGCGGAAGGACGGGTCTTCGGCCGCCAGGCGCGACAGGGCAATGCCCATCTTTTCCTGGTCGGCCTTGGACTTGGGCTCCACGGCCTGGGCGATGACGGGCTCGGGGAAGACCATCTTCTCCAGCACGATGGGCGCGGACGGGTCGCACAGGGTCTCGCCCGTGGTCACGTCCTTCAGGCCCACGCAGGCGGCAATGTCGCCGGCGTGGATTTCATCGACCTCCAGGCGTTCATTGGCATGCATCTGCACGATGCGGCCGATGCGCTCCTTCTTGTCCTTGACGGAGTTGAGCACGCTGTCGCCCTTGTTCAGCACGCCCGAGTAGACGCGCACAAAGGTGAGCTGGCCCACGAAGGGGTCGGTCATCAGCTTGAAGGCCAGGGCAGAGAACTTCTCGCTGTCATCGGCATGGCGCACGATGATGGAGCCGTCTTCCGCATGGCCTTCCACGGGCGGCACTTCCAGCGGGGAAGGCATGAGCTCGACCACGGCGTCCAGCAGGCGCTGCACGCCCTTGTTCTTGAAGGCCGAGCCGCACAGCATGGGCTGGATCTCGCCCGCAATGGTGCGCAGCCGCAGGCCGCGCAGGATGTCGGCCTCGGGCAGGTCGCCCTCTTCCAGGTAGCGGTTCATCAGGTCTTCGCTGGCCTCGGCAGCCGCCTCCACCATGGACTCGCGCCACTTCCTGGCGTCTGCCACCATGGCTGCGGGAATGTCCTGGTACTCGAACTTCATGCCCTGCGTGGCCTCGTCCCAGATGATGGCCTTCATCTTGAGCAGGTCCACCACGCCGGTGAACTGCTGCTCTGCGCCAATGGGCAACACGATGGGCACGGGGTTGGCCTTGAGGCGGTCGATCATCATCTGCCGCACGCGCAGAAAATCCGCGCCCGTGCGGTCCATCTTGTTGACGAAGGCCAGGCGCGGCACCTTGTACTTGTTGGCCTGGCGCCAGACCGTCTCGGACTGCGGCTGCACGCCGCCCACGGCGTCATAGACCATGACGGCGCCGTCAAGCACGCGCATGGAACGCTCCACCTCGATGGTGAAGTCAACGTGGCCCGGGGTGTCGATGATGTTGATGCGGTGCTGTTCAAAGCGGCCGTCCATGCCCTTCCAGAAGCAGGTGGTCGCCGCCGAGGTGATGGTGATGCCGCGCTCCTGCTCCTGCTCCATCCAGTCCATGATGGCGGCGCCCTCGTGCACCTCGCCCAGCTTGTGGCTCACCCCGGTGTAGAACAGGATGCGCTCGGTCGTGGTGGTCTTGCCGGCATCGATGTGCGCGGAGATACCAATGTTGCGATAGCGTTCTATGGGGGTATGGCGGGCCATGAAAGGACTCCTGGGTGCTACGAAAGCGTAAGTGCGTGATCTGCCGGTTCGAAGGGTCGGATTCTCGCGGGGGTTGAATGAGGGTTGATGACAATTGGAATGTACGAAGACAATCGTACTATCTTCCGCAACTTCTTGCAGAACGATCCATGTTTTCACCGCGCCATGCGCCTGTCTGCCAGATAACTGCCCGCGCCACGCCGCATCAGCGACGTGCGGCATTGCTTCCATGGCACAGTGGCGCCCCATCGACAGGATTGCGGCTTGCGCAAGAAGGAACGCAACCAGTGCTCTTCCACAGGGCGCAGCGCGTTGCTGCCACCTGTTTGCGTAAGTCCTGAGGACGATTCATGCTTGCCAACCACCCCGACCGCGAACAGATACGCCTGGAAAACCTGCTCAACGCCTTGGGCAACCCCCTGCGCCTGGCCGTGGTGCGCGCGCTGGCCGCAGGCCATGAGCGCGCCTGCGGCTCGCTCTTGCAGGGCCAGTCCAAATCCACCATGACCCACCACTGGCGCGTGCTGCGCGACAGCGGCGTGATCTGGCAGCGCCCCGATGGCCGAGAAAACCTGCTCTCCCTGCGCCGCGAAGACCTGGATGCGCGCTTTCCCGGCCTGCTGGACGCGCTGCTGCAGGCCCTGGCCGAAGACCCGCTCACCGAACAGGCCACGGCCCCGCACCTCAAACCCTGCCCTTGAAGCCCCGCCCCTGCAACGCAGGCGGCAGCCCTGCGCCCTACCCTTTCACGGCAAGCGCCACAGCAACGCCCTCATCCGCAAACCGCTTGGCCGCCTTGAGCAGATAGCTCACGGCATAGAGGATGGGGTCATCGGCCTCGTCGCCATTCAGATGGTCCACCACCTCGACGGCATAGCCCAGATCCACCGCCGTGTCGTGCAGCAGGCCCAGCAGCTCCTTGTCCTGCGGCTCCAGCGACTGCGCCTGATCGGCCTTGGCGTAGTAGATGCGCAGCAGGTCGCGGCAGACGCAGTTGATGGCCGTGACCTTGTGGCGAGCGTGCAGCTCCAGCACTTCGAGGGCAGCGCCCAGGTGCAGGACGGCGTCGATGGCCAGGTCGTCGAGTTTGGGTTCGGAAATGGTGCAGATGTCTTGATCCATCGAAGCCTCCTCTGATGATTGAAGCCTGCGTCTCGGCCTCGTACCGAGCTGTGCCGGATGCAAGGCAGCAGCAGCCCAAAATCAACAAAAGAGTTAAATATAACGTGGTTTAAATTGCATCAAAAACTGACGCTCTTGCCCATGCAAAAGCGTCCTGTCAAACGCGGCCGTCCAGTCGGCGCCACTTCATTTGATGCAGACATTGCCCGGGCTTTCGGCGCGGCGGTGCGCTCCCTTCGCAACGAGCGCGGCATCTCCCAGGAGTCATTGGCCAACCTCGCCGATATCGAGCGTTCTCACATGGGCAAGGTGGAGCGCGGGGAGCACATGCCCACGCTGGTCATCGTGTTCAAGATTGCGCGGGGGTTGGGGTGTGGCGCGGCGGAGGTGATGGGAAGGGCTGAGGAGGAACTGCGGGGCGGGACTGCGGACTAGCAGCCGAGATTCGCTGAGCTTCGAGACCTCCAAAAGAACGGCCGAAACCGGAGGTTGGGCATGGATGACATCAGTGCGCTCATGAAAGCCATTGACGATGGGCAAATCACCGAAGTGAGACGTCTGCTTGAGGCTGGCGTCGATGCCAACGCAATGGATGAGGAAGGCCAGTCGCCTCTGATGGCAGCGGCTTGTGCAAACGACTTGAAGGCCCTGGACTTGCTGCTGCAGTACGGCGCCGATGTGAGGCGGGCCTATGCGGACGGGTGGACTGCGCTTCACATGGCCGTTGATTTTTCAATCGACTCGACTATTCAACGCGGAGGGGATCTTGGGGATGAACCGCTTGATGCCATCCTCTGGCTGCTCGCGCACGGGGCTGACGTGTACGCAAAGACTGAGAGGGGTGAAACGGCGGTTGACTTTGCTCGGGCGTATTGTTCGGGGCGCGTTGAACGGGTGCTCTTGGTAAGCCAGTCTTGAAAGTGTCGAACGTTCGCGAGCGCCCAGGCATACCTTCAAAGTCGGCAGCCAGTCGGGAACAGCCAGCCAAACGGCCCGCTTGGCCGGCGGCATCAGACTGAGCAACGTCAGTTGCAGCTACCATCCAAGCCTGAGTCCTTATGTCACCCTAGTTGCCAAGGCGGGTAGTGTGCTGTCTATGCGCTGGAAGGACTTGAGCGCCGCGGCGTTTTCCAAATCAGTCTTGAACCACATCATCAGCTCTAGTATCTCTTCGGCAAGAGTTTCGAAACGTTGCGTTGAGATACTGAGATACTCCCCATGCGCAATCCTATTTCTTGAGGCCAACAGGGTCTCATCAATCAGATTGAAGCGAGACGAGTATCGGGCAACATCGATACCCAGCCAGCCCGCAATATTGACAAACACATCCGACTTCAGGTTCCCCTCTGCGGTAATCCCTGTGACTGGTAGCAAAGCTGGCTTATCAAGCAACGACATAAGGTGCGTAATTGCTGGAACGGCTACTGAAGATTTCCCACTATCACCCATCAGACTGAGCTTGGTTTTGATACTCAGCGCAATAAATGAGTCCTGCAAATCGCGCGTCTTCATTCCACGTGCTGACACAAAGACGACGTAGGCATTAGAGGCATTTTTTATAAAACCCTCCCAGTGTGCGTATAACATGGCAACACCTGCCCGAACATGAACATCCGCCTTCTTCGCCTTGGCTGATTTCGCCATTACGCGCAATTCAATAATCTCTTTGCGTCGCCACGCCAAATCATCATCTAAGTAGTTTGTCAGATCCTCTGTTGACCTGATCTTCATGGCTTAAAATACTCTACAGCAAAGGGAAGCAGATTGGCCATCCGCGTTGTTCCGCGAACACCCTGACCAGAATAATTTGAATAAATTTCGTTTGTCCACAAAGAACGAACCTTGTCGACTAGCCAACTCTGACGCTGGGCATCATTTAGCATAGCCATAATATTCTGTCGATTTTCCGCTACACCGTAAGCGATAACATCAAAGGCGGCAAGCATAGATCGGCCTGTATGTCGATTGCCGTCCCAGCGCTTGAATGCTTCGCCATTAAACGTCTTCCACAATAGCTCAAAAGTCCAATCAAAGGTTATTGATTCATCGGCCAGTTCGTTTGCAGTCAGCGCGCTCAATTTACGTGCTGCGTGGTCTAGATACTCATTAACATCCAACCCTTTAGTATACGCCTCACGTCGGTAGGCCACAAAGCGCAATACCATTTCATTATCTTGTGCCAACTCCTGTTGCGTGGGAGTGAGCTGAATTGTGTCTTTGAATTCCTGCTTGGCAGAATGATCGCGAATCCAATTGAAAAAATTCTCATTGAGCATCACCAGAACGCTGTTGCGAACCTCCTGGTCGCTGAGTTTCGATCCTCCTGTATTGAGACGCTGAAACAACTCGTACTTGGCATCTTGATCGCTTTCCTTGCGCAAAATCTCCACTCGAATTCTAGCCCGCTTTATTTCGAGCTGAAGCGGAGTATTGAAAACATTCGCATCACCGACTTGGCCACTTGTCCATTTCATACCATCCAACGATGGCAGAAAATTAGTCCCTGATAAAACCAGTGGATCCATAAGTTTTCCATTAACCTGCAACACCCCCATCAAATGCAGAGCAGTCGAGATACGCTGGAGACCATCAATCAGCTCCCAGACACCGTCTTCACGCTGAAAAACAAATACCGGAGGGACCGGAAGCCCCAATAGAATCGATTCAACAAAGCGGGTCTTCTGAGAATCTTCCCAACGAATTAGGCGTTGATAAGCGGGGGCAATTATTAGTTCATCATTCTTGTAGAGGCTTGCGATTTCGCCCAGCGACATCTCATAGCCATCGGTAACGACTTGTCGTTTTGCCTTTTCCAATTCAGCCTGCAGATTTTGAACGCTCATTTAATATACCTTGGTAACTCCGCATGTAGCATGCCATTTTTCAGAAATGAAACGGCCTTGGTAAACGCTTATTAAAAAAAACACCAGTGGAGCCTCACCAGCTGGCCGTATCATGCAGAGGGTGGTGAACAAATGCAATGCCTTCTACGCAACCGCTTTATTGTAGCCAACAACAGGAGCGCAAGCCACACGCTAAACCCAAGGTGCATACAGGGTATGCAGCAACACAACGATCACAATGTGCAGGAACCACGCTACGGTTACCTTCGCGCAACGCCCATTCGACACACAATGACTTAATTTCGTCAATGGCTGCTTAGGGTGTGTTATGAACTACTGGCACAAGCTAGCAGTCGTGCGGCATTGGGCAGCATGAGCACGGCAAAGAAGAGGGAGTGCAGTCCGCTGAGCACCTCGGGCAGCCGTCCATAGTCCAGAGACAGTCGTCGAAAGCGCGCCAGCCAACCAAAGCTACGCTCAACCTCCCAGCGCCTGGGCAGCAGCACGAAGCCTTTCTTCGCTTCAGGTAGCTTCACGATCTGCAGTGTGATGTCATTTTCCTGTGCGACCTCTCGCGCCTTCTCTCCGGTGCCGCCCTGGTCTACCTACGCCAGCTCGACCGTGTGGCCCGTGGCCTGCTGCACTGCGGCGCAGAGGTGGTCGACTTGGGCACGCTCCTGTTCGTCGGGCGGCGTGACGTTCACCGCCAGCAGGTGGCCGAGCGTATCGACTGCCACCATATGCACCTTGCTGCTTCGCCTGCGCTTGTAGCCGGCGTAGCCTGCGCGCGGTCCGCTCTCGCTGCTCGACTGCAGCGTGCGACCATCGAGCGCGATCGCGCTCGGCTGACCCTGCCGGCCCTGGGCCACGCGAATGATCGAGCGCAGATCCGAGACCATCGCTTCGAAGCAGTCCGCCTCCACTCAGCGGCGGCTCTGCTGGTAGACCGCCTCCCACGGTGGGAAGTCGTTGGGCAACAGACGCAAAGGTGCGCCTCCACGAACCAGCTAGCACAGGGCGTTAAAGACTTCGCGCAAGTTATGGCGGCGCTGCGGCGCCGCCTCTTCCATCAGCGTCAGATAAGGGCCAGCGAAGCTCAATTCTTCGTTGCTGACGTCCGTCGGGTGGGGCTTGCGGGGCATAGCCGCGCTCTAACCTCACTGCTATTGCGGCGCTCAAAGTTAAGAAAACGCTCTAAGCGGCTGATTTTGTTCAATTTCAAGCATAGAGAAAGCCACCAGCGCGAGCAGTGGTGGCTTGGTACAGCGCGTGGGAGAACAGGTTATTCGTGCGTAGGTTTTTCCATCCAGGACTCGTTTCACTTGGCCACGTCTTTCGCCCCGATGCGCACGTAAATTTCCTCGGGCGTGTGGGTTTTAGCGAGCTCGCGTATTGCCTTGACCTATACCACGGACAAGCGCCCATCCCGCCCGCAAATCTGCGCCATCGCCCAGTCGTTGTCCTTCCACTTTTCGGCGACCCATGGCGCTAGCAATCCCAAGCGGGCATGGTCATTCAGCCACTTGTGCAGTATCTTGTCGCGGTCATCGGGCAGAGGAACGACGCCTTTCGAAAGCAATCCGTTTTCGCGCAGGCCGCTCTTTCCGCCCGGCACCATGTTGAGCCGGCGCTCGTCATCCCAATGCCCTTCCACTAGGAACTCTTCCGCCTCGTAGAGCTGCTTCAGATCGTCGGTGATAGCCATCACCTTGTGGTGCACGTACGTGAGACGCTCGCCCTCTAGCTCTTCTAGAAATCGGCGATGGAAAAGCAATGAACTGCCAGTCTCAATCGCGCGATGGTACTCAGATCAGCGCTTTTGCCAGCTGCGGGTGGACACACCCACATAAAAGGACCCGTCGTCGGGGTACGACGCACCAGCGCCGAAGATGTGCTGGTAGAAGACGTATGCGCGCTCGGAGGTAGTGCTTGGACGATAGCAGGAAGTGCGCGGGCACCGAAAATACAAGGCTAGGGCTCCTGATGGTGCTTTCTTCAATCTGCGTAGTTCCGTGCATGGCCGCAGCCTAGTACAGGGGATCAGTAACGACTTCCACCGAAATCGTAGGCTGGATAGCTAACTCGCCTTCGCCCAGGGCGCCGAGACCTTACTCTGACTTGCGGTCCACCGTTCTGTGCCCATCCATGAGCTTCCGCAACGGAGAGATGCCCCCCGGACGGTCGCCCATGAAAATCATGCGCAGCACGGGTATCACTTGGCCTGGCTTGAGCCTAAACACAGTGGGGATAGCCACCCGCGCCCATCCCCGCGCGTAGTCGGAGGACCGCACGAAGTCTTCAAGCAGCTGCTCAACCTCGCGCCGCCGTCCAATCACAGACTTCGGCGCCAGATGCTCCCACCAAGCCTTGTTTAGCTTCATCGCGTCATCGCCTATCCTTCAAAATCCGGCAGCCAAGGCTATCGTTGACGTGCCATTTGAGAGCCAAGCTTGCACGTCTGTGGCTCCTACTTCTAAACCAGTGCCGAACGCGGCATCGCCTTGCGGGGCATCACCGGCCTCTAGCCTCATTACTATTGCAGCGCCTAAAGTTCAGAAAACGCTCTAGAAATTTCCTCAACTGCTACCCGGGTTTTCCCGAAATTAAGATTGTGGCCCACTTGTAGAGGCTGTGCCAAAACACTCAAACAGGCTGACACGTCAGACATGGAGTCGCTTCGATCAACGACTTTTTGACTGCATCTTCCTTCAACTCCGGCGTATAGCTGCAGGCGCTCATGACCGGCCTTTATGCTTGAAGAATAGGCCTATTCCCACCATAGGCCGCAGGTCAATGGACGACTCAAACGGGATTAGCAGCTCAAAAGTCGCGCATTCTACACCACCTACACTGCCCTTGATGAAATCACCATCTCATCACTCAAGAAAAAAAAACTGAGCAATGTTCTGAGCAATAATTTATTGAAATATTTAGATACACGAAAAATGGAAACCACAATACAAATTCAATTCGAAGGCAATCAAGCTGACGACGGAAGAATCAACCTTTATGATGCAGCAGAAGCACTAAAAGGTTTAGCAACCTCCATAAATATAATCACACAAGCCTTTTCTAATGACGATCATATTCAAACAAAAGTCCCCATACAAAAAGAGTTCAAAACATTCTTCAGCGCGGCAAAAAAAGGCTGCTTTGACATATTTATAGACGTCAAATTTGAACAAAAAACAATCCAAAAACACGGCGCCAGTGTGGTCAAAGATAAATATTGGGACTATTTAACAGAAGCATTTGCAGCCAGCACAGGAAATTCCGAAAATAATACATCCCATTATTTAAGAAAATTTCTGGATGAAAATCCAGGTCTATTTGATGAAATGGCCATTGCAATTGACTCCCATGTTTTAAATATACACAGACCAATTTGCAATGGAAGTGCAAAATCCGCAAAATTAATAAGACCTTACTCAGGAGAAAAGCTCGAGTTAAATAAGAAAACTCACATTTACTTGAGCACTCTAACAAAAGAAAGAAAAATAACTCACCTAACCGGCAACGTCACAAGGCACAGCAATATTAGTGGCTTTGGAAGAGCCTATATAAAAGAATACAACAGGATCATTCCTTATTATATTGTTGATCACAAGAAAAAGGGGAAAGCAGTCGATACCTTAGCAGCAGAGTCATTACGTGACGGCTCAGCGCTTGGAATAGGGAAAGGCGGATTATGCAGTTTTGAAGTAAACCTAGTACGCGACAATAAAGAATACATAAAAAAATTTGAGCTAATCAACATCACACCAATTCTTCCCGACACTAATAATAATGAGTAGAGAAGAAATTTTTTGCAGCGCTTTCAAAATACCGTTTTTTGAAAAGTGCATGACCATGTCGGAATGGTCAGCCACATGGCAGGCTGTTGGAATTATTGTCACTCTAATAGTTGGCATTGCCACCGTAATAAAAGTATGGAAAGACTTAAACAGCACTAGAGAGCAAAAAAAAGCAGCTGACAAGTTAGAAAAAACAAAATTTCTTCTCGAACAACATCGTAGATTATTTGACAGTCAAGATCTAAAAGATGTTCTACAACATATCGACGGAGACGATATTGAATTATCACAATTTTACTTCTGGGAAAAAAATAGAAAATTTATTGTTTTTATCGAAGAAATACAAATATTAATAAATTCAGGATATTTAGACGAAACATCTTGCCAGTACATGTTTGGCTACTATGCTCATTGCGCATATACCGGAGAAAATTTTAAAAAGGGAATAAATTTTGAAGATAAATATTGGGGATTATTCACAAAGTTCGCAAAAAACTACGAATTATATGAACCACAATTCACTCAAGATTTTGTTTCGAAAATATCAATTTAAATCTCAAATTCGCTGAACAAGCGACTCTGCACATCGAGCTCAAAAATATTGCATTTTGAATCCAATAAGCACGCTCATCTAAAGCATTAAACTCCAAAGTTTTGCCAAAACCCGTAGGACAATATGTCAAAAAATATCGCCCACATGAGTTGCAATCACATTACAAGCATCAAAGTTTTTCCAAAATAATTCATCACTTACCGAAGCCAATAAACTATAGAACTTTTCATTAACAGCAAGCAATTTCCACCAAAATTCGATGCTCTGCGTGGCAATTCCGTTTAGTTACACCATTGCCGCAAGCGAGTATTGCGAGGCCCGTAGTCGCAAACCTTACCGGCGTGCAGCTTCATAGGACAATTTGGTGCTTTCTTTTTCCCCCAATGATGGTATGTACCGCGTCTAAACGCTTTTCGAATTTCCTAAACTATTCGCTGCGCGCGCCGCTAATCGTAGTCATCAACAGAATGCCTTAAGCCTTTTGAACAATTTCGTACGCTGGACGAGGCCTATATCTGAGATTCAGGCTAAGGGTGCTTCCGGTCACGTTCGAACGGCAGGGACAAGAAGGCGATGCTTACAACTGAGCACCTTTGCCCCATACCCCACACACTCCCTCCACACCCCCGCCCCATAATCCCGCCCGCAACCCCCAGCCCTCCCCCGGCCCTTCTTGCAGGCACAAGACATGACTTCACTGACCGAGCTGTGGCAGGCAGCCATCACCTGGCTCGCCACCCACGCCGTAACCCCCACCGTCCACTGGCTGGACATCGCCCAGGCGGCCGGTGATCCGCGTGAGATTGCCGAGGCGGTGCTGATTGCGGCGCTGCAGTTGTTCCTGATCGCGGGCGTGATGCGGCCGCTGGAGAGCCTGTTTCCGGCCGAGCGCTGGAGCGACCGGCGGCTTACCACGGTGGACCGCAACTACACGCTGCTGATGCTGCTGGGGCTGTTTCCGCTGTTCAGTTTTCTGGTGCTGATGCCGTTTGCCAGCATGCTGGGCGGCGGGCCGGCGGCCGAGGAGGCGACGGGGCTCAAGCACTGGGTGCCGTGGTTTGCGGACCATCCGGTGGCGCTGTTCCTGGTGTACTACGTGGTCTACGACCTGGTGTATTACTGGATGCACCGCGCCCAGCATGTGATTCCCTGGTGGTGGGCCATGCACAGCATGCACCACAGCCAACGGCAGATGAGCTGCTGGAGCAATGACCGCAGCCATTACCTGGACGGCATGCTGCAGTCCTTCATCCTGGCCACGGTGGGGCTGGCGATGGGGGTGGAGCCTTCGGAGTTTGCGCTGCTGGGGCTGCTGAGCGAGCTGGTGCAGAACTTCTCGCACGCCAATGTTCGGCTGCGCCTGGGCTGGCTGGGCCGGGTGGGTGAGCGCGTGCTGGTGGGCCCGCTGTTCCACCGACACCACCACATGCTGCGCGACCCCGAGCGGCCCACGCGCCACAACTGCAATTTTGGGCAGGTGCTGCCCTGGTGGGACATGCTGTTTGGCACGGCGCTGTACACCAACGAGCCCGTGCGCCCCACGGGCGTGAGCGACCCCGAGGTGGATGCCGACAACGAGCGCGGGCTGGTGGCCATGCAGTGGCATACGCTCAAGCGGTTCTGGGGAGCGTTTCGCCGGCGCGAGGGCTGGCGGCTGGGCGATGTGTCCTTCGGGCCGGGCTACCGGCCCATTCATGACGACGATGGAGCCCAGCCCCATCCTGCGGCCGGGGCGGCTGCGGTGACCGGGGCGGCCGGGGCTGCGCCTACGGCTCCAGGTTCGGCCTCATCAGCGCCTCGAACCAGTCGATGAAAACCGCCAACCGGCGCGAGCGCTGGCGGCGGTTCGGGTACAGCAGCGCCACGGGCATGGGCGCTGCGCGGTGGGCGGGCAGCACTTCCACCAGCTCGCCCGTGTCCAGCAGGTGCTGCACGTCATAGCGCGGTATCTGGATCAGCCCCAGGCCGGCGCGGCAGCAGGCGATATAGCTTTCTGCATTGTTGGTGACCACTCGGCTGGGCACGGCCAGGGTCTGCGGCCCAACCACCCCATCCACCCCATCCACCCCATCCACATCGCTCGTCCCACTCCATTCCCAGGGCAGTTCCCGCCCCGTGCGCGGCGAGGCATAGCCCACGCTCCAGTGGCCGTGCAGCAGGTCCTGCGGCTGCTCGGGCAGGCCGTGCTCACGCAGGTAGGCGGGGCTGGCGCAGTTGATGAGGGCAATGCAGCCCTGCGGGCGCACGACCAGGCTGCTGTCATGCAAGGTGCCCACGCGCACGGCGCAGTCCACGCCTTCCTGCACCAGATCAATGGCGCGGTCTGACGAACCAAGCACCAGTTGCAGCCCCGGGTGCCGGCGCATGAGCCCCGGCAGCGCGGGCGCCAGCAGGCGGCGCGCGATGCGGCTGGGCACGTCCACATGCAGCCGGCCCGTGGCCTGGCGCGTGCGGGCCTGGAACATCTGCTCCACGTCCTCGGCCTCTGACAGCAGCGGGCGCACACGCTCCAGCAACTGGGCACCATCGGCCGTCAGGCTGACTTGGCGCGTGGTGCGGTGCAGGAGCCTTGCGCCCACCTGCTCCTCCAGCTGCTGCACGGCGGCGGACACCGTGGCGCGCGGCAGGTCCAGGGCATGGGCGGCCTTGATGAAGCTGCCCATCTCGGCCACCTGCATGAAGATCCGGTATCGGTCGAGTCGGTCCATGGGACGCAGCATAGTCCGTGCAGCGGTCCTTCTACTTGGCCTACTTGGTGGTGTAGCCGCCGTTGATGAGGATGGTCTGCCCGGTGATCCACCAGCCGTCGCTGACCAGGTGGCGGATGAAGGGCACCACGTCCTCGATATGCGTCAGCCCCGAAGGCGAGAACGGCGACAGCGCCGCCGCGCTCTTGTGATAGGCCACGGCGTCCGCGCCTTCCTGGCCGTAGAAGAACGGCGTGTCCATGGGCCCCGGCCCCACGGCCGTGACCGAGATGCCCCGCGCCCCGAACTCCTTGGCCGCCGCCCGCGTGAAATGCTCCACCGGCGCCTTGGTGCCCGCGTAGGAGGAATAAAACGGCGTGAACGCCCCCAGCAGCGAAGTCACCAGGGTCACGATCTTGCCGTGGTCGTTGACATGGCGCCCCGCCTCCTTGAGGAAGAAAAACGCCGACTTGCCGTTGACGGCGGCCATCTCGTCGTACTCCGCCTCGCTGATCTCCATCAGCGGCTTCTTGAGCACCTTGCCCACGGTGTTGATGGCAATGTCCGGCCGGCCCACGGCGTCCACGGCCTCTGCAAAAAGCCGCTCCACAGCGCCAGCGCGCGTCAGATCACCCTGCAGCGCCACGGCCTCTGCGCCCAGCGCCCGCACTGCGGCCACCGTGGTCTCTGCCTCAGCCCGGGAAGACTCGCTGTTGTAGTGCACCACCACGGCCCGCGCGCCGTGCCCCGCCAGATCACGGGCAATCAGCCCGCCCAGATTCTTGCCGCCGCCTGCAATCAGCGCCACCTTGCCGCGAATGGAATGGTCTGCCATGGAAACGCTCCTTGTGCTTGGATGAAGCACCCAGCTTAGGCAGCCCGCCCCCCGCGATAAACCCGCGCAGCCGGGATGGATCATCCAGAAAACCAGAACAATCGCGCCCGAATGCTGCCTGCAAATGTCCCCCGGCAGTTCAAGCCCTCCCCTCCCGTATGCCCGCGCCTGCGTCGTGGCGCTTGCGGGGTTGAAAGCCTGCCGAAGGACAGGCTTGCTTCGTGATCTGACTTGCCGCAGTTGTCTGAACGGAGCGCGCAGCGCGCAGAGAGTTCTGCGGCAAACCCCGCAAGCGCCACGACGCAGGTTGCCCGCAGCGAAGCGAAGGGTCGCGGGCATTCGGGTCGCCTTCTTTGGCCCGGTTTCTTGGCGAGACAAGAAAGCGGGTCGGCCGCCGGGCCGAGACCCGGCCTCGAAAAAACACCCCCCGGCAGGGTCAAGAACAAGCTACACACCGCCCGCGCCCCAAGACATCAGGACAGCTCGCGCTCGTACATATACCTCCGCGACCAAGGCAACGAAGCAGCCCCCTGCCCCGCCCTCCGACAAACAACCTGAAAAATAGACACATCGTCATGCTCAAACGCATAAGCACACCCCGCCAAATACACCCTCCAGATCCGAAACCTCTCCTCCTCCACCAACGCCCGAATCTCCGGCACACAAGCCTCAAACCGCTCCAGCCACAACTGCAACGTGCGCACGTAATGCCGCCGCAGCCCCTCCACATCCAGCACCTCCAGCCCCCCACGCTGCATGGCCTCCAGCGCCAGGCTCAGGTGGGGCAGCTCGCCATCAGGAAACACATACCGGTCGATGAACGCACCGCCGCCCAGGGCCGTGGCGCCCACGTCCGCATCGGTGGAGGTGATGCCGTGGTTCAGCGCCAGGCCGTCGTCGGCCAGCAGCTCGCGCATGTGCGCGAAGTACATGGGCAGGTTGCGGCGGCCCACATGCTCGAACATGCCGACGCTGGTGATGCGGTCGAAGCGCCCCTGCACGTCGCGGTAGTCCTGCAGGCGGATCTCGATGCGGTCGGCCAGGCCTGCGGCGCGCACGCGCTCGGTGGCCGCTTCGAACTGGTTGCGTGACAGCGTCACGCCCACGCAGTGCGCGCCAAAGTGCTGGGCCGCGCGCAGCACCAGGGCACCCCAGCCGCAGCCGATGTCCAGCAGGCGCTGGCCGGGCTGCAGGCGGATCTTGGTGAGGATGTGGTCCAGCTTCTTGCGCTGGGCGGTGGCCAGGTCCTCGTCGCCGTTCTCGAAGTAGGCGCAGGAATAGACCATGCCCTCGTCCAGCCAGAGGCGGTAGAAGTCGTCGGACACGTCGTAGTGGTACTGGATGGATTCGCGGTCCGTGCTGCGGCTGTGCCGAAAGCGCCTTGCCGCGCGCGCCGCAAGCGCCAGCCGCCCCGGACCCTTGCCCGCGCCCTGGGTCTTGGACATGCGGCGCGCCAGCGCATAGCCGAAGTCGATGATGTCGGGCAAGCGGCCGTCGATGTCGATCTGGCCCTTCACATAGGCCTGGCCCAGGTGGTCCAGGCTGGGGTCCAGCAGCAGCGGCAGGGCCGAGGCGCTGCGCACGGTGAGCGTGACGCGCGGCTGCTCGAAGCGGCCGAAGTCGAACTGCTCGCCATTCCACAGCACCAGCCGCGCCGGCAGATCGGCCCGCGCACGCACGGCCTCGGCCCAGCGCCTGAGCTTTTTGTCCCAGAACATCGCGCATCTCCCCGGGGCTGGCGGCGCCCCCTTTTGACATGAACCGCATGAAAAAGAAATGACGAGTCTTGCCGGTTCATGTGACGGCAAGACGTCAGCACGGCAGCCCGCGCCGGTAGCGGATCGATACAGACCCGATGGCGCCCACGCCCCGCCAGCGGCCCGGCTTGGGGCACACTGGCCGGCGTTCCAACTGCCCCGGCGCGAAGGCGCCTGCGACAGACACTATGCAAGCCCATGACCTGAGCATCGAGCACTGCGTCGAGCACCGCAACGAACAACGCAGCACCGGCGGCTATGGCCTGCCGGCCGGATTTCAGGAACCTGCCATCGAACTGGAGCCAGTGACGCCATGGCCATGACCCATACCCAGGCGCTGTCCAAGCTGGCAGCCGACACCCTGGTGCAGACCCTGGAGGAAGACGTGGCGCGCGTGATGGCGCGCACGTTTGCGCTGGGCCGGCACGATGCCGCTATCGCGGCCAACTACGGCGGCCATGCCCTGCCGCCCCTGCTGCGGCGCTGGAGCTGCGTGCTGCAGGCCGGTGACGCAAAGGCAACGGCGCTGTACCGGCACAAGACGGCGCTGGCCCTGGCCATCGTGCTGCACCGAAACGGCCTGGCCGACGCGGGCCTGAACGCGGCCGCGCGCACGGCCATCGATGTGCTCAATGCCGAGGTGGCGCTCAGCGATGACTTCTTTCGCAAGTCGGCGCAGATCCGCCAGGACTTCCTGGACACGCCGCCCGCGCCGCCCAAACGCTCGCCGGGCCTGCCCGACAGCCTGACCTTCTACCGCGCGGCCGATGTGGTGGCCATGGAGCTGGACGGGCGCTTTTACGCGCTGTACGTGCACGGCTGCGCCCGGACCAACCAGAGCCCCATCGTCGAGTTCTACGACGCGGTGTTCGACCACGTGCCGCAGATGGCGGAGCTGGCCGACGTGCGCGCCCGGGGCCGGCGCTACAACGATGGCGTGGGGCGGGTGGCGCGGTTTTCCATATCGGGCCTGAAGTTCCTGCCCGACCCGGCCGGGCAGTTCACCCTGGTCAAGGCCTGCGTTGAGACGCCGCCGGACCCGGGCCATCTGCAAAAGGGCGACTGGCTTTACACGGTGTCCGACATCTTCGAGCTGCAGTCCGAGGTGGACACCATGTTCGGCCCCGGCGGCAAGCCTTGAGCCCTGGCAGCGGCCTGTTCTTGCCTGTTTTCAAGAGGAAATTCATGACGCATCCCCGGCCTTCCACTCTGCCCTCCCGCATGGCCTTGCCGGCAATGCTGGCACTGGCTGCCACGCTGGCCCTTGCGGGCTGCAACCAGCGGCGTGACACAGCTGCCATGGAATCTGCGCCCGCCCCCGCGCCCATGGCGGGCGGCGCCGGCATGAAGCAAGGCCGCGCCGCCACCGTGCAGGCCGAGGATGCGGCATCAGCCGCACCAGAGACGTCGGTGCAGGACGAGATGGCCCAGCGCTTCCTGGCCGTGCGCCAGGAGTTGAACGTGGAAGTGCCGCAGGCGCAGCTGGCCGATGCCTGGGGCCAGGTGCGCGACCTGTGTGCCACGCTGCGCTGCGAGCTGCTGTCGGCATCGCTGCTGCGCGAGACGCCCCAGCAGCCTGGCAACGCCATGCTGGAGATGCGCGTGGCGCCGGCCGATGTGCAGCGGCTGCTGGGCACGCTGGCCGGCGTGGCCACCATCGTGTCGCAGAACACCATCAGCGAGGACAAGACGGCCGAGGTGATCGACGTGGAGGCGCGCATCAGGAACCGTACCGAGTTCCGCGACAGCCTGCGCCTGATGCTGCGCGACACCACGACCAAGCGCACCATGTCCGACCTGCTGGAGATACAGCGCACGCTGTCGGACACGCAGGCCGAGCTGGACGCCATGGCCGCCCAGCGCAAGGTGCTGGAGCAGCAGACCAGCAAGCAGCACATACAGATCCAGTTCACGCCCACCCGCGCCCTGGTGCAGGGCGGCACCAGCTACAGCCCCATAGGCCGCGCGCTGCGCGATGCCGGCCATGTGCTGGGCGAGAGCATGGCCGCGCTGATCACCTTTGTGGCGGCCGTGCTGCCCTGGCTGGTGCTGGTGGTGCTGCCGCTGGGCTGGGTGCTGCGCGCGCTGTGGCGACGCAGGCGTGCCAGGAAGGCCTGAGCGGCACGGCAGGATCAGGAAGTACGGCGGCACGGCCGTGCTCCAATCAATCCATGCCCACCGAACCGAGCCTTGACGACCTGCGCCGCCATGCCGTGGCGCGCACCCTGTTCACACCGACCACCCTGCCTGCGGCCATACAGCGCCTGGGCTTTGTGCAGGCAGATCCGATCCGCGCGCCGGCCCGGGCGCAGGACCTGACGCTGCGCCACCGCGTCAAGGACTACCGCGCCGGCGACCTGGAGCGCCGCTACGCGCGCCTGGCGATCGACGAGGACTGCCTGGTCAACTACGGCTTTCTGCCCCGTGAGCACCTGGCGCTGATGCACCCGCGCCAGGCCCGCAAGGCCTGGGATGCCGAGACGCAGCGCAAGGCCGCCGAGGTGCTGGCTTTCGTGCGCGAGCGCGGCGCCGTGCATCCGCGCGAGGTGGAGCAGCACTTCTCGCACGGAAGCGTGAAGAACTACTGGGGCGGCTCGGGCAGCGCCAGCACGCAGTTGCTCGACGGCATGCACTACCGCGGCCTGCTCCGCGTCAAGCGCCGCGACAGCGGCACGCGCGTCTACGAGGCCATCGCCCACCCGCCTGCCGACGACAGCCCCGCCGCCAGCGCCCGGCGCGCCGCCGCGCTGATCGACCTGGTGGTGCGCAAGTACGCACCGCTGCCGGCCCCCAGCCTGACCTACCTGGTGCGCCTGCTGGGCTATGGCGCGCCCCACCTGGCGCAACAGACCCAGGCAGCGCTGCGGCTGGCGCGCGAACAGCTGGCCAGCTGCCGCATCGACGGAACCACCTGGTACTGGCCCGCCGACGAAAACCCACGCTCGCGCCGCCATGCCTTCGACGAGCGGCTACGCCTGCTTGCGCCCTTTGACCCCGTGGTCTGGGACCGGCGCCGCTTCACGCTGCTCTGGGGCTGGACCTACAAGTTCGAGGCCTATACGCCACCAGCTCAGCGTCAGCTGGGCTACTACGCCCTGCCCATGCTCTGGCGCGGCCATGTGATCGGCTGGGCCAACCTGCAGGCGCGCGACGGCCGGCTGGAGCCGTCATTCGGCTATGTGGCCGGCGCAGCGCCCGGCGATGCCGCCTTTCGCAGCGCGCTGGATGAGGAACTGCAGCGCATGGAGCTGTTCCTGGCGCCGCGCTGAGATGCAGGCACTCGCCCCCTGCGCGCGGTGTACGTGATTGGGGGAACTGGTCAAGTTCACCCAGCTGACGCGCGAGACTGCACCGGACTGCACCGGACTGCACCGGCTTGACTGCACAGGCTACCTGGTGGACCGATACAGCGAACGCAGGGAGCGGGCGCGAGCGCTCCCCCGCCGACGAGCGGCCTTTCATGATCTTTCGGCACATGCTGCAGCAGCACCCGTGCATCAAGGCCGGCAGGCCGCCGGACCGCCCTCAGTTCATGCGCGGCAGATTCGCCGCCTTGATGGCCGCGCCCATGGACTCATGGCCCTGGACCAGCTTCCTGCGGTATTCGGCGCCGGTGAGCGGCGCCGGGTCCACGCCGGCCGACTCGAAGATGCGCGCCACCTGGGGCCCCTCGGCGGCTGCCATGGCAATGCGCTCCAGCCTGTCGCGCAGGGCCGGGGGCACGCCCTTGGGGTAGGCCAGGCCGATCCAGGAGTCGATCTCCACGTCGTAGCCCTGCTCCCTGAGCGTGGGCACCTCGGGCAACTCCTTCCAGCGCATGGGGCTGGCGCTGGCCAGCAGGCGCATTTTTCCGGCCTTGACGTGCTGGACGATGTCCGAAGGGTTCTGCACGATGACGTCCACCTGACCGCCGATCAGGCCGGCCACGGTCTCGGCGCCGGACTTGTAGTTGATCTCCTCGAACCTGCCGCCCGTCTTGCGCCCCAGCTCGTACATGGCCAGGTTGTTGGGCGCGGACGGCGCGCCGAAGAAGATGCCCTTGCCATGGCGGGACGCAGCCACCAGGTCGGCCATGGTTTTGTAGGGTGAGTCCGCGCGCACGGCCACGCCATAGCGGTATCGGGCCACGCCTGCGATGAAGTCGAAGTCATCGACCTTGTAGTCCACTTTCATGAGGTGGGGCGTGATGGCGATGGTCGAAAACGTCACCACGCCCAGCGTATAGCCGTCAGGCTTTTGCCGGGCCAGCGACGAGACGCCCAACGTGCCCTGCGCTCCCGCGCGGTTGTTCGGCACCACGGGCTTCTTGAGCAGGCCCTCCATGGCATTGCCGATGGCGCGCGAGGCCACGTCGGTATTGCCGCCTGCGCCGTAGTTGATGATCAGGGTCAGTTCCCGCTCGGGAAACGCGTCCGTGCCCTGGGCCAGCGCCGGGGCGCCGGCTGCGGCCGCCAGCGCTGCCGCGCAGAAGGCCGAAAGCAGGCATCTGCGAGATGCGGGGGATGGATATGCATGCATGGTTGTCTCTCGTTGCGATCTTGGGTTCTGTCGTCTTTGGAAGTCGTGCTTTCACGTTGCTGCGCACTACCCACTGACCGGGAAACAGGCACGCCCTGGAAGTGGGAGCACCGAGGGTGCCGCCCCCCCGCGAAGCAAGAGGGAGAAGCGGCGCAGCCGCTCAGGGGGTGCCGTCCATCTTCAATTCATGAAGAAGCCGCCGTTGACGTCGATCACGGCGCCATTGGTGAAGCCTGCGAACTCGCTGCACAGGTAGCGGATGGCGGCGCCGACCTCGGCAGCCTCGCCCAGACGCCGCACGGGGATCTGCTCGGCATAGCGGCGATTGACCTCGTCGCCGGCCTGCTGCGCCATCGGCGTCAGGATGCGGCCCGGCGCCACGCAGTTGGTGGTGATGCCGTACTGGCCCATCTCCGAGGCGATGGAGCGGCTCAAGCCCAGCACGGCGGACTTGCTCAGCATGTAGGCGGGGCCGGCCACGATGGACTTGCCGCGCCCGGCCAGCGAGGACACGTTGACGATGCGCCCCCAGCCCCGCTGCTTCATGCCCGGCAGCGCCAGCTGGCACAGGCGCAGCATGGACAGCAGGTTGACGTCCAGGATCTGCTGCACCTCGCCCAGCCCCACTTCGAGGATGCCGTTGGACTGGCCGCTGGCGTTCTTGAGGCTGATGCCGGCGTTGTTGACCAGGATGTCCACGCCGCCATGGCGCTGCACCATGTCCGCGACCACGCGCTGGCGGGCCGCCTCGTCGCAGACATCGAGCACCACGGCGCTGGCTCGGGCGCGCAGTTCCTGCGGGACCCGATCCAGGTCGGGCGCGGCCAGGTCGGCCAGCACCACGCGGCGGCCGTCGCGCAGCAGTTCGATGGCGGTGGCCAGGCCGATGCCGCGCGCGGCGCCGGTCACCAGGGCCGTGCGGAGGGGGAAGTTCTCAGGCGCGCTCATCAGTGGCTCTCCGGCGTGTAGAAGGTGATGGGGGGAAAGGCGTCTTCGGTGCACATGACCTCGATCAGCGTGGCCTCTTCGGCAGCCATGGCGGCGCGCAGCGCGGGGGCGATGGCATCGGCCGATTCCACGCGCACGCCGTGGATGCCGCAGGCCCGTGCGATGGCCGCATGGTCCACGCCGCTGAAGTTCACGGCCGAGGTGTGCTCGCCGAACTTCACGTGCTCGGCATGCTTCTGGTAGCCCAGGATGCCGTTGTTGATGAGGACGGTGATGACCTTGATGCCCATGCGCCTGCAGGTCTCCATCTCCGACCACACATGGCCAAAGCCGCCGTCGCCCACCAGGCAGAACACCTGGCCGCCGTCCTGCGCCAGGCGCGCGCCCATGGCCATGGGCATGCCCCAGCCCAGGCCCGCCAGGCCGCGCGGCGTTATGAAGCGCTGGCCGGCCCGGCGCGCGGTCAGGTAGTTGGTGACCCACAGCGTGGAGTAGCTGGCATCGGCCACCACGGTGTCCTCGGCGGTCAGCAGGGCGTCGAGCTCATGCATGATGCGTTCGGGCCGAATGGGTGCGGCGTTGGACAGGCGCACTTCGGCTGATTCCTGCCGGTGCCTTTCCCTGCCCTTGGCAATGCGTGCGGCCAAGGCAGCGCGCTGGCCGGTACGGGCCGACAGATCCAGCGGCCCGGCGATGTCCAGCATGGCCTGCAGCGCCAGCCGCGCATCGCCCACCAGGCGCATGGCGTCGTAGTTGCGCCCTATCTCCTGGCCGTCGATATCGAGGTGGATGAATTGCGCATCGCGCGGGTACAGCGTCCAGCTGTCCGTGCCGTTCTGGTTGGTGCGGTTGCCGATCAGGAACACCACGTCGGCCCCGGCCACGAAATCCTTCAGGTAGCGGCCCGAGCCGTTGGGCCCCAGGCAGTTGGCGACCACGCCCAGCGACAGCTCATGCGTCTCGGCCACGGCACCCTTGCCCATGTTGGTGGTGGCCACGGGCAGGCTCAGCGCATCGGCAAAGGCGCTCAGTGCCTCGCTGGCGCCCGAGATGTGCACGCCGCCACCGGCAACGATGACCGGCGCGCGGGCCTGGAGCAGCGCGCCCACGGCCTGTTCCAGCAATTGCCGTTCGGGCACGGCGCGGTCCAGCGGAAAGCGGGCCAGTGCAGCGGGCCGGGGCACGCCGGACGACTGGGCAGGCTCGGTGAGCAGGTCGGCCGGCAGCATCAGCGCCACGGGGCCAGGCCGGCCGCTGCAGGCGGCGATGATGGCCTGCTCCACATAGTCCTCCACGCGCGATGCCTGGTCCACGCGCCGCACCCACTTGGTCACGGGCTTGAACAGGCCCATGTGGTCCAGGTCCTGGAAGGCGTTCCTGTCGGTCTGGTCGCGCGCCACGTCCTGCACCAGCGCGATGATGGGGATGGAGACCTTCAGCGCCTCGGCCAGCGGCGCCACCAGCAGCGCTGCGGCCGGCCCGTTCTGCGCGGTGATCACGGCCGGCCTGCCGCTCATGCGGGCATGGGCATCGGCCATGTAGCCGCCCGCGTTCTCGGTGCGGTAGGCGATCTGGCGCAGGCCCAGTTCCTCGGCGGCCAGCACGAACATGCTGGGCAGGCTCTGCCCGAAGAACTGCGTGATGCCGTGCCGCTTCAGGACCCGGGCCACCAGGTGGCCTACGGTGTCCTGCTTGTTCAATCCAGGGTTGCTCAGGGGTTTCGACATGGGTTGCGGTTTCCGTTCAACAAAAAAAGGCGTAGCGGCTCCCTCGCCATGGCAATCGCCAGCGATACGGAAAGGGAAGCCAGGGGGAACTTATCTATTCAGGAAATTCAAAGGCAATCCAGGACACGGCCAGTCCAGCGCCACCAGCCGCCCCGTGGAAGACAGGGTGACAAAAGCCGTCTTCAGGTCCTTGCCGCCAAAGCAGATGTTGGTCGTCATGGGGTCGGGCAACTCGACCCGGTGCAGCACCTGCCCGGCCGGCGAGACCACGGTGATGCCGCCCTCGCCCAGCGTGGCAAGGCAGATGTTCCCTTCGGCATCCACGGCCAGGGAATCGATGTTCTGCATGCCCGGCAGGCGGCAGACCAGCCGTCCGCCATTGGGCGAATCGGGCCAGGGCCGTGCCAGGATGTGCCCGGGCTCGCCGATGTCGAAGGCCCACAGCCGCCCCGTGAAGGTCTCCGCCACATAGAGCGTCTTCTCATCGGGAGAAAGACCGATTCCGTTGGGCGACCACAGCGGGAAGACGGCTTCGCGGATGGCGCTGCCATCGGCCAGCGCGTAGCAGACGCCGCCCCGGTCCACCTCACGCGGCCGCACCTTGCCGTGGTCGGTGAACCAGAACCCGCCATGCCGGTCGAAGACCAGGTCGTTGGACCCCTTCAAGGGTCCGCTGCCGCTTTGCGTGTACAGGCATTCGACCTGGCCCGAGGCCAGGTCCACGGCCTCTATGCGCCCGCCTGAATAGTCGTTGGCCTGGCCTATGGGCCGCAGTCCATGCTCCGCACTGCGGTGCCACTGGAAGCCACCGTTGTTGCAGATGAACAGCTTGCCGCCGGGGCCTATGGCGGCACCGTTCGGGCCTGCACCCAGGTGGAAGAGCTGCCGCCTTGTGCCATCGGCCGTCACCCGGGTCAGCCAGCCGTTGGCGATCTCCACCAGCACGACCGATCCATCGGGCAGGGCCACCGGGCCTTCGGGAAACTCCAGGCCGTCGGCCAGTGCCCGAAGCGAGGGTTCTGTTTTTTGCAGCGTGTATGTCATGTGCGCCTCACTGCATCAATCGATGCTCAGGTTCAAGCGCCTGATCACGGCACCGTATTTTTCGGAATCGTCCCTGACCATGGCCTGCAATTGCTGCGGGGTGGACGGCGAAACCTCCAGCGCCATCTCCGAGAAATTCTTCTGCAACCGGGGATCAGCCAGGGCCTTGTGCAGCACGGCGTTGAGCTGCTCCACCACGGCGGCCGGCGTGCCGCCAGCGACGAAGGCGCTGAAATGGTTGGCGATCTCCACGCCGCGCGCGCCCGCCTCCGCAAAGGTCGGCACATCGGGCAGATGCGGCGAGCGCCGGTCTCCCGTGACGGCGATGACCCGGACCTTGCCCGACCGGGCATAGGGCACGACGGTGGGCAGGTCGGACATGAAGACCGGCACCTGCCCCGCCAGCAGGGCCTGCATGGCCGGGGCACTGCCCTTGTAGGGCACGTGCACCATCTGGATGGCGCTGCCGGCCAGGAACATCTCCATGGCGAGGTTGGTGCCGTTGCCATTGCCGGTGGAGGCATAGCTCAGGTCGCCATGCGACCTGGCATGGGCCACCAGCTCCCGGACACTGCCTGCGGGAAACGAAGGCAAGGCCACCAACGCGATCGGATTGCGCGCCAGCACCGATACCGGCGCCAGCGCACGCTCCGGGTCATAGGCCAGCTTCTTGAAGAGGAACGGGTTCATCGACGCCACCGAGGGATCGAAGACCGCAAAGGTATGGCCGTCGGCGGGTGCGGCCTGCAGGGCCTGCACGGCGATCACGCCCGAGCCGCCAGGGCGGTTGTCCACCACCACGACCTGCCCGGTCTGCCCCGTGATGGCCGCCGCAATCTGGCGCGCGATGTTGTCCGAGGCCCCGCCTGCGGCATAGGGCACCAGGATTCGCAGCGGCTTGGATGGATAGGTGGTGGATGCAGCGGACGCCGCGCAAGAAAGGCCGATAAGGGCCGTGCCCATGGCAAGCCATTGGCGGCGGTTCGATGGTGATACGGGCATGTGTCCTCCCTGGATTTTGATGCATGGTACTTGATGCATCAAACACCGAACATGGGGTTAGCCCGTGGACCAGTCACGCTCGGATGTGACGGCCATCCCACCATCCCCCGGGAGGTACCATTGCGCCCAAGCAGTTGCGGAGGCCCGATGTCCAGCGTTTTTTCACAGATCCGAACCAATCAGACCCTTGCCGAAAAAACCTATCTGCAGATCCGTGACGCCATCGTGAGAGGCCAGCTGCAACCCGCGCAGCGCCTCGTCTACCGCAGCCTGGCCGAAGAGTTCGGCATCAGCCCCACGCCCGTGCGCGATGCCATACAGCGCCTGGCCTCCGAAGGCGCGCTGGACCTGGACGACCGCGGCGTGGCCACCGTGCCCGTGCTCAGCGTGGAGCAGTACGTGGAAATCATCGCCCTGCGCATCGAACTGGAAGGCCGCGCCGCCGCAGCCGCCGCCAGCCGCCATCCGGGCCAGGACTTCATCGACACCCTCACCCGGCTGCACCAGGACCTGGAAAAATCCATCGCCGTGGACGACGACGCCACGCTGATCGCCAACGAGCGCTTCCACTTCTCCATCATCGAAGCCGCGCAGCAGCCCGTGCTGGCCAGCCTCATCGGCCTGCTATGGCTCAAGTGCGGCCCGTCCGTGCGCTACCTGTACCGTGGCACCTACGCCCGCGCGGCCGAGCATCCGCACATCCGCCTGATCCACGCGCTGGAGCAAAGGGACGGCCCCGCCGCCCGGCAGGCCGTGGTGCAGGACCTGCAAAGCGCCTGCCTGCATATCCTCAGGAAGATTGCCAAGGATGATGGCCTGGGGTTTCCCGAAGAGTGGCAGGCGGCGGGATAGGACGCCAGATGCCACGGTGCCGTCCGGCCTTCAGCCCCTGGCGCCCCGCCCACCCCGCCTAGTCAACAATGTGACCTTTGCCCGCCGCCGCGCCTTCGGCTGAATGCCAGCGCCCCCGGCGGCAGGCCTGACACAAGAACACCCTCGCCTTCCTGCGGCCCCGCGCCATCCAGGCAGGCCTTGCCCGGCACCTGCAAGCCGCCGCAACCCCTTGATTCCCGAGGGCATGAGCGGCCTGCGACCCGTGCGTAGAAGAGTTTTTGAAACTATGCATACGCCAGCCCCTGAGCTAATACCTATTCCCAAATTGGAAGCAAAACAAAAGCCGCGCCATCTTTACGATAGCGCGGCTTCCGTGTTTTTATTTGTGAGCCCGGCGATATCGAACTCGCGACCAACGGATTAAAAGTCAGACGCACAATTAAGTAAAATCAACAGATTACGTTGATTCTTGGGAATATTCATGAAAATCTAAGCAAGCACTGAAGCGCCCGCCAGAGGCTTATTCCCGCATCGCAGCCTCGAAATGATAGAAACAAAACCGATCGGGACGAGTCTGATGACAAGGCCCTCTCCCCCACCAAAGATCTGGAGTAGTGCACAACATTAAGGCACTCCGCAAGCCGACTGCGCATTCCAATTGCGATATGAGACGGCGTAATCTTCAACATCAGTAGTCAGATATGAACATCATCGAGGCACACCGGCAAAGGCATGCAAAATCAAAAAAGATTAGAAATATTAAATGACTTATCAAAATGTAATGGGTGGCTAGTGCTGCAGCGCAAGATGAAATCCCTGATTTCAGAAACAGTGACACATTCATTATTTCCAGACTTTACATCCGCCCCCTGCGTCGCCATTCCAACCAAACGCATACCCACATTCAGCAGCGGCCCACCACTATTTCCCTGACGAATAGAACAATCAACCTCTAAACAATCGATATTAGATCTAATAAAAGTTGAGGTAACCGTGCCGGGAAGACTATTTAACGCTCTTCCACGAGTCCAATTAGGAAAACCATAAAGCATCACATCAGCATTTTGAGATATTGGCTGCTCCGAAAGCACCAATTCCCGAGCATCGGGCACGCCTTGTTCTACAAAGCGGAGAACTGCAATGTCCTTGTGACTATCATTACAGATAAGGTTTAATCTATGCTCTTTTCCGCTTGTGGGTTCCACCAAATAGTACTCAACAGTATCTGTTTTTATATGCTCCGGCTTTTCAATCACATGTGAACATGTAATCAAAATTTTACCCACCAAACAAAATATCGTTCCCTGCACCTCTTCTTCTGGCAAACCCAATTCATCCAAACCCCACCTAGCATGAATCACAAACACTGCACTTTTCACATGAGAAGCGTTTACAACCCTACTACCCAGGGAGAGAAGCTTGCCATCACCCAATTCACCAAGAGACTGAGATTTCAAAAAAACCCTATTGTACTTCATCGCTAGCAATCGATAAACATCATCGCTATCGCCTTTAACCATCTTCAAATACAACAATTTACCATAAAGGTTTTTATATAATCTCGGTATAGCCCCAGTTCTTAATGAGCGGCTGTATTTTTTCTCTTCCCAAATTTTGGAAGCCATTTCATAACCATAAGTTTCCCATGCATGGAGCGCCCCTCTAATTTTATCAACATACAAGCGCCTAACATTTGGGAATTTATTGATAACAATACCTGTGACCTCCATTCTACGCTGGCGTGAACTAATTCTATTCTTGGTATGTTTTATCCTAAATCCATGACTCGAAATTATCTCCGTCAGTTCATCACCAATACCAAGAACATCACCATCGAATTTACAAATTGAAGCTGGAAGCCTATCCACCCTACCACTTTTAAATGAAAAGGTTATATCATCACAATATCTCGTGTATATTGCACGATGCTTCCTAGCAAGTGCAGACAGATCTTTGTCCAAGCCACGACATATCAAGTTTGATATTATCGGAGATGTAGGTGCGCCTTGCGCCAAAATTCCATTATTGCAACAAATATGAGCAAGGGCAGAAGCCGTATTTCTTGCATAGCCAAATGGAGAATTTTCAAAAACCCCTCTAACTCTGTAATAACTAATTGAAGGAAAAAAATCCTCCAAATCAATGTTCAGAACAAAGCTAGTATCTCTATTACAATGTGCTTGAGCATTTGTAACAACACTCCGACCACGGTGAAACCCATGCACACAGGACTTAGCCAAAGGAAACTCGCGCTGCAAAAAATCAAGTAGCGATTCCTGTATGTTTTTTAGCTTAAGTGATGGCGCGACAATACTTCTGTATTCTCCAGATTTTTTCGGAAGAACAAAGTACTTATATTTAGGCCTAGGATAGACTATCTTAGATATCTCAGCGTAAGGCCTGCCAAAAATATCCTGAGCCATAAGCTCGACATCAATTTTTCGGATATCAAACTCTAGGCTAGCCAAATCGCATCTCCTGTAAGATGCCACTCCAGCATGCTTTCTCATTTACCCTTTGCGAGCAAGACGCAATAAGTGAGCTCGACAGTATATGGGGGTACCATAACACCATTGACTACGTTAACGCGGTCAAATTAAGTTTTTGCTGGAGTGGCCAGCGCAGTGTATCAAAAAGCTACACACCAACAACCGTGCAAGTTGACAACCGTCTGAAATTTGCCACAAAGGTCTTTCGCTTGGACAAACATCTGCTTTGTTTGAAAAGCAGCTTGCCGCCTTTGCGGAAGACATTCGCCACCTCCCGAGTCTCGATTCGTATTCCCCGCTGTGAGAGCATAGGAAAGAGTCTCTTTGAGAGATCGCATTTGTGGGCATGAGGGTGGCCACCCGACTGTCTGCGCTCTCCAAGTGACCTTCGGTCTGTTCACTCAAAACGCAAGATCCTCCACAATCAACTGAAGACTAGGAGTTGGAAGGAGCGACAAGCTAGCAACATCCCTGTCTCTACACCCCGACCGCGAACCGCCCTGCCTCCATGGCATCGCCCCGCTTCTTCGGCAGGTAGACCCCGTCCTTGGCCTCCCGAATCCGCTTCTCGCGCATGCTCACGCTTTGGGCCAGCTGCATTGGCCGGATGCGGCGGCCTGGGTTCTTCTCGTTGAAGCGCTGGATGGCCTCCCGCGCTTCGGTCTTGCCCTCCTCGTCCTTGGCCATGGCAGCCATGGCGAACTGCTCGACCAAGGCGCTGCGCCGGGCCTGCAGCGCGCGGTCCTGGCCCACGATGGCGGACTTGCCTTCGTAGGCATTGCGCACGCTGGACGGCGAGAAGCCCACAGCCTGACCGGCCACGGCAGCCGCATCTACTTGGTCCTGCACCACGATGCCGGTCTTGTACTTGACACCCTCGGTCTCGTAGCGCCAGGCCTTGAGCGGGCCGCGCAGCACGCTGGGCGCCATGGTCTCAAGCCCGCACTGGTACCGGCCATCGCTCATCTCCTGCAGGCTCTTCAGAGCGTTGATGCCGATGCCAGCCACGGGGCCCAGGGTGGCGGCCATTGCCGACTCGCCCAGGCGCTGACCTTCCACCCCCCTCCTGCACACCCGTGGGATCAGCCGGCCCAGCCCCACGCGGCCCGAGATGTCCCAGGGCGTCAGGCGGAACAGGCCATGGGAGAGAACCTCCGCCGGCGTCTAACCGAAGGCGTCTGCCAGCATGACCACCTGCGCGCCCCAGGGCTCGTCCTCGTCGCCGCTCAACACCGAGACCGCGGCCAGCAGCGTGGTCACCATGGGCTAGTCCAGCACCTTCGCCCGCCGACTTGAGATGGTTAAACAGATGACCATTCATGGCCTGGATGCCACCCAAGCTGCTCTCGCCCACGGCGTCACAGCGCAGACAGCCAGAAAGTGATTGGGTCGGTATCTGAGCGGCGGCAAAGCCGCCCTGGCCGACGCCTCCTCCAGGCCAGCGCGCTCGCCCCGAGCCATTGACCAGTCCGAGGCACTGCCCATCGTTAAGTTGCGCAGCAGTCGGATGCTGTAATCGCGCATTGCCAGCAACGCAGGCGTCTGTGCCTCCTCCGTCAGCCGTGTGCTGGCCCGGGCTGGCCTGTCTCGCCTCAGCGACCTGCAGCCTGCGGAACCGGTGATGCATTCGTCGCGGCCATCGGCCGCTGGCAAAGACGGCGGGCTGCTTACCCGCGCGCCACCAGGGCCGCCAGCGTGCGCAGCGCAGCCTGCGCCTCTTGGGGCGCCTTTTCGTAGTGCTGCAGCAGCTCCTGGGTGTCAGAACTGACTGAGGCCGCCGTGCCGGCATCGCCACCAGCCGCGCCCGCGCGCAGCGACAGCAGTACATAGCCCACATCCACGCCCACGGCATGCAGCTGCTGTAGCGCCTTGGCGTCGGGCGCGAACTCGCCCTCTTCAAATTTCAGCAGGGCCAGGCGATCCACGCCCGACTTGGCGGCCAGTTGGCCCACGGTCAGCTCCAGCCGCTTGCGCTCTTGCACCAGGCGGGCCGCAAGCGTGGCAGCGGGCTGTGCATGCTCTATCGCGCTGGGGTCAAAAGTACGTATGCCCGTGAGCACATAGCCGGAGTCCACCCCGAACCCGCGAATGGTGTTGAGGTAGCCAACATCAGGCAGATTTGCCCCCGTCTCGTAGTTCGATTGAGTGTTCTTGGACACCCCGCCCAGGGATGCAAACGCCTCTTGGCTCAGGCCAAGCCGTTTGCGCTCCTCACGCAACCTTTGGGAAAATTCATCCATTTTTTTGGTAAATCTGTTGACTTTCCCAAAAAATTGGGCAAAATCCACCGCGTCTTGTAACAACCTATCTCCAGATACTACATGACCACCCCAGCGCACCACACCCGCCACCGCTCGGCCACGGTCGAGCCCCTGATGTACTCCAAACGCATTCCCTTGGGGATGACCGGCGAAGGGCTGGAACGCGCATGGGACGGCGCCCAGCACGAGGGCCGCATCGTGCTGGGTCAAACCGACACCGCCGCCGAGCGGCGCTGAATCGAGTGCGGCCAAACATTCAGCGCCACGATAGAAATCACGCGCACCCTGAGCCCCAACGCCACGCCCCATGCATGGCCCGAGCCTCTCTTGCCGATGCCCACCAAGCAGTCCTGTTCGCTGCGGGAGTGCTCAAGTACACAGTGAAACGCATCCTGTACGACGGGGCACAGGAGCGCTACTCCTGCCCGCACCTCAGCCGGGCGTTTGCAGCGCTCAACCAGCTTCCTGATCCCGGTTGCTGCCCGGCAAGCAGTCCACATGACCCGGTGAGGGTGGATCTGCTTTCACTGCTCGCCCTCATCAGCTCGGAGCTGGAGTTCGCACGCGACACATTCCGAGAGAGCCAGCTCAGTGCAGCAAATGAAGCGGCCTTTGTTCATGGACTGCTGGAACACGCCTTTGAATTCGCAGACAGGCTGTTCGGGGCCTACAACGAGCTTCCCAACTCCTTGGACGACCTGCGCTTCCTGGCCAGCTTTGCTGCAACCAAGGAGGCTGGCAACGGTGTCAATACATTCGGCAGCCAGGCAGATACAGCATCACCAGTCACAGCGGCATCGCCGTTGCATGGAAGCGGCCACCGGGCCAGTGAGTTGCTCATTCGTTGCTCGTTCGACATCGAGGCAGCAGCCCACGCCGTGACAGCGCTGGGTGATCAGATCACGGAACCGGAGCAGATTCAGATAGCCTCGCTGATTCGCTGCTATGGCGCACGCATCGCGAAACTCAACAGTGTTCTGATGAGCTATCTCACCGGGGACGAAGTGATCACCCTGGCGGATGCGCAGCACGCCCTGTACCAAGGAGCCAAGCAGTTGCCAGAAGGAGCCCTGTGACGACGCATGGCGGAAATGGTCCCTTGGATTGAGCGCAGCGCATTTGTGTGCCGCGATCTACGCCCCCTTGGCGCGGCGTCCAACCTCGGGTAGTCAATAATGTGACCTTTGCCCGCCACCACGCCCCACACGATGGATACGGCCCAAGGCGGGCAGCACGACACAAGAACATTCGCGCCTTCCTGCGGCCCCGCGCCATCCAGGCAGGCCTTGCCCGGCACCTTCGCGCCGCTGCAACCTGTTGATTCCCAAGCCAATGAGCGACCTCTCGCAAAGCACACAGCCCTCTCCGGCCCCTGATCTTTCGATGCACACGCCAATGATGGCGCAGTACCTGGGCATCAAGTTCAACTACCCCGACACGCTGGTTTTCTACCGCATGGGGGATTTCTACGAGCTGTTCTTCGGGGATGCAGAGAAGGTGGCGCGGCTGCTGGATATCACGCTGACCACGCGCGGGCAGACGGCGGGGCAGCCGATTCCGATGGCGGGCGTGCCCTTCCATGCGCTGGAGAACTACCTGGGCCGGCTGATCAAGCTGGGCGAGTCGGTGGCGATCTGCGAGCAGGTGGGCGAGGTGGGCGCCGCCAAGGGCCCGGTGGAGCGCAAGGTGGTGCGCGTGGTGACGCCGGGCACGCTGACCGACAGTGAGCTGCTGTCGGACAAGAGCGAAGCGATCTTGCTGTCCCTGCACACGGCCGGGCGCCAGCGCTGCGGCCTGGCCTGGATGGCGGTGACGCAGGGGCGCATCCATCTGGCCGAGTGTTCCCACGACGAGCTGGGCGCCTGGATTTCACGCATTGCGCCCAGCGAGCTGATCTACAGCGCAGGCGTGACCGAGCGCTTCGAGCAGAGCCTGTTCGCGCTACGCCATGGCGGCTCCATTGCCTGCCCGCTGTCGCCGCGCCCTGACTGGCAGTTCGACGGCGGCCTGGGCGAGCGCAAGCTGCTGGAGCTGCTGGGCGCGGCCAGCCTCAAGGCCTGGGAGGCCGAGGACCTGCCGCTGGCCCATGGCGCCAGCGCCGCCCTGTTGTCGTATGCGGAGCACACGCAGGGCCGCAGCCTGTCGCACATCCACGCTCTGCAGGTGCAGCGCGACGATGAGCTGATTGCGCTGCCGCTGGCCACGCGCCGCAACCTGGAGCTGGTCAAGACGCTGCGCGGCGAGGATTCGCCCACATTGTTCTCCCTGCTGGACACCTGCATGACGGGCATGGGCAGCCGCCTGCTCAAGGCCTGGCTGCTGGAGCCGCGCCGCGACCGCACGCAGGCCATGGCGCGGCTGGAGGCCACGCGGGCGCTGCAGGGCACCAGCGCAGGCGGCATGGCCGCGCCCTGGCAGCAGTTGCGCGAGCAGCTCAAGGGCGTGAGCGATGTGGAGCGCATCACCGCGCGCACCGCGCTGCGCCAGGTGCGCCCGCGCGAGCTGGTGGGACTGGGCCGCACGCTGCAAAAGGCGGCCTTGCTGGCCCAGGCCGGGCAGACACCCTCGGCCCACCTGACCCAGCTGTTTGCCGACCTGCAGCCGCCCGAAGGCTGCGCCGAGCTGCTGGTGCGCGCCATCATGGAAGAGCCGGCCGCCCTGGTGCGCGACGGCGGCGTGTTTGCCACAGGCTACGACGCCGAGCTGGACGAACTGCGCGCCATCCAGAACAACTGCGATGACTTCCTGCTGGAGCTGGAGGCCAAGGAAAAGCTGCTGACCGGCATTCCCAACCTGCGCGTGCAGTTCAACAAGGTGCACGGCTTCTATATAGAGATCACCAACAGCTACAAGGACGCGGTGCCCGAGCGCTACCGCCGCCGCCAGACGCTGAAGAACGCCGAGCGCTACATCACGCCCGAGCTCAAGGCCTTCGAGGACAAGGCCCTGTCCGCGCAGGAGCGCGCGCTGCAGCGCGAGAAATTCCTCTACGAGCAGCTGCTGGACCAGTTGCAGCCCCATGTGCCGGCGCTCACGCGCGTGGCCGGTGCCATTGCCGCCATCGACGTGCTGTGCACGCTGGCCGAGCGCTCGCTGACGCTGAACTGGTGCGCGCCCGAGTTCGTGAACCATCCCTGCATCGAGATCGAGGCCGGCCGCCACCCGGTGGTGGAGGCCCGCATGGCCGAGACCTCCAGCGGCAGCTTCATCGCCAACCACACGCGCATGAACGCCAACACGCGCATGCAGATCATCACCGGCCCCAACATGGGCGGCAAATCGACCTATATGCGCCAGGTGGCGCTGATCGTGCTGCTGGCCAGCATGGGCTCGCATGTGCCGGCGTCCAGCTGCCGGCTGGGGCCCATCGACGCCATCCACACGCGCATCGGCGCGGCCGACGACCTGGCCAATGCCCAGTCCACCTTCATGATGGAGATGACCGAGGCCGCGCAAATCCTGCACTCGGCAACGCCCCACAGCCTGGTGCTGATGGACGAGATCGGCCGGGGCACCAGCACCTTCGACGGCCTGGCGCTGGCCAGCGGCATCGCCACCCAGCTGCACGACAGGACGCGCGCCTTCACGCTGTTTGCCACGCACTACTTCGAGCTGACCGAGCTGCCGGCCAAGGCACGCGCGGCCGTGAACATGCATGTGAGTGCGGCGGAGTCGGGCCAGGACATCGTCTTCCTGCACGAGATCCAGCCCGGCCCGGCCAGCCGCAGCTACGGTATCCAGGTGGCCAAGCTGGCGGGCATGCCGGCCGGCGTGCTGCACCACGCGCGCCATGCGCTGGAGGCACTGGAGGCCCATGCCGACGAGGGCCGCCTGCAGGTGGACCTGTTCGATGCGCCCGACATGCCTGAGCCCGAGAGCCGCCACGACCCGCTGGCCCAGGCGCTGGCCGCCATCAATCCCGACGCACTGAGCCCGCGCGAGGCGCTGGAGGCCCTCTACCAGCTCAAGAAGATCGCTGCCTGAACGCGGTCAATCACCTCCCACTAAACTTGTCGATCCCGCAGTTTCGGATGTTCCCATGACTTATTGCGTTGCCATCAAGCTCAACGCCGGCCTGGTTTTCCTGGCCGACTCGCGCACCAATGCCGGCCTGGACCAGATCAGCTCGTTCCGCAAGCTCATGGTCTACGAGAACCCCGGCGACCGCTTCATGGTGCTGCTGTCGGCCGGCAACCTGTCCATCACCCAGTCCGTTCGCGAGCTGCTGGAGAGCCAGCAGCTGCGCGACGAGGCCACGGGAGACATGCTGACCATCTGGAACGTGCGCAGCATGTTCGATGCGGCCCGCGTGCTGGGCGCGGCCGTGCGCCATGTGTACGAGCGCGACGGCGTGGCGCTGTCCCGGTCGGGCGTGGACTTCAATATCTCGCTGGTGCTGGGCGGCCAGATCCAGGGCGAGACCATGCGGCTGTTCCAGGTGTATTCGGCCGGCAACTTCATCGAGGCCACGAGCGAGACGCCCTACTTCCAGATCGGCGAGTCCAAGTACGGCAAGCCCGTGCTGGACCGCGTGATCACGCCGCGCACGCCGCTGGACGAGGCCGCCAAGTGCGCCCTGGTGTCCATGGACAGCACGCTCAAGTCCAACCTGTCGGTGGGCCTGCCGCTGGACCTGATCGTGTACGAAAAGGACCGCTTTGCCTCCGACAAGATCGTCAGCATCGACGAGAGCAATCCGTATTTCCGCATGCTGCACGACAGCTGGGGCGAGCGCCTGCGCCATGTTTTCGACAGCATCGAGGACCCGGCCTGGGATGGCGGCGCCTCCGAGGTGCCCATCCGCGTGCACAGCCGCCAGGCCCAGCCGCTGACCAAGGTCAACGCGCCGGCAGGCGCCCTGCGCTCGTCGGCGCGCAGCATGGGCCGGCTGCCGCCTGCGGCGCTGCGCCAGCCCTATCACAGCGGCACGGGCGCGGGCCTGGGCACCTCCACGGCAGACGGTCTTGCGACCTCCCCCATGACGCCCATGACACCCATGACGCCCCAGCAGCCGGGCCCGGCATCGCCCGTGCGGCCCGATGCAGGCCAGCCCTCGGGCCACCAGCAAGGCGTGCCCGATGGCGCCGCACAGGCCGGCCAGGAGCCTCGGCCGTGAACGCGGCCCGGTCCGCACAGCGGGCCGAGAGCGATGCGGCGGTTGCCGGCACGGGTACGGGCGCGGGCACTGCATCGGCGCCGCTGCCCGTGGTGTTCTCGCATGCCAACAGTTTTCCGCTGCCCACCTACCGGCTGCTGCTCTCGCTGCTGGCCGAGCGCGGCATCGCGGCGCAGGGCGTGGAGCGCTTCGGCCATGACCCGCGCTTTCCCGTCACCAACAACTGGCCGCACCTGGTCGAGCAACTGGCCGAGTTCACGCGCGCCGAGGTCGAGCGCGTGGGCGGTCCGGTCTTCCTGGTCGGGCATTCGCTGGGCGGTTTCCTGAGCGTGATGACGGCCGCGCGCCATCCCGAGCTGGCGCGCGGCGTGCTGCTGATCGACTCGCCATTGCTCAGCGGCTGGCGTGCCAATGCGGTGGGGGTGGCCAAGCGCACGCAGCTGGTGGGCTCGGTCTCGCCAGGCAAGATCAGCGCGCGCCGCCGCAATGCCTGGGACAGCGATGACGAGGCGCTGGCCTATTTCCGCGCCAAGAAGGTGTTTGCGCAATGGCATCCGCAGGTGCTCCAGGACTATGTGCAGGGCGGCCTGGCCGACCTGGACGGCCGGCGCACGCTGCACTTCACGCGCGAGGTGGAGACCGCCATCTACAACACCTTGCCGCACAACCTGGCCTCGCTGCTGCACCACCATCCGCTGCGCTGCCCGGCGGCCTTCATCGGCGGGCGCGCCTCGGTGGAGATGCGCCAGGTGGGCATGGACCTGACGCGCCGCATCACGCGCGGGCGCGTGATGATGCTGGACGGCAGCCACCTGTTCCCCATGGAGCGGCCCCACGCCACGGCCGCCGCCATCGAGGCCGCGCTGCTGAACATGCATACCTGAGCGGCGTCCGGCTCAGGCCGAGATCCGGATGGCAACCCTGGACCATGCGGTGGTGCTTGAACCCCTTGGCGCCTTCCTCAAGGATCGGGCCCCATCGGCGTTCACGGCAGCGGGCGAGGGTCTTGGCGATGGCGGGCCGGCTACCCGGCGCAATCGATCATCTTGTGAAGCAGGCGCAGCAGTTGCTGCTTGTCCTCAGCGCTCAGCATGCGGCTGGCCTCTTGCTCCAGAATTTCCACCTGCGCCGCCGCCTTTTCGTGCAGGCGCTCGCCCTCGGCCGTCAGATACAGCAGCGACAGGCGCCTGTCCGCAGGATCGGCCTCGCGCCTGAGCAGGCCGCGCACCTGCAGTCTTTCCATCAGCGCCGCCATGTTGGGCTGGGAAATCATCACGGTCTCGGCGATCTGGCGCTGGGATGCGCCGGGATTGGCCGAGATCAGCGACAGCACGGCAAACTCCGACGGCTTGAGATCCAGCGCCAGCATGTGCTTCGCATAGTGAGGCCTTACGGTGGCATGGGCCAGGCGCGTGCAGTGGCCCAACTGCTGCATCAGAAAATTCTGCTGGAGTGCTGACTTCATAGGCGATGGGGTGGCTCGGTCCAAGGTGAGGCCAGGCGCATCGAACGGGGCCTGGCGGACCTTTCGATAGAGACGGTCATGGGTTTGTCTCCTGCGTCATGGATGAAATCGGCCAGGGTCGCCGCACCTCAGGCCAGCGGGACCCGTGCCCGGTATTGCACGAAGAAATCGATGCTGCCCGGATTGGCCATGGCGTCGGGGCTGGCCACCTTGGCGGGCTCTGCACCCAGCAGCAGCTTGCGCACGGGCAGTTCCATCTTCTTGCCCGTGAGAGTGCGCGGAATCTCGGCGACCTGGATGACCGCATCGGGCACGTGGCGCGCAGAGGCCTGGGCCCTGATGGCATCCTTGATCCGGGCCACCAGCGCATCCGTCAGCACCAGGCCCGGAGCCAGCACCACGAACAAGGGCATGAAAGAGGGGCGCCCCAGGAACTCCAGGTCCACGACGAGGCTGTCCAAGACCTCGTCAACTTCCTCGACGACACGGTAGATCTCGGCCGTTCCCATGCGGATGCCGAAACGGTTGATCGTGGTGTCCGAGCGGCCGTAGATCACGGCCGACCCATGCTCGCTGAACGAGATCCAGTCGCCATGGCGCCAGTAGCCGGGAAAGACGTCGAAGTAGCTTTCACGGTAGCGCAGGCCATCGGCGTCGTTCCAGAAATACAAGGGCATGGAAGGCATGGGTTCGGTGATCACCAGTTCGCCCACCTCGCCGGTCACGCTGCGCCCTTGCTCGTCAAAGGCGTACGCGGCGACGCCCAGTTCACGGCACTGGATCTCGCCCGCACGCACGGGCAGCAGGGGCGCGCAGGCCACGAAGCCCGAGGCGATATCCGTTCCACCGCTGACCGAGGCCAACCACAGATCGCGCTTGATGTTCTCGTAGACCCAGCCGTAGGCCTCCAGCGGCAGCGCCGACCCCGTGGAATTGATGGCGCGCAGTTTCTCGAAGCGGCGGCCCCGGGCGGGCACCACGCCATCCTTCATGGTCTTGGCCAGAAAGGCCGCGCCGCAACCGAACAGCGTGACCTGCTGGCGATCGATGAAGTCCCACAATGCGCCATCGTCGGGCGAGGTCGGGTTGCCATCGGACAGCACCACGGTGGCGCCAGCCAGCAGGCTGCCCACCATGAGGTTCCAGACGATCCAGCCCGTGCTGCCCAGGAACATGAAGCGGTCGCCGGGCCGCACGTCGTGCTGCAGCCCATGGGTCTTGAGGTGGGTGAGCACGATGCCGCCATGGCTGTGCACCATGGCCTTGGGCAGTCCCGTGGTGCCCGAGGAATAGACCACCCACAGCGGGTGCGAGAACGGCAAGCGCTCGAAGACCGGCTCTGCGGGCCTGGCCAGCGCGTCGGCCCAGGCCATGACATCGCGCCAGGGCAGCTCGCATGCGGGGTCCCCGGGCCTGAACAGGGGGCCGGGCACATGGATCACATGGCCTATCTCGGGCAATCCCCGCAGCACCTCGCCGAGTACGGCGCGGCGATCGAAACACCGTCCCCCGTAGACATAGCTATCGGTGGCGAAAATCAGCTTGGGGCCGATCTGCTGGAAGCGGTCCAGCACCACGGAAACACCCATCTCGGGCGCGCAGCTGGACCAGATGGCGCCTATGCTGGCGCAGGCCAGGAAGGCAACGACCGCCTGGGGCACATTGGGCAGGTAGGCCACGACGCGATCGCCGCGGCCCAGGCCGAGTTCGCGCATCCGGGCCGCGAGCGCCGCCACGTCACGCTCCAGCTGCCGCCATGACAGCTCCACCGGCTCGGCGCCTTCGCAGCGCGCGATGATGGCCGGGTGCTCGGCGCTGGCGCTGCGGAACACATGCTCGGCATAGTTCAGGTGCGTGTCGGGAAACCACTGCGCGCCCGGCATGCCGCGCTCACCGAGCACGCGCGTCGGGTCACCGTCGGCCATAACCTGGAAGTAGTCCCAGATCGAGCGCCAGAAGCCATCGAGATCCGTGACCGACCAATGCCACAGCGCCTGGTAGCCATCGAAGCGCCTATCCCTTGCCGCAGCCAGCCAATCCATGTAGCGCGCCAGGCCGCTTTGCGCGACCTGCTGCGGGCTGGGACGCCACATCAACTGCCCTTGTTCGATGGCCATGGCAACCCTCGGAAAAAGTTATAAAAAAAACATATTTTTTATAACCATAGAACATCATCATTCTCAGAAGTACAGGGGTTTTCATGGGGCAACCACGCGCTCGTCATGCGGTTGCTCCCCCGGGCACATGACGCAAAAAAGCCACCCGAAGGTGGCTTGTCCCCATCGATGGCCCGGCCCTGCTCAGCCGCCGCTCCAGTTGACCAGGCCCGTGAAGGCCGTGACCAGCACGATGATGCCGAAGGCGATGCGGTACCAGGCAAACGGCACGAAGCTGTTGGTGGAGATGTAGCGCAGCAGCCAGCGCACGCACAGCCAGGCGCTGATGAAGGAGAACACCAGGCCCACGGCGAACATGGGGATGTCGTCCACCGACAGCAGGGCGCGCTCCTTGTAGAGGCTGTAGACGCCGGCCCCGATCAGCGTGGGAATGGCCAGGAAGAACGAAAAATCGGTCGCCGCCTTGCGCGACAGGCCCATGAGCATGCCGCCGATGATGGTGGCGCCGCTGCGGCTGGTGCCAGGGATCATGGCCAGGCACTGCACCAGGCCGACCTTGAGGGCATCGAGCGGCGTCATCTCGTCCACGGTCTGCACGCGCATGGCCGAGGCGGGCCGGCGCTCGGCCCACAGGATGACGAAGCCGCCCAGGATGAAGGTGGTGGCCACCACGGTGGGCGTGAACAGGTGCGCCTTGATGAACTTGCCGAAGATCAGCGCCAGCACCACGGCCGGCAGNAAGCCGATGATGACGTTCAGCGTGAGCCGCTGCGCNTGGCNGCTGGTGGGCAGGTCGACCACGGTGGAGCGGATCTTNTGCCAGTACACCAGCACCACGGCGAAGATGGCNCCGGTCTGGATGGCGATGTCGAAGACCTTGGCCTTGGCATCGTCGAAGCCCAGCAGCGAACCGGCCAGGATGAGGTGGCCGGTGGAGGAGATGGGAAGGAACTCCGTCAGCCCTTCCACGATGCCCATGATGGCGGCCTTGACCAGCAAAAGAATGTCCACGGCAAGCGTCCTGTCGCAATGCAAAAGTGCGCCATTATCTGCGCTGGCCATGGCCTGCCGATGGACGCCTGCCGGCCCGCCGGCGGCAATCGCAAACTTTTACAACGGCCGGCGCGTGACGTTGCTGTGCGCCCGGCGCTGTGCTGCAATGTGGGGGCGCTGGATTTCGGCGCGCCTTCAAAACCATTCCATCATGAAAAAAATCGTTGTTCTGGCAGTTGTCTCCCTGGCCTGCAGCATCGGCATGGCCGCCGGAGACAAGGCTCCCACGGCCCAGCAAAAGCTGATGGGCACCTGCAACACCGAAGCCGCCGGCAAGAAGGGCGACGAGCGCAAGGAGTTCATGAAGTCCTGCCTGTCCGACGGCAAGAAGCGCCAGCAGGAACGCATGAAGACCTGCAATGCCGACGCCACCGGCAAGAAGGGCGACGAGCGCAAGGCGTTCATGAGTGAATGCTTGAAGAAGGACTGACCCCCTGAGGCGCTGCGCGCCTTCCCCCTCTCGCTGCGCGGGGGGGACGACACCCTCGCTGCGGGGCGGCCCTTGCTCGGTGTCCCTCGCTTTGGGGCGCGCCAGTCGGGATGGCCTTGAGCCCGTCAAGCATTGCCAAAAGCCACCGTTTTCGGTGGCTTTGCTGTTTAGGCGGATAGTTTTCTGATTTGGCTATCAATGGAGCCGTGTACTACCGACAGCCGTTCAAACTCGCAGGGCTCAAGCGCGGGCAGCCGAGCAAGGGCTGCCCCGCAGTGAGGGCTGCGTCCCCCTCCGCGAAGCGGGAAGGGGGAAGCGGCGCAGCCGCTCAGGGGGTCATCTTCCTGGCTCTGCGTTTGCGCCACCAGATGATGACGCCGGTGATCGACAGGACGGCGACGAGCACGCCGACGAAGGACATGAGCACGCGGCCGGGGGTGCCGAGGATGCGGCCGCTGTGCAGGGGCAGCTGCAGCTGGACGAAGACGTCGGCGGCCGTGCCGTGCCAGGGGCGGTAGGTGCCCAGGACTTCGCCGTTGTCCGAGCTGACGTAGATGTTGGACAGGCCCATGCCCATGGCGCCGGTTTCGTCGTGCGGGTCGAAGAAGGAGATGTTGTAGAACGGGAAGTCCCCGCCCCACCAGATGCCGCCTGCGGGCTGGGCGAAGCCCAGGCGCTTGGCCTCGCTCTGGGCGATGGCGATGGCCTGGGCGAACGTGACCTTGGGCTCGAGGAGCGTGCCCTGGGGTGCGGGCTTGAGGGTTTCGTAGGGGCCGGGCGTGGTGGTGGAGACGGTGCTCATCACCGGGTAGAAGACTTCGCGGTACAGGTTCAGCGAGAACGAGGTGAAGGCCACGATGACGATGACGGCCCAGACCCACAGGCCGCCCGCACGGTGCAGGTCGAAGTTGAGCTTGTAGGCGCCGCCGCCCCAGCGCACGCGCCATGAGGGCAGCCAGCGCCGCCACCACGATCCCATGGCCGCCGTCAGGCGCGGGGCGCTTTTCCTGAGCTTGACGGGAAAGGTCAGCAGCAGCGCGACAAAGCTGTCGGCCACCCACAGCAGGGCCAGGCTGCCCATGAACCAGTAGCCCCAGCGGTCCGTGCCCCAAAAGCGCGGGGCCAGCAGGCTTTCGTGCAGGTGGCGCAGCCAGGGCATGAGGTTGCGCTGGCTGAGCGCAAAGCTGCGCCCGTTGCGCTGGCCCGTGATGTGGCCGCTGACAGGATCGACGAAGACCGTGTCATAGCCCAGCGCAGGCGCCTGGCCCGTGGCCGGGTCGGGCCGGGGGCGCACCATGAACATGGCGGCCTCGCCCTCGACCAGGCCCAGGGTCATATAGCTGATCTCGGCGCGCGGCTCGCTGGCCTGCACCACGGCGGCCAGCTCCAGCGGGGTCTTCAGCGGGCCGCGTGCCGGGGTCTCCAGCATGTCGGCGTTGAGCCATTCGTCGATTTCATGGTCCCAGGACAGCACGGCCCCCGTGAGGCCGGCCATGATGAGGAAGCCGGCCAGCAGCAGGCCTATCCAGCGGTGCACCACCGTCCACAACGCGCGCATGCTTCAGATCGCTCCGGCTCAGAAGTCCACCGATGCGCTCAGCGAGAAGGTGCGCGGCATGGACTGCACCAGGTAGTTGGCGCCCGGGTAGCCGCCCACGGACGACCAGTAGCCCTTGTCGAACAGGTTGTCGATGCGCGCGCGCAGGGTCAGCAGGCGGTTGTTGCCGATGTCCATGAGATAACGCGCGCCGATGTCGGTGCGCGTCCACGAGGCCACTTTCAGCGTGTTGGCGCCGTTGGCGTACTGGCTGGAGGTGTGCATCACGCGCGCATTGAGGGCCAGGCCCGAGACGCCGGGCACATCCCAGTCCACGCCCAGGTTGAGCAGGCGCTTGGGCACGCCGATGGCGTAGTTGCCGATGGTGGTGGCATCGGCGGCCTCGCGGATCTTGGCCTCGCTGAAGGTCACGCCGCCCAGCACGCGCAGGCCCTTGACGGGTTCGCCGAAGACCGTGGCCTCCAGGCCGCTGTTGCGCTGCTTGCCGTACTGGCCGAAGACCTGGTTGGCCACATAGGCCGAAGGCATGTCCGTGGTGTACAGCGCCACCGTGGCGCCCAGCTGCCGGCCCTGCCACTTGAAGCCGATTTCCTTCTGGCGCGACTTGTAGGGCGCGAACACCTGGCCGCCGTTGGACACGGACAGGTCGTTGGCTGTCTGCGGCGCCACGGCGCCCTTGGTCAGGCCTTCGATGTAGTTGGCGTAGACCGAGGTGTTCTCGCTGGTCTTGAACACCAGGCCCAGCATGGGCGTGGTGGCCGACTTCTTGTAGTGGTCGGTCTGCGCGCCCGTGTTGTAGTCGTAGCTGCTTTGCTCGATGCTCTGGCGGCGCACGCCCACGGTCAGGCGCAGGCGCTCGTCCAGCATCGTCAGCGTGTCGCCGATGGCGAAGCTGTTGAGCCGGGTTTCACCCACGCGCGTGGGATCGGCCAGGTTGCCGCCGAACAGCGTCATCTCCGGGCGCGCGCTGCTCCAGGGGTTGTAGATGTTGTTGACCACGCCAAAGCCCATGCCCCAGGCATTGCGCTCGGTGGCCGAGTAGGTGCTGGCCGTGGCCACCAGCTCATGGCCCACGCTGCCCGTGGCCAGGCGCGTGCGGATGCCGACCTCGCCCGTGCCCACGCTGTCCTTGCGCTTGTTGTCGAAGCGCGTGCCCGTGGTGTCGCCGGCCGCATTCGTGACGGTCACGCCGCTCAGGGAGTTGTCCTCCTTGCCTCGGCGCAGGCCGCCCGCAGCCCAGGCCGTGGTGGTGTCGTTGATGTCCCATTCGGCGCGCAGCGTGGCGAACAGGTCGCGCTCGGTGGAGTACGACCAGTTCTGGCCGTAGTTGGTCTGGTTGTCGGGCACGGCCGGGATGAAGCTGCCCGGCGTCACGCTGGGGCGGCCGCCGTTGTAGCTGTTGCGCTGGTAGCCCACGTCGCCCGACAGGCGCACGTTGCGGCTGCGCCAGTCCAGGCCCAGGCCCAGGGCGGTGAGCGAGCGGTCTTCGCCATCCACGCCCGTGCCGCCGTCGCGGCGCACGGCGTTCAGGCGGATGCCGGTGCTCCGGTCAGGGCCGAAGCGGCGCGAGATGTCGGTGGAGACAAAGGCCTGGCCGCCCGTCTGTATGCCGGCGCCCACGCGCGTCAGTGCATCGTTGCCGGCGCGCTTGGGTAGCAGGCTGATGGTGCCGCCAATGCCGCTGCCGCCCGGTGCCGCGCCATTGAGGAAGGCGTTGGCGCCGCGCAGCACCTCCACGCGCTCGAAGAATTCCGAGGCGATGTACTGGCGCGGCAGCAGGCCGTACAGGCCGTTGTAGGCGATGTCGTCCGAGTACACCGGGAAGCCGCGCAGCACATACAGCTCCTGGAAGTTGCCGAAGCCGCGCGCCTGGCGCACGCCCGGGTCGTTGAGCAGCACGTCGCCCACGCTCTTGGACTGGGTGTCCTCGATCAGCTGCTGGGTGTAGCTGGTGGTGGAGAACGAGGAGTTCTTCCAGTCCAGCGTGCCCAGCACGCCGTTGCGCGCCCCCGTGGCCACCTGGCCGCCTGCGAAGGGCTTGGACAGGCCCTGGGCCGATGCGTCGGCGCTGGCCTCCACCGTCACGGCCTCCAGCACGGTGTCACCGCCCCGGGTCTGGGCAATCAGCGCCTGATGGCTGCACAGGCAAAGAACGGCCAGGGATATGGGGCGAATGGAAGGCATGGGGATGGGATTGAGAATGATTTGCACAACCCGTTAGCTTACAAACCACCTGGGCACGCAACTATGAGTTTTCTCAATCTGTTGCATCGAAGCAATCCTGGGGGTGATTGGTTTCAAAGGCCCTGATCGATAGTCCGTGCGCACTCACCCTGACCCCCACCCTGCGGACTGCGTCCTCCAGATGCCGTGGACGTGCCTGCCGTTCGCGGCGCCAGGATGCAGCTGGCACCCTGCCCTCGTCCGTCCGTCGCATGGCGCTGGCCCCGGCGGCGCCCGGCAGCGACAGTCCTGTCCCATACAGGCCCGCCAACCCGGGCCGCACGCCAGGACACCGCCATGCAAATGACACCGCTGATCGCCATCCACATGAGCGCCGCCCTCGGGGCCACGGCCACGGGCGCCATCGCCCTGCTGGCACGCCGTCAGGCCGCCGCCCATCCCCGCCTGCACCGCGCGGCCGGCCATGCCTTCGTCACGCTCATGGTCTGCGCGGCGGTGTCCGCCTGCTTCATCCGCGACTACCGCCTGCCCAACTGGGGCGGCTACACGCCCGTCCACCTGCTGGTGCCGCTGACCTTTGCCGGCCTGGGCCGGTCGTTCTGGCACCTGTACCACGGCAACATCGCCGGCCACCGCAAGATCATGCGCAGCGTCTACATCGGCGCCTGCGTCGTGGCGGGCCTGTTCACCCTGCTGCCCGGCCGCTATCTGGGCGACCTGTTGTGGCAGCAGCTGGGCCTGGCCTGACGCCGCTTTCCTTCCCCCTGACGGAGAACTCCCCATGCGCACCCTTGATCCCCTTGATCCCCTCGATCCCCTCGATCCCTCTGCCCGCCACGACGACGATGCCCTGGAGCGCATGGCGCGCCGCCGCGCAGGCGCCAAGCTGGGCTGGATGATCCACGCCAGCGTCTATGTGCTGGTCAACCTCGGGCTGGCGGCGCTGTCGCTGTCCCAGGGCAGGCACTGGGCCATCTTCCCGGCCCTGGGCTGGGGCCTGGGACTGGCCATCCACGGGGCCGTGGTCTGGCTGGCACTGCCGGGCAACGGCTGGCACGGGCGCATGGTGGAGCGCGAGCGGCAGGCGCTGCAGTCACGCCAGGGCCGCGCCCGCTGAAACACGCCATGGGACTACCATTGCCCTCCATGCCCGACCTCGCATCCAACGCCACACGCCAGCCGGCCGCCCCTGGCCACATCGTGGAACGGACCACGCTGCTGCGCCACGGCATCGCGACGACCTCGGCCTGCGCCCTGATTGCCGCCGCATTCAGCCTGAGCAACCATGGCCGCTGGGACGTGAACCTCATCTACTCGCTGTCGATCGGCCTGACCAGCTGGCTCACCATCGAACTGGGCCGCTGGCGCCTGACGCGGGGCCAGGACATTCCCTGGCCCGGCGGCTGGCGCGGCGCCGCGCTGGTGGTGGCTGGCATCGTGACGGGGTTCGTGATCGGGTCGCTGATCGGCACGGCCTACAGGCAGTGGGCCGATCCCGACGCCAGCACGGCCCTGATGCACCGGCTGTGGATACCGCTGGCCGTCACCATCGTCGCCAGCACGGTGATGTCGCTGGCCTTCTTCCTGCTGGGCTACTCGCGCCACCTGCAGATGCAGGCCGAGCAGGCCCGCCGCCAGGCGGCCGAGGCGCGACTGACCCTGCTGCAGGCCCAGCTGGAGCCACACATGCTGTTCAACACCCTGGCCAACCTGCGCGTGCTGGTGGCCAGCGACCCGCAGCGCGCCCAGGCCATGCTGGACCATCTGATCGCCTACCTGCGCGCCACGCTGGGCGGCTCGCGCAGCACCGAGCATGCGCTGGCCGAGGAATTCGCGCGCCTGCGCGACTACCTGGCGCTGATGTCCATCCGCATGGGCCCGCGCCTGCAATACACGCTGGACCTGCCCGAGGACCTGGGCCAGGTGCCCGTGCCGCCGCTGCTGCTGCAGCCCCTGGTGGAAAACTGCATACGCCACGGACTGGAGCCCAAGCTGGAAGGCGGGCATATCGCCGTGCGCGCGCGCCGCATGGACGGCGGCCCGTTGGAGCTGACCGTGGCCGACAACGGCATGGGCCTGGACACCGGTGCGCCCGCCCTGCCCGGCAGCCGCTTCGGCACGGCCCAGCTGCGCGAGCGCCTGGCCAGCCGCTATGGCGACGCCGCGCACTTCGAACTGGCCGCCCTGCCCGAAGGCGGCACTCTGGCCAGAATCACCCTCAAATGCAACCCCTGAGTCGCTTCGCGCCTTCCCCCTCTCTCGCTTCGCGGGAGGGGAACGACACCCTCGGTGCGGGGCGGCCCTTCCTCGGTGCCCCTGAGTTGGGCCGCGCCAGTTTCATACGCTGTCGGCAATGCGCAAGTGAAATAGAAGACTGAAATGACCCACTCCCCCCGCGCCCTGATCGCCGAAGACGAACCCCTGCTGGCCGAGGACCTGCGCCAGGCCCTGGCCCGCGCCTGGCCCGAGCTGCAGATTGCCGCCATGGTGGGCGACGGCCTGAGTGCCGCCCGGCAGGCGCTGGCGCTGCAGCCCGATGTGCTGTTCTTCGACATCCGCATGCCGGGCCAGAGCGGCCTGGAGGCCGCTGCCGAACTGGCCGACGCCTGGCCCGAGGCGCAGCCGTTTCCCATCCTGGTCTTCGTGACCGCCTATGACCAGTACGCCATGGACGCCTTCGAGGCCCAGGCCGTGGACTACCTGCTCAAGCCCGTGCAGCCCGAGCGGCTGGCGCGCAGCGTGCAGCGCCTGCGCGAGCTGCTGGCCCAGCGCACGGTGGCCCCGGCTGGCGCTGCCCTGGCGCAGGCGCTGGAGCAATTGCGGCATCTGGCCGGTGCCACGGCCCCCGCCGCCACCGCCACCGCCACCGAGCCGCCGCTGCAGATGATCCAGGCTGGCGTGGGCACGCAGATCCAGATGGTGCCCGTGCAGGACGTCGTCTACTTCGAGGCCGCCGACAAGTACGTGCGTGTGCTCACGGCCTCGCATGAATACCTGGTGCGCACGCCGCTCAAGGAGCTGCTGCCCCGGCTGGACGCCGAGGAATTCTGGCAGGTGCACCGCGGCACCGTGGTGCGCGCAGCCGCCATTGCCAGCGCCCAGCGCGACGAGGCCGGCCGGCTGTGGCTGCAGCTGCGCGAGCGAGCGGAGAAACTGGCCGTGAGCCGCCTCTACGCGCAGCGGTTCAAGGCGATGTAGGCGGCGATGTAGGTGGCGATGTAGACGCCGGCTCCGTCAGCGCAGCGGCGGCTGATCGGGCAGGTCCAGCACGTCGTCCCAGGCCACGCCCTGCATCTCGTCCCAATGGGCGACGATCACGCAGCGCGGCCCGTGCCCGGCCACGGGCGCAGATTGCTGGCCGGCCCGGTTCAGCCCCGCCAGCGTGCGCTGCACATGGTCGATCGATCCCCGGTCCAGCGCGGCCAGCGGCTCGTCGATCAGCAGCAGCGGCACGCCGCTGGACCAGCCCGCCGCCATCCACAGCTTGCGCAGGCTGCCCGTGGACAAGGCCAGCAGGGGCTTGTGCAGATGGGGCTCCAGGCCCAGGCCGTCGGCATGGGCCTGCCAGGCCGCCTCGCTCCAGGCCGGATGCAGCTGCCGCTGTGCCTGCACCCATTCCTGCGCGGGCCGGGCACGCTCGGCATTGGACAGTTCGGCGCGCGGGTCGCGCCAGAACAATGCAGGGCGCTGCGACGGGTCCGGCTGCTGCGGATATACCAGGCGCCCGCCCTGCAAGGGCAAATGGCCGGCCAGCGCCTGCAGCAGGCTGGTCTTGCCGCAGCCCTCGCCGCCGCGCACCAGGCACAGGCCCACGGGCCAGTCGTGCGAGGCACCATCCCACAGCAGCAGGCCCGGCTGCCCGAAGCGCAGGGCCTGCGCGCTCACCATCGGCGGCGCCATCGATTGCTGTGCGGTGTCCATCTGAATGTCTTTCCGGTTCTGCGATGCGGGCGATTGTGCACGCGGCACAATGCCGGGCTTTCCCTTTTCCAACCACGCACTACGCATGCGGACCGCCACCATGACCCTCGACTACCTGGATTTCGACTACAGCGAAGACGACGAAGGCACGGGCTGCTGGGACGCCATGGCCAGCGTGCCCGCCGCGCGCGTGCCGGCGCTGGCGGCCGAGGTGGAGCAATTGCTGGCCTGGGCGCACCGCCGCTTCAAGGGCCGGCGCGGCCCCATCGAGGAAGGCGGCGACTGGGACTACGAGCTGCAGGCCCAGGACGACGGCGGCCAGCCGCTGGACTGGCGCTTTGACGCAGCCACGGCGCGCCTGCAATCCGTGGCGGCCGGGGATGGCCGCACCACGGTGAACCTGTCGATCAGCGGCAGCGCGGCTTTCGGCGAAGCACTGCGCCAGGCCTTCGAGCTGCAGGACTGAACATCAGCGCGCGACAGCCTGCGGCCCCTGCACGGAGGCCGGTCCCAGCGGCTCCCAGCGCCCGGCCACGTTCTTGAGCAAGGTGTTGACGGCGGCCAGCCGCCGGTTGCGCACATCGATCAGGCTGCGCCGCGCCGACAGCACCGTGGTCTGGGCGCTGAGCACATTCAGATAGGCCACCGTGCCCGCGCGGTACTGGTTGTTGACGACATCCAGCGCCTTCTGCGCGGCGGCCACGGCCTCGATCTGCACCTGCTGCTCGCGCGCCAGGGCGGATGCGGTGACCAGGTTGTCCTCCACCTCCTGCAACGCCGTCAGCACGGTCTGGCGGTAGGTGGCAGCGGCCAGGTCCAGCGAGGCACGCGCCGACTCCACGGCCGCCGTGCGCGCGCCGCCGTCGAACAGCGCCAACGCCAGCGACGGGCCCAGCGACCAGAACAGGTTGGGCGCACTCACCAGGTTGGACAGCGATGCACCCCGGTAGCCGGCCGTGGCCGACAGCGTGAGCGCCGGGAAGAAGGCCGCGCGCGCCACGCCCACCTGGGCATTGGCGGCGGCCACGCGGCGCTCGGCCGCAGCAATGTCGGGGCGCTGCTCCAGCAGTTGGGACGAGAGCATGGCCGGCACCTCGGGCGGCAGCGGCAGCTCGGCGCCGGCCTCCAGGCTGAAGGCGGCCGGAGGCAGGCCCAGCAGCGCGGCCAGGGCGTGCTCCAGCTGGGCGCGGCTGGTCTGCGCCTCGATGAGCTGGGCCTGGGTGCTTTTGTACTGCGCCTCGGCCTGGGCCACGTCGGCCGACGAGGCCACGCCCGCGCGGTAGCGGTTGTTGGTGAGCTTGAGGCTTTGCTCGTAGCTCTGCAGCGTTTCCTGCAGCAGCCGCACGCTGGCATCGGCCGCGCGCAGCGAGAAATAGGTCTGCGTGATCGATGCCTGGGCCGACAGGCGCGCGGCGGCCAGGTCGTCGCTGCTGGCCTGGGCGCTGGCCTGGCTGGCGCTGACCGTGCCCGACACGCGGCCCCACAGGTCCAGCTCCCAGCTGGCGTTCAGGCCCAGCGAGTAGTTGGTCGAGATGTTGCCGCTACTGCCGGTGTTGCCGCCCGTGCCTGATGCACCCGATGCACCGGAGGCCCCGCCGCTGCGCGAGCGCGTGGCGCCGGCCGTGCTGCCCAGCGTGGGCAACAGCCCGGCCTGGCTGCTGGCCACGGCCGCCTGCGCGGCACGCAGGCGCGCGGCGGCCTGGGCAATGCTCTGGTTGCCGGTGGCGGCCTGCTGCTGCAGGCGGTTGAGCTGCTCGTCGCCGAACAGCTCCCACCAGTTGTCGGGCACTTGCGCACGCGACGGGTCCGCGGGCCGCCAGATGCCGGCCTCGGCCGCCTCGGGCGTGGCTTCCTTGAACTGGGCCGGCACCTCGAGTGCGGGGCGCTGGTAGGCGCTCTGCGTGGAGCAGCCGGCCAGCAGCGCGGCGGCCAGCCAGATCGCCGGGGTTTGGAGTGTCTTCAGCTGCATGGCCTTGGGCTTTCGGATTCGGTTCACTGGGGTGATGCGGCGGGCACAGGGGTGCCGCGGTCCTTGCCCTGCACGCGGCAACGCAGGCCCATGACACGCTGGCGCAGCCTGTCCAGCAGCACATAGACCACGGGCGTGGTGTAGAGCGTGAGCAGCTGGCTCAGCATCAGGCCGCCCACGATGGCAATGCCCAGCGGCTGGCGCAGCTCGGCGCCGTCGCCCCGGCCCAGGGCCAGCGGCAGTGCGCCGCAGATGGCCGCCAGGCTGGTCATGAGGATGGGGCGCAGCCGCAGCTCGCAGGCGCGGTAGATGGCCTGGGCGGCCGTCGCATGGCCGCCGCGCTGCCGCTCCAGCGCGAAGTCGATCATCATGATCGCGTTCTTCTTGACGATGCCGATCAGCAAAATCACCCCGATCAGCGCGATCAGCGAGAACTCCGTCTTGAACAGCATCAGCGCCATCAGCGCACCCACGCCGGCCGAAGGCAGCGTGGACAGGATGGTCAGCGGGTGCACCAGGCTCTCATAGAGCACGCCCAGCACCAGGTAGATGGTGATGATGGCCGCCAGGATCAGCAGCGGCTGCCCCGACAGCGCCTGCTGGAAGGCCCCTGCCGTGCCGCTGAAGCTGCCGCGCACCGACACGGGCACGCCCAGCTCGGCCACGGCCGCGCGGATGGCGTCGCTGGCATCCGACAGCGCCACGCCTTCGGCCAGGCTGAAGCTGATGGTGCTGGCCGGCGTGCCCCGGTCGTGGTTCACGGACAGCGGCGTGTTGGTGGTGGTGATGCGCGCAAACGAGGTCAGCGGCACCTGCTCGCCCTGGTTGTTCACGAAGAAGAAGCCGCGCAGCGTCTCGGGGCTTTGCAGGTAGCGCGGCGCGGCCTCCATCACCACGCGGTACTGGTTGAGCGGGTTGTAGATCACGCCCACCTGGCGCTGGCCGAAGGCGTTGTTGAGCGTGCCGTCGATCTGCGCCACCGTCAGCCCCAGGCGCGTGGCCGCGTCGCGGTCGATCACCAGCGATGTCTGCAGGCCGAAGTCGGAGACATCGCTGTTGACGTCCGTGAGCTGGGGCAGCTGCGACAGCACCTGGCGGATGCGCGGCTCCCAGGTGCGCAGGTCCTGGATGTCGTCGGCCTGCAGCGTGTAGTCGTACGAGCCCGAGCTTTGCCGCCCGCCGATGCGGATATCGCTTTGCGTGACCATGAACAGCCGCGCGCCGGGCTCGTTCTTGAGCTTGTCGCGCAGGCGGTTGATCACCTCGTCGGAAGACACCTTGCGCTCGGCCAGCGGCTTGAGCGACATGAACATGTTGGCCGCATTGCGCTGGCCGCCGCCCGTGAAGCCCGTCACGTACTCCACGGCCGGGTCTTCCTGCACGATGGACAGGAAGCGCTTGAGCCGCTGCTCCATGGCCTGGTAGGAGGTGGACTGGTCGGCCCGGATGAAGCCCATCACGCGGCCCGTGTCCTGGCTGGGCATGAAGCCCTTGTCGATGGCCATGTACAGGTGCACGTTCAGCGCCACCACGCCGGCCAGCACCAGCAGCACCAGCGGCTGGTGGCGCAGGCACCAGGCCAGGCTTGCGCGGTAGCCGGACATGGCACGCCGCTCGGCCCGGCCCACCCAGGCGCCGAAGCGGTCCCAGGCGCGGCCCATTGGCCCGCGCGGACGCGCCTGTGCAGCAGGCCGCTGCGGCCGCAGCAGCGCCGCGCACATCATGGGCGTGGTGGTCAGCGACACCACCATCGAGATCAGAATCGCCGCCGACATCACCACCGCGAACTCGCGGAAGAACCGCCCCACGATGCCGCCCATGAACAGGATGGGCACGAACACCGCGATCAGCGACAGGCTCATGGACACCACGGTGAACCCGATCTCGCGCGCCCCGTCCAGCGCCGCGCGCAGCGCGGTCTTGCCGCGCTCCATGTGGCGCATCACGTTCTCCAGCACCACGATGGCATCGTCCACCACAAAGCCCGTGGCCACGGTCAGCGCCATCAGCGACAGGTTGTCCAGCGTATAGCCGGCCAGGTACATCACGCCGAACGTGCCCGCCAGCGACACCGGCACGGCCACGGCCGGAATCAGCGTGGCCCGGCCATTGCGCAGGAACAGGAACACCACCAGGATCACCAGCGCCACGGCGATCAACAGCGCCCGTTCCACCTCCACCACCGAGGCGCGCAGCGTGGGCGTGCGGTCGGACACGATGGTCAGATCGATCGCCTCGGGGATGGACGCCTTGAGCTGCGGCAGCAAAGAGCGCACGCGCGCCACGGCCTCCAGGATGTTGGCATCGGGCTGCTTGAAGATCTGCAGCAGGATGGCGGGCTTGCCATTGGCCACGCCGTAGTTGCGCACGTCCTGCACCGAATCCGTGACATCGGCCACGTCCTGCAGCCGGATCGCATTGCCATTGCTCCAGCGCAGCACAAGCGGCGCATAGTCGGCCGCCACGCGGGCCTGGTCATTGGCGGTCACCTGCCAGTAATGGTCCTCGCGCTCCACCGCGCCCAGCGGCCGGTTGGCATTCGTGGCCGAAATGGCGGTACGCACCTGGTCCAGCGACACGCCATTGGCCGCCAGCTTCACCGGGTCCAGCTCCACGCGCACGGCCGGCAGCGCCCCCCCGCTGATGGACGCCTGGCCCACGCCCTCCACCTGCGAGAGCTTCTGCGCCAGCACGGTGGACGCCGCGTCATACATCTGCCCGCGCGTCAGCGCGCTGGACGTGAGTGCCAGGATCATGATCGGCGCATCGGCCGGATTCACCTTGCGATACGTAGGATTGCCCGGCATGCCCGAAGGCAGCAGCGTGCGCGCCGCATTGATGGCGGCCTGCACATCGCGCGCCGCGCTGTCCACCGTGCGCGACAGATCGAACTGCAGCGTGATGCGCGTACTGCCCAGGCTGGAGCTGGACGTGATCTCATTGACCCCCGCAATCGCCCCCAGCGCCCGCTCCAGCGGCGTCGCCACCGTCGCCGCCATGGTGTCGGGGCTTGCACCCGGCAGGCTGGCGGACACCGAAATCGTCGGATAGTCCACCTGCGGCAGCGGCGCCACCGGCAGCAGGAAATACGACACCGCCCCCGCCAGCGCCAGGCCGATGGTCATCAGCATGGTGGCAATGGGCCGGAAGATGAACGGCGCCGAGAGATTGGAAAGCTGGCTCATGACCCAGCCCCAAAAACCTCAGGCCGAGCGAAGCGATGGCCCATCCCCCCGCCTTCCCCCCTCTGCCCACGCCTGCGTTGGGCGCGATGCGGGGTGGCAAGCCTGCCGAAGGACAGGCTTGCTTCGTCATCTGACTTGCCGCAGTTGTCTGAGCGGCGCGCGAAGCGCAAAGCGAGTTCTGCGGCACACCCCGCATCGTGCCCAACGCAGGTTGCCCGCAGCGAAGCGAAGGGTCGTGGGCAGTGGGGGCGCATTTCTTTGCCTACTTTCTTGCTGCGAGGCAAGAAAGTAGGTCGGCCGCCGGGCCGAACCCCGGCCAGCGGCGCCAGCCAAAAGCGCAGATCAAGCTCAAGCATGGGCCTGCTCCGAAGAAGCACCCCGACGATCCCGCCACCTCTGCGCCCACCCCTCAAACGTCAAATAAATCACAGGCGTAGTGAACAGAGTCAACAACTGACTCACCAGCAAGCCCCCCACCAACGTCACCCCCAACGGATGCCGCAACTCACTGCCCACCCCCGTCCCCAGCATCAACGGCAAGGCCCCCAGCAAAGCCGCCAAAGTCGTCATCAGGATAGGCCGGAACCGCAGCAGGCAGGCCTGGTAGATGGCCTCGCGCGGCGTATGCCCCTCCTCGCGCTGCGCCTCCAGCGCGAAGTCGATCATCATGATCGCGTTCTTCTTGACGATGCCGATCAGCAGCACGATGCCGATGATGGCGATGATGTCCAGGTCCAGCCCCGCCAGCAGCAGGGCCAGCAGCGCGCCCACGCCGGCCGAGGGCAGCGTGGACAGGATGGTCACCGGGTGGATGGTGCTCTCATAGAGCACGCCCAGCACGATGTACATGGTGATCACCGCCGCCAGCACCAGCAGCAGCGTGTTGGACAGCGAGGCCTGGAAGGCCAGGGCCGCGCCCTGGAAGGCAGCGTCCACCGACAGCGGCATATGGCCCTCGGTGCGCAGCTGGGCCATCAGGTCCTGCACGGCCTTGACGGCATGGCCCAGCGACACGCCGGGCGCGGTGTTGAACGAGATGGTGGCGGCGGGCAGCTGGCCCACATGGTTCACGGCCAGGGCCATGGGCCGCTCGCTGACCGTGGCCACCGAGGACAGCGGCACGGGCGCGCCCGCGCTGGAGGCCACGTAGATGGACTGCAGCGCCTCGGGCCCGACCTTGAACTGCGGCGCCACCTCCAGCACCACGCGGTACTGGTTGGACTGCGTGAAGATGGTGGAGATCAGCCGCTGGCCGAAGGCGTTGTACAGCGCCGTGTCGATGGCCGAGACCGTCACGCCCAGCCGGCTGGCCTGGGCCCGGTCGATCTGCACGAAGGCCTGCAGGCCCTGGTCCTGCAGGTCGCTGCCCACGTCCACCAGCTCGGGCAGGTCGTGCATGCGCTCGACCAGGGCCTGGGTGCTCTTGGCCAGCTGCGCCATGTCGGGCGAGGACATCAGCAGCTGGTACTGGGTGCGCGCCACGCGGTCCTCGATGGTCAGGTCCTGCACGGGCTGGGCGTACAGGCGTATGCCCGGGATCTGCAGCGCATCGTCGGACAGGCGGCGCAGCACGGCGGGCACGCCATCGCGCTGGCCATGGGGCTTGAGGTCGATCAGCAGCCGGCCCGTGTTCAGCGTGGTGTTGCTGCCATCGACGCCGATGAAGGACGAGATGCTCTGCACGGCCGGGTCCTTGAGCAGCAGCTCGGCCAGGGCCTGCTGGCGCTCGGCCATGGCGGCAAAGGAGATGGACTGGTCGGCCTCGGTCGTGGCCTGGATGGTGCCCGTGTCCTGGTCCGGGAAGAAGCCCTTGGGCACGGCAAAGTACAGCAGCACGGTCACGGCCAGCGTGGCCAGGAAGACGATCCATGTCAGGCCCCGGCGGTCCAGCACCCAGGTGAGGATGCGGCCGTAGCCGGCGATGGTGCGGTCGAAGAAACGGCCCGTGGCGTGGTACAGGCGGCCATGCCGTTCTTCCTGGGCCCCTTCGGGCTGGTGGCGCAGCAGCCGCGCGCACAGCATGGGCGTGAGCGTCAGCGAGACCACGGCCGAGATCAGGATGGCCACCGCCATGGTGATGGCGAACTCGTGGAACAGCCGCCCCACCACGTCGCCCATGAACAGCAGCGGGATCAGCACGGCGATCAGCGAAATCGTCAGCGAGATGATGGTGAAGCCGATCTGCCTGGCGCCCTTGAGCGCGGCCTGCATGGGCGGCTCGCCCTTTTCCACGAAGCGCGCGATGTTCTCGATCATCACGATGGCATCGTCCACCACGAAGCCGGTGGAGATCGTCAGCGCCATCAGCGTGAGGTTGTTGATGGAAAAACCGGCCAGGTACATCACGCCGAAGGTGCCGATCAGCGACAGCGGCACGGCAAAGCTCGGTATCAGCGTGGCCGAGGCGCTGCGCAGGAAGACGAAGATCACCGCCACCACCAGGGCGATGGCCAGCATCAGCTCCAGCTGCATGTCGTTGACCGAGGCGCGGATGGTCACCGTGCGGTCGGTCAGCACCTGCACGTCCAGCGAGGCCGGCAGGGTCTCCTTGAGCTGGGGCAGCAGCGCCTTGATGCGGTCCACCGTCTCGATCACGTTGGCGCCGGGCTGGCGCCGGATGTTGAGGATCACGCCCGCGCGCGAGCCACCCTCGGGCGTGCCGGCCCAGGCGGCCAGGCGCGTGTTCTCGGCATCGTCCACGGTCTGGGCGATGTCGGACAGGCGCACGGGCAGGCCGTTCTTGAAGGCGATGATGAGGTTGCGGTACTCGGCCGCCGACTGCAGCTGGTCGTTGGCATCGATGGTGGAGGCACGCGCCGGCCCGTCGAAGCCGCCCTTGGCCTGCTTGACGTTGGCGGCGGCGATGGCGGTGCGCACATCGTCCAGCGTCATGCCCAGGCCGGCCAGCGCCGTCGGGTTGGCCTGGATGCGCACGGCAGGCCGGCGCCCGCCGGCAATCGCCACCAGTCCCACGCCGTTGACCTGCGAGAGCTTGGGCGCCAGGCGGTTTTCCACCAGGTCATTGACGCGGATCACCGGCAGCGAGGGCGAGGTGATGGCCAGCGTGAGGATGGGCGCATCCGCCGGATTGACCTTGCTGTACAGCGGGGGCATGGGCAGGTCGCTGGGCAGCAGGTTGGCACCCGCGTTGATGGCGGCCTGCACCTGCTGCTCGGCCACGTCCATGGCCATGTCCAGCGCAAAGCGCAGCGTGATCACCGAGGCACCGCCCGAACTGGTGGACGACATCTGCGACAGCCCCGGCATCTGGCCGAGCTGGCGCTCCAGCGGCGCGGTGACGTTGGAGGTCATCACGTCCGGGCTGGCACCGGGGTACAGCGTGGTGACCTGGATGGTGGGGTAGTCCACCTCGGGCAGGGCCGAAATCGGCAACAGCCGGTAGGCCAGCAGGCCGGCGATCAGCACCGCCACCATCAGCAGCGAGGTGGCGACGGGTCGCAGGATGAAGATGCGGGAAAGATTCATGGGGCCGCCTGGAAGGGCTTGCAGTCTTCAGGTGCCGGGGCGCTGCTCAGCGCCCGGCCGGAGCGGGAGCCGCCGGGGCAGCAGGCGCAGAGGGCGCGGCAGGTGCCGGGCCGGGCGAAGGCTGGGGCGATCCGGGCGACGGTGCCGGCGACTGGCCTGCGGGCGCGGAGCCTTCGGCCGCCGGCGCGGGCACGTTGCCGCCACTGCCACCGTTACCACCACTGCCACCGTTACCGCCATTGCGCTGCCCACCGCGCTCGGCGCGCAGCTTCTGCAGGTAGGCCTTGCGCTCGTCGGGGTTCATGGTCGCCAGCTTGGCGCGCACATCGGGCGGCAGATTGCGCATGCCGCGCGGCTGGCTGGAGGCGTCCTGCACGGCCTGGTCCACCTTCTGCACCTTGTCGGGCTCGATCACCGTGACCTTGGCGCCTTCGCGCAGGCGGTCAATGCCATCGACCACCACCTGCTCGCCAGGCTTGAGTTCGCCCTTCACGCTCACCCGGTCGCCATCGGTCACGCCCACGGTGATGCGCCGCTGCGTCACCGTGCCATCCTCCTGGACCAGATAGACGTAGTTGTTCTGCACGGCCGTGGTCGGCACGGTCAGCGCCTGCTCCAGCCGGTCCACTTCCAGCCTGACGTTGACGAACTGGTTGGCGAACAGCCGGCCCTCGGCATTGTCGAAGGCGGCCTTGGCCTTGATGGTGCCGGTGGCGATGTCGATGCTGTTGTCCACCGCATTCAGGCGGCCGCGCCCCAATTGCTGCTTCAGGTCCCGGTCCCACAGCTCCACGGGCAGCTCGCGGCCCTCGGCCAGGCGCCGCGCCAGCGTGCCCACATGCGCCTCGGGCACGGAGAACACCGCATCGATGGGCTTGACCTGCGTGATGGTGACGATGCCGTTGGCATCCGAAGGGTTGACCACATTGCCCCGGTCGGCCTGGCGCAGGCCCAGCCGGCCCGCAATGGGCGCCGTGATGCGCGTGTAGCTCAGTTGCAGCCTGGCCGCATCGGCCTGGGCCTGGTCGGCGGCCACCGTGCCCTGGTACTGGCGCACCAGCGCAGCCTGGGTATCGACCTGCTGGCCGGCAATGGAATCCTGGGCCTGCAGCTCCTTGTAGCGCTGCAGGTCCAGCTGGGCGTTCTTGAGCAGCGCCTGGTCGCGCTGCAGCGTGCCCTGGATCTGGTTGAAGCTGGCCTGGAAGCTGCGCGGATCGATCTCGGCCAGCAGCTGGCCGGCCTTGACCTCGTCGCCTTCCTTGAAATGCAGGCGCAGCAACTCGCCCGACACCTTGGCGCGCACCACGGCCGTGGCGCGCGGGTTCATGGTGCCGATGGCGCTGATCAGCACGCGCATGTCGCGCCGCTCCACCACGCCCACGGACACCGGCTGCGCCTGGGCACCCATGGCGCCGGGGCCGCCAGGTCCACCCGGGCCGCCGGGGCCGCGCCGGCCGCCTCCCGCACGCCCGCCCCCCGGGCCGGGCGCACCGGCCGAGGCCTGCTCGCCCTGCGCCGGCGCCCGCTTGTTCCACCACCACAGCCCGCCCCCCGCGACCAGGGCCAATGCCACCACGCCCCACATCAGGGCAGGCCGTATCCGGCCACATTGGCGTACGCCGTGGGCATCTGCAACAAGGGGGCTGCTGGACAGGCGTTTCATGGTCACTGCGGGAAATCGTGGGAGGAAGCCGTGGGCCCGGCCCCGGAACGGGGCACGGCGGCGGATGCGGCTATGGTAGCCAGTCCCATGCTCTCCAAAACGAGGCAGATCGCCGTTTTACGCAGGCATTACCCCCGCTTTACCCCGGCTTTACCCGCCCTGGCCAGAGCGTTTTCGGAAACAGGTCGGCCACCCGTCGGCAGGGCCTCAGACAGGGCACGGCGCTCACAACACTGTTGACCCAGGTACGGCCAATGCGGGGCGCATCAGCCCGAAAGTCCATTGAAAACAAGGCATTGCACCCCAGCCCGGCGCAGGTCGCGCCTGTCACCCCGTTGGACTGCACCCCGCGCTTGTGGCTACCATGCGCGGCCGCCGGCCTGCAGGCGCAGGCCGCCATCCATCCGTCCCAGGAGAACACCATGACGACTGCCAACCCACGCCTGACCGACCATCCCGAAGAAGCCGCCGTGCGCGTGCCGCTGGAGCTGTACATGCGCGGCCATGCCGAGGACAACAGCGCCCACATGCGCGCCGCCTTCATGCCCACCGCCCGCATCGAAAGCGTGCGCGAAGGCCCGCTGACCTCCTGGGACATCGACACCTACTGCGCCCGCTTCAAGGGCCAGCCCGCCGCCGACGAGGCCACGCGCCGCCGCAGCATCGACGCCATCGACATCGGCGGCACGGCGGCCAGCGCCAAGATCACCCTGGTGCACGGCGCCATCACCTTCATCGACTACTTCGTGCTGCTCAAGACCGAGGCCGGCTGGAAGATTGCCAACAAGGCCTTCCATGCCCAGCCGCACTGACATCACCAGGGCTTGAAATGGGCCAGCAGGCCGTAGGTCAGCGCACCAGCCAAGGTCGGCATGGCAATGCCTCCCCGCACCAGGCGTGCGAGGCAGATGGCCAGCAAAGCCACGGAGATCACGGCCACCCGCCCCCAGCGGACATCGCTGACCAACAGCCCCCAGGTTGACACCACGAACAGGGCAGCGATGGCGGCGGGCCCGACACCCGCCAGCCACCTCTGCACCTTCCGGGACGCCCGTGCAGAGTGCCCTCTGCGGCGTGCCTGCCACAGCGGCAACCAGCGCAGGCCAAAGGTGCCGGCACCGCACAACAGCAAGATCCAGAATGTGTACGACATGGTGATCAGCCCCTATCGGCCGTGGCCGCATGCGCCAGCGCACCGCACAGGATCGCCAGCGCCAGGGCGTGGTAGCCCGGAATGAAGCAAATCAGCACCGCAGCGACCACGGCGGCCGTGAGCACCGCACGCCACCAGCGAAGCACACCCGCCTCCAGCAGCAGCGCAAAGAACAACGCGGGCAGAACAAAGGCCAGCCCCTCGCGGACGGCTGCCGGCCACCGATCTACCTCGCCCACCAGCGTCACCCCCATCACCGTGCCGCCCACCCAGGCCGCGTAGGCGCCAAGTTGCAAGCCCAGAAACCAGTGCTCGCGCTCGGCCTCTGGCACGCCCTGCATCTTGCTCATGGCGGTGGCAAACACCTCGTCGGTCAGGCCAAAGGCCAACCAGGGCGTGGCCAGGCGCTGCCGCGGCCCCAGCACCACCTGCAGGGCCGGGCCATACAGCACATGCCGCGCATTCATCAACAGCACCGTGGGCAAAGCGGTCCACAGCCCGGCTCCCGAAGCCAGCAACGAAATCAGCAGGAACTGGCTGGCTCCGGCATAGACCAGCACGGATGCCAGCACGGCAATGGATGGAGCAAGACCCGCCTGAACGGCCGCCACGCCAAAGGAAAAAGCAATCGGCAGATAGCCCGTCGCCACGGAGAGGCTGGCCGTCAGGCCGGCCAACATGACACGGCCTCGTGTCATGCCGCTCATGCGCCCCGCCTACGAAACGTCACTACATGAGTGCCACCATCGTGCGCTTGGTCACCGCAAGTGGCGTACACGCGTCTGTGCCGAAGCAGTTCCAGGCCGGTGCCTGCGGCCAGTTCCAGAAATCGGCGGACATGGGTCTTGCATTCGACTTCATAGTCGAACCCCGCCACCATGGCCTGCAACTCCAGCCAGAAAAAACGCACATATGCTCCGACCGCGTGGGCAGGCCGCTTGTCCAACGATGCCTGTCGGACCTGTGCAAACAAGTCTCGACATAGCCGCACAGCAGCCAATGACTGACCTTGCTCGGCTAAAAAGACCGCTTGACCGAGATATTGCTGAAACGCGCGATACAAGCTGTAGTCCAGATCGTCCATACGGGGGAGATCACAGCATTCCATCGCGGCGGCAACGTGGAGGATGTAGGCACTGTGATGGCGAACCAGCGCAGCATTGCGCGATTCAACATCACGGAACGAGGGCAAAAACTCATCGGCCACAGACAAAACACCTCCAGGCTTGAGCAGCATCCGGGCTTTTTGCAGCATGAAGGCTGTGTTGAAGTGGTGCGACGCCCCCACGGATGTGATCAATTTAGATTGACCATCGGAGAGATTCAACTCCAGGAATCCACCCTGATGTAGAGAAATTCCTTCTCGCCCTTCTACATTGATGCGCAGACACGCATACGCCACAGGATCTGGTTCCACAGCCAGCGCCTTCAAGTCCGGCAAAAGCTCCTGCAGCATCAGCAGAGGAAGACCAGGCCCAGTTCCGATATCCACGGTCTGTCGCGCTGGCGTGAAGTCAACAATATCCTGGGCCATGGCAACGACCTGTCTTGCATACGCAGGATGAAGCAACTCGAATGCGTCGTAGTGCTCGACCTGAATCCGGCTCGAGAACGCACCTGCTTCAGTGGATGGCTCCACAGATACAACAGCCTGTCGATCAAGCAATTTCAAAGTCTTAGGCAGTATCAATTGGCCCGATTTCAAAGCACACTCTCCGCCCAGTGCCTGTAGCACCTTGTGCTCACTGACAAGATCATCCTCAACGAACCTTGACTCGGAGATCAGATCAGCCTCAGCCTCTCGGGCCAGTACCAGCGCTCGGCAACCCAATGCCGTTCGGCCCAAGGGATGATCCGTCTCGGCAAAGGCCTGTGCGAAATACCGAGGCAGAACTACCAGGAAAGGCCCTTCGACATCGACACCCATGAGCACCGACTGCGGCCAACGATAGCTCGCAGAATCCATCGAAAGCAGTTTGTCCCGCAATAGTGCAAGCGCGGCTGCCGACTGCAGCCGGCAACCTCTAAACCGGAGCATCATGGCGCCAAACCCATTGGCCACTTCGATGAACACACGCATCAGCATGCATTCCACACCTTCCCATGCAGCAGCGGTGGCGGGCCATTCAAGAGCACAGAAAAGGTCAGCGCCTGCCGGTGCCGCCGATGCTGGGTACTCGACGAACACAACGGCCTGTGCTGGCTTTCCCATAGCGCCATAAACATGAGGAACATCAGCGGGAAAAGAATGAACTTCGCCAGAGTTGAGCACCCTGGGAGCCAGCAGGTCTCCGACCAACATGGGACCACTGGTCACAACTACTTTCTCCCTCACGCCTGGGGGATGTGCAGCAGATTGCTTGGTGTAGCCCGCCGCCAAGTGCATGCGGTAGGACTCGATGGAAGAACCACTTTCATCGTCAGTTCGTTCAATAAAACGAACGGCGACCTGGCCGTCGCCGATATGAACCGGACCTAGACTGGTCCCAGACACCAATTGACCAAAAGGTGTATCGAGCGCATTGGCAATCGCCCACAGCGTCTCTATTTTGGGATTACCCTGAGCAGACTCCAGTCCTGACAAGGTGGACTTGGCAATCCCGCAACGTTGGGAAAGCCCTGAAAGAGTCAGCCCACGCTGTTCACGCAATTGGCCCAGATTTCGGGCTAGAGTGTCGAGAATCTGCATGATCGATCCTGGCTATAAAGAACGAATGTTCAATATAAATCACAAATCGATCAATTGAAAGTTTTCACTATTGGCAATGGGCACCACATAGCCCAGGCGGGGCAGGTTATACCCCGCACACCAGGGGCGTGATGCCCTCGGGCCCGTCATCCTCCAGCGGCTGCGGGGGCTGGGCGGCGGCGAGCTTGCCTTCTTCCACGGTCATGCCGCGCGGCAGGGCCACGCCGTTCTTGGCGGCCAGGACCTCGGCCATGATGCTGACGGCGATTTCGGGGGGCGTCTTGCTGCCTATGTACAGGCCGATGGGGCCGCGCAGGCGCGCGAGCTGCGCGTCGCCCAGGCCGAAGTGCTCGCTCAGGCGCTGCAGGCGCAGCGCGGTGTTGCGGCGCGAGCCGATGGCGCCGACGTAGAAGGCCGGGGATTCCAGGGCTTCCATGAGGGCCAGGTCGTCGAGCTTGGGGTCGTGCGTGAGGCCGATGATGCAGGTGCGCGCATCGGCGCGCATGGTGCGCACGAGGTCGTCGGGCATCTCGCGCGACAGCTGCACGCCGGCCACGCTCCAGTGGCGGCTGTATTCCTCGCGCGGGTCGCAGACGGTGACCGCAAAGCCGTTGAACAGCGCCATGGTGGCCAGGTATTCGGACAGCTGGCCTGCGCCGATGAGCAGCATGCGGTACTCGGGGCCGAAGCTGTTGGCGACCTGCTGCCCGTCATGCACCAGCGGCTCGGGCGCATCGCTGACCTGCTGGGCGACCTGGCCGGTGGCCTTGTCCACGGTGCGCCGCACCATGCGGCCTTCGTCCAGCCATTGCACGAGTTGCTGCAGCGCAGCAGCGTCGGGATTGAATTCGAGCAGCAGCTCCAGCGTGCCGCCGCAGGGCAGGCCGAAGCGGTGGGCCTCGTCGGCGCTGACGCCGTAGCGCAGCAGCCGGGGCGCGCCGTCACGCAGGGCGTCGGCGTCCGAGGCGTGGCTGTAGCGGGCGATCAGGTCATCCTCGATGCAGCCGCCGGACACGGAGCCGACCACGGCGCCCGAGGCCCCCAGCGCCATGATGGAGCCGATGGGCCGGGGCGACGAGCCCCAGGTACGCACCACCGTGGCCAGCAGCGCGCGCTCGCCCTGAGCGCGCCATTGCGCGAGGTGGCGCAGAACATGAACATCCAGGTTTTCCATTGCAAATCTCCACGCCGGCACCTGGCTTGCCTGTGCAGCTGGGCGCCTGGCGCTTTTCGGCGGCTATTGTGCTGCGCCAGCGCGCATCGTTCAGGGTGGGTGGAAAAAGCCGTGGGTCGGCGCAAGGACTCAGTACCGCGAAAGCAGCCAGCCGGCACCCAGGACGACGACGATGGCCAGCCCCCAGCACCACAGCGGNATGGCGCGGCGCGAGCGTTCCTCGGCCTCGGTGGCCGGTGCGGCATCCAGCGGCGTGGCCACGCCGGCTGCGGCGTCGTGCTCCCAGGCCTGGGCGTCCACGGTGGGCTCGATGTGGCCGGTTTCATCGGCCAGGCCGGCAGGCAGGTGGGACAGGTCGGCGGTGTCGCCTGCATCGGCAGGCGCTGCGGGCGCACGCGGGTGGCGCTGCTGCATCAGCGTGTCGAATCGTGCGAAGAAGTCGTCGGCCATGTTGCGCGCGGCGCCGTCGATCAGCCGCTGGCCCAGTTGGGCGATCTTGCCGCCGACCTGGGCCTGCACGCTGTAGCTGAGCAGGCAGCGCGGCTGGCCTGCGGCGTCAGCGGGCTCGGGGGTGAGGGTGACGTCGGCCTCGCCCTTGCCGAAGCCGGCCACGCCGCCCTGGCCTTCAAAGGCGATGCGGTAGCGCTCGGGCGGCGTGATGTCGGACAGCGTGACCTTGCCGCTGAACTTGGCCGATACCGGCCCCACCTTGACCGCCATGCCCACGGCGTACTGGTCATCGCCCTGGGGTTCGAAGCGGTCGCAGCCGGCCAGGCAGGCCTTGAGCGTTTCGGGATCGTTGAGCGCCTCCCAGGCCTGCTGCTGGCTGACGGCGAGGGAACGGCTGGCTTGCATTTCCATGGCAATTCCTTTCTGCGATGGGGGTGGCCGCAAGCGGCTCAGCGGCCTGGCGCCGCCAGCAGCCGCGCCAGGTGACCGGCCAGTTGCTGCAGCGATTCCAGGTTGTGTACCGCAAGCATGGCATGGGCATGACGATGCAGCACGGCCGCCCCCTGGGCCAGTGGGGCATACCCGTCAAAGCGCAGCAGCGGGTTGAGCCACAGCAGCCGCGCGCTGTGGCGGCGCAGCCAGGCCAGTTCGCGGTCCAGCTCGGCGGCATCGCCGGTGTCCAGGCCGTCGCTGATGATGAGCACCAGGGTGCGCCGGCCCACCAGGCCTGAAACCTGGTGGCGCGCATGCAGGCGGCGCAGTTCGCCCAGGCTGCTGCCCAGGCGCGTGCCGCCGCCAAAGTCGGCAATGGCGGCGTTGGCGCGCTCGAGCATGGCGTCTGTATCGGCCTGGGCAAAGGCCGGGCCCAGGTCGCGCAGCTCGGTGCCGAAGCTGAAGACCTGGCGGCGCAGGCCCGCATGGCGCTGCGTGCCGGTGGCCGCGTGCAGGAAGGCCAGCAGCAGCCGCGCATAGCGCTCCATGGAGCCCGAGACATCGACCAGGGCCAGCCAGGGCAGCGGCAGGCGCCGCCGTTCGCGCCGCAGCAGCTGCAGCATTTCGCCGCCGTGGTGCGATGCCGCGCGCAGGCTGGCAGCCCAGTCGGGCACCGCGCCGCGCTGGCCGGTGCGCGTGCGGCGGCTGCGGTAGCGGGGCAAGGAAAGGGCAATGTCCCTGGCCAGGCGCTGCACCAGCAGGTATTCGCTGGCGCTGAGCTGGTTGAAGTCGGCATGGCGCAGGCGGTGGCGCTCGCTGGCCGTCATGGCGGCGTCCAGCTTCAGCTCTTCATCGACGGCGGCCCTGCCCTCGCCTGCCTGGCGGGGCGACAGGGCTTCCTGCACGCGCGGGCGGTGGCGCGGCGCGGACGGCCGGGGCGCCTGCGGCAGCAACTGGGCCAGCAGTTGCCGGGCCACGTCGGGATTGCGGAAGTAGGCGTCGAACAGTTCGCGGAACACGGCGCGGTCCTGGACGTTGCTCACAAATACGGCCTCCAGCGCGGCGGCCATGTCCTCGCGCGCCAGGCCGACCAGGGACAGGGCCTGCTGGGCCAGCGCCATGCGCCCGCCATCCACGGGCACGCCCGCGCGGCGCAGCGCACGCGCAAAGCCGACCAGGTTGCCGGCGAGCTTGCCGCTGCGCGCATCGCCCAGCCAGCTGGTGCGCTCGCCCCTATCGGCGGCACCGGCGGCACCGGCGGCACCGGCTGCCCCAGCCGTCACGGCGCGGGCTCCGGCGCCAGCAGTTGCTGCAGCCGCTCGGGTGTGAGCGCGGCCACGTCCTCGCGCTGCTTGAAGAGGATGCCGGCCGTGTCGTGCACGACTTCGGGATCGACCACCAGGGTGTCCAGCGCCACCAGGGCCTTGGCCCATTCCACGCTTTCGGCAATGCCGGGCACGCGCTGGAAGGCGTCGGCAAAGGGCTGGCTGCGCAGCCGTCCCACGAAGCTCGCCACCTGGGCGGTCAGGGCCTGCCCGGCCCCGGGCACCAGGGCGCGCACGATGGCCAGCTCGCGCTCGCGCCCGGGATAGTCCAGCCAGTGGTAGAGGCAGCGGCGCTTGACGGCGTCGTGCAGGTCGCGCGTGCGGTTGCTGGTGAGCACGGTCACGGGCGGCACGCGTGCCGCCACCGTGCCCAACTCGGGAATGCTGACCTGGTACTCGCCCAGGTACTCCAGCAGGAAGGCCTCGAAGGGCTCGTCGGCGCGGTCGATCTCGTCGATCAGCAGCACGGCGCCGGGCTCGGGCTGCTGCAGGGCCTGCAGCAGCGGGCGGCTTACCAGGTAGCGCTCCTGGTAGACCTCCTGCTCGGCGCGCTGCATGCGGTCGTGCTGCGGTGCAGCCGCGGGCTGCGCCGAGGCCAGCTCGGCCGCACGCAGGTGCAGCAGCTGGGCCGCGTAGTTCCATTCATACAGCGCCTCGCGCTGCTCCATGCCGTCATAGCACTGCAGCCGGATCAGGCGGCGCTCCAGCACGCGTGCCAGCGCCTGGGCCAGCGCGGTCTTGCCCACGCCGGGCTCGCCCTCCAGCAGCAGCGGCCGCTGCAGCCGCAGGGCCAGGAAGACGGCCGTGGCCAGGCGCCGGTCGGCGAAATAGCCTTCGGCCTGCAGCGCGGCGACCAGGGCGTCTATGGAGGCAATGGCTTGCTCGAAAGGCATCCGCCGTGTCACCCCAGCATCTGCGATACCGCACGCTGCGTCTGCACGCTGATCAACTGCGCCCGGTAGCGCGCGCTGGCATGCAGGTCGCTGTTGAGGTCGGCATGGTCGATCAGCACCTGGGCGGCCGCGTCGGGCGTGAAGCTCTGGTTGAGCGCGGCCTCCAGCCCCGTGTGGCGGAACACGCTGAGCCCGGCGCCCGTGATGGCCACGCGCACGCCGCTGTCGGTCTGGGCGACGAAGACGCCCACCAGGGCGAAGCGCGAGGCGGGCTGCTTGAACTTGAGGTAGGCGGCCTTCCTCGGCACGGGAAAGCGCACGGCCGTGATCAGCTCGCCGCTGCCCAGCGCCGTGGTGTACATGCCTTGGAAGAAGTCGTCGGCCGCGATCTCGCGCCGGTCGGTGACGACAGTGGCGCCCAGGCCCAGCACGGCGCTGGGGTAGCAGGCAGCGGGGTCGTTGTTGGCCAGCGAGCCGCCGATGGTGCCGCGCGCACGCACCTGGCGGTCGCCGATGCCGCCGGCCAGCTCGGCCAGGGCCGGGATGGCGGCCTGGACCTGCGGGTTGGCGGCCACGTCGGCGTGGCGTGTCATGGCGCGGATTTCCACGGTCTGGCCGTTGACGGCGATGCCGGCCAGGCCCTGGACGCGGTTCAGGTCCACGATCTGTTCGGGCCGCGCCAGGCGCAGGCGCATCGATGGCAGCAGGCTTTGCCCGCCGGCCAGGTACTGGCCGCCCTGGGCGGCCAGGGCAGCGGCGTCGGCTGTGTTGCCAGGGGCTTCATAGGTGAATGCGTACATGGCGCTCTCCTCAGGAGGTGGCTGCGGCGTCGATGGCCGACCAGACACGGTGCGGGCTGGCCGGCATGTCCAGGTCCCTGACACCCAGGGGATGCAGTGCGTCAAGCACGGCATTGATGACGGCGGGCGGCGAGCCTATGGCCCCCGCCTCGCCGCAGCCCTTGGTGCCCAGCGGGTTGTGCGTGCAGGGCGTGCAGACGGTGCCGAGCTTGAATTCGGGGAAATCGTCGGCGCGCGGCATGGCGTAGTCCATGAAGCTGCCGGTGAGCAGCTGGCCGGTCTCGCGGTCGTAGACGCAGTTTTCCAGCAGCGCCTGGCCTATGCCCTGGGCCACGCCGCCGTGCACCTGGCCCTCGACGATCATGGGATTGATGATGGTGCCGAAGTCGTCCACGGCGCTGAAGCGGTCCACGCGCACCACGCCCGTGGCCGGGTCCACCTCGACCTCGCAGATGTAGGTGCCTGCGGGGAAGGTGAAGTTGGTGGGGTCGTAGAAGGCGGTTTCGTTGAGGCCGGGCTCCAGCTTGTCCAGCGGGTAGTTGTGCGGCACATAGGCGGTGAGCGCGATCTGGGCGAAGGGGATTTTCTTGTCGGTGCCACGCACCGTGAACTCGCCGCCTGCGAAGTCGATGTCGGCGTCACTGGCCTCCATCAGGTGGGCCGCGATCTTCTTGGCCTTGGCCTCGATCTTGTCCAGCGCCTTCATGATGGCCGCGCCGCCCACGCTGATGGAGCGCGAGCCATAGGTGCCCATGCCGAACGGCACACGGCCCGTGTCGCCGTGGACGATGTCCACGTTCTCCACGGGTATCCCCAGGCGCGCGGCCACCACCTGGGCGAAGGTGGTCTCGTGCCCCTGGCCATGGCTGTGCGAGCCCGTGAACACGGTGACGCTGCCCGTGGGGTGCACGCGCACCTCGCCGCATTCGAAGAGGCCGGCCCGCGCGCCCAGGGCGCCTGCGATGTTGCTGGGCGCCAGGCCGCAGGCCTCGATGTAGCTGCTGTAGCCCAGGCCGCGCCTGAGGCCCCGCGCCTCGCTGTCGGCACGGCGCGCGGCAAAGCCGGCCACGTCGGCCAGGGCCTCGGCCTTGTCCATGCAGGCGCCGTAGTCGCCCACGTCGTACTGCAGGGCCACGGGCGTCTGGTAGGGGAAGCTGGTGACGAAGTTGCGCCGCCGTATCTCGGCCTGGGACAGGTTCAGCTGCCAGGCGCAGCGGCTGACCAGGCGCTCCAGCAGGTAGGTGGCCTCTGGCCGGCCCGCGCCCCGGTAGGCATCGACGGGCGCGGTGTGGGTGAACCAGGCATCGACTTCCACATAGACCTGGGGCGTGGCGTACTGGCCGGCCAGCAAGGTGGCATAGAGGATGGTGGGCACGGCGCTGGCGAAGGTGCTCAGGTAGGCGCCCAGGTTGGCATCCGTGTGCACGCGCATGGCCAGGAACTTGCCGCTGGCGTCCATGGCCATCTCGGCATGGCTGACGTGGTCGCGGCCATGGGCGTCGGTGAGGAAGGACTCGCTGCGGTCGGCCGTCCACTTGATGTTGCGGTTGAGCTTTCGCGCACCCCAGGTCAGGCAGACATCCTCGGCATACAGGAAGATCTTGGAGCCGAAGCCGCCGCCCACGTCGGGCGCGATCACGCGCACCTTGTGCTCGGGCAGGCCCATGACGAAGGCCGTCATCAGCAGCCGCTCGACGTGCGGGTTCTGGTTGGCCACGTACAGCGTGTACTCGTCATTGGCGCGGCTGTAGCTGCCGATGGCCGCGCGCGGCTCCATGGCGTTGGGAACCAGGCGGTTGTTGACCAGGTCCAGCTGGGCGATGTGGGCGGCACCGGCGAACACGGCATCCACGGCGGCCTTGTCGCCGATGGCCCATTTGTAGCAGTGGTTGTCGGGGGCGATGTCGTGCACCACCGCGCCGGGCACGCTGCCGGCCGCCGCGTCGGCCACCAGCACCACGGCGGGCAGCGGGTCGTAGTCCACCTCCACCAGCTCGGCCGCGTCGCGCGCCTGCTCCAGCGTCTCGGCCACGACCATGGCGACCTGGTCGCCCACGTAGCGCACGGTGTCCAGCGCCAGGATGGGATGCGGCGGCTCCTTCATGGGCTCGCCGTTGGTGCTGGTGATCAGCCAGCCGCAGGGCAGGCCGTTGATCTTGTCGGCCGCCACGTCGGCGCCCGTGAGCACGCCGATGACGCCGGGCGCGGCCCTGGCCGCATCGGTGGAAACGGAGCGCACACGCGCATGCGCGTGCGGCGAGCGCACGAACACCGCATGGGCCTGGGCGGCCAGCGCGATGTCGTCGGTGTACTGGCCCGCGCCCGTGAGGAAGCGGTAGTCCTCCTTGCGCTTGACGGGCTCGCCGATGTGGGGGAGCTTGGAAAAGTCGGATGCACCCATGGCTGTCTCCTTGTGGTGACCTGCGGCGCTCAGGCCGCAGGCCCTGCCATGGCCTGGCTGCCCTTTTTCACGGCAGCCACGATGTTCTGGTAGCCCGTGCAGCGGCACAGGTTGCCCTCCAGCGCCTCGCGGATCTCGCGATCGCCCGCGCACGGCTGGCGCTGGCACAGGTCCACGGCGCTCATGACCATGCCCGGCGTGCAAAAGCCGCATTGCAGGCCGTGGCACTCCTTGAAGGCCGCCTGCATGGGGTGCAGGCCGCCGTCGATATCCGCCAGCCCTTCGATGGTGCGCACCTCGCAGCCCTCGGCCTGCACGGCCAGCATGGCGCAGGACTTGACGGCGTGGCCGTCGACGATGACGGTGCAGGCCCCGCACTGGCTGGTGTCGCAGCCCACATGCGTGCCGGTCAGGCGCAGGTGCTCGCGCAGCGCATGCACGAGCAAGGTGTTGGGTGGAACGTCGATGCGCTGCGCGCGCCCGTTGACGGTGAGCTGGACATTCATCGTGCTGTCTCCTGCCTGTGTTCGGCGGTGATTTGGAACGTGGGGGAACGCCGGAAACCTCGCCTGCCATGGTCGCCCTGCCCGCAGGCGCCCGTTCTAGGGTTGACCCGCAAGCCCGGGCCGGGCGGCGCGGATATTCTCAAAATGACACAGTCGTCACCGCAGCCGCAGCCCGCACCGCTTGCGCCTGCGCCCCCGGCTTCGACCGTGCCCGCCTGCCAGCCCGTTCGCAATCCCTTGCCAGCCAGCCACAGGAGTCCCCGCCCCATGTTCGCCCTGAGCCCCGACGCCGCGCAGCCCTGCCCCGCCGATCCGCGCCACGCGCAGATCGCCCGGGCCCGCAGCCTGGCCTTCGGCGAGCAGGCGCTGGCCGGCATGCCGCCTGCCACTCTGCCCGCCCCCCCTGCCGGCATCGCGCCCTGGCTGTGGCGCTCCTGGCAGCGCTGCCTGGCGGCAGGCCGCCGCCCGGGCGAGCGCGTGGTCTACGAAGCACTGGGGCCGCATGCGCTGCGCCAGGCACGTGACGGCCACGAGGCGCTGCTGCAGGCGGCGCACCCTGTGATGACCCAGCTGGTGGGCGCCGTGGGCGCCATGCGCTACTTCAGCCTGCTGACCGATGCGCACGGCACCGTGCTGGACGTGCAGGGGCCGCTGGACCGCAGCGACATCCGCGTGCAGGCCATCGCCCGTGTGGGCGTGGACCTGTCCGAGCAGGGCGTGGGCACCACCGCCATCGGTGCGGCCCTGGCCGAGCACGGCCCCGTCTGGCTGCACCGGGCCGAGCATTTCTTCGAGGCCAACCGCCACTACAGCTGCGCGGGCGCACCGCTGTACGCCCCGGACGGCCGCTGCCTGGGCATGCTGGACATCACGGGCGTGGACGTGCCCGAGCGGCCCGAGCTGATGCACCTGGCGCTGCGCTGCGCCCGCGCCATCGAGGACCGGCTGCTGCGCGCCCTGCCCCACGCGCTGCTGCTGCACCTGAACTGGCCCGGCGGGCCTCTGGGTCAGGAGGGCGAAGGCCTGCTGGCCGTGGACGCCGAAGGGCATGTGGCGGGCAGCAATACCCTGGCGCGCCAGCTGGTGCCCCAGCCGCTGGCGCAGCCGGGCCAGCCGCTGCACTGCAGCGAACTGCTGGCCATGCCCTGGACGGCGCTGGTGGAGCATGCGCGCCAGCGCCCCAACGAACCGCTGCGCCTGCCGCTGTGGTCGGGCCTGCGGCTGCAGGCACTGGTGCAGCCCGGCCCCCAGCTGCGCCAGCTGCTGCCTGCGCTGGGCACGGCGGCACTCGCTGCCGCCGCCCAGGCCAGCCCGCTGCGCGCCAGCGAGGGCGTGCTGATCGAGCAGGCCCTGCAGGATGCCCAGGGCAATGTGACGCGGGCCGCCCGCGCGCTGGGCATCAGCCGGGCCACGATGTACCGAAAACTGGGAGCCCGCAGGCCCCGTGCGACAACCTGAACGGGACGTTTCCTCGGGTTCACACGGATTTCTTTTAGGGGGAGCAGGCCGCCTGCGGCGTTCGGGTCTCCGTAGAATCGACGGCTTTGGTCCATGCGCCGACAAGAGCGCTGCGCGCCGGCCTACAGGCCGGCGTACGGCGACGGACCCAATACAGCCTACTTTTTGGAGACACCATGCAGGCTTTGCTCAAATTCTCAAGAGGGGTCGACTGGCTCAACAGCCTGGTCGGGCGATGCCTTATCTGGCTGATCCTGGCCTCGACGGTCATCAGCGGCATCAATGCCATCGTGCGCAAGGTGTTGCACACCAGCTCGAACGCCTACCTCGAAGTGCAGTGGTACCTGTTCGCCGCCTCCTTCCTGCTGGCCGCCGGATATACGCTGCTGCAGGGCGAGCACGTGAAGGTGGATGTGATCGCCAGCCGTCTGTCCAAGCGCACGCAGATCTGGATCGACATCTTCGGCTTCGTCTTTTTCCTGACCCCCATGGCGCTGGCCATCCTGTGGTTCGGCACGCCGTTCGTGATCCAGGCCATGCAGACCGGCGAGATGTCGGGCAATGCAGGCGGCCTGGTGCGCTGGCCCGTCTACCTGATGATTCCCCTGGGCTTCGGGCTGCTGCTGCTGCAGGGCATGTCGGAGCTGATCAAGCGCATCGCCTTCCTGAAGGGCCTGATCGACGATCCCACGGCCAAGAAGGGCGAGAAGACCGCAGAGCAAGACCTGGCCGAAGCCCTGCGCGGGCTGGCAGGAGCCAAGGACAAAAGCGGGCAAGGCGCCTGATCGGGGAAACAGACATCATGGAATTCGTGATCCACAACCTGGCCCCGATCATGTTCGCGGGGCTGATACTTTTCCTGCTCGTGGGATTTCCCGTGGCATTCAGCCTGGGCGCCTGCGGACTGTTCTTCGCCTTTGTCGGCATCGAACTGGGCGTGCTGCCCGAAGCCCTGCTGCAGGCCCTTCCGCTGCGCATCTTCGGCATCATGCAGAACGAGACGATGCTGGCCATACCGTTCTTCACCCTCATGGGGCTGATACTGGAGCGAAGCGGCATGGCCGAGGACCTGCTGGAGACCGTGGGCCAGCTCTTCGGCCCCGTGCGCGGCGGCGTGGCCTTTGCGGTGATCTTCGTGGGCGCGCTGCTGGCGGCGACCACGGGCGTGGTCGCGGCATCGGTGATCTCCATGGGCCTGATCTCCCTGCCCATCATGATGCGCTACGGCTATGACCGCCGGGTGGCCTCGGGCGTGATCGCGGCCTCGGGCACGCTGGCGCAGATCATTCCGCCATCCCTGGTGCTGATCGTGCTGGCCGACCAGCTGGGCCGCAGCGTGGGCGACATGTACAAGGGCGCCTTCCTGCCTGGCCTGATGCTGACGGGCTTCTATGCGCTGTTCATCGTCGTGCTGGCCATCTTCAAGCCCGCCATGGTGCCCGCCCTGCCGCCCGAGGCGCGCACGCTGCGCGAGCCCAATGGCAACTCCGGCCTGCCCTCCACCCTGGTGCTGACCGTGCTGTGCGTGGCGGCCTCGATGGTGGTCGCCCAGTACATGCCCCAGCTGCACACCTGGTGGTCCGGCGATGTGGTGGAGAAGGTCGCTCTGGACGAGACCATCGTGGTGTCCATGTGCTTCGGCGTGGCGCTGGCCTTCATCGCCGCCATGTTCAACAAGCTCACGGGCCTGCACCTGCTCAGCCGCATGGCCGAGCGCGTGACCTTCGTGCTGATCCCGCCGCTGCTGCTGATCTTCCTGGTGCTGGGCACCATCTTCCTGGGCGTGGCAACCCCCACCGAAGGCGGCGCCATGGGCGCACTGGGCGCGGCCGTCATGGCCTTCGTGCGCGGCCGCCTGAGCATGGACCTGCTCAAGCAGGCGCTGATGTCCACCACCAAGCTGTCGTGCTTCGTGATGTTCATCCTGATCGGCGCGACCATGTTCGGCCTGACCTTCCAGGGCGTGGACGGCCCCAAGTGGGTGGAGGAGCTGCTGGTGTCCCTGCCCGGCGGCGAGATCGGCTTCCTGATCGTGGTCAACATCATGATCTTCGTGCTGGCCTTCTTCCTGGACTTCTTCGAGCTGTCCTTCATCGTCGTGCCGCTGCTGGCCCCCGTGGCCGACAAGCTGGGCATCGACCTGGTCTGGTTCGGCGTGCTGTTGGCCGTGAACATGCAGACCTCGTTCATGCACCCGCCCTTCGGCTTCGCGCTGTTCTTCCTGCGCAGCGTGGCCCCGGCCAAGGCCTACGTGGACAAGGTCACCAAGAAGATGACCGAGCCCGTGACCACCATGCAGATCTATGCGGGCGCCATCCCCTTCCTGCTGATCCAGCTGGTCATGGTGGCCCTGATCATCATCTTCCCCGGCATCGTCTCCAGCGGGCTGGACAAGAAGGTGGAGTACGACCTGGACAAGGTGCGCCAGGAGATGGAGGCATCCATGCCCGAGGCCATCGACTTCAACGACCCCATGTTCAACGGCGACGGCGCGAACCAGCCCCCCGCACCCGAGGGCACCCCTGGCGAGCCCTCGGCCCCGGCGGGCGGTGAGGACGATGCGCTCAAGGCGCTGCAGGACCAGCTGCAGCGCGAGCAGCCGGCCACGCCGGGCGAGAGCAAGTCCGGCAGCTGATCGCAGGCTCCCTCAAGGACAGCAAAGGCCCCGCAACCGCGGGGCCTTTTTTCGTTCGGACCCCGGCGTGCGCCGGTCCCCTGCGCGCATGAAAAAAGCCGGGCAGTGCCCGGCTTTCTTTCGCGCATGACGCCCGAGGGCGCCGCGACTTCACAGCTTCTGCGCCGACATGAAGGCGTCGTAGCGCGCCTCGGCGAAGCGGAACCACAGCACCTCGTCGCGCTGGAAGTTGCGGTAGTCGCTGTAGATCTTCTTCCATGCAGGGTTTTTCTCGGCCAGCTCCGCATAGACCGCCATGGTGGTCTTGTAGGAAGCATCGAGCACGGTCTGCGGGAAGGCCAGCACCTTGGCCTTGCTGGCCACCAGTTGCTTGAGCGCGCCGGGATTGCGCGCGTCATAGCGGGCCTGGGTGACCACATGGGCCTCGTGCGAGGCGGCCTGCACCATGGCGCGCTGCTCGGGCGTCAGCGCGGCCAGCGCCTTCTGGTTCACGTAGAACTCGAGGTTCAGGCTGCCTTCCCACCAGCCGGGGTAGTAGTAGAACGGCGCGACCTTGTTGAAGCCCAGCTTGAGGTCGTCATAGGGGCCGATCCATTCGGCCGCATCGATGGTGCCCTTTTCCAGCGCCTGGTAGATTTCGCCACCCGGGATGTTCTGGGGCACGCCGCCCATGCGCTCGATGATCCGGCCCGCGAAGCCGCCGATGCGGAACTTCAGGCCCTTGATGTCCTCGGTCGTCTTGACCTCCTTGCGGAACCAGCCTCCCATCTGGGCGCCGGTGTTGCCGCCCAGGAAGTTGACGATGCCGTATTCGGCATAGAACTCGCGCATCAGCTTGCCGCCGTTGCCGTCCACGTTCCAGGCCGTGAGCTGGCGCGAGTTCATGCCGAACGGAATGGCGCCGCCGATGGCAAAGGCCTCGTTCTTGCCGAAGAAGTAGTAGGGCGCCGTGTGCGCGATCTCCACCGTGCCGTTTTGCACGCCATCGACCACGCCGAAGGCGGGCATCAGCTCGCCGGCCGCATGCACCGACACCTCGAACTTGCCGCCCGACATTTCCTTGATCGCCTTGGAAAACACCTCGGCAGAGCCGTAGATGGTGTCCAGCGAACGCGGAAAGCTGGACGCCAGGCGCCAGCGCACCGCCGCCTGCGCATGAACGGCTGGCGCCGCTGCGGCAGTCAATACGCCGGCCAGACCGGCGTGCTTGAGTGCTTTTCTTCTGTCCATCTCTGTCTCCTCCTGATTCGCTCTGCTTGAGAGCATTCAAAAAAGGCCGGACTGCTCTTGGCAGCTCGGCCCACATACATCATCGGAACAAAAAAGCCCGCGTCCCCGCTGCATTTCGCAGAGGGGACGCGGGCTTGGCCTGCAGGCGTGGAAGGCATGGACCGTCCTTGTGCGTGCTGCTGGCTGCAGACCTGCTTACAGCTTGGCCGTGGTCATGTAGCTGTTGTAGCGGAACTCCGAGAAGCGCTCCCACAGCAGCTGGTCGCGCTGGAAGGTGCGCAGGCTCTGGTTGATCTTCTTGAACATGGGCGACTTGGCGTCATGCTCGGCCATGATCTCCATGACGGCCTTGTAGCCGGCATCCATGAAGTCCTTGGGGAAGGCCTTGAGCTGGGTCTTGTCGGCCACCAGCTTCTTGAGCGCCACGGGGTTGTTGGCGTCGTACTTGGCCGTCATGTCGCGTGCCGCCACGTTGCAGGCCGCATCGACCATGGCCTTGTACTCGGGCGACAGGGCCGTATACGCCTTGGTGTTGATGAAGAACTCCAGCTCGGCGCCGCCTTCCCACCAGCCGGGGTAGTAGTAGTAGGGAGCGACCTTGTTGAAGCCCAGCTTCTGGTCGTCGTACGGACCCACGAACTCCACGGCATCCAGCGTGCCCTTTTCAAGCGCCTGGTAGACCTCGCCCACGGGCATGTTCTGCGCGACCACGCCGAGCTTGAGCATGGCGTCGCCGAACAGGCCGCCGCCCAGGCGCATCTTCAGGCCCTTGAGATCGGCCACCGACTTGATCTCCTTGCGGAACCAGCCGCCCATCTGGGTGCCCGTGTTGCCTGCGCTCTGGCTCTTGATGTTGTACTGGGCATAGAACTCGTCCATGAGCTTGCGGCCGCCGCCGTGCTCCATCCATGCATCCATCTGGCGCGCCGTCAGGCCGAAGGGCACGGCGCAGCCGAAGGCGAAGATGTAGTCCTTGCCGGTGAAGTAGTAGGGCGCCGTCAGCGCCATCTCGATGGTGCCGTTCTGGATGCCATCGACCACGCCGAAGGCGGGCATCAGCTCACCGGCCGCATGCACCGAGACTTCGAACTTGCCGCCCGACATCGCCTTGAGCGTCTTGGAGAACATTTCGGCCGAGCCGAAGATGGTGTCCAGCGACTTGGGAAAGCTCGCGGCCAGACGCCAGCGGACCGCCTCCTGGGCGTGGACTGCGGGTGCGGCTCCCACAGCCAGCACGCCGGCGATTCCCGCATGTTTGATGATCGAACGACGGTCCATGAATGTCTCTCCGCGATGTGTTGTCAGTCAGAAAAAGCCACCACCACCCCTTGCTGCGCAAGGTCCGCTGCCCCTCCGAGGGGCCGCTTCTGCCTTGGGGGCCCGGCGGCAAAAAAAACGCACGTTCGCACGTGCATTCACACTGTATCAGGTGGTATCGATTCTAAAAACGCCGCAAAGCAAGCGCGGACGGGGTTTTCCCCCGCGTAGTCCTGCTCGGCATGCACGATGCGCCCCATCGCGGGGCACAGGCCCGTCCCATCTTCAGGCCACGGCGCGCTCGGGCGCCAGGTGGGCGCGCACCGACGCCTCGATGCCGGCCGCGTCCAGCCCCTGCAGGGCCAGCAGCCTGGCGGGATCGCCGTGCTCGATGAACTCGTCGGGCAGGCCCAGCTGCAGCAGCTGTCGCGTGATGCCGGCAGCCTGCAGCGACTCGGCCACGGCGCTGCCTGCGCCACCCATGATGCAGCCCTCTTCCACGGTGACGATGAGCTCGTGCGTGGAGGCCACCTGGCGCAGCAGTTCCTCGTCCAGCGGCTTGGCCCAGCGCATGTTGACCACGGTGGCGTCCAGCGCCTCGGCTGCGGTCAGCGCGGGATACAGCAAGGTGCCGAAGGCCAGGATGGCGACCTTCTTCGCCGCCGATTCGCGGCGCACCTCGCCCTTGCCGAAGGGCAGGCCCTGCAGGCTCTCCAGCGGGGCCACGCCCACGCCCGCCCCACGCGGGTAGCGCACGGCCACCGGATGGTCCTGCTCGTAGGCCGTGGTGAGCAGTTGGCGGCATTCGCGCTCGTCGGCCGGGCAGGCCATGCTCATGTGCGGGACGCAGCGCACGAAGGCGATGTCGTAGGCACCGGCATGCGTGGCGCCGTCGGCGCCGACCAGGCCCGCACGGTCCAGCGCAAAGACCACGGGCAGTTTTTGCAGCGCCACGTCATGGATCAGCTGGTCGTAGGCGCGCTGCAGGAAGGTCGAGTAGATGGCGACCACGGGCTTGAGCCCCTCGCAGGCCATGCCGGCCGCGAAGGTGACGGCATGCTGCTCGGCAATGCCCACGTCGTAGTAGCGGCCCGGAAAGCGCTTGTGGAATTCCACCATGCCCGAGCCCTCGCGCATGGCCGGCGTGATGCCCACCAGGCGCTGGTCCTTGTCCGCCATGTCGCACAGCCACTGGCCGAAGACCTGGGTGAAGGTCTGCTTCGGGGGCGTGGCCGGCTTGACCAGGCCCACGCTGGGGTCGAACTTGCCGGGGCCGTGGTAGGCCACGGGGTCGGCCTCGGCCAGCTTGTAGCCCTGGCCCTTCTTCGTGACCACGTGCAGGAACTGCGGGCCCTTGAGGCTCTTGATGTTCTCCAGCGTGGGGATCAGCGAATCGAGGTCATGCCCGTCGATGGGGCCGATGTAGTTGAAGCCGAAGTTCTCGAACAGCGTGGCCGGCACGACCATGCCCTTGGCCTGCTGCTCCAGCCGCTTGGCCAGCTCCAGCAGCGGAGGCACCTGCTTGAGCACGCTCTTGCCCATGTCGCGCGCCTTGGCATAGAACTGCCCGCTCATGAGCTGGGCCAGGTAGCGGTTGAGCGCGCCCACGGGCGGGCTGATGCTCATGTCGTTGTCGTTGAGGATGACCAGCAGGTTGGCATCGGTCACGCCGGCGTTGTTCAGCGCCTCGAAGGCCATGCCGGCCGTCATGGCGCCGTCGCCGATGACGGCGATGGCGCGGCGGTCCTCGCCCTTTTGCTTGGCGGCCAGGGCCATGCCCAGGGCGGCCGAGATGCTGGTGGAGGAGTGGGCCGTGCCGAAGGTGTCGTACTCGCTCTCGGCGCGCTGCGGAAAGCCCGACAGGCCGCCGAACTGGCGCAGCGACGCCATGCGCTCGCGCCGGCCCGTGAGGATCTTGTGCGGATAGGTCTGGTGGCCCACGTCCCAGACCACGCGGTCGTAGGGCGTGTCGAACACCGCATGCAGCGCCACCGTCAGCTCCACCGTGCCCAGGTTGGAACTCAGATGCCCGCCGGTCTTGGAGACGCTGTCGAGCACATAGGCACGCAGCTGCTGGGCCAGGGTCTTGAGTTCGGCACGCGACAGACGCCTCAGATCCGCGGGATCGTCGATGGTCTGCAGCAGGGAGTAGGTGTTCGTGGTCATGCTAGATATCTTGATGGCCGCAAGACCATCGCCCATATTTTCGTATCAGTTGCCTGTGGCATCGAACGCCACCCTTGCAAGTAGCGCGCCCCCACCAAGGGACACCGAGCAAGGGCCGCCCCGCAGCGAGGGTGTCGTCCCCCTCCCCCGCGAAGCGGGTAGAGAGGGGGAAGGCGCGAAGCGACTCAGGGGGTGCTTCATTGTCAGTGAGTGCGGCTCACGACCATGTCGGCCAGTGCCGCCAGGGCCCGCGTGTCCGGCAGGCCGCTGCGCGCCAGCGCCGCGTGCGCCAGGGTGCACAGCTCGTCGGCATGGGCGCGGGCCTGGTCCAGGCCCAGCAGCGAGACATAGGTCGGCTTGTCGTTGGCCGCGTCCTTGCCGGCCGTCTTGCCCAGGGTGGCCGAGTCGGCCACCACGTCGAGGATGTCATCCACCACCTGGAAGGCCACGCCCAGCGCCTGCCCGTAGTCGGACAGCGCCTGCCAGGCCTGGGCATCCACGCCCTCCTTGCAGGCTGCGCCCATGAGCACGCTGGCATGCAGCAGGGCGCCGGTCTTGAGGCGGTGCATCTCGCGCAGTTGGGCCTCGCTCAGTTGCAGGCCCACGCTGGCCAGGTCGATGGCCTGGCCACCGGCCATGCCCTGCGCGCCTGCGGCACGGCCCAGCAGCCGGCACAGCCGTGCCTGCAGCGCATCGGGCATGCCGTCAGCCTCGTCGGGCGCGGGCACGAGCAGCTCGAAGGCCAGTGCCTGCAGCGCGTCGCCGGCCAGCAGGGCCGAGGCCTCGCCGAACTGCACATGGACCGTGGGCTTGCCACGGCGCAGCACGTCGTTGTCCATGCAGGGCATGTCGTCGTGCACCAGCGAATAGGCATGGATCAGTTCCACGGCGCAGCCGGCACGCACGGCGGCCGACGGCAGGCCGGCCACGGCCTCGGCCGCAGCCCAGACCAGCAGCGGGCGCAGGCGCTTGCCGCCATCGAGCACGGCGTATCGCATGGCTTCGCCCAGGCCGGCCGGCGCATCCACGCCCACCCATTGGGACAGCGCGCTTTCGGTGCGCGCCAGGCGGTCGTTCATCCAGCAGGGAAAATCCAGCGCGCCAAGGCCCGGCGCCTGGGAAACATCGGAAGCGGAAGTCATCAGGGCACTCATGGCAATCTTCAATCCTGGCTCCAAGGGGCCAGGGTCCCCTCGTCTAGCACCTTGACCTGCTCCTGCACCGCGTCGAGCTGGCCACGGCAGTAGCCGAGCAGCTGCGCCGCGCGCTGGTAGCCGGCCAGCATCTGCTCCAGAGGCAGCTGGCCCGACTCGATCTGCGCGATGAGCTGCTCCAGCTCCTGCAGCGCGGATTCGTAACTGGTGGGCTCGGCGGGAGCCTTGGGGGCAGCCTTGGGCATGTGGCGTTGGCAGTGCGTTGTGGGGAACCGACGATTCTAGGCGTCCCTCCGCGACCGCGCCGCCAATAACCGGACAGCCCTTGACAGGCGCCATCGGCCGCTTGCAATACACGTACCGGGCATCCGGAAATAACCCCACGGGCTATAATCCCATTCCCCGCCAAACCGGCCCCTTGCCTAGGCATGCGGTCGGGCTCACCGACAAGACAGGACGCCTCGGGCGCCGCTTGTTTTCAAGTCGTGAAGCCTGTCTCCATGTCCAGGAACGGCCGGTTTTGCTTTTTCCAATCCCGTGCGCACGCGCACCCTCCCTGTGGGGAGTCTTTAGGTCAGGTCACCCATGTCTGATTTAAGTCTTCAACTGCAGCAGGCCGCAAGCCAACTACCAGTTTCCAGCTACTTCGACCCTGCGCTGTTCCAGCGTGAGTTGGAGACCATCTTTCAACGCGGCCCGCGCTACGTGGGCCATCAACTGGCCGTTCCCGAGATAGGCGACTACTACGCCCTGCCCCAGGAAAAGGAAGGCCGTGCGCTGGTGCGCAACGCCAGGGGGCAGGTGGAGCTGATCTCCAACGTCTGCCGCCACCGCCAGGCCGTGATGCTCAAGGGCAGGGGCAACCTGATGACCGAAGGCAAGGGCCATGCGGGGGGCAACATCGTCTGCCCGCTGCACCGCTGGACCTACAGCACCAGCGGCGAGCTGCTGGGCGCACCGCACTTCAGCCACGATCCCTGCCTGAACCTGAACAACTACCGTCTGCGCGAGTGGAACGGCCTGCTGTTCGAGGACAACGGCCGCGACATCGAGGCCGACCTCGCCGGCATGAAGCTGCGCGAGCAGCTGAGCTTCGAGGGCTTCGTGCTCGACCATGTCGAGATGCACGAGTGCAACTACAACTGGAAGACCTTCATCGAGGTCTACCTCGAGGACTACCACGTGGGCCCGTTCCATCCGGGCCTGGGCAACTTCGTGACCTGCGATGACCTGCAGTGGGAGTTTTCCAGGGAGTACTCGGTGCAGACCGTGGGCGTGGCGCCCGGCTTTGCCCGGCCCGGCTCGGACACCTACAGGAAGTGGCACGACGTGCTGCTGGCCTACCGCAACGGCGAGCTGCCCGAACGCGGAGCGATCTGGCTGACCTACTACCCGCACATCATGGTGGAGTGGTATCCGCACGTGCTCACGGTCTCGACCCTGCACCCGCTGGCCGTGGACCGGACACTGAACGTGGTCGAGTTCTACTACCCCGAAGAGATCGCCGCCTTCGAGCCCGAATTCGTGCAGGCGCAAAAGGCCGCCTACATGGAGACCTGCATCGAGGACGACGAGATCGGCGAGCGCATGGACGCCGGCCGCAGGGCGCTGTACGAGCGCGGCGACAACGAGGTCGGCCCCTACCAGAGCCCCATGGAAGACGGCATGCAGCACTTCCATGAGTGGTATCGCGGCGTGATGGGCGACGCAGTCCCCGCACGCTGATCGGCTCCGGCTCTTCCGACGGCCCGCATTCGTGCGGGCCGTCTGCATTGGGCCTCCGGCATTGGGCCTCCTGCATTGGGCCTCCTGCATCGGGCCGCCTTCATCGAGCGGCAGGCCCGCCGCACAGCTCCTCTGCATGCAAGCGCCCTGGTGTGCCCAATGGGCAGGGCTGGCGACTGCAATGCATCCCGAGGCAGACCCAATGTCTTGGCTTATGCAATACAGTGCCTTGCGCGTGTCCCTGCCGCGGCCCCGGGCCGTAGACAGCCAGGCGGCATGCGCCAAAAACAAAACCCAACCCTTTCTCGTCCAGCGCCGCGGTCCTTGTGCGGCTCTATCCGGTCATTAATATGCAAGCCCTGTGGATGGTGGCGGCCGCATTCGTCTTTGCGGTCATGAGTGTGTGTGTGAAGTTCGCCTCCCAGGATTTCAACGCGGCGGAGATCGTCTTCTACCGCGGGCTGGTCAGCATGGTGGCGCTGTGGTGGCTGGCGCGCCACCAGGGCATTTCGCTGGCCACGCGCTACCCGCGCGAGCATGCCTGGCGCAGCTTCGTGGGCGTGACTTCCATGGGCGCCTGGTTCTACTCCATCGGCCACCTGCCGCTGGCCACGGCCGCCACCTTCAACTCCATGAGCAGCATCTGGATGGCGGTGTTTCTGATCGGCCAGGGCCTGCTGCTGCGCCACCAGCTGCGCCGCCAGCCCGAATCGCATGCGCTGCGCGCACTGCCGCCGTTTCCCTGGAGCCTGGTCGCCACCGTGGCCCTGGGCTTCGTGGGCGTGATCCTGGTGCTGCGCCCCAGCGCGGCGCCGCAGGAATTCGTGGCCAGCGCGGGCGGCCTGATCGGCGGGGTGTTCGCCGCCATGGCCTATATGCAGGTGGCCACGCTGTCGCGCATGGGCGAGCCCGAGGCGCGCGTGGTCTTCTACTTCGCACTGGGCTCGGCCGTGGCCGGCGCCCTGGCCATGTGCTTCACGGGCGTGTCCGCCTGGCCGGGCTGGCGCGCGCTGTGGCTGCTGCCCGTGGGCGTGCTGGCTGCCGTGGCCCAGGTCTGCATGACGGCGGCCTACGCTTCGGCCGGCAACAGCCGCAATACCCTGGTGGTGGCCAATCTGCAGTACTCGGGCATCGTCTTTGCCGCCCTGCTGAGCCTGGCGCTGTTCGGCGAAAGCGTGCCGCTGATCGGCTGGGCCGGCATCGTGCTGATCGTGGCCAGCGGCGCACTGGCCACGGCCCTGCGTTCACGCGGCTGACGGCGACGGCCCGCCTGGGGCCGTCGCATAATGGATCGGACCTTCTGCCGCAGGCGCACCGCCGCCTGCGCTGGCTTTCGGAGTTCCGCATCCATGACATCCAACACCTCCTCCTACCAGACCCTGATCTCCGTCCAGGAACTGGCCGCGCTGCAGTCCGGCGGCCGTCCGCTGATGGTCTTTGACTGCAGCTTCGACCTGGCCCAACCCACGGCCGGCAAGGCGCAGTACCTGCAGGCGCATATTCCCGGCGCCGTCTTCGCCGACCTGGACCATGACCTCAGCGCAAAACACGGCGTGCCCGGCGCACATGGCAGCGTGGCGGCCAGCGAGCAGGCCGCCTCGGGCGGCCGCCACCCGCTGCCCAGCCGCGAGCTGTTTGCCATGTGGCTGTCGGAGATCGGTTTTTCCAACGACATGCAGGCCGTGGTCTATGACCGCAACGGCGCCAACTACTGCGGGCGCCTGTGGTGGATGCTGCAATGGGCCGGCCATGGCGATGTGGCCGTGCTCGACGGAGGTCTCCAGGCCTGGCAGGCCGCAGGCCAGCCTGTGGCATCGGGCGAGGAAAGCGCGCGCTTTCAGTCCAACTTCGAGCTGCACGAGCCGCTGCAGCAGCTGGCGACGGCACAGCAGGTGCTAGATGCACTGGGCAGCGCAGGCCAGACCGTGGTCGATGCGCGCGCGCCGGCACGCTATCGCGGCGAAGTCGAGCCGCTGGACCCCGTGGCCGGCCATATCCCGGGCGCACTGAACAGGCCCTTCACCGAAAACATTGCGGCCGACGGCCGCTTCAAGCCCGCCGCCCTGCTGCGCGCCGAGTTCGACCGGCTGCTGGCCGGCCGCGATCCGGCCAGCGTGGTCCACCAGTGCGGCAGCGGCGTGAGCGCCCTGCCCAACCTGCTGGCCATGCGCATTGCAGGACTGCCGCCGGCACGGCTTTTCGCGGGCAGCTGGAGCGAGTGGTGCAGTGACCCGAAGAGGCCGGTGGAGCGCGGCTAATTCGGCTTATGCCCGCCCCTGGGAGGCTGCACAATGACAGCACTGTGTCAAAAGGCCGACATGCAACAACACCACTGCAGCGGCCTGCTCCCAGGCCCCCGGACGGCAGAGGCCGGGCGAAATCGAGTCATCCAAACCTTGCTACAGGTGTAAGGTAAATCTTACAAACGCCGTCTCACAACCAGACATCCGGCGCAGACCTGCCCCGACTTCAACGGCCAGGGACCCTCCTCCACAATCCATCCCAACAGATCGCAACAGGTTGAACATCTTGTTTCTACCCCGGTGTTGCGGCTGCCGAGATGCAAAGGATGGTCCTATGAACAATGAACAGCTGCTTGCCGAAATCCGCGAAGCCAACCTCACTTACCTGATGCTGGCCCAGACCCTGATCCGCCAGGACAAGGCGGAAGCGGTGTTCCGCCTGGGACTGAACGAAGAATCCTGCGACCTGCTGGCCGCGCTGTCGGCAGCCCAGGTGCTGAAGCTGGCCTCGCGCAATACCCTGCTCGCCAGCTTCCGCGTGGACGACGAAATGGTCTGGAGCTTGCTGACCAACCACAGCAGCAACAAGATCGGCAACGGTGCGACCAATACGCTGCACGCCAACATCCTGATGGCCAGCCGCGTTTCCGAAGTCCTCTGATCCGCCCGAAGAACTCTGGAGCCCGCCATGTCCACCGCCGTCAAAAGTGTCCTGAACGAGTCCAAGCAGATCGAGCGTGCCGCCATGCTCATCGAGATGGGTGCACGCATGCAGGTGCTCGAATCCGAGACCACGCTGTCCTACGAGCGCCTGATCCGCCTGTACAAGGAGATCGCCGGCAAGTCGCCATCCAAGGGCCAGCTGCCGTTCTCGACCGACTGGTTCCTGACCTGGCAGGAGAACATCCACAGTTCGCTGTTCCTGAATATCTACGAATACCTGTCCAAGGGCGCCGAGCTGGATGCCGTTGAACAACTGACCAAGGCCTACCGTCTCTATACCGAGCAGATCCAGGCCGCCGAGCTGGAGGCGCTGCTGTCCTTCACACGCGCATGGCGCCTGGTGAAGTTTGTCGATGCGCAGATGCTGACCCGCACCCAGTGCTCCGTGTGCAAGGGCCAGTTCGTGACCGAGCCCTACGAGAACGAGCGCCACTACCAGTGCGGCCTGTGCAATCCGCCCGCACGCGCCGGCAAGAGCAAGAGCGCCGGCTCCCTGATGCTGCATTGAGCCCCTGCATCGCCGCAGCGATGCACCAGCACGGATTCAGACCGTCTCGCCGCCTGCCCTGGCGGCGCAGTCGCTGGCGAACTGCGGCAACTGCTCTCCCGGCAGGGCCCGGCTGAAGTACCAGCCCTGCACCAGCAGCTCGCCCTCGAAGCCCAGGGCCTGCAGCTGCGCCTGGGTCTCCACGCCTTCGGCCACCACGTTCAACTGCAGCGCCTCGCAAAAGCGCAGCAGGCCGTCCAGCACCAGCGCGCCCTTGGCGTGACCGCTGGCCACGACGAAGCTGCGGTCGATCTTGATGGCATCCACGTCGAACTGGTGCAGGTAGCTCATGGACGAGAAGCCGGTGCCGAAGTCGTCTATGGCCACCTTGGCGCCCAGCGCGTGGATCTGGCCTATGGCCTTGCGGATCGCCTCCACATCGCCCACCAGCGCTTCCTCCGTGATCTCCACGCCCACCTGGCCCCTGGCCTGCGCCAGCAGCATCAGCAGGCGCGAGCAGTACTCGGGCGATGTCAGCGTGGCGCCCGTGACATTGATGCTGATCGGCAGGGAAAAACCGTGCTGGCGCCACAGCCGGCATTGGCGCACGGCAGCGCCCGCCACCCACAGATCGACCTCGCGCATCAGGCCGGCATCACCCAGCCAGCGCAGAAAGCCGCCGGGCTGCTGCAGCCTGCCCTGCGAATCGTGGGCGCGCAACAGGGCCTCGCAGCCCAGGCACAAGCCGCTGCGGTGCGAGACCTGGGGCTGGAATTCCAGGTGGAATTCGTACTCGCTGATGCGGCGGATATGGGACAGCATGGTCTCGCGCCGGGCCTGGGTCTCGTGCGCCAGCACCAGCGGATCGCGCGTGACCAGGCCTGCCTCCTCGGGCAGCCGGGAGAACGTGGTGTCCAGCGCGCGCAGCACGATGGCGCCATCGTCCTGGCCCAGCCGGTCGATGGAGCGCACATAAGGCGCATAGACCAGCGCCCCCAACACCGTCAGCGCCAGTTGCAGCACCACGGCGCCCATGTCGCCGCCCGTGCTCACGTAGGCATTGAAGACCACGGGCGCGGTCAGGGGCAGCACCATCGAGGCCGGAGCCACCCAGCCGGCCTGCACCACCGTGACGGCCACGACCAGGTTGATGGCGGGCACCGCCAGAAAAGGCACGAGCAGGCGCAGGTTCAGGATGACCGGCAGGCCGAACAGCAGGATCTCGTTGACGTTGAGCAGGGAGATGGGCAACGCGGCCAACGCCAGCATGCGCAGGCCGCGCCCCTTGCAAAACAGCAGCACGGCCAGCGCCAGTGACAGCGTGGCCCCCGAGCCGCCGATGAAGACGAAGGACCCCATCAGGCCGCCGTTGAGCGCCCAGGGCGCCACCAGCCCCTTGGCCACGGCGGCGGCGTTGGCCAGCACGGCCTGGTCCAGCACCTGGAAGAAGGGTTGCATGGCGTAGTAGCCCTGCACGCCAAAGAACCAGAGCACGGAATTGAGCAGCGTCAGCGTCAGCCCGCTGCGATAGGGGCTCTCGGGGGTGGCGATGGCCAGCGGCAGTTCGGCCTGGGTGATATCGGGCAGCACCTGCTGCAGGCCCAGCAGCAGCACCACCAGCAGCAGCGCGACGATGGAGCCGGGCACGACCAGGTTCATCACCTCGCGTACGTTCTCGCCCACAAAGCCCGTGCGCGCAATGCGCGTCCAGCGCATGGCGCTGAGCCTGGCCATCAGCGGCACGGTGATCAGGGGCGAGGCTATGGCGATGAACAGCACCAGCGTGGCGGCCGCGCGCGGATGCTCGCGCAGCAGGAAGATGGCCATCTGCACATGGGCAAAGCACAGAAAGGTCACCGGCAGGCGCGGCAGCCTGTGGCGTATGGAGAGCATGTAGCCGATGGAGGCGGCCACCAGCAGCGGCAGGATGCTGCCGATCTGCGCATGCAGGCCCGCAAGAAGCTGCACCACGGGCTCGGGCTGGCCGGACATTTGCGCCAGCGCCGACAGTATGAGAAACAGGGCCGAGACCAGCAGGCATGGGACCAGCCAGAGCAGGCCTTCGCGTATGGCCCGCATGGAGTTGGCACCGGCCAGCCTGGCCAGGCGCTGCGTCAGGAACAGTTGCATGTCCGGGAACCCCGGCCATGGCGTCTTGTTGCCCATAAGCTCCCACCCTTCACTTCCCGGCAGGAGTCATGCGCCCCTGTCCGAAGCACATCCTACACGGCGGCCGGCCGGCGCCCTGCGCATGGCGGCGCGAGGGGCCTCCCGGCCCGCTCGCGCCCTCGATCAGCCGGTATTGCGCACGCCGGCCGCAATGCCATTGATCGACAGGTGGATGCCGGTCTTGATGCGCTCATCGGTCTGGCCGCCGCGCCAGCGGCGCACCAGCTCCACCTGCAGATGGTGCAGCGGATCGATGTAGGGAAAGCGGTGGCGGATGGAGCGCGCCAGCGCCTCGTTGTGGGCCAGGCGCTGCTTGTCGCCCGTGATGCGCGCCAGCGCATCGACGGTGCTGTGCCACTCGGCCTCGATGGCGCTGAAGATGCGGCGGCGCAGGCGTGCGTCCGGCACCAGGTCGGCATAGCGCGAGGCCAGGTTCAGGTCGCTCTTGGCCAGCACCATGTCCATGTTGGACAGCAGGGTGCGGAAGAACGGCCACTGGCGGTACATCTTCTGCAGCAGGGCCAGCTGGGCCTTGCCATCCTTGCCCGGCTGCCCGATGAAGGCCTGCACCGCCGCGCCGAAGCCGTACCAGCCCGGCAGCGTGAGCCGACACTGGCCCCAGCTGAAGCCCCAGGGAATCGCGCGCAGGTCCTCGATCTTCTGCGAGGGCTTGCGCGAAGCCGGGCGCGATCCGATGTTCAGCTCGGCAATCTCGCGGATGGGCGTGCTGCTGAAGAAGTAGCTGGTGAAGCCGGGAGTCTCGTACACCAGGGCGCGGTAGGCACCCATGCTGGCCTCGGACAGAAACGCCGCCGCGTCCAGGAAGGCGCGCGTGGCCGGCTTGGTCGGCTGCAGCAGCGTGGCCTCCAGCGTGGCGGCCACCAGGGTCTCCAGGTTGCGCCGGCCAATCTCGGGGTTGGCGTACTTGGAGGCGATGACCTCGCCCTGCTCGGTCAGCCGGATCTGGCCGCGCACGGTGCCCGGGGGCTGCGCCAGGATGGCCTGGTAGCTGGGGCCGCCGCCACGGCCCACCGTGCCGCCGCGGCCATGGAACATGCGCAGGCTGATGCCATGGCTGTCGGCCAGATCGTCGAACAGCTCGACCAGCGAGATCTCGGCGCGGTACAGCTCCCAGTTGCTGGTGAAGATGCCGCCATCCTTGTTGCTGTCGCTGTAGCCCAGCATGATGTCCTGCTCGCCGCCGCTGCGCTGCACCATGGCCGCCACGCCGGGCAGCTGGAAGTAGCGCCGCATGATGGGCGCGGCGCTGCGCAGGTCGCCGATGGTCTCGAACAGCGGCACGACGATCACGTCGCAGACGGCGCCGTCGTCCAGCGTGCCGCGCAGCAGCCCCGCCTCCTTTTGCAGCAGCAGCACTTCCAGCAGGTCGCTGACCGACTCGGTGTGGCTGATGATGCAGTGGCGTATCGCCTCGGCGCCCAGGGTCGCGCGCAGGCGGCGCGCGGCCTCGAAGATGGCCAGTTCACCGCGCGCATGCTCGGAATAGTCGGCGCCCACCACGCGCAGCGGCCGCGCCTCTTCCAGCAGGCGCACCAGCAGGGCGCACTTGGCGTCTTCCTGCAGGCCCGAATAGTCGGGCTCCAGGCGCGCGGTGGCCAGCAGCTCGGCCACCACCTCCTCATGCTTGTCCGAACTTTGGCGCAGATCCACGGTGGCCAGGTGGAAGCCGAAAACCTGCACGGCGCGCATCAGCGGACGCAGGCGCTGGGGCGCCAGCACCTCGCCATGGTTGCGGCTGAGCGAGTCGTCGATGACGCGCAGGTCGGCCAGGAACTCCTCGGGCGAGGCATAGGCGTTCTGCGGCGCCACGGCATGGCGCGCGGCCTCGCCGCCGGTCAGCACCTTGAGCGTGGCGGCCAGGCGCGCGTAGATGCCGGTGAGCGCGCGGCGGTAGGGTTCGTCGGAGCGGTGCTCGTTGGTGTCGGGCGAGCGCTCTGCCAGCGCCTGCATCTCGGGCGTGACATCGGCCAGGCGCTGGGACAGCGACAGCTCGCCGCCCAGGTAGTGCACCTCGCGCAGATAGTGGCGCAGCGCCACGTCGGCCTGGCGCGACAGCGCCAGCTCCAGGCTCTGGGCCGTGACATTGGGGTTGCCGTCGCGGTCGCCGCCGATCCAGTGGCCCATGCGCAGGAAGCTGTGCACGGGCAGGGTGTTGCCCAGCTCCTGCTCCAGTTGCGCATACAGCTTGGGAATCTCGCGCAAGAAGGTGGCTTCGTAGTAGGACAGCGCGTTTTCGATCTCGTCGGCCACGGTGAGCTTGGAGTAGCGCAGCAGGCGTGTCTGCCACAGCTGGCTGACGCGGGCGCGCAGCTGGGCCTCGTTGCGTTCGAGTTCGCGCGGGGTGAGCGCGTCCTTGGCGCTGTTGTACAGCTGGGCGCGGGCCACGATGTCCTCGCGCGCGGCCAGCAGTTGGGAGATGTCGCGCTCGGCCACCAGGATGCTCTGGCGCTGCACTTCCGTGGGGTGGGCCGTGAGCACGGGCGCCACATAGCTCCTGGCCAGCGTCTGCGCCACGGTACCGGCCGAGATGCCGGCCCAGCGCAGCCGCGCCAGCGCCACTTCGATGCTGCCTTCCTGCGTGTTGCCCGCGCGCTCGTGCACGGCGCGGCGGCGGATGTGGTGGCGGTCCTCGGCCAGGTTGGCCAGATGGCTGAAATAGGTGAAGGCGCGGATCACGCTCACCGTCTGGTCCGTGGTCAGGCCCTTGAGCAGGCGCTTGAGCGCGCGGTCGGCGGTCTCGTCGGCATCGCGACGGAAGGTCACCGACAGCTGGCGCACCTGCTCGATCAGCTCGAAGGCCGCCACGCCTTCCTGCTCGCGGATCACATCGCCCAGAATGCGCCCCAGCAGGCGTATGTCCTCGATCAGCGGCAGGTCCTTGTCCGTCTTGCGGACAGGCTTGTCATCACGCCTGTCATCTCGCGCATTGCTCTTGCGGGGGGCGGTGGCCATCAACGAATCTCCTGGAATCGGTCAGCGTATCGGTTTGCTTGGGCTTCGGTCCTGGTGCCGGGTTTACTGCGGCGCAGCATGCTAGCATCCCGCGCTCCCCTCGAGGCTCCTGATGAATACCAAACCACTGATCCCCCACTCCATCGTGATCGCCACGCGCGAGAGCCAGCTGGCACTGTGGCAGGCCGAGCATGTCCAGGCACTGCTGCGCGCCCGGGGGCATGAAGTGGAATTGCTGGGCATGACCACCAAGGGCGACCAGATCCTGGACCGCACGCTGTCCAAGGTGGGCGGCAAGGGCCTGTTCGTCAAGGAGCTGGAAGTGGCGCTGGAAGAAGGACGCGCCCACATCGCCGTGCACTCGCTCAAGGACGTGCCCATGGAGCTGCCCGAAGGCTTTGTGCTGGCCTGCGTGATGGAACGCGAAGACCCGCGCGACGCTTTTGTCTCCAATCGCTACGCCGCGCTGGCCGAGTTGCCGCAGGGCGCCGTCGTCGGCACATCGAGCCTGCGCCGCCAGGCACTGCTGCAGGCCCTGCGCCCCGACCTGAGGATAGAGCCGCTGCGCGGCAACGTGAACACCCGCCTGCGCAAGCTGGACGAAGGCCACTACGACGCCATCGTGCTGGCCGCTGCCGGCCTGATGCGCCTGGGCCTGGCTGACCGCATCCGCGCCAGGTTCGAGCCCGCCGGCATGCTGCCTGCCGCAGGCCAGGGCGCGCTGGGCATCGAGGTGCGCGCCGACCGCCAGGACCTGATCGACGCCCTGGCCCCGCTGGCCCACCAGACCACCTGGCTGACCGTGACCGCCGAGCGCGCCGTCAGCCGCTGCATGGGCGGCAGCTGCTCCATGCCGCTGGCGGCGCACGGCACCTTCGACGGCCAGCAACTGCGCCTGGACGCAGCCTGGGGAGACCCGGAAGGCCGGCTGCCGCTGGTGCAGGTGCACGCCGATGCCACCGTCACCGACTTCGCCAGTGCCGACGCACTGGGCCAGCACGTGGCTGCGCTGCTGCAGGCGGCGGGCGCCCAGCCGGTCCCCAAGCTCTAGACGGCACGCCCACATGCCACCGCGCATACTCGTCACCCGCCCGGCCCATGACGCGGCCGCGTGGGTGGATGCGCTGCAGGCCCGGGGCCTTCCGGCCCAGCCGCTGGCGCTGATGGCCATAGGCCCCTGCCGCGATGCGGCCACGCAACAGGCCTTGCAGGCCGCCCGCAACGCGCTGCGCGAAGGCCCGGGCTACCGCGCCGTGATGTTCGTCAGCGGCAACGCCGTCCAGCATTTCTTCGGCACCGACCCCGCACGGCTTCCGGCCTCCACCCGCGCCTGGACGCCCGGCCCCGGCACCGCCCAGGCGCTGCTGGCCCTGGGCATTGCGCCAGCACAGATCGACGGCCCGCCACCGGACGCCGCCCAGTTCGAATCCGAAACGCTATGGCAGCGCGTGCATGACCAGATCCATGCGGGCGACCGCGTGCTCATCGTGCGTGGCGACAGCCAGGCAGGAGCGCCCAGGACCGTGCCGGCCACGGCAGGCGCCGGCCGCGATTGGCTGGCCGCCCGACTGCGCGAGGCAGGTGCCCAGGTCGAAATGCTGGCCGTCTACCAGCGCGAACTGCCTGCCTGGGATGCAGCCCAGACGGCACTGGCACGCCTGGCGGCCGAAGATGGCACGCTGTGGCTGCTCAGCAGCGCCGAATCCGTTGCCAACCTGCAACAGCTCCTGCCGGGCCAATCGTGGCAAAAAGCGCGAGCGCTCGCTACGCACGAGCGAATCGCTGCCCAGGCAAGACACATGGGATTCGGAGATGTCAAGCAATGCCGGCCCGCTCTGGAGGACGTGGTTGCGTCGATAGAATCGTCGCCATGAGTTCCGACGCAGCGCAAGACCGCCCCACCCCGCAGGACCTAACGCCCGCATCCTCCGCAGCAGCCTTCGCAGCCGGCTCCGCCCAAAGCAGCCCCGCTGCAGAACTGCGCGGCGGCTCCTCGGCCCTGGTCTACGGCGTGGGCGCCGTGGCCGTCGCGGCGCTCATTGCCTGCGGCATGCTGTGGCAGCGCCTGGGCAATATCCAGGAACAGCTGGCGCGCCAGTCCGCGCAGTCCGGCTCCCAGTCGGTCGAGGCCCGCACCCTGGCGCGCGATGCCCAGGACCTGGCCCGCGATAGCGCGGCGCGCACCTCGGTCATGGAGGCGCGCATTGCCGAGCTGTCTCTGCAGCGCACGCAGCTCGACGAACTCCTGCAAAGCATGTCGCGCTCGCGCGACGAAAACCTGGTGGTGGACATCGAATCCTCCATCCGCCTGGCACAGCAGCAGGCCGAGCTGTCCGGCAGCCTGCAGCCGCTGGTGGCCACGCTCAAGAACGCCCGCCAGCGCATTGAACGCGCCGCCCAGCCCCGGCTGGCCCCGGTCATGCGCGCGCTGGACCGCGATCTGGAACGGCTGGCCCGCATGAGCGTGACCGACACCGCCGGCCTGCTCACGCGCATCGAGGACCTGGTGCGCCTGGTCGACGAAATGCCCCTGCTCAACGCCGTGGCCCAGCCACGCGCCAGCCGCCATCGCGGCGTGGCCGGCCAGGCGGCCCGCCAGCCCGAGCCCGCCCCCATCGAGGGCAGCCCCACCGAATGGCGCTGGTGGCAATCCTGGGGCGAGCGCGGCTGGACGGCCGTGCGCGAAGAAGCCCAGGACCTGCTGCGCGTCAGCCGCATAGACCACCCGGACGCCATCCTGCTGGCGCCGGAACAGGCCTATTTCCTGCGCGAGAACCTCAAGCTCAAGCTGCTGAACTCGCGCCTGGCCCTGCTGTCGCGCCAGTGGGATGCGGCGCGGGCCGACCTGGCAGCTTCCGGGATGGCCGTGAACAAGTACTTTGATCCTGCCGCGCGGCGCACCCAGATCGTGCAGGCCCAGTTGCAACAGATCCAGGCCAATCTGCGCACCACCGAACAGCCGGCGTTGCAAGAAACCCTGGCGGCGCTGGCAACAGCCGCCGCAGGCCGCTGAGCAGCCGGGAGACAGACGAATGCGCGCTGCACTGTGGTTGATCGGTTTGTTCGGCATGGCCGTTGCGGCCGCCTTGTTCGCGGGCTCCAACCAGGGCACGGTGACCCTGTTCTGGGCGCCCTACCGCCTGGACCTGTCACTGAACCTGGCCATTGCCATCATCGTGCTGGCCTTCGTGCTGCTGTATGCCGCGCTGCGCGCGCTGGCCGCGCTGCTGCAGATGCCGCACCAGGCGCGGCGCTGGCGCAGCCAGCAGAAAGAGCGCGCCATGCACCACAGCCTGCTGGAAGCCCTGTCGCACCAGCAGGCCGGCCGCTTCCTGCGCGCACGCAAGTCCGCGCTGGCGGCCCTGGCCATGGAAGAGTCCCTGGCCGAGACCCATGCCGCCGTGCCGCACGGCATGCGGCTGCGCGCCGCCGCCCACATGGTGGCCGCCGATGCCTCCCATGCACTGCAGGACCGCCAGCAGCGCGACCACCATTGGCGTGAGGTCCTGGCCAACGCACCGGCCCAGGGCAACGCCCAGGAGCAGGAAATGCGCGAAGGCGCACAGATGCGCGCCGCGCGCTGGGCCCTGGACGACCGCGACGCAGCTGATGCGCTGCGCCGCCTGGCCGAACTGCCCCAGGGCGCGGCACGCCGCACGATCGCGCTGCGCATCCGCCTGAAGGCCTCGCGCCTGGCAGGCCAGACATCGACGGCGCTGGACACGGCGCGCCTGCTGGCCAAGCACCGCGCCTTCTCGCCCGCGGCCGCCGCCAGCGTGGTGCGCGGCCTGGTGCTGGAGAGCATCAACGAGGCACGCGACACCACGCAGCTGCAGCACTTCTGGCTGTCGCTGGACACGGAAGAGCGCGCCATGCCCGAGATTGCGCTGCCGGCCGCATCGCGCCTCATGGCCCTGGGCGGCGAGGCCGCGCAGGCCCGTGCCTGGCTGCTGCCCGTGTGGGAGCGCCTGCTGTCCCACGCAGGCCCGCGCAGCGAATCCCACCTGCCGCGCCTGGTCCAGGTGCTGGAGCCCTGCCTGGACGGCCTGGACGGCGCCTGGCTGGCTCGCATCGAGGCGGCCAGCAATGCCCATCCGCGCGAAGCCCGCCTGCAATACCTGGCCGGCATGGCATGCGTGCAGCGCCAGCTCTGGGGCAAGGCCCAGCAGCTGTTGCTGCGCGCAGCCCCCCACCTGCAGGAAAGCGCACTGCGCACCCGCGCCTGGCAGCGCCTGGCCCTGATGGCCGAGCACCGCGGCGATGCCGATGCAGCGGCTGCCGCCTGGAAGCAGGCAGCGCAGTCCGTGGTCGTGCTGCCTGCCGATCCGACCCGGCCCTGAGCCCTCCGCGCGGCACGGCGAGCCTTCATCTTTTTTGAATCGAGCCGTCAATACCGCTGAACTCTTTTGGATTTGCCGCTTCCTACACTGCACGTTGTCCGCAGTGCACGAAGTCCACGCAGAGCGCACCGCACCCTTTCTTGCCATCCAGGGCCCCTTTGCAGGGGCCCTGAACGGTTCCAAAGCCTGCCGCCATCCATGACAGAGTCCTCAGCCCGCGCCAACGCGCCAGCAAAATCCTCCCCCAAAGCCACGCGCTACAACGGCGTGGCCATGGCTGCCCACTGGCTGCTGGCCCTGGGCCTGATCGCCGCCCTGGCCCTGGGCTGGTACATGACAGGCCTGCCGTTCTCGCCCTCGCGCCTGAAGCTCTACAACTGGCACAAGTGGCTGGGCGTCACGCTGTTGACGCTGAGCCTGCTGCGCCTGGTCTGGCGCATCACCCATCGCCCGCCCGAGCTGCCCGCCGCCGTGGCCCGCGCCATGCCCCAATGGCAGCACTGGGCCCACAACGGCACCCACCACGCCATGTACCTGCTGTTCTTTGCCGTGCCCCTGCTGGGCTGGGCCTACAGCTCGGCGGCCGGCTTTCCCATCGTCTTCCTCGGCGTGCTGCCCCTGCCCGACTTCGTGAGCGCAAGCCCCGAGCTGGCCGAAACCCTCAAGCCCCTGCACGGCTGGGCGGCCTGGGCCCTGGTCGCGCTGATCGCCATGCATGTGGGCGCCGCCCTCAAGCACCAGTTCATCGACCGCGACGGCCTCATCTCCCGCATGCTGCCGGGCCGCGCCTGAGTTTTCTCCCCCAGCCAGGGCCTGCGCACCGCGCTGCGCGCGCCCCAGCCATCCCCGATCGAATGTTTCCCGCCCCCCAAAGGAGTCCTGCCATGCGCTTTTCCGCCACGCTGACCACCATTGCCCTGGCCGCTGCGGCCCTGACCTCCCAGGCGGCCCTGGCCGAGCAAAAGCTCGTTCCCGCCCAGAGCGCCGTGAACTTCACGGCCAAGCAGATGGGCGTGCCCCTGCAGGGCCACTTCAAGAAATTCGACGCCCAGGTCCAGTTCGACACGGCCAAGCCTGACACCAGCAAGATCCGCTTCACCGTGGACACCGGCAGCGCCACCATGGGCGCCAAGGAAACCGATGCCGAGCTGCCCAAGGCCGATTGGTTCAATGTCGCCAAATTCCCCCAGGCCGTCTTCGACTCCACGGCCGTCAAGGCGCTGGGCGGCGGCAAGTACCAGGTGGACGGCAAGCTCAGCATCAAGGGCCAGGTCCAGAACGTGAGCATTCCCGTGCAACTGGCACAGTCCGGCACCACGACCACGGCCACCGGCACTCTGCCGCTCAAGCGCCTGCAGTTCAAGATCGGCGAAGGCGAATGGGGCGATACCTCCATGGTGGCCGACGAGGTCCAGGTGCAATTCAAGCTGGCCCTGACCGGCGTGGGCAAGCTGTAAGCGGCACTCTTGCCCAGGATTGGCCGTTTTCTTTTCCGTTTCGTGCAACCCCAACCTAGGAGTTCTTTCATGCGCACTTCCGTGTTTGCCCTGGCCATTGCCGGCCTGTTCGCCACCGCTGCCCAGGCGGCTCCCGCAACCTACGCCATCGACCCGACGCACACCTTCGCCACGTTCGAGATCGACCACAACGGTGCCTCGACCAACCGCGTGCGCTTCGACAAGAAGAGCGGCACCGTGGAATTCGACCGTGACGCCAAGGCCGGCAAGGTCGAAGTCGTGCTGGAAATGGACTCGCTGAGCTCGGGCACCGCCGCCTTCGACAAGCACCTCAAGAGCGCCGACATCTTCAACGTGGCCAAGTTCCCCCAGGCCAAGTTCGTCTCCGACAAGTTCGTCTTCGACGGCGACAAGCTCAAGGAAGTCACCGGCCAGCTGACCATCCTGGACAAGACCCAGCCCGTGACCATCAAGGCCAACAAGTTCACCTGCTACCCCAACGCCATGCTGCAAAAGCGCGAGACCTGCGGCGGCGACTTCGAGGCCGTGATCGACCGCACCGCCTTCGGCGTGAACTACGGCGTGGACTACGGCTTCCCCAAGCAAGTGCGCCTGGTGATGTCCATCGAAGCGGTCAAGCAGCAGTAAGACCGCGCTGGGCAAAGCGCCTTTAGAGGCGTCGGCACCCAAGGCCCGTGAACCGGCACCCCGGTCACGGGCTTTTTTGCGTTGCGGATTGGGTCTGCCACTGACTGACCACGCCCGCCAGCCTGCGCACCCCTTGCTCGATGGCCTGAGGCTGCAGGCTCGCATAGCCCAGGACCAGCCCGGCGCAGGACTGGCGGCGATGGGCGTCACCGGCCGCATAGAGCGGCGAGATGGGGCGCACGCCCACGCCGCGCTCTCGCGCCAGACGCACCAGGGCAATTTCATCGCGCTGGTGCACGGCAGGCACCCAGGCCACCACATGCAGGCCGGAGGCCGAACCTTCGACCTGCACCGCGCCCGGCAGGTGCCGCTCCAGCGCCTGCAGCAATGCCGCCCTGCGGCCTTCGTTGCGGCGGCGGACGGCGCGCACATGGCGCTCGTAGCTGCCGTCCTCGATCAGCGCGGCCAGCACCAGCTGGTCCAGGCGCGGCGCATGCCGGTCGGCCAGCCGACGGGCTTCCCGGAACACGGGCACCAGGGACGGCGGCAGCACCAGGTAGCCCATGCGCATCTGCGGGGACAAGGCCTTGGAGAAAGTGCCGACATGGATGACGCAACCCACCTCGTCAATGGACTGCAGGGCGTCGATGGGACGCAGCCCGTAGCGGAACTCGCCGTCGTAGTCGTCCTCCAGAATCCAGGCACCCGTGGCGCGCGCCCAGGCCAGCAACTGCTGCCTGCGGCCTATGGGCAGCACGCCGCCCAGCGGAAACTGGTGCGAGGGCGTGACATAGGCCAGACGCGCCTGGCGCCCGACCAGCGCCGAGGTATCCAGGCCCTGTTCATCGACGGCCATTTCCTGCAGGCATGCGCCCTGGGCCTCGAACACGCGGCGCGCCATCAGGTAGCAGGGCTCTTCCATCAGCACGGTCTCGCCCGGATCGACCAGCACGCGCGCGCACAGGTCGATGGCCTGCTGCGAGCCCTGCACCACCACGATCTGATCGGCCGAACAGACAAGCCCCCGCGCCCTTCGCAGATAGCCTTGCAGCGCCATGCGCAGCGCCGGCTCGCCTTCGGGCGCGTCGTAGGACAGGGAGGACTGGCGCTGCACGATGGCGCGGTTGTAGGCGCGCCGCCAGGCCAGCGTGGGAAAGTCATCAAAGGCCAGGGCGCCGTACAGAAAGTCGATCACGGCAGGCCCTTCATCCCCGGCGCGAGCGGGCTGGGCCTGCGCCAGCGCATCCACGCGCCGTCCATAGGAAGACAGGCGGGAACGGCAATCCTGCGCCGCAGCCGCAATGCGGGGCGCGCGGCTGCGCTGCTCCGCGCCAGCTGCCACGCGCGCCCGGGCGCCCTGTGCAGTCTCCAGATAGCCCTCGGCCGCAAGCTGCTCGTAGGCCGCCGTGATGGTGGTGCGCGACACACCCAGGTCCAGCGCCAGCGCGCGGGTGGAAGGCAGGCGCGCTCCCACGGCCAGGCTGCCGTCGGCCATCTGGGATTTCAGCCATTCGTGGATGCGGCGGGCGCCGGGCGCAGCCCCGGTATCGGCAGCGAAATGGGACTTCAACTGGTCTTCCAAAAAATCACGAAACTGGATTTTTCATTGTGCCAGGGATGGTGGATAGTCCGGTTTCCCCCGATGCCGGTCCACCGTTGCACCAAGCTCCATGTACACGCCCGCCCATTTCTCCCTCACCGATTCCGACAGCCTGCACGGCCTGATCCGCAGCCACCCCCTGGGCACGCTCGTCACCCAGGCCAACGGCGTGCTGGACGCCAACCACCTGCCGTTCCTGCTGGATGCGGCCCCAGGGGAGATGGGCACGCTGAGCGCCCATGTGGCCCGCGCCAATCCCATCTGGCAGCAGTGCCGCGACGGCGCCGAGGTGCTGGTCATCTTCCGTGGTGCCGAAGGCTATATCTCGCCCAGCTGGTATCCAAGCAAGCACGAGACGCACCGCCTGGTGCCCACCTGGAACTACGAGGCCGTGCATGTGCACGGGCAAATCAGCATCCATGACGACGAGAGATTCGTGCGCGGCCTGGTCGGCCGGCTCACCCGGGTCCATGAGGCATCGCAGGCCCAGCCCTGGAAGATGTCCGACTCGCCGCGTGAATTCATCGACGGCATGCTGCAGGCCATCGTCGGCCTGCAGATCCGCATCACCCGCCTGGAGGGCAAGGCCAAGCTCAGCCAGAACCGGCAGGCCCGCGACCTGGACGGCGCCATCGGCGCGCTGCGCGAGCGCGGACAGGAGCCGCTGGCCCGCACCATGGATGCGGCGCCGCGCATCTAGCGCCAGCCACCCTCACACAGGTTGCCAACCACCGATGTACACATCCACCTTCACCTTCGCGCCGGGCGAATACGACGCGCAGTTCCATGCCCTTGACGGCCGGATCGCCGCGATCGCCCGCGCCATCCCCGGCTACCTGGGCGAAGAGGCCTGGGAGAACCCCGCCACAGGCCTGGTCTCCAACGTCTACTACTGGCAGACCTGGGAGGCGCTGCAAGAGCTGATGCGCCACCCTGCGCATATAGAGGCCAAGCGGCAGCAGGCGCGCTGGCTCAAGGGCTACCAGGTGGTGATCGCCCACGTGGTGGGCAGCTACGGCGATGGCGGGATAGCGCACCCGCTGGCCACCGCTGCGCAAGGCACTGCGCACCCGGCTCGCTGACCGGACCCGCTTTTGGCCCGATGATGGCGGCCATGCGATGGCGTTTTGATCCTGTTTCCCTGGTGTGGGCGGTGGCCCTGTTTGTCCTGCTCGTGCTGCTGGCCACCGTCGGCGCGCGCTGGGGCTGGGTGCGCAGCTTCTTCGGCGACGTGTTGGCCGTGGCCTGGGTCTATGCCGTGTTCAAGACCGTGATCGCCGCGCGCGTGCTGACGCTGGCATCGGCCGCACTGTGCGTGGGCCTGCTGGTGGAGCTGGGCCAGTTCCTGGCATCGACCTTCCAGTTGCACATTCCCAACCGCGCTTTGCGCATCGTGCTGGGCAGCACGGCCGACTGGTGGGATGTGCTGGCCTATGTGATGGGTTTTGCAGCCGTGCTGGTGGTGGAGGCTGCGTTCCGTGGCCGCAGGCGCCCCGTCTTCACGGCATAAACCCGCAGCGGTCCGCTACGGCTCTGGAACAAGCTCCTCGACAACGGATTCGCAGTGGATTTTCAGCCGCCCGTAGTGGGACAGCTGCAAGAACAGATGCTGCGCCATTGCTGACGAAGGCCTCTTCGTATCCCGCTGCAGCACTTCGCAGCGGTCCAGGCAGTCATCCATCTCTGCGGCTGCGTCGCGCTGGACGTCGGCAAAGTACGCCTGCACGGCAGGAAAGTTGACGATCCGTTCAAGGCGGATGGCTACCCTGGCCTGCGGCCTGTCGAACACGGCATAGAGAAAGAAACGCAGTTCCACGCTCCGGGCCGCCACATCCAGGCGCACCTGCTCCAGCAATCCATCGTGGTACGGGTACTGCAATCGATGGCTCCGCGCCCGATCAGGCCCGTACAGCGCAGCCACCGGCCTTGAGCACCCGCTTCGTCGAGGCCGGATACCGCTCCAGCTTGTCCGCCGGCCGGCGCGGCCTGGCCACCAGCTCGCCACCGCAGTTGGGGCAGGCGCCGTGCAGCACATGATCCGCACAGCCGGCACAGAACGTGCACTCGAAGGTGCAGATGCGGGCCTCGGCAGACTCTGGCGGCAGGTCCTTGTCGCAGCATTCGCAGTTGGGTCGAAGCTCAAGCATCGGTGCACTCCGGGTGTGGTCCATGAAGACTGGCATCCTAGTGGATGTGCTCTGCCGGGGAGCGGTCCTCGCGCTCCATCTGCAGCGTCGTATGGTGCAGGTCGAAGCCGGCCTGCAGCCTGTCTTCGATATCGCGACGCACCTGCTCGCCGTCCGCGCCGGGCAGCAGCACCACATGGCCGGTCAGCATGGGCTTGCTCTGCGTGACCGCCCACAGGTGGACATCGTGGATTGCTGCCACGCCCGCCGTGCCCGCAATCGTCTCGCGCACTGCCTGCAGGCTCATCCCGGAGGGCACGCCTTCCAGCAGGATATTGATGCACTCGCGCAGCAGGGTCCAGGTCCGCGGGAACACCATGAAGCCGATGCCCACGGCCACCGCCGAGTCGATCCACCGCCAGCCCGTCAGCCAGATCAGCGCGGCACCGGCGAGCACGCCGATCGAGCCCAGCATGTCAGCCCACACCTCCAGGTACGCGCCCTTCACGTTCAGGCTCTCGTCCTTGCCGCCCGACAGCAGGCGCATGGAGATCAGGTTGATCACCAGGCCCACGGCCGCCACCGCCATCATCCCCAGCGACTGGATTTCCGCGGGCGCCGACAGGCGGCGGTAGGCCTCATACAGGATGTAGAAGGCCACGCCCAGCAGCACCAGTGCGTTGACGGCGGCGGCCAGGATCTCGAAGCGCGCATAGCCGTAGGTGCGCAGCAGGTCGGCTGCCTTGCGGCCGGCGCGTATGGCCACCAGGGCCAGCAGCAGCGCCATCGCGTCGGTCAGCATGTGCATGGCATCGGAGATCAGGGCCAGGCTGCCCGTGACCATGCCGCCGATGATCTCCACCACCATGAAGGTGCCGGTCAATCCGAAGGCAAACCAGAGACGGGATTCCGGCAGGGCGCGCACGTCGCCGTGCTGATGGCTGTCGCTCATGAGGTTCCTTGACTTGAAAAACGGTTGTGAACAGAGGGCCCCCGCATCCATGGCGACCATGGCAAGCGGGGGGATCGGACCTCGATGAGAAAGCGTGAAGTGACTTGAAGGTCAAGTGCTGGCGGCAACTCGGCACCGCAGGTGGCCCGGACACCGCAGCGCGCATATCCCTGCATCCATCGCAACATTTCATTTAGGTAAATTGATTACGAATAGTAGAATCAAGACATCCACCAAGGAGACATTCGATGAACACAAGCGCCCGTCCCGACCTGTCCACACTGCCACCGCCCGCCGCCGTGCAGCAGCTGCACCACTACGCCTACAAGGCCCGCGATGCCGAGGAGACCCGCCACTTCTACGAGGACATCCTGGGCCTGCCGCTCTATCACATCATCCAGAGCGACTACGTGCCCAGCACGGGCGAGTACTGCCCCTACACGCACTTCTTCTTCCGCCTGAAGGATGGGTCGTTCATCGCCTTCTTCGACATCGGCGACGACGAAAAGGCCCTGCCCTCGCCCAACACGCCGCTGTGGATCAACCACATCGCCTTCCGCGTGGACACCGTCGAGGAACTGGAGAACACCAAGGCCCGCCTGGTGGCGCATGGCATCGAGGTGCTGGGCGTGACCGACCACCACATCTTCAAGAGCATCTATTTCTTCGATCCCAACGGCATCCGCCTGGAGCTGTCGGCCCAGCTGGCCGACGAAGTGCAGATGGCGCGCGAAAGCACCACCGCCCACGCCCGCCTGAACGAATGGACGGCACGCAAGGAGCAATGGCGCAAGGAACGCGCCGAAGGCAAGGCCGCCCAGCCGCTCAAGCCCCAGAGCAACGACCGGCCCGAGTTCGTGCCCGATGCGGCGGCCTGAATAAAACCCGGCGAACAGGCAGACGGACGGGGTCGGTAGAATCCCCGTCAAACCGTCATCCATTTCGCATATGCAGACGGCATCCCTTCAACGGATGCCGTTTTCATTTGCCAAACGCCATTCGCACAATTCCCCGCAAGCAAGCCATGAGCGACACCATTGCCCAGCCAGGCCTCGACAGCCTGTCCAAATCGTTTGAACCCGCAGCCATCGAGGCCCAATGGGGCCCTGAATGGGAAAAGCGCGGCTACGGCGCAGCCGGCGTGCGCGGCACGGGCCAGGCAGATGCATCCCAGCCCTCGTTCTCCGTCCAGCTGCCGCCGCCCAATGTGACGGGCACGCTGCACATGGGCCATGCGTTCAACCAGACCATCATGGACAGCCTCACGCGCTACCACCGCATGAAGGGCCACAACACGGTCTGGGTGCCCGGCACCGACCACGCGGGCATCGCCACCCAGATCGTGGTGGAGCGCCAGCTGCAGGAGCAGGGCATCGCCAGCCGCCACGACATGGGCGCGACGCCTCCCGAGGCGCGCAAGAACTTCGTGAGCAAGGTCTGGGAGTGGAAGAACCAGAGCGGCAACACCATCACCGGCCAGATGCGCCGCATGGGCGACAGCGTGGACTGGAGCCGCGAGTACTTCACCATGGACGACAAGCTGTCGTCCATCGTCAACGAGACCTTCGTGCGCCTGTACCAGCAGGGCCTGATCTACCGTGGCAAGCGCCTGGTGAACTGGGACCCCAAGCTGATGTCCGCCGTCTCCGACCTCGAGGTCGAGAACGAGGAAAAGGACGGCTCGCTGTGGCACATCGCCTACCCGCTGGCCGACGGCTCGGGCCAGCTCGTGGTGGCCACCACGCGCCCGGAAACCATGCTGGGCGACGCAGCCCTGATGGTGCACCCCGAGGACGAGCGCTACCAGGCGCTGATCGGCAAGACCGTGATCCTGCCCCTGGTGGGCCGCGAGATCCCCATCATTGCCGACGACTACGTGGACCGCGAGTTCGGCACGGGCGTGGTCAAGGTCACGCCTGCGCATGACAACAACGACTACGCCGTGGGCCAGCGCCACGGCCTGCCGATGATCTGCGTGCTGACGCTGACGGCCACCATCAACGACGAGGCGCCCGAGAAGTACCGCGGCATGGACCGCTTCGTGGCGCGCAAGGCCATCGTGGCCGACCTGGACGCGGCCGGACTGCTGGTCGAGACCAAGAAGCACAAGCTCATGGTGCCCATCTGCACGCGCACGGGCCAGGTGATCGAGCCCATGCTGACCGACCAGTGGTTCGTGGCCATGAACAAGGTGGGCGAAGGCGATGCCACGGGCAAGTCCATCGCACAGAAGGCCATCGACGCCGTCTCCAGCGGCCAGGTGCAGTTCGTGCCCGAGAACTGGGTCAACACCTACAACCAGTGGATGAACAACATCCAGGACTGGTGCATCTCGCGCCAGCTGTGGTGGGGCCACCAGATTCCCGCCTGGTACGACGAGGACGGCAAGGTCTACGTGGCCCGCACCGAGGAAGAAGCCCGCGCCCAGGCCCCCGGCAAGACGCTCACGCGCGACGAGGACGTGCTGGACACCTGGTACTCCTCGGCCCTGGTGCCGTTCTCCACCATGGGCTGGCCGAACCAGACCGAGGCGGCCGACGATGACTACAACCTCTACCTGCCCAGCTCGGTGCTGGTCACGGGCTACGACATCATCTTCTTCTGGGTCGCCCGGATGATCATGATGACCACGCACTTCACGGGCCGCGTGCCCTTCCGCCATGTCTACATGCATGGCCTGGTGCGTGACGCCCAGGGCAAGAAGATGAGCAAGTCCGAGGGCAACGTGCTCGACCCCGTGGACCTGATCGACGGCATCGACCTGGACACCCTGCTGGACAAGCGCACCCAGGGCCTGCGCCGCCCCGAGACCGCCCCCCAGGTGCGCAAGAACACGCAAAAGGAATTCCCCGAGGGCATTCCCGCCTACGGCGCCGATGCGCTGCGCTTCACCTTCGCGGCCCTGGCCTCGCTGGGCCGCTCCATCAACTTCGACAGTAAGCGCTGCGAGGGCTACCGCAACTTCTGCAACAAACTGTGGAACGCCAGCCGCTTCGTGCTGATGAACTGCGAAGGCCATGACTGCGGCCTGCTGCCCCACACCAAGGAGCAATGCCAGGCCGGCGGCGAGTTCGCGGGCTACATGCAGTTCAGCCAGCCCGACCGCTGGATCACCTCGCAGCTGCAGAAGGTCGAGGCCGAAGTGGCCAAGGGCTTTGCCGAATTCCGCCTGGACAACGTGGCCAACGCGCTGTACGACTTCGTCTGGAACGAGTTCTGCGACTGGTATCTGGAAATCGCCAAGGTGCAAATCCAGACCGGCAGCGAGGCCCAGCAGCGCGCCACGCGCCGCACGCTGATCCGCACGCTGGAGGCCATCCTGCGCCTGGCCCACCCCATCATCCCGTTCGTGACCGAAGCCCTGTGGCAGAAGGTCGCCCCGGTCGCCGGCCTGCCCGGCGAGTCCGTGGCCGTGGCCCGCTACCCCGAGGCCCAGCCCGAGAAGATCGACGAAGCCGCCATCGCCTACGTGGGCCGCATCAAGCAGATGATCGACGCCTGCCGCACGCTGCGCGGCGAGATGGGCGTGTCGCCCGCACAGCGCCTGCCGCTGCTGGCCGTGGCCAGCTCGGCCGACGAGGCGCAGTTCCTGCGCACCAACGCCGCCGTGCTTCAGAACCTGGCCAAGCTCAGCGAAGTCAAGGTGTTCGACGACGAAGCCGCCTGGGCCGAGGCCGCCCAGGCCGCGCCCGTCTGCGTGGTGGGCGAGGCGCGTCTGGCGCTGTTCGTGGAGATCGACGTGGCGGCCGAAAAGGCCCGCCTGTCCAAGGAGGCCGCACGTCTGGAAGGCGAGATCACCAAGGCCAATGCCAAGCTGGGCAACGAGGCCTTCGTGGCCAAGGCACCCCCGGCCGTCATCGACCAGGAAAAGAAGCGCGTGGCCGACTTCGGAGCAACGCTGATTCGCATCCAGGAACAACTCGCCCGCCTGGGTTGAAAGATCCGTTTATGAGCACCCAGACCCGTGTCCGCAAAGCCGTGTTTCCCGTTGCCGGGCTCGGCACGCGCTTTCTGCCCGCCACCAAGGCCTCTCCCAAGGAGATGCTGCCCGTGGTGGACAAGCCGCTGATCCAGTACGCCGTGGAAGAGGCCTACGAGGCCGGCATCCGCGACATGATCTTCGTCACCGGCCGCAGCAAGCGCGCCATCGAGGACCATTTCGACACCGCCTACGAGCTGGAAAACGAGCTGGAGAACGCCGGCAAGCAGGCCATGCTGGAGCTGGTGCGCAGCATCAGCCCCGCCGACATGAACTGCCTGTTCGTGCGCCAGCCGCGCTCCCTGGGCCTGGGCCACGCCGTGCTGTGCGCCGAGCCGCTGGTGGGCAACGAGCCCTTTGCCGTGCTGCTGGCCGACGACCTGATGGTGGGCGAGTCCGGCGGCCCGGGCGTGATGGCCCAGATGACCTCGGCTTTCCAGAAACAGGGCCGCTCCCTGCTGGCCGTGCAGGAAGTGCCGCTGGAGCAGACCAAGCGCTACGGCATCGTGGCTGGCGAGCCGGCTGGCGGCGCGCTGATGCGCATCGAGAAGATCGTGGAAAAGCCCGCGCCCGAGAAGGCGCCCTCGCGCATGGGCGTGGCTGGCCGCTACGTGCTGACACCGGCCATCTTCGAGGAGATCCGCAACCAGCCCAAGGGCGTGGGCGGCGAGATCCAGCTGACCGACGCCATCGAACGCCTGATGGCCCATGAAGCCGTCTACGCCTTCCAGTACCAGGGCAAGCGCTACGACTGCGGCAGCAAGGAAGGCTTTTTGCAGGCCACGGTGGAGCTGGCGCTGCAGCATGAGGACGTGGGCGCGAGCTTCCGCGAATACCTGCAGGGCCTGAGCATCTGAGGCCGGGCCCCAGGGCCGCCCCTGCCCCATGCAAAAGGCCTGCGAAAGCAGGCCTTTTTCTTTGGAGCGAGCCGCGTGCAGCCGCTCAGCGCCGGCGCAGGATGTGGATGAACTCCGCGCCCACGGTCTGCTGCTCCACCAGTTCATTGCCGGTCTGCTTGGCGAAGGCCTGGAAGTCGCGCAGCGATCCGGTATCCGTGGCCACCACCTTGAGCAACTGGCCGCTGTCCAGTTCGGCCAGCGCCTTCTTGGCCTTGAGAATGGGCAGCGGGCAGTTGAGCCCGCGCGTGTCGATTTCCTTGTGAATTTCCATCGGATGCACCTCTTGAGCCTGGGATTCTAGGCGGCATCGCGGCGGAGGCCGGCAGCAGTGTCTTGATCGGCGCGACTCGCTTCAGCCTCCTGGGCCTGCTCGGCACGCTTCCAGAAGTCACGGATCACAGGATCATGCCCCCGGCTGCGCAGCCACTTGGCCAGCGCCATGCCGGTGCCCGAAGGCCAGGCCTGGACCTTCTCGGGCTCCAGCAGGCGGTATTCCAGCAGCTCGGGCGACAGCCGGACCTGGCCGCTGGCGCGCACATGGAAGGCGATGATCACCTGGTTCATGCGCAGGAACTCATGCACGCTGATCAGCTCCAGCGACTCGGCCTTCAGGCCGGTTTCCTCCGCCACCTCGCGCGCCACGCCCTCCTCGGGCGACTCGCCGGCCTCCATGAAGCCCGTGATCAGCCCGAAGACCTTCTCGGGCCAGGCCGCATTGCGCGCCAGCAGCACCTTGCCGTCCAGCTCCACGATGGCGGCCAGCACGGGCGTGGGATTGTTCCAGTGCGTCCAGCCGCACTCGGGGCAGCGCAGGCGCGATACATCGCCGCCGTCCTCGGCCTGGATCACCCACTGCAGGGGGGTGGCGCAGTGCGTGCAATAGCGGGTTTCATAGTGCATGGGACTGTTCCTGGTTTTTTGCTGTCCTGGCTCAATGCAAACAGGAAGGCCCGCCGGAAGGCGGGCCTGTCGCTGTATCAGGCGGGGAAGACGCCCGTGGACAGATAGCGGTCGCCGCGGTCGCAGACCACGAAGACGATGGTGGCGTTGTTCTCGCGCTCGGCAATCTGCTGGGCCACCCAGCAGGCGCCCGCCGCCGAGATGCCGGCAAAGATGCCTTCCTCGCGCGCCAGGCGGCGCGCCATGTCCTCGGCATCGTCCTGGCCCACGAGCACGGTCTCGTCGATCAGCGAGGCGTCGTAGATCTTGGGCATGTATTCCTCGGGCCACTTGCGGATGCCGGGGATGCGCGAGCCCTCGGCCGGCTGGGCGCCCACGATGCGGATGGCAGGGTTCTTTTCCTTGAGGAACTTCGCCACGCCGGTGATCGTGCCCGTGGTGCCCATGGCGCTCACGAAATGCGTGATCTCGCCGCCGGTCTGCTCCCACAGCTCGGGGCCCGTGGTCTCGTAGTGGATGCGCGGATTGTCGGGGTTGCCGAACTGGTCGAGCACCACGCCCTTGCCCTGGGCCACCATCTGGTCGGCCAGGTCGCGCGCGTATTCCATGCCGCCGCTCTTGGGCGTGAGGATCAGCTCGGCGCCATAGGCCTTCATCGTCTGGGCACGCTCGATGGACAGGTCCTCGGGCATGATCAGCACCATCCGGTAGCCCTTGATCGTGGCGGCCATGGCCAGCGCAATGCCGGTATTGCCCGAGGTGGCCTCGATCAGCGTGTCGCCGGGCTTGATGTCGCCGCGCTCTTCGGCGCGGCGGATCATCGACAGGGCCGGCCTGTCCTTGACCGAACCGGCCGGATTGTTGCCTTCCAGCTTGCCCAGCACCACGTTGCCACGTTCCTGGCGAGACTGCGCACCGATGCGCTGCAATGCCACCAGGGGCGTGCGGCCGATGGCGTCTTCGATGGTCGGATAAATTTTCATAGCCTCACACTGTGCCATAATTCGCCCCTGCGCTAAGTAGCCCGGGTGGTGAAATTGGTAGACGCAGGGGACTCAAAATCCCCCGCCGCAAGGCGTGCCGGTTCGATTCCGGCCCCGGGCACCAGAGATTACGTAGCCGAAAAAGCAGTCCGCTGCTTTTTCGGCTATTTCTTTTCCGGCCGCTGTCTTCACAGTGTCCGCACACCCCTCCTTCCTGCACCAGCCCTTTTAAGCGGCTGCACTGCAATTCAAGGCCTCCAGCCTGACCAGATCCTGCGTCCTCATGCCTTGGGCGGGATAGCCCCTGCGCGCTTTCACCCGCATACCGCCCAACCTGTGTACAACTTTGGCATCAAGCCACCGCCAAGGCGGAAACGGACTGCAATCAGGCGCATGTCCAGCCCGCCCCGAATCGCCCCCACCGCGGCCTGCCCCCAAGCCTTGCCCAGTGCGCTGAATCCGGCACCCTCCCTCTGAAAACCGGTATCTGCACCATCGCCATGCAGCCAATTTCCGGCGCGGGCACCAGCCCGGTGCGCCCGCTGCAAAGGCCTGGTGATGCCCATGAAAAAAGCCACCCTGGGGTGGCTTTATTTCTCCACAGAACCCTTGAACAACCCTGTGGATATTCAGTGAACAGCAAGTGAACGAGGCGTCCAAGTGCTTGCATTCACTGGCCGCAAGCTAGGCTGCCTGCAAATCAGGCAGCCCCTGAATCCAAGGGAAAACCCTTGAAACCGGGGTCACCTGCCGCGCCGCGCCTCAGGCATCGGAGCGGCGGATCTGGGCGCGGCCCGCCGCCGTGATGTGCCATTGATGGCTGCTGTCCACTTCGACCAGTCCACGCTCGCGCAGCCTCTTGGACAGATGCTCGCGCGCCGCGCTTTCCAGCGACACGGGCTCGCCCATTTCCAGCTTCTTGAGCACTTCGAGTTCATCCACCGTCGGCTCGTACACGGGTGCGTGATATGTGGTTTCGGCCATCGCTACTCCTTCGCTATTCAAAGTCTCATGCCCCGGCACTGCCCAAGGCATGGGTCCCAACATAGCGTTGGCCGGGACGCCGCGCAATCGGTGTCCGCACCTTTTTTCGCGATGTGGGCGATGATGGCACGCTTTGCGGCGGCGTCCCACAGGTGCCAGGGCACTGCCCTGTCCGGGAAACGGGCATCCCGCTCTCTTGCCGCCGCCCTCTGCTCTCCGCTCTTGCCATCTGCTCCAGGGATTCAGGTTTTCATGTTGTACGCCATCACCGCCTTGTTCGCCTTCCAGTTGCTGGGAGAGGCCATCGTCCAGCTCACGGGGCTGCCGCTTCCGGGAGCGCTTATGGGCACGCTGCTGCTGCTGGCGGCGCTGCTGCTGCACGGCCGCCTGCCCGAGTCGCTGGAGAAGGCCGCCGGCGTGCTGCTGCAGAACATGATGCTGCTGTTCATTCCCGTCATTGCAGGCGTGATGCTGGAGTTCGACCGGCTGTCGCGCGAATGGCAGCCCTTCGTGATCGCCTGCGTGGCGGGTGCAGCCATTACCTTCCTGGCCACGGCCTTCACCTTCCGCTGGTGCCTGGAGCGCCAGCGCGCCCGCGAGGCGGCCGCCAGCCAGGGAGACAAGGCATGAACGCGCTCACCACCCACTGGCACAGCGCCTGGCAGTCGCTGTCCGGCAATGCCTCCACCGCCCACCTGCCCTGGCTGGTGCTGACCATGGCCGTCTACCTGGCGGCCATGGCGCTGTACCGCCGAAGCGGCAACCATCCGCTCCTGATTCCCGTGTTCACGGCCGTCGTCGTCATCGTGGGCGTGCTGCTGGCCACGGGCACCTCCTATGCCAGCTACCGCAGCGGCGTCTCGCTGCTGGGACTGCTGATCGGCCCGGCCACCGTCGCGCTGGCAATTCCGCTGTACGCCCAGCGCGAGCGCATCCGCGCGCTGTGGCTGCCCATCAGCGTGGCGCTGGCCGTGGGCTGCGTGGTGGCGTTGCTGTCGGCACTGCTGATCGGCTGGAGCCTGGGAGCGACGGTGCAGACGCTGGTGGCGCTGGCGCCCAAGTCGGCCACCATTCCCATCGCCCTGCCCATGGCCGAGCGCTTTGGCGGGCCGGCCTCGCTGGCGGCCGTGGCCGTGGCCATCACCGGCATTGCGGGCACGATGATGGCGCCGCTGCTGATCCGCTTGGTGCGCAGCGATGACCCGGCCGTGCAGGGTTTTGCCCTGGGACTTACGGCCCACGCCATCGGCACGGCACGCGCGCTGCAGGTGAATCCGACCATGGGCGCCTTCTCGGCCCTGGCCATGGGCCTGAACGGCGTGGCCACGGCCGTGGTCATGCCGCTGTGCCTGGCCGTGCTGCCCTGGTTTTGAGCGCGATTACGGGTTTTCCCCAGAGACACCCCCACAAGCCTGTGGACAAGCGCCGCCAGCAGCAAGGATAAGTCAGTTAAGTGACTGTCATCGTTGAACAATCCAAGGCCTGCTTAATTTTCAGGCAGGCCGGTGCTCCCTGGCGCGCTGCTGCAGCCATGAAGAGAACACGCGCAGGGCGGGCGCGGGCTGGGCATCGGGCGCCAGGGCCGGGGTGACCAGGTAGTAGGCGCGGTTGCCGCGCAGCGGCTGGGGGCAGGCAATGATGAGGTCGCCGCGCGCCAGCTCCTGCTCGATCAGCATGGGCGGCATCAGCGCCACGCCCAGGCCCTGGCTGGCGGCCACGGCCAGCATGGAAAACAGCTCCAGCCGCATGCCGTCCAGCGCGCGCGGCGCGGCCACGCCCATGGCATCGAACCACTGCTGCCAGCCGTAGGGCCGCGTGCTTTGCTGCAGCAGCGGCATCCGGGCCACGATGTCCGCCCCCACAGGCAGCCAGGCCCGGCCCGGCTCGCGCGCCTGGGCCGTGGCCAGCAGTTGCGGGCTGCACACGGGCACCACCTCTTCGTCCATCAGCCATTGCGCCTGCACACCGGGCCAGCGTGCCACCTGCTCGGGCGTGCCTGCATAGAGCGCAGCGTCGAACACGGTATCGGCAAACAGGAAGGGCCGCGTCTGCACATCGATGTGCACGGTGACCTCGGGATGCTCGCGCGCCAGCTGCGGCAGGCGCGGCAGCAGCCAGCGCGTGGCGAAGGTGGGCACGGCCGCCAGGTTGAGCGGGCCTCCCTCGCCCTGGTGGGCCATGATGTCCAGCGTGTCGCGCTCCAGGCCGTGCAGCCAGCGCGAGACCTGCTGGGCGTACTGCGTGCCGGCCTCCGTCAGCAGCACGCCGTGGCGCGTGCGCCGGAACAGCTGCACGCCCAGGAACTCCTCCAGCGCAATGATCTGGCGCGATACCGCGCTTTGCGTGAGCGACAGCTCCTGCGCCGCACGCGTGTAGCTGATGTGGCGGGCGGCCGACTCGAAGCAGGCCAGGGCTTGGGTGGATGGCAGGGCTCTACGCATATCTCATGAATTCAATGCACTTCAGAGCATCACATCATAGGGAATAACCCGCAACAACCCATTCATACATGCGCTTTACGCATTCATGGATGAACAAACATCGTTTGCGCCACGCGCAGGCCCGCTTCTAAGATGCGTCGCAACAACGCTCCATGGTCACAGCCTGCCCGGCTTTGGCATATGGCAGCGACCCGCCCTTGACCTCTTTGTTTTTTGGAGAAACCACGCCATGGCCCGCAACAGCTTCCAATGGGATGACCCCTTCCAGCTCGACCAGCAACTGAGTGAAGACGAGCGCATGATCCGCGACGCGGCCCATGCCTACTGCCAGGAGAAGCTGGCGCCCCGCGTGCTGGAAATGTTCCGCCATGAAAAGACCGACGTGAGCATCTTCCGCGAGATGGGCGAGCTGGGCCTGCTGGGCCCCACCATCCCCACGCAGTACGGCGGCGCGGGCCTGAACTATGTCAGCTACGGCCTGGTGGCGCGCGAGATCGAGCGCGTGGACTCGGGCTACCGCTCCATGGCCAGCGTGCAAAGCTCGCTGGTGATGGTGCCCATCAATGAATTCGGCACCGAAGACCAGAAGAACAGGTACCTGCCCAAGCTGGCCAGCGGCGAGTTCATCGGCTGCTTCGGCCTGACCGAACCCGACCACGGCTCCGACCCCGGCAGCATGTCCAGCCGCGCCTACAAGGTGGACGGCGGCTACCGCCTCAAGGGCAACAAGATGTGGATCACCAACAGCCCCGTGGCCGACGTGTTCGTGGTCTGGGCCAAGGAAGTGACCGAGGACGGCCATGTGGGCGAGATCCGCGGCTTCATCCTGGACAAGGGCATGAAGGGCCTGTCGGCCCCGGCCATCCACGGCAAGGTGGGCCTGCGCGCCTCCATCACGGGCGAGATCGTGATGGACGATGTCTTCGTTCCCGAGGAAAACGCCTTCCCCGAGGTGCGCGGCCTCAAGGGCCCATTCACCTGCCTGAACAGCGCACGCTTCGGCATTGCCTGGGGCGCCCTGGGCGCAGCCGAGTTCTGCTGGCACACGGCGCGCCAGTACACGCTGGACCGCAAGCAGTTCGGCCGCCCCCTGGCCGCCAACCAGCTGGTGCAGAAGAAGCTGGCCGACATGCAGACCGAGATCACCCTGGGCCTGCAGGCCGCGCTGCGCGTGGGCCGTATGAAGGACGAGCACCAGAACGTGATCGAGATCACCTCGCTGATCAAGCGCAACAACTGCGGCAAGTCGCTGGACATTGCCCGCATGGCGCGCGACATGATGGGCGGCAACGGCATCAGCGACGAGTTCGGCGTGGCCCGCCATCTGGTCAACCTGGAAGTGGTCAACACCTACGAAGGCACGCACGATGTGCATGCGCTGATCCTGGGCCGTGCCCAGACCGGCATCGCAGCTTTTGCCAACTGACCCCCTGAGGCGCTTCGCGCCTTCCCCCTTCTCGCTTCGCGGAGGGGGACGACGCCCTCGCCGCGAGGCGGCTCTTGCTCGGCGTCCCTGGCCTGCTCCACGCCCATGTCACACGCTATGGGTGATGGAAGCTCAAGCCCTGAGCTGAACTACCAGCGGCATCGGGCGCGCTCATATTTCTTCCCTCTCATGTCCTCCACATCCTCCGCGCCGGCCGCATTGGCTGGCATCAAGGTGCTTGATCTTTCCCGCGTGCTGGCCGGGCCCTGGTGCACGCAGACACTGGCCGACCTGGGCGCCGATGTGATCAAGGTCGAGCGGCCCGTGGCCGGCGATGACACGCGCCACTGGGGGCCTCCGTTCCTGCCGCGCGACGATGGGCAGGCCACGCAGGAGGCCAGTTATTTCACGGCCTGCAACCGCAACAAGCGCTCGGTCACCATCGACATGTCCACCCCCGATGGGCAGCAGCTGATTCGCCAGATGGCGGCCGGGGCCGATGTGCTGGTGGAGAACTTCAAGGTCGGTGGCCTGGCCCAGTACGGGCTGGACTACGAAAGCCTCAAGGCGCTCAACCCGCGCCTGATCTATTGCTCGGTCACGGGTTTCGGCCAGACCGGCCCGTATGCCGAGCGCGCGGGCTACGACCTCATGGTGCAGGCCATGTGCGGGCTGATGAGCATCACCGGCCATGCCGACGAGGCGCCCGGAGGCGGCCCGCTCAAGGTGGGCGTGGCCGTGATCGACGTGTTCACGGGCCTGTATGCCAGCAATGCCATCCTGGCCGCGCTGCATGCGCGCCAGGCCTCGGGCCGGGGCCAGTACATCGACATGGCCCTGCTCGACGTGGGCATGGCCGTGCTGGCCAACCAGGCCGCCGGCTTTCTGGCCACGGGCGAATCGCCGGGCCGCGCCGGCAACATCCACCCCAGCCTGGCGCCCTACCAGGACTTCGCCACGGCCAACGGCAACGTGCTGCTGGCCATTGGCAACGACGGCCAGTTCGCGCGCTTTTGCGCCGCCGTCGGCGAAGCCGGCTGGGCGCAGGACGAGCGCTTTGCCACCAACACCGCGCGCGTGCGCAATCGCCAGGCGCTGCTGGAGCGGATGGTGCCCCTCATGAAGACACGCGGCACGGCCGAATGGATTGCGCTGCTGGAAGACAAGGCCGTGCCCTGCGGCCCCATCAACACCATCGCCCAGGCCTTCAACGACCCGCAGGTGCGCGCACGCGGCATACGCGTCGAGCTGCCGCGCGCGGCCGGCGACGGCATCTCGCGCATCGCCGGCGTGGCCAGCCCCATGCGGCTGAGCGACACCCCGCCCGTGCTGCGCAGCGCACCGCCCTCCCTGGGCCAGCACACCGATGAAGTACTGGGCGAGCTGGGCATTGCGCCCATGGCCATCCAGGCGCTGCGCTCGCGCGGCGTGGTCTGATCGCCTGCGCCAGGCAACACCGCCTCCTCCAAATCTTTTTCCTCAAGCACCGCCATACGAATGTCTTAAAAAATCCCAGCCTTCCCACCCGTCGGTGCCTCACAACAAACGCTCACAACATCCATTCAAGGAGACAACACCATGACTCACACCACTCGCATCGCGCTCGCCGGCATCCTCGGCGCCCTCGCGCTGTCGGGCGCAGCCCATGCCCAGGGCTACCCTGCCAAACCCATCAAGCTGCTCGTGCCCTTCGCGGCCGGCGGCACCACCGACCTGATCGCGCGCATCGTGGCCGAGCCGCTGGGCCGCGCCCTGGGCCAGCCCGTGGTGGTCGAGAACAAGGGCGGCGGCGGCGGCAGCATCGGCGCGGCCGAGACGGCGCGCTCCCAGCCCGACGGCTACAGCCTGGGCATTGCCACCGTGTCCACCACGGCCACCAACCCGGCGATCAACCCCAAGATCCCGTACAACGTGCTGACCGACTTCACGCCCATCGTGAACATCGCGGCCACGCCCAACATCATTGCGGCCCACCCCAAGTTCGCGGGCAAGAACTACCAGGAGTTCCTGGCCGAGGTGAAGAAGAACCCCGGCAAGTACTCCTACGCCTCGCCCGGCAACGGCAGCATCACCCATCTGATGATGGAGATGTTCAAGCTGTCCACGGGCACCGACATCACCCACGTGCCCTACCGTGGCAGCGGCCCCGCGCTGAACGACGCCGTGGCCGGCCAGGTTCCGCTGATCTTCGACAACCTGCCCTCCGCCCTGGGCTTCGTCAAGGAAAAGCGCCTGGTGCCCATCGTGGTGGCCGCGCCCCAGCGCCTGGCAGCGCTGCCCGATGTGCCCACCTTCAAGGAAGTGGGCCTGGCCCCCGTCAACCGCATGGCCTACTACGGCATCGTCGGCCCCAAGAACCTGCCGCGCGACATCGTGGACAAGGTCAATGCCGCCACGCGCAAGGTGCTGCAGGACCCCGCCATCAAGAAGCGCATCGAGGAAACCGGCTCGCTGATCGTGGCCGACACGCCCGAGCATTTCTTTGAAGAGATCAAGGCCGAACTGGCGGTCTACAAGGAAGTGGTGCAAAAGCAGAACCTGACGATGGATTGAGCCAGCGCGTCACCCGCCGACCATCCCCTCCACGGCGGGGATTTTTTCAGGCTTCGCCAGCGGCAGGCGACAGCAACGCCTCGCACACCCCACACAGGCGCCCGGCCAGACGCCGGCCCGGCGCCGACAACTGGGCCCGCACGTGCAGTGCCACTTCCACATCAGGCACGGGGGCGAAGCCGGCCATGCCGTCGAGCAGGCGGTGGC
>Ga0067045_1002449_pt1 | contig 116449 bp, 111 predicted proteins | sample TerdegcTABiofilm_FD_59184 | JGI IMG/M metagenome (GOLD analysis project Ga0067045, IMG submission 59184) | Combined Assembly of (Gp0054472, Gp0054536) Wastewater bioreactor microbial communities from Singapore -Terephthalate degrading...
GACTGGGAGCGGATATACGGGGACAGGCGGCCGCGGCGGGTGAGCCTGCCGACGTACCCGTTTGCGCGGGAGCGGTACTGGGTGCCGGTGCCGGAGCGGGAAGCGGGCGTGGGGAAAAAAGACCTGAGCGGTTTTACCGGGGGTCTGGAGAGAAAAAGGAAAAGTTACCTGCAAAAATGCTGGGAAGAATGCCCCGCAAATGAGGGCGACGGCGGCGGTATCCATAGGAGCGTGGCCATTCTGGCCACCTCGGAAACAAAAAACCTGGCGCTCCGCCTGGCCCGGCTTTTGCCGCACAGCGAGGTCCTTTATCCAGATGAGCTTGAGGCAAGGGTTAAGAATGATGACGCATGGAAAAATTTCAGCGGTCTGATAGACCTGGTAGGATGCGGGCAGGAAAAAAGCGATTCCCTGACCTGGGTGGCGGTGCTCCAGCAAATGATCGAAGCTGGCCGGCGGGAGGAGGGACTGGTGTTTCTGGGGGTGACCAAAGGGTTGGAATCGTACCGAAACGATACCGTCAACCTGTCGGGAGCCCCCCGGGCGGCCCTGTACCGCTTGCTGCAAGGCGAATATGGGAATTTGCGTTCCAGGCATATGGACTCGGATCCTGCCGCAGATGATGAAACGCTTGCCCGGCAAATAACGGCCGAGTTTTGCCTGGCAGGTAACGAGCCGGAGGTGTGCTACCGGGACGGAAAACGATACCGGGCCTGTTTGGTGGAAAGGGCCGCCGGCGATAGCTGGCCGCAGGCCGTCTCTTTCCCGGAAAACCATGTGCTGTGGGTTACGGGCGGCACACGGGGTCTGGGCAGCCTGTGCGCCCGGCACTTCGTGGAAAAGCACGGTGTCCGGCGCGTGGTGCTTACGGGTCAAAAACCTTTGCCGCCCAGGGAAGAGTGGGCTTTATTCGAGAACGGAGAAGATTTGACGGCGCAAAAGATCAAGGTAATTAGGGAACTGGAAAGACTTGGCGCGCAGGTCATGGTGTTTTCACTGCCGCTCTCCGATGCCGATGCCGTCCGGAAGGCGGTAAAGGAGGCTGCAGAGGCCCTGGGACCGGTGGGAGGGGTCATTCACTGCGCCGGCAACCTCGACCTGCAAAACCCCGCCTTCGTCCGGAAGCCGTTTCAGTCGATAAAAACAGTGCTTGAACCTAAAGTGCGCGGGCTGGAAGTCCTGTATGAAGCTGTAAGCAATGAGCCGTTGCATTTCATGCTGCTGTTTTCATCAGTTTCGGCGGCCGTTCCAGCACTGGCAGCGGGGCAAATGGACTATGCGCTGGCCAATGCGTTTATGGATTATTTCGCGGAGGCACACGCGGGAAAGTGCCCGGTAGTCAGCATTCAGTGGACCAGCTGGAAGGAGACGGGAATGGGAGAGGCCAAAAGCCGGGCATATCGGCAGGCGGGTTTTCTCAGTCAAACAGATCAGGAGGGCCTGGAGTTTCTTGACCAGATCATTGCCGCAAGGATGGGTCCGGTGGTCCTGCCAGCCGTGGTCAACCCGGATTTATGGAGGCCTTGCGACTTAATGAAGCTAAAGACCCAACAGCAACCAGGGGCCTTAACGGTTGACAGCGCGGCGGGAAACATTGAGGTTCCGAACGGGCGGTATAAGACGGGGGACCGGATCCGGACGTGGCTGTCAGGGGTGTTGGCGGCGGAGTTGAAAATGGACGCCTCCAGGCTAGATCCCGACAGGCCGTTTGCGGAATACGGCGTCGATTCAGTAATGCTGGCGCAGTTGGTACAGGCCGTCAATAAAGCGGTGGGTCTTGATCTTGATCCTTCAATTTTATATGAACACCCGACATTGAATTCATTTGCCGCCCGGTTGGCCGACAGCCATGCGCAAGCCGTGTTGGCGGCAACGGCGTCCGTTGAGGCGGAACCGGGCGAGCAATTAGACGAGCACTTAAGGCAACAACCACCGGCCAGGCCGGGAACCGCCTGGAAGGTGTCGAACGCGGCAACCGGGGGAAAAGCAGCTTCCCTGGGCACGGCGGTGGTAGGGATGTCCTGCCGCTTCCCGGGAGCAAACGACCTGGAAGAATATTGGCGGCTGCTGACGGAAGGGCGGTCGGCGATCCGTCCGGTTCCCGCGGGACGTCGCGGTTTTAAAAATGGTTTCTATGGAGGGTTTTTGGACGACGTTACCCGCTTTGCCCCCCAATATTTCCTGATTCCCGAGGAAGACGCCAGGGCTATGGATCCGCAGGCCTTGCTCGTGCTGGAAGAGTGTTTGAAGCTGTGGTTCCAGGCGGGATACTCGCCGATGGAAATCAAGGGGAAACGGGCCGGGGTGTATGTGGGTGGGCGCGGGTGGTGCCCATCGGACGATTCTGTTCTGGGACAGGCCCGCAACCCAATTATGGCCGTCGGGCAGAACTACCTGGCAGCAAACATTTCGCACTATTTCGACCTGAAGGGACCAAGCATCGTGGTGGATACAGCCTGTTCCTCGGCGTTGGTTGCTGTAAATCTGGCGATCCAGGCCTTGAACGGAGGCGAAATTGAATCGGCTGTGGTGGGGGGAGTAAATGTCCTGTCTGAGGCAACCTGTAGACTGTTCGCGCAAAGGGGGCTGTTGAATCCCGGCCCGGCCTTCCATGCTTTTGACCGGCGGGCCGCAGGAGTGGTTCTGGGAGAAGGCGTGGGACTTGTCTTGCTGAAGACGGTGGAACAGGCCTTGGCCGATGGAGACCGTATATACGCGGTAATCAAGTCGGTAGCCGTGAATAATGACGGGAGAACCGCCGGACCGGCAGCCCCGAACATGCAGGCGCAAAAAGACGTCATGAGCGCTGCCCTGGCCAAAAGCGGAAAGGCCCCCGAAGAAATCGGTTACCTGGAAGCAAACGCTTCGGGCAGCGAGATAACGGACCTGCTTGAATTGAAAGCGGTCTCAGCCGTTTACCGTTCTTCAGGCACAGCTCCCTTGAGGTTGGGCGCAGTCAAGCCCAATATAGGGCATCCTTTGTTCGCCGAAGGCGCGGCCAGCTTGATCAAGGTGGTGCTGATGCTGCAGCACGGGCAATTTGTCCCGTTTTTATCCGGGGACCAGCCAACTAAACACATGGCTGAACAACAGTTCCCGGTTAGTTTCTGCCGCGAGCCGGCTGGCTGGACAAACATGCCCCGGACGGCGGCGATAAACTGTTTCGCGGACGGCGGCACCAATGCCCATGTTATAGTGGAGGCTTGGGAAGAACAAAGGCCGGACCGGCTGCTGCGCAAACCGATTGCCCCACCGCCGCTGGAAAAACACGATATTTACAGCCGGCCCGGACGGACCGCTGCAAGGAACCTGAAACAGCCCATGACTGCGGACAATCGGCGGTTGTCGGGCAAGACGCCGGCAAACATCTGGAAACAAGGAATAGTGGAGGGTTGAAGGCAATGAAAGAGAGTATCCTGATTGGCGCTGACAATCCGTTGATTAAGAACCACCGGGTATACGGGCTGCCGGTGTTTCCCGGATTGGCCTATATCGATCTGTTGTATCAGGTGTTTCGGGAAAACCGTTTTGATTATGCCACCCTTGATCTTCGCCGGCTGACGATTTGCAACCCGCTGGTGGTGGACAGGGGCGTGGGAATAAGGCTTGAGATCGAGTGCAAAGAGGATGCTGAGGGGCTTTGGCGGATCAGGGTAGAAGGCCGGCCGGAGGGCTGCGGAAAGGAGACCGCGGCAATACGATACGTTTCCGCTGAACTGCGGCGAAGGGAAGCGGCTGCCTTTGCCGAAACCCTTGATCTCGATGCGGCAAGGAGGGAAGCCAAGCAGGTTTTTGATCTGGACGAAATATACGGGCGATGCCGGCAACGGCAACTGGTACATACCGGGTTTATGAAAGCGGAAGGGGTCGTTTATGACCTGGGGACGGAATTGGTAGCCGACGTTTTCGTGGGACCTGCGGCTTGTGCCGGCGCGGAGGGATTCATGTTTCACCCGGTTCTGCTGGATGGGAGTGCCATCGGTGTCTGGGGAGCGTCGGCCCTGTTCAATGAGGAACAGCGGCTGTTTTTGCCGCTCGCTTATGAATCGTTTCGCGCTTCCGCTCTGTTTAACAAGCGTTGTGTGGTGAAGGTCCGCAAATCGTCGCTTGTTCGGAGCAAGGAAGTCTCTTTTGCCACAATGGAGATTTTTGATGAAGCGGGGCAAAAAACCGGGGAGTTGCTCAATTATGCCGGCAAGCTGGTTAGAGATGCCGGACTGTTTACACCCGGTACATCTGTAACTCAACAGCGCGGCAGGCGAGGTTTTTTATTGCCGTGTTTCAAACGCCCCAACAAAAAGGTGGTGGAAAAGGGGGCTGGCGGCGGGGCGGAAACGGGGACGGCTGAAACCTTTTTGAAACGGTTGCTGGCCGAACGGTTGGATGTTCCGCCGGAAAGCATTGACGCCCGGACAGGGTATTATGAATTGGGGCTTGATTCGGCAGGTTTGCTGGAGATTGTCCGGGAGATAGAAAAAAAGGCCGGGGAGGATTTGTCGCCAACCTTGTTGTTTGAATACACCAACATTGCGGAACTGTCTTCGTATTTGGAGGATAATTTTCCGGCGGTATTTGCCGACCGCGGGTTTCCCGGTCTTTTGCCCCCAAACTCGGAAACCGGTTCGATGCCTACCGAATGCAAAAACGGGGCTTCGTATGTGCAGCGGGGAGATGTCGGCGACATCGCGATCATCGGTATGGCCGGACGCTATCCCGGGGCCGGAAACTTGCGGGAGTTCTGGAAAAACTTGAGGGAAGGCAAGGAGTCCTTTACTGAAGTGCCGAAAGACCGGGGTGACTGGGGGCTGCTGGAAGGGATAGAGTTGCCTTCGGGCAAAAGGGTCCCCACGTGGGGAGGGTTTATTGCTGACCCGTTTTGTTTTGATCATGAGTTTTTTCGTCTTTCACCGCGGCAGGCACAAGAGATCGACCCGCGGGAACGCCTGGTTTTGGAGATCTGCTGGGAAACGATTGAAGATGCCGGGTACACTCCAGGGACGCTGGCGGCCGGTGAGTGGCGAAAACGAAAGCGGCCGGTAGGCGTGTTCATTGGAGCGATGCATAACGATTACCTGCTGATTGCGGCTGAAGAGGTTGGGCGGGGGAGACTGTTTCCTTTACCTATGAGCAGCGCATCGCTGGCCAACCGCATCTCGTATTTCTTCGATTTCCACGGTCCAAGCATTACCCTCGATACCATGTGTTCCTCCTCGCTGACCGCCGTACACCTGGCAGTGGAAAGCCTCAGGCGGGGGGAATGCCGTGTGGCCCTGGCCGGCGGGGTGAATTTGTCGCTGCACCCTTATAAATACATGACTTACGGGCTTATGGAAGTGTTGGCCAGCGGCGCGCGCTGCCATCCGTTCGGCATGGCGGGGGACGGTTATCTCCCCGCGGAGGGGGTAGGGCTGGTACTCTTGAAACCGCTTTTGCAGGCCGAACAAGACCGGGACCATATTTATGCGGTGATCAAAGGCAGCGCAGCCAATCACGGGGGCGCAGCCAGCGGTTTTACGGCGCCCAACCTCCCTGCACTGGTTGACCTGATCGCCTCGTGCCTGGAAGACAGCGGGATTGACCCCCGGACGGTCGGGTGCGTTGAGGCCGCCGCCAACGGGTCGGCCATGGGGGATGCCGTTGAGTTTGCGGCTTTGGCCCGGGCTTACAGGAAGTTTAGCACTGACGAGCAGTTTTGCGCTATTGGTTCTGTAAAAGGCAACATCGGCCATGCCGAGGCGGCGGCCGGCATGTCGCAGCTGTTTAAAGCGGTCTTGCAGCTCCATTATCGGGAATTGGTCCCGACATTAAACGCTGATCCCCTGAACCCGGAGATAAGCTTCAAGGGGACGCCGTTTTACCTGCAGACAACGCTGCGGAGATGGAAGCGACCGGTGATCAAGGTTAACGGGGAACGGCGGGAGTTTCCGAGGCGCGCGGCGATAAACTCGTTGGGAGCGGGAGGATCGAACGTGCATCTAATCCTGGAAGAATATGATACAAAAAGGGCCGGCAGCCCTGCCGGTCCAGCCGGTGTGCCGCAGGTGGTGGTTATTTCGGCAAGAAACCGCGAACGCCTGCGGGCTTACGTCCAGCAGCTGCTTGGGTTTATTGAAGAGCAAAGCGGTTTTTCCATGGCGGACCTGGCGTATACCCTGCAGGTCGGTCGTGAGGCAATGAGCTGCCGGCTGGCCCTGGTAGTGAAAAGACGTGAAGAGCTCATGCGAGGTTTGAAGGCTTTTTTGAAAGACGCTGCAGGCGACGGTAGCGAGGCCGGCATCCCAATTTTTTCGGGGGAGTGCGGGAACATGCCGGTTGACTTTCGGGATCCGGGAAAAAGTGAAGGCTACCGGTGGTTTTTCCAGACCGCAAAAGACCTGGAGGAACTTGCCCGTTACTGGGTGCAGGGCGGGGGGGTCAACTGGGAAGCGCTTCATGAAGGAGGAACGGCGGGCAGGATGTCCCTGCCGACCTACCCTTTCGCCAAGGTGCACTGCGGACTTCAGCCAGACAAGGGAAGCCGCGTTCCGGTCAGGGCTAAGGAGTCGATGGCAGCCCCCCGACCGGAAAAAAGCATCCGGCAAAGCATTGCCGGCTTTCTTTGCCAGGAGCTGGGCCTGGCTAGGGAACAGATCAGTTGGGACAGGGACCTTGCGGAGTACGGGCTTGATTCCATAATCGCCCTGAAACTGATGCGCCACATTGAAAAGACTTTCGGGCTTAAGCTGACCAGGCGGGAAATGATCGAACACCGGACGATCGATTCCATGGCCGGACTCCTCGCTGCAAAGGCAGGCGAGACAGGCTCCCCGGCCCGGGGTGAAGAAGGGAGGGACAAGGTGAGCGAAAGCCTGGAGGGTTTCAGGCAAGGGCTTCTTTCCCTGGAGGAGATGGAGGACATACTGGAGGAAATAATCGACAAACAGAAAACCCCAAAATTAACAGAAAACAGAAAGAGGTTGATTTGATGAACAACTGTTCCGTTGCGGGCCACATGAAGCGAAACCATCTCGGTTTTCTTCTCCGCTCGCTGAAGTACAGGAATTATCGCCTGTATTTCAGCGGGCAAGGCATTTCACAGATCGGGACCTGGGTCCAAACAATCGCGCTGAGCTGGCTGGTTTACAACATGACCGGTTCCGCCTTTATCCTGGGGGTGGTGGGTTTTCTTAGCCAGGTCCCTGTCCTGTTTGTTACCCCCTTCGCCGGTGTCCTGGTTGACCGTTGGGAACGACGCCGCACCTATATAGTCACCCAAGCCATGGCCATGATCCAGGCCTTCGTGTTGACGGCTTTAGTGCTGACAGGCAAAATCATGCTCTGGCACGTTATCCTGCTGAGCCTGTTCATCGGTTTGGTCTTTTCTTTTGAATTGACGGTAAGCCAAACCTTTATCGTCAATATTGTCGAAAAGAGAGAAGACCTTGGCAATGCCATCGCCTTGAATTCAGCACTGCTCAACCTGGCGCGCCTGTTGGGGCCTTCGCTGGCGGGCGTTTTGATTGCGGCAGCCGGCGAAGGCGTTTGTTTTTTGCTTAATGGGGTAAGCTACCTGGCCGTTATTGCCGCCCTGCTGGCCATGAGGGTCAGGACTCAACAGCCGGCGGCCAGGAAACGCGACATGGTTAAGGAGTTGAAAGAAGGGTTTGTTTATGTTTTCAGTTCTCTCCCGTTAAGATCGATAATCATGCTGCAGGGTTTCATCACCCTGATCGGTATGCCTTTTCAGGTGTTGATGCCTGTGTTTGTCAAAGAAATCCTCAACGAAGGGCCGCATGCGCTGGGGTTCATCGTGGGGTCCTCCGGGGTCGGCGCCATTTTCGCCACCATGTTCCTGGCCTGGCGCAAGGACGTGCTCGGCTTGGTAAGGCTGATACCGGCGGCCACGGGGCTCCTGGGAATAGGCCTTATCGCCTCGGCACTTTCCAGGCTGACTTTGCTGACGATGTTTTTTGCGTTTTTTACCGGGTTTGGAGCAATTATGCAGATGGCGGCAGGCAGTACGATTATCCAGCGGGTCGTGGAGGACGACAAACGGGGGAGGGTAATGAGCATTTATACCATCGCCTTCTGGGGAATTTATCCCCTTGGCAACCTGCTGGCAGGGAGTCTGGGCGACATTGTCGGTGTGCCCAACGAGTATATGTTGAGCGGCATTTGCTGCCTGGCCGGTTCGCTGCTGTTTGCGGCCCGGCGGAAGGCTATAGCCGTGGAGGTCGAACGGGGTCTGCCGCTTGCCGGTAGCGGGGCCAAGGCATGAACGGGAAGAGGCGCCGTACGGCGGAAAGGGATGTTCGATTAAAGACGCGCAGCGGAAAAACAGGGAGGCGGTGCGGCCGTGAACAATTCAGTATTGAAGAATAAAGTTCGGGAGGGGCTTGACGACGAGGCTTCCAGGCTGGCCAGGCAAATAGCCATGACAGTTATCGGCCTGTCGGCTCGGCAGGCTGCAGCAGGCTGTCCCGGATTAAAGGAAAAGGTAAGAGCAATTAAGGAGCAATCAATCGCCGGTTTACCAGCGCTTATGGAACGAGCTACCGCTTCCTTGAAGGAAAACGGCTGCCACGTGTTTGTGGCCAGTACGTCTGAAGAGGCCGTCGCCTATATCGGGAAAATAGCCGGCAACAAACTAATAGTCAAGTCCAAATCGAACGCTGGCAAGGAAATAGAGATTGTCGAGCGGCTGGAAAGACTGGGCGCCAGGGTTGTCGAAACCGACCTGGGCGATCGCATCAACCAGTTGGCCGGCAGCGGCGCCAGTCATCCCCTGGCCCCGGCCATTCACTTCACGGCGGAGAAGGTGGCCGAGATCCTTTCCCGGGAAACGGGGCGGGAGATGCAAGGGGACGCGAAGGAGCTGGTCAAAGCTGCCCGGGAGAGCCTGCGCAGATACCTGGAAGAAGCAAAGGTGGGGTTGTCGGGTGCCAATGCCGTGGTTGCGGAAACGGGGTCGATTATTATAACGGAAAACGAGGGGAACATCCGGGCAGTGACCGGCCTGCCCGAAGTCCTTATTGTCGTAACCGGCGTCGAGAAGGTCGTTCCCACTTTGGACGACGGCCTGGCGGCGGTCAGGGCGGCAGCCGTTTACGGGACGGGGCAGGATATTGGAACGTATGTGAGCGTAATATCCGGGCCGACCCGGTATGGGGGTCAAAGCGACGGGCTTCAAGGTGCGGGGCAGGGACCGTCTGAAGTGCATGTCGTCTTTCTGGCGGAGGGCCGGTACAGGGCCATCAAGGAAGGTTTCGCCGAAGCCCTGTATTGCCTCAACTGCGGCGGCTGCTTGAATGTATGCCCCGTCTATGCGGAAATAGGCGACAGGTTCGGTTATAAGTACCTGGGCGGCCGGGGGGTAGTCTTCACGGCGTTTCATGAAAGCCTGGCCCGAGCGGAGGAAGCCGGCCTGACGCTCTGCATCGGCTGCCAGAAATGTATGGAAGCCTGTGCAGCCGGCATCAACACGCCGGAAATGGTCAGGCGCCTGCGCGCCAAAACCGTTGACGGGCAGCGCCCGCTCAAAGGGATCGTGAGGGTGGCAACCGCTGCGGTGGTTGAAAACAGGCTGCCGCGCTGGCTGAAATCGGCGCGCGCTGTGCAGAAGGCGGCGACAAAACGGCTACCGGGCGGCGATTTTGCCCTGCTCAGGATCGGCCTTCCGGGGCTGGGCCTTCCGGCGTCCCGCCTTTTGCCGCAACTTGCATCCCGGTTCTTGGGGGAGATGATCCACGGTCGCCCAGCGGTTGAAAAGTACAGGTTCAAGGTCAATTTTTTTGCCGGTTGCCTGGTCAGGCATGTCCTGCCCCGGTTGGGGGTGGCTCTGCTTGATGTGCTGGAGGCGCAGGCCATCAGGGTAGTTGCGCAGGAAGAGGAGGCCTGCTGCGGGCTGCCCCTGCTTGCGGCCGGCTTCAGGGAGGAAGCGGCTGCCCTGGCCCGGCGAAACGTGGAGTTGTTGTCCCGGGAAGGCGCCGATTTCACAGTGTTGATTTGTCCCGCCTGCGCGGCCATGGTAAAAAAAGAGTGGCCCAGGCTCCTGGAGGAGGAGGGTGACGGGTTGGCCGAAAAAAGTGTAGCACTGGCGACCGCAGCAATGGACATCAGCCAGTTCCTCACAGAAATAGCAGGGATGGAATCTTTCAGGCACTCCGCCGAAAGAAGGATCACTTACCATGATCCTTGCCATCTTATAGGGCTGGGGGTCAGCGAACAGCCGAGAAGGTTGTTGCAGGCAATCGGCGGCCTCGAGCTGGAGGAAATGAAGATGGCGGACGGCTGCTGCGGTTTCGGCGGCGGTTTCAGTTTCACCCATTACGAATTGGCCAGCAGGATCGGCAGCAAAAAGGCGGAAACGATCGTGCATACCGGGGCGAGCCATGTGGTTACGGGCTGCCCGGGCTGCATGATCCACCTGGCTGACAGCCTGCACCGGGCCGGAAGCCGGCAAAGGGTTGCTCATATTGTCGAATTGGCGGCGCTGGCGGTCAGAGGAGGGGAAGGACGATGAGACAGGATATTGCCGCAGCCCGAATGACTGTCGTACACGATTTGCCTGATTTATTGAATGAAGCCGGCGAAAAGCTGACAAAAAATGGCTGCCGAGTCCATTTGGCCGCTGATGCAGCCGGGGCCAGAAACGTTTTGGCCGGCCTGCTGCAGGGGGAAAAGCTGGCGGTGAGGTCTTACAGCAAGACATTGCAGGAGATAGGGTTCGATGAGCTGGCAGCAGGGTTGAACCTCAAGGTGTTCCGGACCTGCGTGGCGGAAATCGTTATGGACCGGCTCGAAAACAACCGTGCGGGTTATCCGCCGTTGCCGCTCATCAACTGCGCGCGAGAGGAGACAGGCAGGGCCCTACAGGAAGAACTGGGCGCCGAAGGGGAGACGTCCGATTTGGCGGAATTAGGACGGTTGCTTAAGGACCGGATCAGGGAGAACATAATCGGCAGCGGCGTGGGAGTTACCGGCGTCAACGGGCTGGCGGCGGAAACCGGTACACTGTTGTTGGCGGAAGAAGAGGGAAATGCCAGGAATGTCTCCAACCTCCCGCCAAGGCACATTGCGGTGCTGGGGATCGAGAAGGTCCACGGTACCGTCGCTGAGGCCCTGGCCGCCGTTTGCAGCGCGGCGGCGCATGGCGCGGGGCAAAAAGTCCCGGCCTGTATTTCTTTGATATCGGGGCCGAGCCGGACGGGCGACATTGGGTTCAGGCTGGTTTACGGCATGCATGGACCGCGAGAGGTACATGTTGTCCTGCTGGACAACGGCAGGCGGTTTTTGCTGCAGCAGGGTTTTGGAGACATGCTCCAATGTATTGACTGCGGGGCTTGCCAGGACATGTGCAGGCGGATGGCCTTGGAAAACGGGTGGGCGGGCCTTTTTTCTTTGACCATGAAAGGCATTTGCCTGGCCTTGGTCCAAAAAAGGATCGGTCCACCGGAAAAGACCGGCAGTGATGAGGTTGCCTGCCCGGCTGGCATAGAAACCGGACGTTTTAAACAAGCCTTGTTAGAGTTTAGCAGGCTTTGAGGCCAGGGATTGTACAGGCACGGATTTTTACGGCAAACAAACGCAGAGCCCCCGACCCGGCGGGGGTTTTAATTTTTTTAATTCATTTACTTTTCATGCAGGAAAATAAAAAAATTAATAGAATATAGTGGTACAGGGTGGAGTAAAGTGGTATAATGTGGAGTACAGTGGAAGGCAAATCGGGGGAGCTGAACGGCTTGTTCACGGGGGAATACCAGCACAGCCTGGATGAGAAAAGCAGGTTGATAATGCCGGCCAAATTCCGAGAGGTCCTGGGCGATGTGTTTATTATCACCAAGGGTCTGGACAGCTGTTTGTTTGTGTATCCCCAATCAGAATGGAAGATACTGGAGGAGAAGTTGAAGAACCTGCCGTTTACCAATAGAGACGCCCGGGCTTTCGCTCGCTTCTTTTTCTCCGGTGCCATCGAATGCGAGGCGGACAAGCAGGGAAGGATCCTGATCAGCAGCAACCTGCGCGAGTATGCAAAGGTGGTCAAGGATGTGGTGATCATTGGGGTGGGAACGCGCATTGAAATATGGGCCAGGGAAGTTTGGGAAGAATACATGAGAGAAACGGAAAAGAGTTATGAGGAGTTGGCGGAAAAGATGATGGATCTGGACCTGGGATTCTAAGGCAGGGGCAAGGCATGGTTTCAAAACCTTTTTCTCACACTCCGGTCCTTCTGCGGGAGGTGCTGGATTATCTTTCCCCGCAGCCGGGGCAGGTAATGCTCGACTGCACCGCCGGCGGCGGAGGCCACAGCAGAGCGATATTAAGCCGGCTGTTGCCCGGCGGCAAACTTGTTGCCCTGGACAGGGACGGTGAAGCCGTTGAAGCGGCGCGGAAAGTACTGGAACCGTTGGGGGAAAAGAATTTCGTGATCAGGCAGGCCAATTTCAGCGATCTGCAGATGGTTTTGCAGGCCGTGGCCATAGATAGGGTTGACGGGATCGTTTTTGACCTTGGAGTTTCCTCGCACCAGCTTGACGAGGCGGAAAGAGGATTCAGCTACCGCGAAGACGCCCCCTTGGATATGAGGATGGACCAAACCACCGGGCCGACGGCGGCCGAACTGGTGAACGAGAGGTCGGAGGAGGAGCTGGCCCGGATTATCAGGGATTATGGTGAAGAGCGTTGGGCTAAGAGAATTGCTTTTTTTATCTGCGAGGAAAGGAAAAAAAGGCCAATTGCCACCACCAGCCAGCTGGCAGACCTGATCAGAAGGGCGATCCCCAGGGAGGCCAGGCGGGAAGGGCCCAACCCCGCCAGGCGGACTTTTCAGGCCTTAAGGATTGCCGTAAACCGCGAATTGGATATCCTGGCCGGGGCACTGGAACAGGCGATTGAGGTCCTGAACCCGGGTGGGCGGTTGGCCGTAATAACCTTTCATTCGCTGGAAGACCGTATCGTCAAACGGGTTTTCCAAGAAAAGAGCAGGGGTTGCACATGCCCTCCCGACTTTCCAGCCTGTATCTGCGGTAAGAAGGCGGAGGTAATAGTGTTAACCGGCAAGCCGGTACAACCGTCGAAAGAAGAAATGGAAACAAACCCCAGATCCCGCAGCGCCAAGTTGAGAGTGGTGGAAAAAGCGGCGGCGTTCTAAAGGGAAGGAGAGGTGAATATCCTTGGTAGTGGCATTGAAACGTGCCGTCGGTGATGGCTTCGCACATACCGCACCGACCCATCAAAACAGGGCGGAGCCCAGAACCAGAATAAGGGTCAGAACGAAAAAAAGCGTTTCTCCGCTGCTTGGCGCGCTTGTCGGCGTTATGACGGTCACGCTTCTCTTTTTGACCGGTTTGTCTTATACTTATTTAAAAGCCCATACCGCCAGGCTGTATTTGGAAATAGGCAGATGCAGCCAGGAAAACAAAGCCATCTCCGCCCAGAATGAAAAATTAAAGCTGGAGGCGGCCAGGCTTAAATCATTGGAAAGGGTTGAGAAGATAGCCCAACAGAAAATAGGGATGGTCAAGAATCCCCAGGTAGAGTACCTGGCCATGCAGGCGCCGGGGAAACAGACTTCACCTGCCGCGGCCGAGAATGTTCACCAGCAGGTCTTGCCAGAAGCATCAAAAAGCGTTTCTGCCGGGGAGAGGCTGCTGAAAGTCCTGGCGACGGCCATTTCGGAAAAGGGAGCGGAAAAGAAGGGGTAACCGGCATTTGGAGTGGAGAAGATGTCTGTGCCTTCAATCAATATAAGAAAAAGGATCACGCTTGTTTTTTTGCTGGTCATGATGTTGATGCTGTGCCTTTCCATGCGCCTGGTTTGGGTCCAGTTTGTTATGGGCGAAGAACTGAGGCAGAAGGCTTTTCAGGCCAGGTACCGCAATGTTGAGGTTAAGGCGAAAAGGGGCGTGATTTATGATGCCAAGGGGAAACCTCTGGCGATCAGTGTTAGTACGGACTCGTTCTATGCCATTCCAGCCCAGGTGAGGAAATCTGGCCGGGCCGAAGAAACCGCCGCCCAAATTGCGCGGGTCTTGGGCCTGGAAAAGGGTAAGGTGCTGGAAGCCGTCACCCGCTATCAGGCCTTTGTCTGGATCCAGCGGCATGTGCCTGACGATAAGGCCAGGGCTTTGAAGGCGCTTAACCTGGAAGGGATCAGTTATGTGGAGGAACCGGAGCGGTTTTATCCGAAGGGGCAGCTGCTTTCCCACGTGCTTGGTTTCTGCGGCATCGACAACCAGGGATTGAATGGTATTGAGGTTGCCTATGAAAAGGTGCTGAGCGGGATTCAAGGGGCGGTGATGGTGGAATATGACGCCCGCGGGCAGGAAATCCCCGGCGCTCTATACAAGTATGTGCCTCCGCAGGACGGAAACAGCATTTATTTAACCATCGACGAGACTATTCAGTATATCGTCGAGCGCGAACTGGACGAGATCATGAAACTACGGAATCCCAAAAGGGCCGGAGCTATCATCATGGACCCCAAAACGGGGCGGGTGCTGGCCCTGGCGATCCGCCCGGCTTTTGATCCCAACCGCTTTAAGGAGTATGACCAGTCCTTGTGGCGAAACTTCATCATTTCGGACGTTTATGAGCCGGGATCGACCTTCAAGACAGTCACCGCCGCCGGAGCCCTTGATGAAGGCATCGTAAAACCTAACGACCGGTTTTATTGCTCTGGCTCCATCAAGGTTGGCAAGGAAACGATCAAGTGCTGGCGCTATGGTAGGCCCCACGGCAGCCAGAGTTTCACGGAAGGGGTCCAGAACTCCTGCAACCCGGTCTTTGTCACGCTGGCGTTGAGGGAAGGAAAGGACACCTTTTATCGCTACCTGGACGGTTTTGGGTTCGGCCAAAAGACAGGGATAGAGCTGCCGGGAGAGGCTTCGGGTATACTGGTGGACAAAGATAAATGCAAGGATATTGACTTGGCCACCATGTCAATCGGGCAGGCCAACGCGGTGACGCCGATCCAGCTCCTGACCGCCTTCGCGGCGGTCGCCAACGGAGGTTATCTGATGAAGCCGCAGTTGGTAAAGGAAATCAGGGACAATGAAGGCAGGCTGGTCAGAAGCGTTGAACCGCAAACCGTGAGACAGGTGATTTCAAGCGAAACGTCAAGGGTGTTGCTTGACATACTGGAGACGGTCGTTAGCGTAGGTACCGGTAAAAACGCTTACGTGGAAGGGTACAGGGTTGGCGGGAAAACGGGCACTGCCCAAAAGGTGATCTCCGGCGGAGGGTATTCAACCACGGAATACATCGCTTCGTTCCTTGGAGTTGCACCGGTTGATGACCCTCAGATCGTCGGGCTGGTGGTTGTTGATTCCCCGCAGGGGGTTTATTTCGGCGGGCAAGTGGCGGCGCCGGCTTTTGGCAATATTGTTCGCGACACTTTACGCTATATGCAGGTTCCAGCGCGGGTCGAGCCTGGAAAAATGGCCGGTTCCGGGCAAAAAACGGTGGTTCTGCCCAACCTGGCGGGGCAGGAAGTACAAGAAGCAGTGCGGAGGTTGGAACAGCTCAGTCTTAAACCTGATGTCGTCGGCAATGGGACACAGGTTAAGACCCAACTGCCGCAAGCCGGCAACAAAATCCGGGAGGGAGGCGAGGTGGTGCTGTACACCAGCATGCCGGCCGGGGGCAACAGCCCCGAATCAGTGGCCGTGCCAGACCTTACCGGAAAAACCCTGGGCGAGATCAGGGTCCTGACCGAACTCCTCGGCCTCAACCTCGATGTGCAAGGAAACGGCGTAGTGGTTAGGCAGGAACCGGAACCAGGGCGGCTTGTACCTGCCGGCAGCAAAATAACGGTGGTCATGGAGCCGCAAAACCTGAAGGCAATGGAACAATATGGGCCGTAATATCCCGGAATCAATCCGCGCGAGATTATGCGGGTTAAACATCGGCGCAGCAGGCATTGAGGAGAAGGCGGATACCCGTTAATTCGGGTAATACTAAGTAAGGATGGGACTTGGAAAAGGCGGTATGGGCATGAAGCTGTCAGAGTTCAAAGAATACACGGAAGTGCTGGCGGAAAGCGGTGACCTCGAACAAGAGGTCTTGAAGGTGGTTTGCGATTCCCGCCGGGCCGAAAAGGGTTCCGTTTTCGTGGCGGTACCGGGCTTTAAAACCGACGGGCACCTGTTTATCGGCGAAGCAATGAAGCGAGGAGCGGCTGCCGCCGTGATTCAAGACGGCCGCTACATTTCTGAGAGCTATCCCTGGCTGCTGGTTCCCAGCACTCGCAAGGCGCTGGCCGATTTGAGCTGCGCCGTGGCCGGCTTTCCCAGCAGCAGGCTAAACATAATTGGGGTTACCGGGACCAACGGCAAGACGACAACGACCAACCTGATAACCCGCATCCTGGAGGACGCCGGGCACAGGCCTGGTCTGGCGGGTACCATCCATAACCGGATCGGGGATGAGATTATACCGGTCACTCACACGACCCCTGAGGCCCCTGACCTGCAGGAACTGTTTTTGACTTTTTTGGATAGAGGCGCCGATTATGCCGTGATGGAGGTCAGCTCCCATGCCCTCGAACTGTCCAGGGTACGCGGCACGGAATTCGACGTGGCCGTATTTACGAACCTGACCCAGGACCATTTGGATTTTCACGGTGAAATGGAGCAATACCTGGCAGCGAAAGGACGGCTCTTTGCGGGGTTGGGGGTAAAAAGCAAGAAGCAGAGACGAAAGTTTGCCATTATCAATTGGGACGATCCTTATGCCGAAGCAATTGCCGAGATGACTTCGGTGCCGATCATAACTTACGCGGTCCGGAAAAATGCGGATGTAAAGGCGGAACAGGTGGAAGTGCGGGCGGAAGGGGCCGGCTTTATCCTGAAGTTTACCGACAAAGCGGTCCCGGTTCGTTTGAGATTGACCGGCCTTTTTAACGTTTATAACGCCCTGGCTGCCGCCGCCGTGGGACTGGTAGAAGGGATCGAGACGGAGAGCATCGTCGCTTCCCTGGAAAAAACGGCCGGCATTCCCGGAAGGTTTGAAAAGGTGGAAACAGGGGTAAAGGGCCAGGATTTTACGGTAATTGTCGATTATTCACACACTCCCGACAGCCTGGAAAATTGCCTGAAGACAGCCCGGGAGTTCACTGCCGGCAGGCTGGTCACAGTTTTTGGCTGCGGTGGAGACCGGGACAGGAAAAAGCGCCCGCTCATGGGTGAAATAGCCGGGAGGCTGTCGGATTATGTCGTTGTAACCTCTGACAACCCGCGCTCGGAAGACCCGCAGGCCATTATCGCCGAGATCATGCCCGGTTTAAGAAAAACTGCCCTTCCCGGGAGATACGTGGAGATACCAGACCGGCGGGAGGCTATTTTCCATGCCGTCCGGGAAGCCAAACCGGGCGATGTGGTGATTATTGCAGGCAAGGGGCATGAAAACTATCAGTTGATCGGGACGCGAGTCGTCCCGTTTGACGACAGGGAAACAGCAAGGGAAGCCGTCCGGGAAAAGCTGGGTGTATAGATAGATTTACTTCCGAGCAAGCTCCAGAGCACGCTACAGAGGTGGGCCTGATGTTTGGATTATCAATTGACAAGATCGCGGAACTGGTCCAGGGCCGCTTGATAGGGGGAAAAGGCCAGGTTGATCCTGTCGGCGCTGCAATCGATACGCGGCTGATTAAGCCGGGAGAACTGTTCTTTGCCCTTAAAGGCGAAAAAACAGACGGGCATTGTTTTATAGAACAGGCCAGGGAACGCGGGGCGGCCGGCGCAGTAGTTTCTTTTCTTCCAGACGGCTTTAAAGCTGACGGTTTTCCGTTGATCCAGGCGGCTGACGTCAAAAAAGCGCTCTGGCAGGTTTCGACGGCCATGCGGCGCCTGTATGCCGGACCGGTGGTGGCGATTACTGGCAGCACCGGTAAAACCACCACCAAGGATATGCTGTGGTCCATCCTGGAGGAACGAGGGCCTGCCCTGGGCAGCAGCGGCAACTACAACAACGAGCTTGGTTTGCCGCTGACTATGCTGAACTTGCGGCGGGACCACCAGGCCGTAGTGCTGGAGATGGGTATGCGAGGGCTGGGGGAGATTGATTTTCTGGCTGGCCTCAGCCGGCCGACCCATGGGATAATAACCTGCATCGGCCATACCCACCAGGAGCTTCTCGGTTCGCAGGAGAAGATTGCTCAGGCCAAAGCCGAACTGATTTCCCATATCCCGGCCAGCGGCGGGCTGGCATTGAACATGGAAGACCGCGGGCATTTGAGAAAATGGCTTTCCAATATTAAGTGCCGTGTATCTTGGGTGGGCTTGGAGCGGGCCGCCGATTTATGGGCTGAAGACATCAGGCTTATGGCTGGTTCCCGCGGGGAAACGGGCACAAGCTTCATAATCAAAACCAGGGATGGCGGGGAATGCGCAGTAAACCTGCCTGTTCCCGGAAGGCACAATGTGATGAATGCGCTGCTGGCAGCGGCTGCTGCACGGCAGCTTGGCTGTACATGGGAACATATTGCCGACGGCCTGCGAAAGGTGAAGCTGACCGCCATGCGACTGGAATTCACCGAGGTCCCAAACAAAGGCCTGTTGTTGATAAACGACGCATACAACGCTAACCCTGATTCGATGCGGGCCGCACTGGAGGTGCTGCGTTCGGCAGCCGGGGAGAGACGGGCCATTGCTGTGCTGGGAGACATGTACGAATTGGGAGGGTTTGCGGAAGAGGGGCACCGGTTGGCAGGAAAAAAGGCGCAAGAGGTTGGAGTGGCATATCTTATCACTGTGGGAAAGCTGGCCCGGTTGATTGCTGAAGGCGCGTCGGAGGCCGGCCTTGCCTCTGAGCGAATAAGGGCTTGCCAGGACAATCAGGAAGCATTATTCTATTTGAGGAAGCTGTTGAAGGCCGGCGATGTTGTTTTGCTAAAAGGTTCCCGGGGCGTCAGGATGGAAGAAATAGCTGCGGGAATAATTTCTGATTGAAGATCTGATTGAAGATTGGGAGGTATTTTTTTGCCGGCGGTAATTAAGGCCTCGATTGTGGCTGCTGGGGTTTGCCTGTTGAGCGCTCCCTGCTTGATGCCGGTGTTGAGGAGACTTAAATTCGGCCAACACATCCGCAGGGACGGTCCGCAGGGACACCTATACAAATCGGGTACTCCCACGATGGGGGGAGTGATGTTTTTTTTCAGCCTGACGTTGGGGATTGTTTCATCGATTAAGCCCGATCGCGATTTGGCGGCTGCGCTGCTGGCAACGCTGGGGTTTGGTCTGATCGGCTTTTTCGATGATTTTATAAAAGCGGTAATGAAAAGGCCGCTTGGGTTGCGGGCCAGGGAAAAGATTGCCGGGCAGGTGCTGGTTGCCGGTTTTTTCGCCTGGGCGGTGACGGTCTTCGGAGAAAGGGGAACGGCGGTCTTTTGGCCCGGCACTGGATGGAGCCTGGACCTGGGGTGGCTATATTTACCGTTTGCCGTGCTGGTGCTGGTAGCCACGGTTAATGCGGTCAATCTGGCCGACGGGTTGGATGGCTTGGCGGCAGGAGTCACGCTGTTTGCCGCGTTGGGCTACCTGTTGATTGCCAGGGCCTGGGGATTTGAATCCATTATGGTTTATAGTGCTGCGCTGATTGGCACCTGTCTCGGGTTTCTATTTTTTAACATGCATCCGGCCCGACTGTTTATGGGCGACAGTGGGGCGTTTATCCTGGGCTCTGCCCTTGGATCCATGGCCTTGCTTACCAGGACTGAGCTTTTGCTCCCCCTGCTGGGCGGGGTATTTGTCGTGGAAACTGTTTCGGTGATGGTTCAGGTTGCCTATTTCAGGCTTACCGGCGGGAAAAGATTGCTGCGCATGAGCCCGCTGCATCATCATTTTGAGCTTTCAGGCTGGCCGGAACAGAAGGTCGTGTTGGCCTTCTGGACTGCTGCGGCAGCGTTTGCCGGCCTGGGGGTGGCGGTTGCCCTGTATTGAAGAAGGTTATTTTGAGTAAAGGGGTTTTTAATCATGAATCTGGAAGGCAAGCGCATCCTGGTGATTGGGGCTGCGCGCAGCGGGCTTGCGGCGGCCGTGTTTCTGGTTGAAAGGGGAGCGCGGGTTGTTCTGAACGATAAAAAAAGCAGGGAGGAATTCGAGCAAAAAAACCTGGAGGCGCTAGAAAAAAAGGGGATTGAACTGATTTTCGGACTTCACCCCGAAGTTGACTCATCCCTGATTGATTTGATAATCGTAAGCCCCGGGGTGCCTTTAAACATTCCCTTGCTCAGAACGGCGCTGGAAAAGAACATTCCTGTCTGGAGCGAAATGGAACTGGCGGCGCGCTTCAACAGGGCGCCGATTGTGGCGGTTACCGGGACCAACGGCAAGACGACGACCACGGCACTGATCGGCAGGATACTTGCCGATGCCGGGAGGAACGTTTTTGTTGGGGGAAACATCGGGACGCCTTTTATCAGCAAGGCTGCGGAGCTTAATGGGGAAGATGTGGCGGTCCTTGAAGCGTCAAGTTTCCAATTGGAGACGACTGTGACGTTTAGGCCTAGAGTTGCGTTGATCCTGAACATTACTCCCGACCATCTCGACCGGCACGGCTCACTGGCAGGCTATATCGAAGCCAAAGCCAGGATTTTCGCCAATCAGGACAGAAACGATTGGCTTATTCTCAACTGGGACGACGAAGAAACCAAAAAGCTGGCCGGCAGGGCGCCTTCGAGGGTCATATTCTTTAGTCGTAAGGATATCCTGGAGCAGGGGTTCTGTGTGGAAAACGGGTGGCTGACGGCCAGGATGGCTGGCAAGGCGGTTCCCATCATCAGGACTGGAGAGATATTTATAAAAGGCGGGCATAACCTGGAGAACGCCTTGGCTGCAGCAGCCGCCGGCTGGGTGATGGGTGTCGGCCCGGAAAGCCTTAACAAAAGCCTGGCCGCTTTTCCCGGTGTGCCGCACCGCCTTGAGCATGTCCTGGTCCATAAAGGTATCGAGTATGTCAATGACTCCAAAGGGACTAACCCTGACGCAGCCATTAAAGCCCTGGAGGCGTTTGACAGGCCGATCGTGCTTATTGCCGGAGGGAAAAACAAGGGTGTAGAGTTTACAGAGTTTGCCCAAAAAATCAAGGAACGGGTTAAGGCCCTTGTGATCCTGGGGCAGGCTGCCGCCGAGATCGAGAGCGCAGTCAAAGAGGTCGGCTACAAGAATTACCACCGGGTCCAAACATATCCGGAGGCTGTGGAAAAAGCCAGCTCTCTAGCGGAAGCAGGCGATGTGGTTCTTCTGTCTCCTGCTTGCACCAGCTGGGATATGTTCAATAATTTTGAGGAGCGGGGCGAACTGTTCAAAAAACTGGTCAGAGAGATGGCCGCCCGGGGATGAGAGAAGGTATGGGTATCAAAAAAGGGTCGCCTGACATGTTCATCTTCTTTGCGGTGATACTCCTTTTGTCCGTAGGCATCGTCATGGTGTTCAGCGCCAGTTACTACGATACCTTAGATAAGGACCCGTATTATTATGTCCGCAAGCAGATGACCTGGGGACTTATCAGCCTGGCGGCCATGTTGTTGATGACGAAGATCGATTATTCCAGGCTGAAACCTTACGCGGCCGTTGCTTTTGTTGCAACCCTGGTCCTGTTGATCCTCGTCCTTGTCCCCGGTGTTGGGGTAGAAGTCAAGGGTTCCCGGCGATGGATCAATATGGGGTTTACCAACCTGCAGCCATCCGAGGTGATGAAGCTCTGCCTGGTCGTGTTTTTGGCGCGAAGCCTGGGTGAAAGGAACCGGAGGATAAAGCACTTTTTCACCGGGTTAGGACCTTATCTGCTCCTTTTATCGTTCATTGGGGCGTTGATCATGATGGAACCGGACCTGGGGACAACACTGGCCATATCAATAACAACGATTGTCATGCTGTTCGTAGCCGGAATGCGTTGGATTCATCTTATCGTTTTGGCGATATCCGGCCTGGCTGTCGGCGCGGCGTTAATCATTCAGGAACCGTATCGCTGGAACAGGATTGTCGGGTATCTGGATCCCTGGGCCCATGCCTCCAAAGAGGGATACCAGACCATCAATTCACTGTATGCTTTGGGGTCCGGCGGATTCTTCGGCATGGGATTGGGCAACAGCCGGCAAAAACTGGATTTTTTGCCGGAACAGCACACTGACTTCATTTTCGCCATCCTGGGGGAAGAACTTGGCTTTTTGGGGGCTTTTTTCGTCATATTTCTCTTTCTTTTGCTGGCCTGGCGGGGATACCGCATCGCACTTACTTGTTCCGATGCCTTTGGCAGCTTCCTGGCGGCAGGGATCACGACCACGATTGTATTTCAGGCGTTTATCAATATGGGTGTGGTAACAGGACTTTTGCCGGTTACGGGGATCAGCCTGCCGTTTATAAGCTACGGCGGGTCTTCGCTGCTGTTTTCCATGCTGGGGATAGGCATCCTGCTCAACATTTCGCGCCATACCAGTGCCTGACCGGGCTTGTTTAGCCTTGCGCAGGCGAATTGATATTGCCTGATTATGGCATATACACTAAAATGTTTCCAGGCAGGCAATAATTGCAGGGATGCCTAAGCATGGCGATACAGAAACAAAACGGGGTGAAAAGATGCGGGTCGTCTTGACAGGCGGAGGGACCGGCGGGCATGTTTATCCCGCTTTAGCCATTGGACAGGCCATCAGAAACGAATGGCCCAGGACAGATTTCATTTACGTAGGAACGAAAGAGGGGCTGGAAAACAGGATCGTCCCCGGCGCAGGTTTTCCGTTCCGAACAATCAGCGTGACGGGTTGGACGCGGTCTGTTTCCTTGCAGGCGCTGAAGGCGGCCTGGCAGCTCGTGGTCGGCCTGCATCAGGCCGAAAGCATCATCCGCGACTTCCAACCGCATCTGGTCATCGGCACCGGCGGGTATGTCTGCCTGCCGGTGGTTTGGAGCGCCACACTCAACAAAGTGCCGGCCATTATCCACGAGCAGAACGCGATGCCGGGACTGGCCAACAGGTTTCTGGCCAGAAGGGTGAATGAAATAATGCTCACCTTTCCTGAGGCCAGGCACCGCTTCCCGCGAAAAATAAAAGCCAGAATCCATCACACCGGGCTTCCCATCCGCAGTGAGATCCTGCGTACAACCAGGCAGGACGGCTATTCATACTTTGGGTTTTCGCCCGGTAAGCCGACGCTGCTGTGCGTAGGCGGGTCAAGAGGGGCGCACAGTATTAATGAGGCGATGTTCGGCGTTTATCGCGGGCTTGCTGATAAAATCCAGATAGTTCACATCACGGGGCCGGCGGAATATGAGTCCTACCTGCAGCGGCTGGCCGCAGCAGGTATAGACCCGGCTAATTGTGGGAATATTATTGTCAGACCGTACCTAAACCATATGGAATTTGCCCTGTCCTGCGCTGATCTCTGCATAGGGCGGGCCGGGGCGGCTTTCATTTCGGAAATAACGGCCAAGGGTCTGCCCGGAATTCTTGTTCCCTACCCGCATGCGGCCGACAATCATCAGGAATACAATGCAAGGATACTGGCCGATAAAGGGGCAGCAGAGATAATCAGGGACAACGAACTGAACGGACAGGTTCTCCGGCAGAGGGTATACGCGCTGTTGTTCGATGAGCAGCGGAGAAAAATGATGTCGGAAAACAGCCTTAAAGCAGGAAATCCGCGGGCGATAGAGAAGATAATTGAAATTGTCAGGATATACATGCACAATTAGTAGCAGGAACATGCCCTGGCATATCTTTATTTAAAACAATGGCAACCGGTCTCCTGTAACACCTCAAAGAAAGCTGCATATATAGTTAATTGCAGGATGATGAAAGCAGTTTTTTTGTTTTTTGGGGGGGTCGGACGGGAGAGATAGGCGTGGAAGGGGATAAACAGCATATGCCGGAAAAACAGTGGGTTCATTTTGTTGGTATAGGCGGCGCGGGGATGAGCGGCCTTGCCAAATGCCTGCTCGAACTGGGTTACCGCATTTCGGGATCCGATCTCCTGGCAACAGAGACTACAAAAAGATTGGAGAACTGCGGCGCCAAAATATTCACGGGGCACAGAGAGGAAAACCTTGACCCCCGGGTTGACTTGGTGGTGGTGTCTTCTGCCATTCCCAAAGACAATGCCGAATTGCTGAAAGCCGCAGCTTTAGGCGTACCGGTTATTCAGCGGGCCGAAATGCTGGGAAGGATTATGGAGAACCAAAAGGGCATTGCCGTCGCGGGGGCCCACGGGAAAACAACAACAACCTCCATGATTTCCCTGATGCTTGAAAAAAACGGGTATGACCCGACGGTGGTGGTCGGTGGCGAACTAAACGACATCGGCGGCAATGCTAAACTGGGCCAAGGGGAGTACCTGGTGGCCGAGGCCGACGAATCGGACGGGTCGTTCCTCAAGCTGAAACAGTTCATTACCGTGGTCACCAATGTGGAGGACGACCACCTTGATTATTACGGTACACGGGAAAAGATCGAAGAAGCGTTCATTGAGTTTGTAAGGAACACGCACCCTGCAGGGTTTGCCGTTCTTTGCCTTGATGACCCGGTGCTGCAAAGGCTTGTTCCCGGCTTAAAACAGGAGAAAAGGATTATTACCTACGGATTTAATAACGACGCCGACTTTTGTGCTGGTGAGGCCGAGTTGAACGGCCATGCCACAAAGGCGGCCGTTTTCTGGAAAGGGGAAAGACTGGGAGAAATAAACCTGAGCGTGCCGGGCAAACATAATTTGTCAAACGCTCTGGCGGCAGTGGCGGTCGGCATTAATCTGGGCCTGGGGTTTGAAGGCATTGCGCGCAGCCTGCAGCCTTTTCGCGGGGTGCAGAGACGCTTTCAGGCCATCGGCGAGGTTGGCGGGATTGCGATTTATGACGATTACGCCCATCACCCCACGGAGCTTAAAACCACTCTTGCCGCGGCCAGGACCTTAAAGCCGCGGAGGATAATCGCTGTTTTCCAGCCTCACCGCTACACCAGGACCAAGCTGTTGGCGCGGGAATTTGGCAGCGCTTTCCGACAGGCCGACGTGCTCATCGTCAATGAAGTGTATTCAGCCGGCGAAAAGCCCATCCCGGGCGTAAGCGCAAAGCTTATCGTCGACCAAATCAAGCAATCGACAGGGCAGGAGGCAGAATACATCCCGGATAAAGCCGACATTGTGAAGCGTTTGGGAGAAATAGTCCGGCCCGGGGATCTGGTCATCACCATGGGGGCCGGCAACATCTGGACGGCAGGGGTTGACCTGTACCGAAGACTGGCGGGAGAAGAAAGGTGAAACCAAAGGAGACGGGAATGAGGGTTAATGGCTTGTATAGGTTCATCAGGGACGAAAGACTGGGCGAGGCATTCCTGAATGAGCCGCTGTGCTCGTATACCACCTGGAGAATCGGCGGGAGGGCCGACCTTCTCTACCAGCCGGACAATGCCGATAACTGCGCCAGGGTTCTTGCCCTGGCCGGACGGGAGAACATCCCGGTATATTTTCTGGGTCTGGGGTCAAACGTGCTCATAGCCGACGAGGGGCTGCGGGGGCTGGTTGTTAACACCAGGAGAATGAATGCCGTTAAGGTTGAAGGACAGCGGATTATTGCCGGCGCGGGGACGCCGCTGTCCGGCCTGAGCCAGCTGGCGACTGCCAGAGGGCTAGGCGGGTTGGAATTTGCCTGCGGTATCCCTGGCAGTATAGGGGGCGCGGTGCTCATGAATGCGGGAGCTTATGGCTCCTCAATGAGCTCCGTGGTGGACAGGGTCAAGACCCTGGACCAGGCCGGGGAGCGCAAGGAATACATCCGTGAGGAATTAAGCTTCGGTTATCGAACAAGCGGATTGAAGCATAAGGGCGAGCTGGTAGTCGAAGTCGAAATCGTTTTACCGGAAGGAAATGAAGAAGAAATTAGGAAACGGATGGAGGAGTACATGCGGCTGCGGAAAGAAAAGCATCCCCTCCATTTGCCCAGCGCCGGAAGCGTGTTCCGAAATCCGCCCGGGGTAGCGGCCGGCCGGTTGATCGAGGCGGCTGGAATGAAGGGCAGGCGGGTAGGCGACGCGCAGGTTTCAGAACAGCATGCCAATTTTATTGTCAACCTCGGGAAAGCCAAGGCTGCCGAGGTGATGAAACTCATCGAGGAGGTGCGGGAGAAAGTATATAGCGAAAGCTCCGTCTGGCTGGAAACGGAGGTTGTCATGCTGGGTTTTGACGACCACAGGAGGTGACATATATGGATAAGTACGTGGTTGTCGGCGGGAAAAGATTGTCCGGGACAGTGCGGATAAGCGGAGGCAAAAACGCGGTCCTGGCCATCTTACCCGCCTGTCTCATGTCTGAAGGGGTTTGTACCATTCAAGACGTGCCGCATTTGAGCGATGTGCTGGTGATGAAGGAGGTTCTGGAATGCCTGGGCGCCAAGGTGGCGTTTCGCCGCAATACGATGGTGATTGATGCCAGGCAGCTTGCATCCGTGGAAGTTCCGGAGCGGCTGACCAGAATGATGCGAGCGTCCAATTTGGTGATGGGGCCGCTGCTTTCGCGCTTCCGCCAGGTAAAAGTGGCGTATCCCGGCGGTTGTTCAATTGGATCCCGTCCCATGGACCAACACCTGCGCGGGATGAAGGCGCTGGGAGCGCAAGTCACAGAACTTTACGGCCATATCGAAGCGAAGGCTGCCCGGCTCCGAGGCTGTGATATCTACCTGGATTTTCCCAGCGTGGGAGCTACGGAAAACCTGATGATGGCGGCAACCCTGTCCGAGGGGGTTACAATCCTGCGCAATGCTGCCCGCGAACCTGAAATCGTCGATCTGCAGAATTTTTTGAACAGTATGGGGGCCAGAATCAGGGGAGCAGGCACGGACCTTATCAAGATCGAGGGAGTGAAGCAACTGGGTTCAACCGAACATACGATCATTCCCGACAGAATTGAGGCTGGGACTTTCATCCTGATTGGCGCGCTTACCCAGGGTGAGATCATGCTCGACAACGTGATACCCGAACACCTGGAAGCGGTAATAGCTAAGGTCCGGGAAGCAGGCGTGGAAATAACCGTTTCTGAAAGCGGTGTACGGGTTGTTTCCCGTAAAAGAGCAAAAGGGGTAGACATCAAGACGATGCCTTTCCCCGGCTTCCCTACCGATTTGCAGGCGCAGTTCATGGCGCTGTTAGCTACGGCGGAAGGCACGGGCATAGTTATCGAAACTATTTTTGAAAACCGGTTCAAACATGTCGATGAGTTCCGGCGGATGGGTGCCAATATCAAGGTGGAAGGCCGGGTGGCGGTAGTAAAAGGGGTGAAAATACTGACCGGCGCCTGCGTCGAAGCATCGGACCTGAGAGCCGGCGCGGCGCTTGTCGCCGCCGGCCTTGCTGCAGACGGGGCTACAGTCATTGGAAACATTCGGCACATTGACCGTGGTTATGAGAATTTTGAACAAAAACTGCGCGATTTGGGCGCGCAAATCATCAGGATTAATGACGAACGGGAGAAAGGCTAAGGGCTTTTTCCCGCGGCAAAGGCTTGGACAGGCCTGCGGTTTATGTTATAATGTTTTTGATTTAAAACGGGCTGAGGCGAAAAAAACAGGTGAGCAATCAGTGCAGAGAAAAATGGGTGGGGGTACGGTCAGCCGCATAAGAAGGCATCGTAAGAGAAGCACAGTACCAGTCTTTGGGTTGTGGCTTTTTTTATTGTTCTCCTGCCTTCTGGCCGCCTATTTCTTCATGCACTCTGCCGCTTTTTCCATACAATCGGTTGAGGTGAAGGGCAACAGTATTCTTTCTGCGGAAGAAATCCTTGAGCTGAGCGGCATCAGTACAGGGGTCAACATCTTTAAGCTGGATGCCGGGGAAGCTGCGGCCAGGATTAAGGTGCACCCGTGGATAAAAAAGGTGGAAATTAAAAGAAGGCTGCCGCAAACGATCTCCATCCAGATCACCGAAAGGCAGGCCTGCGCTTTTATTGAGGGGCAGGGCGGCTTGATTGCCGTGGACGAGGAAGGGGTTTATCTGTATAAAGAGAACAATCTTTGCAAGCGGGATTTGGCGCTTATCAGCGGCGTTCCGGTAAACGAGGGCGCTGCGCCGGGGGCAGACCTGTCCACGCCGGGGCTGGATGCGGCTTTGCTCCTGCTAAGGCTGCTCGATCAGGCCATTCTGGCGGATGTGGAGGAGATTGTGGCCATGACGCCAGAGTCCATAGTCCTGAAGACAAGCCACGGCGTGGAGGTGCGTTTCGGAAAACCGGAGGATCTGGAACGAAAGGTTGCGCTGATCGGCGAACTGCTGGTAAAAAACGGGGAGCTGATTAATGACCAGACGGTTGAATACATAGACCTGCGATATGACACACCTCCTGTAATCAAAAGAAAAAACTGAAATTATGGGCAGGTTAAAAAAAGGGAAAAGCCACCTGATTGTGGAATATGCAATTATAGGGGAAGAAATGTAAAACGCTGGCTTGCCGGGAATGCAAAGAGGAGAAGGGAGAAGTTCTTGATGCTTGAATTTGAAACAGATATTCATCGCACTGCCATGATAAAAGTCATAGGTGTTGGCGGAGGGGGTAGCAATGCCGTCAACCGGATGATTGAAAGCGGCTTGAAAGGCGTCGATTTTATTGCGGTTAACACCGATGTTCAGGCCCTTCACCTCTCCAAGGCCGAACATAAGATCCAGATCGGCGCCAAACTGACCAGAGGGCTGGGAGCCGGGGCCAACCCTGAAGTTGGTTTGAAGGCGGCGGAAGAAAGCCGGGAAGAGCTTACCAACATATTGAAAGGTGCTGACATGGTGTTCATTACTGCCGGCATGGGCGGCGGGACCGGGACAGGCGCTACTCCTGTCATCGCGGGGATTGCCAAGGATATTGGTGCGCTGACCGTGGGCGTCGTCACCAAACCTTTCCCGTTTGAGGGGAGAAAGAGGATGGCCCAGGCGGAATCGGGCATTGTAAGCCTTAAGGAGAAAGTGGACACGCTCATCATGATCCCCAATGAAAAACTTCTCCAGGTGGTGGATAAGCACACCTCCATCAATGAGGCTTTCCGCATCGCCGATGATGTTCTCCGCCAGGGAGTGCAGGGAATTTCCGATTTGATTGCCGTACCGGGTTTGATAAACCTTGACTTTGCCGATGTGAAAACGATCATGCTCGACACGGGATCGGCCCTCATGGGTATCGGAGCGGCTTCCGGAGAAAACCGGGCTGCGGTTGCCGCCAGGTCAGCGATTTCAAGCCCTCTGTTGGAAACCTCCATCGAAGGGGCCAAGGGGGTACTGTTCAACATCACCGGCGGTTCCAACCTGGGGCTGTTTGAGGTGAACGAAGCGGCAGAGATCATTGCTCAGGCGGCCGACCCCGATGCCAACATCATCTTCGGGGCGGTGATCGACGACAATATGGGCGATGAGGTGCGGGTTACCGTGATTGCAACCGGCTTTGAGCGCAGCCCCCGGAAAGACAACCTGATTGAACTGGACATCAAGCCGTTTAAGGCTGACGACCTGTACATACCGCCATTTTTACGGACGAAAAAATAAAAAATCAGCAATAAGTGTGCAGTGAAGAAATACAAACAGATGTCCCCGCCTCCGGGCGGTTTTTTTGTGCGTTGCGCGGGATGAAAGACGCTTTAAAAAAGCTGTGTCGCCCTTTGTCCCGTCGCATGATCCGACAAATATATGGAAAGCCCTGGTGTATAATGATAAAAGAATTTTACTTGGCCCAGGGTGATGGATGTGCAGGGGGGAGCAGAAGCGGTTGAGGTCTATGCCGATGTCACGGCCCTGCTTAATTTGGCAGTTGATTTTTTAATTCTTTGGATAGCCGGCCGGCTTGCCGGCCTGGCTATAAACCCGTTGCGTCTTGTTGGGGGGGCATTGGTCGGCGCCGCATACTCCCTGACGGTTTTTTCCCCTGAAAACGCGTTTGCCGTTTCCTCGACGGCCAAAATCGCCTGTTCGTTGGTTGTAGTCTTTCTTGCCTTCGCTCCGGTTTCGGTTGCCGGATTCATCAGGGCCGTGTTTTTAATGTATGCCATTTCTTTCATTATCGGGGGAACGGTTATCGGGGCTGTTTTTCTGAGCGGAAACGGGGCCAGGTTCATGGTTGTTCAAGCCCGGAACGGAGTGGCGGTACTGGAGGGTCCTTTGAATTTATCCTGGTTGCTTGCAGGGCTGGGCATGGCCTTGTTGACCGGATATGCGGGCGTCTTTATGTTTCGCCGCAACTGGCTGCAGCAAAACCTCGTCTGCGGGTTGACGGTCTGTATTGGCGACAGGAGAGCTGAGCTGGACGCGATTCTTGATACGGGGAACCAGTTGTTGGACCCGTTGACGGGCAACCCGGTGGTCATCGTCGAGGCCAACGCCTTGAAAGAGATGCTACCGGAGGAGCTATTGGAAGTGCCGGGGAACGATAATGGCCAGGACCTGGCCGCCCTGTCGGAGAGGCTTGGGCAGGAGTGGGCAGCCAGGCTGAGGGTGATACCATATAATTCCGTGGGCAGGGAACGAGGGCTGCTGATTGGGCTGAGGCCCGACAGCGTTGAAATAAGGCGCGGCAACCGGGTTAGTACCTGCCGGCAGGCAATCATCGGGCTGGCGGGAGGACGCCTGGCAAAAGAAGGAAGGTATCGTGCCCTTCTAAACCCGTTATTGTGGGAGGAGACGGATAAATGCATATAGGGGAGGAGGCACATGCAGATTCTTGGGGAACCGGGCAAGGTGCGGATTAGCATAAGGCGCTTGGCGCTCCGCGTTTTTGAGGCGCTGGGCATCGAGCCGGAAGTGCTGTACATAGGCAGCAATGAGGCTTTGCCGCCGCCTTTGAGCATTGACGAAGAGAATTATTTATTGGAACGGTTGGAGCGAGGCGAGCAGGGGGTCAAAAGCACGCTGATCGAGAGAAACCTGCGGCTGGTTGTATATATTGCCAGGAAATTCGAGAATACGGGGGTAGGGATTGAGGACCTGGTATCAATCGGCACCATCGGTTTAATCAAAGCAGTCAATACGTTTGACCCGGCCAAGAGGATAAAGCTGGCCACCTATGCTTCAAGGTGCATCGAAAATGAGATTCTGATGCATTTGAGAAGGAACAGCAAAACGAGGAGCGAGGTTTCTTTCGATGAACCGCTGAACATCGACTTGGACGGCAACGAGCTTTTGCTTTCAGATGTCATGGGCACTGACAACGATATTATTTACAAATCGCTGGAAGAAGAGGTGGACAAAAAGCTGCTGGTTTTTGCCATGAAAAAATTGTCGCACCGCGAGAGGAGGATCATGGACCTTCGTTTCGGCTTAAAAGACGGGAACGAAAAAACGCAAAAAGAAGTAGCCGACATGCTGGGCATTTCCCAGTCATATATCTCCAGGCTGGAAAAGCGGATCATCAAAAGGTTGCGGAAAGAAATGCAGCGCATGGAATAGTTAAATGTATAGTTATGCATTATTTTATAATTAATAATGTTGTATTTTGCAGAGGCCTTTGATATGATAGGGTGAGATGCAAAAGAGGTGAGAGGAATGATGATCCGCAAGGCCAGGTTGACAGATGTTGAGGCGATGCACCAGCTTGTGAATAATTATGCAGAAAAAGGTTTGATGCTTTCGCGCTCGCGCAGCATGCTCTACGAATATATACGGGACTTTGCGGTGGCAGAGGTTGACGGGGAAGTTGTCGGTACCGGAGCGCTTCATATCATGTGGGTTGATCTTGCCGAAATAAGGGCGGTGGCTATCAAGGAAGGGTTTACCGGGAAAAAGATAGGCAAGCGGCTGATCGAGTTCTTTTTGCAGGAAGCAAGGGAGCTTGGAATCCCGAGGGTGTTTACGTTGACCTACCAACCCGGTTTTTTTGAGAAGTCCGGTTTTAGAGTTGTCCCCAAGGAATCGTTGCCCCAAAAGGTCTGGCGGGAATGCATAAACTGTCCGAAGTTTCCCAATTGCGATGAGGTTTGCTTGGAAATCGAGCTCAGGCAGTGCCCGTAAAGGCGATTGCCCCAAAGGTCAGCAGGGCAGTCCGCGCATTCGGAGAAAAAGCCGCGCAAGAAGCGGTTTTTTCTTTTTTTGTCCCCATCAAGCCCCCGTTTTAAACGGTATATTTGATTTTTTTCAAGGTAATAATGAAGTTAGTAGATTGTACCTAACCGTTTCCTGGGGGTAAGGAAAATGATTGTAAACAAAGTGGAGATTTGCGGGGTCAACACTTCAAAGTTGCCGGTCCTCAAGAATGCGGTGATGAGAGAACTGTTTGCAAAAATGAAAGACGGGGATGCCACAGCGAGGGAAAAGCTGATCAACGGCAATCTCCGTCTTGTATTAAGCGTGATCCAGCGATTTACAAACCGAGGCGAGTACGTGGACGACCTTTTTCAGGTGGGCTGCATCGGTTTGATCAAAGCCATCGATAATTTTGATCTGGAACAGAACGTAAAGTTTTCCACTTATGCCGTGCCCATGATTATCGGCGAGATCCGGAGGTATTTGCGCGACAACAACCCGATCAGGGTCAGCCGTTCGTTGCGGGATATCGCTTACAAAGCGTTGCAGGTGCGGGACAGCCTGGTGAACAAGAACTCGCGCGAGCCGTCTATTAACGAGATAGCTGCAGAGTTGAACATCCCCAGAGAAGAGATTGTCTTTGCGCTAGATGCCATCCAGGAACCCATTTCCCTGTTCGAACCCATTTACCATGACGGGGGCGATCCCATTTACGTTATGGACCAGATTGGGGATGAGAAGAATGCGGATGCCTGCTGGCTGGAGACCATATCCGTAAAGGAGGCCTTGCAGAAATTAAGCGAAAGGGAAAGACACATCCTTACTTTGCGGTTTTTTGAAGGAAAGACGCAGATGGAGGTTGCCGAGGAGATCGGGATCTCCCAGGCCCAGGTTTCGCGGCTGGAAAAAGCCGCGTTGAACCACATGAAAAAATATGTCTGACTCATTGAAGTGAATTATGTTAAACTAAGTTTGATGGACGGTCTGGCCGCCAGGCCTGTAAAGCCGGTCTTGACGGAGGGGGTGAGAGATGATGGCAAGTGTTTCCATAAGGTTTTTGGGCAGCGGGGACGCCTTCAGCAGCGGGGGTAGGATGCAGCCGTGCTTGCTGGTAAGGTCGACTTCCGCTGTCTTGTTGTTGGACTGCGGGCCATCGTGTCTTGTTTCCATGAAAAAACACGGTGTTGATCCCAATGAGGTGCAGGCGATTGTTGTCTCCCACCTGCACGGCGACCACTTTGGCGGCGTTCCGTTCTTTATGATCGATGCCCAGTCGGTCAGCAGGAGGAAAAACCCGCTGAAGATTGTCGGACCACCGGGGTGTAAGCGGCAAATCAGCGAAGCGATGGAGGTCCTGTTCCCCGGTTCGTCGGGGGTTGAGCGCAGGTTCGCGTTGGAGGTGCTGGAGCTGGCGCCAGGGCAAGCGCTGGAATTCAGCGAGCCGAAAATGAGAATTGAAGCGAAGCAGGCCCTGCACGATTGCGGTTCTATCCCTTTGCTCTTGCGCTTGCAGGTTGGCGGCAAGGCAATTGCCTATACTGGAGATACGGAATGGACGGAGGAGATCTCCAGCCTGTCTGCGGGCGCTGATATCCTCATTGCCGAGGCCTACTCCTTTGACAGCGATGTTAGGAACCACCTGAACTACCGGACGCTGTTGGAAAAGGAAGCCGAATTGGGCGCAAAACGGATAGTTCTCACGCACATGAGCGCGGAAATGCTTGACAGGCTGGATTCGGTAGCTTATGAATGCGCCGACGACGGAAAAGAGTTTATCCTGTAGACGGATGACTGCCCCTAAGCGAATGGAGTAATTATTGCCGGCGCCCTCACATATAAATGTAGTGCTAAGACAAGGAGAGGGTGTCGGGTTTGATCATCAAGATTTCTGATTTGCGGGACCGGGAGATCATAAACGTCAATGACGGCAGAAGGCTTGGGCCGATCAAGGATATCGTGCTGGATTTGGAAAACGGCAGGATCCAGGCGATTGTCCTGCCGGGGATCTATACCGGCAGGATACTGGGCATTTTCGGGCGCGGCGACGAATTGATAGTACCCTGGGAAAAAATCGTGAGAATTGGCGTGGACGTGGTTCTGGTGGAAGTCCCCGTGCAGCATGTCGAACTGCCGAGAAAATAAAGGCTTAAACTGTCTGATGATTTGTCACGATTTATACATGATTAACAAAGGATCAAAAGGAGCAGGGGGAGAGATTTAATGAGGGTTAAGGCCACTGTCCTGGTTGACAACTATGCTTACGGTATCAACGGAGTCATTGCCCAGCATGGGTGGGCCGTTTTTTTGGAAACGGAGAGAGGCAATTTTTTGTTCGATACCGGCGCCGGCAAAACGGTGCTCAACAACGCCATTGTTTTGGGTGTCGATCTGGCGTCGATTGAGGGAATAATACTGAGCCACCATCATCACGACCATACCGGGGGGTTGCTGGAGGTCCTGGAGTATCTTAGAAGGCCGGTCGATGTGCATGCGCATCCGGACCTGTTTAAGGACAGCTACTCCACCCGACACGGGAAGATCAGCTACAGCGGCATGCCCTTCAGGCAGGCCGTGTTGGAGGCCAAGGGAGCCAGGTTCAAGTTGGGCCGCGAGTTCCGCAGCGTCGTTCCCGGTCTATATCTGACGGGCGAAGTCCCGCGTCTTACTGCTTATGAAACAGGCGATCCTGACCTGGTCATCAATGGAGAAAACGGGCTGGTGCAGGACCCGCTGGCTGACGACTTGTCGGTTGTCATCCCGACCGACAGGGGTTTGTTCATTGTTCTTGGCTGCGCTCACGCGGGTATCATCAATACCCTCAACCATGCCATGAAGGTCATGGGCCAGGAAAGGATCCAGACGGTCTTTGGCGGCACCCATCTGGGGCCGGCGAATGAAGTCCAGAGGGAGGAAAGCATCAGGTCCTTGCTGAGGATGAATATCGCCCGGCTGGGGGCATCTCATTGCACCGGGTTGAATACAGCGGCCAGGCTGGCTTATGAATTCGGACAACGGTTTGTCTTTTGCGGCGTCGGCACTGTCTTTGAGGCGTAACCATTCCTGGGTGGATTGAGCCCGATAAGAAAGAAAAATAAACTGCAAAAACAGCCCGTTCCTCGCCGGAACGGGCTGTTTTTACAGCCAACACAGGGCGAAACAAGTTTCGGGGCTGCGCCAGGTTGATGGAGCTGGTTGACAATGCCCATATATAGTTGATACAATATATTTGCACACTATATATAGGGATACGGGGAGAGTTGATGGGCAGTAGTATGTAAAGGTGGTGTTTGGCCGTGCGTTGTCCGCACTGCGGGTGGAGCGATTCCCGGGTTTTGGAAACCAGGCTGTCGGATGACGGGTATTCCGTACGCCGCCGCCGGGAGTGCCTGAACTGCCAGAGCAGGTTTACAACATATGAAAAGGTTGACGACCTGCCGTTGGTGGTGGTGAAAAAGGACGGCAGCAGGGAGCCGTTTGACCAGCATAAGATCCTTAACGGGCTGTTGAAGGCCTGTGAAAAGCGTCCGGTTTCGCTGGACAAGCTCGAGAATATGGCGGCGGAAATTGAGCGGGTGTTGAAGAACAGATCCCTCAAGAGGGAGGTTGCTTCGTCAGAAATCGGGGAAATGGTTATGGAGCGCCTGAAAGAGCTGGATGAGGTGGCTTATGTCCGTTTTGCCAGCGTTTACAGGGAGTTTAAGGACATCAGTACCTTTTTGGACGAGATTGAAAGACTGCTCAGGAACTGAGTCAAGGAGGGCGAGGGTTGAGTGTTTACCCACATCCGGAAGCGTGACGACAGGGTTGTGCCGTTCAACGAAAGCAAAATCACCGATGCCATTTTTGCGGCAGCGAAGGCCGTCGGGGGCGAAGACCGGCAGACGGCTGTGGAATTGACCCTGGAGGTGATGAAACACCTGAAGAGCAAGTTCAACGGCGAGATTTTCGGGGTCGAAGACGTTCAGGACGCGGTGGAAAAAGTCCTGATCGAAAGGGGCCATGCCAGGACGGCCAAGGCGTATATCCTGTACCGGGAAAAGCGTTCCCGGATAAGGGATGCACGCTCCGAGCTCATGGACGCTGTGGCCGAAATCCTGCGCGAGACCAACCGCGAAAACGCCAACGTAGGGAATTCGCCTTCAGCCAAAGTTCTGCAGATTTCAGAAGTCGCCTCCAGAAACTATTATTTGAAGCGCGTCCTTCCGGAGGACGAGGCCCGGGCCCACCTGGAAGGAGACATATACATACATGACCTGGCGTGGTACGGCAAAACGCTGACGTGCCTCCAGATTCCCCTGGATCGGCTGCTGGCCGAAGGGTTCAACAACGGCCACGGATATATACGGCCGCCCCGGGGAATAAAAACGGCAGCCGCCCAGGCAGCCATAATTCTGCAGAGTAACCAGAACGACATGCACGGCGGGCAGTCTTTCGCGTACTTTGACCGCGACATGGCGCCGTATGTCGCAAAGGAATATGAGCGCCAGGAGAGGCTGTTGCGCGAAGCTGCCGACAAGCTGGGAGCGGCTGCGGACGAGGAGCGGATCAGGAAGCTGGCCATGGAAAGAACGGAGAACGAGGTTTTCCAGGCTATGGAAGGTTTGATATTCAACCTGAACACGATGCAGTCCAGGGCCGGGGCGCAGGTCCCGTTTTCCAGCATCAACTTAGGCACCGATACAACTTGGGCCGGTCGAATGGTGACGGAAAAATTTCTGTTGGCGCTGGAAAAAGGGCTGGGAAAAGGAGAGTGCGCCATCTTTCCCAATGTGATTTTCAAGGTCAAGGAAGGCGTCAATTATGAACCGGATGAGCCCAATTATGACCTGTTCAAGCTGGCCATGAGGGTGGCCTGCAAACGGCTGCAGCCCAACTTCTCGTTTCAGGACTCCAGCTTTAACGCCCCTTACCGCGATGAGGAGGTCGCCTATATGGGCTGCCGGACCAGAGTAATAGCCAATGTCAACGGCAGAGCGGCTACCAACGGGCGCGGGAACCTATCTTTTACATCCATCAACCTGCCCCGCCTGGGGCTTAGGGCTAAAGGGGATTTGGCCCTGTTCTGGCAGTACCTTGATGAAATGATGAACCTGACCATCAAGCAGCTCATAACCCGCTATGACCTGCAGAAGAAACTAAAGGTGAAGGATTTTCCTTTCCTGCTGGGGCAAAGGCTGTACATGGACAGCGAAGACCTTGGGCCGGACGACCCGATTGAAAAGGCGATCCGCCATGGGACCTTGAGTGTGGGGTTCATCGGGCTGGCGGAATGCCTTAAAGCCCTTACGGGTAAACACCACGGGGAAAGCCAGGAAGCGCAGGCGTTGGGATTGTCCATCGTAAGCCACATGCGGCGCCGCTGCGATGAGGCGACCAGAAAGCACAACCTTAATTTTACCTTGCTGGCTACGCCGGCGGAAGGTCTGAGCGGAAAATTCACCAGGGCGGATGTAGAAAGGTTTGGCATAATACCCGGCATCACAGACAAAGATTGGTATACCAATTCGTTCCATGTGCCGGTAGAGTTCGAGATCACGGCGATGGAAAAGATAGCCATTGAAGGCCCCTACCATAAATACTGCAATGCAGGGCATATTTCGTATGTTGAGCTGCCGTCGGCCCCGCACCATAACCTGGAAGCCTTCGAATCGCTCATCAGGGCGATGCGTGAAGCTGATATGGGGTATGCAGCCGTTAATTTCCCGGTTGATGTGTGCATGGAGTGCGGGTTCAACGGCGTGATTGAGAGCGAAATATGTCCTCAATGCCATTCGGCAGGCAAAATCAGCAGAGTCCGACGGATTACGGGCTATTTGTCCACGTTGGACATGTTCAATGAAAGCAAACGGGCGGAAGAAAGAAACCGCAAACAGCATCTTAAAATTTAGAGGTGAGAGTCATGCGGTTGGCCGGAATTGTCACTGAAAGCATCGTTGACGGCCCCGGTGTGAGGACGGTGGTTTTCGCCCAGGGGTGCCCTCACCGCTGCCCTGGATGCCATAACCCGGAAACGTGGGATCCCAACAGAGGGCAAGAGATGACGGTTAAAGAAGTCCTGAAGGTCATTCAGAAGAATAAAAAAAACATCAGGGGACTCACCCTTTCGGGCGGCGAACCATTTCTCCAGGCCGAAGAAATGGCCGCCCTGGCAGTCAAGGCCCGGGAGTTGGGTCTTGATGTCGTTACCTATACGGGATATATCTATGAAGAACTGTTAAAGATTGACTCGCCTGGCTGGTCGAAACTTCTGGAGGTTACTGATATATTGGTTGACGGGCCTTTTGTACAAGAGCTTAAAGACATCAGCCTTCCTTTCCGCGGTTCCAGCAACCAGCGGGTTATAGACCTCAGGGGGAGGAGAAAGGGGACGGCGAACGTCTGTCATGGCGGCTGAAGGCCCGGCGGTTCAGGAATAAAGGCCCGTTTTCCCTGCGCAAGGAAGTAAGGTTTGAAGTTTCAAATAAGTCTCACCGCGACTTGTTTACGCATATACTGGGTCTATAGATGCCGTAATAGGCAAACCGGAGCGGAGCGATAAACCGAAGTGGGAAAGATGAACAGGTATCTCGGGTATTTGCTGCTGATTGTTTTTTTGCCGGTGCTAACGGTCGTTGCCATTGTTTATTTCCTGATTCAAAAGCTGCTCAAGGTGTTTATCGGGGTATCCTGAGGCGGTCAGGGCCTCTTTTTTTTATGCCAGCAACGCAAATTACTCCGTTGCAATTGACGGGAAAACAAAGAAGCACACCGGGCCAGGAGTCCAGTGCGCTTCGGAAATCAAAGCCAGCAGCCGGCTTCGTGGTCAGAAGCACTGGGCTGGGGGTGGAAGAGGGCATACTCCCGGCAGGGTTACACACGGCGCCGGTACGCAAAAACCGTAGCTGGGGACGAGAAGCTGGACGGTGAGGATGCACTTAATCACAAAACAGACCTGGATGTTACAGCTTACGGTTATGCTTTCCAGGTTAACCGCGGTGATGACACAGCTGCACACGACTAGCGAGCTTTCCGAGCAATCGGGGCTCACGCCTTCCGGGCAGCACAGAGTCACTGTCTTGGTAAAGGTGACCATTTCGGTGACGGTTTCAGCAGGGGCGTTGGGATTGGTAAGAACCAGCGGGACCGTCACAAGCACTGTGACCGTGAAAAATCCGCCGCCCACGGCTGTACGGCTCACTTCTACGCAGCTGATGCCGGCGGTACCCAGGGCGCAGGGGACGGTCTGACCTGTGGTAAAGGGGCCTGTCGGGAACTGGCCGCCGGTCCCGGTGGTCACGCTAAAATCGCGGGTAAGGTCGTGAATCTGGAAACAGCTGTCGTATACTTTGTCTACGACTATGCATTCAATCCGGGTCGGCGGCGGGCAACCTTCCGGCGGGCATACGCCTGGCGAAACCTGCTCAAGCTTTGCTTTATCTGCCATCTCATTTTCCTCCTTGTGGTTGTTTGATGGTTTTTTCTAATGTATTGTATTAGCCAAGTTCACAAGTTGTTACAAATAACAGTGAAAAAATAATGTCGGGCGCTGATGGGATACAATGTGAGACCGTCCAGGGCTCTATGGACAGCTTTTTCAGCCGCGCCGCACGTGCCGGTAACCTAGGCCGTCAACGATGCGGGCGATGGTGGAAAGCGAGGTTGAAGCGGGGTTGAAGTAGACTGTCAGGCTTTTTTGGTGGAGGAGCGGTTTTACTTTGGCCACTCCTGTTTGCGTAAGCAGTGCCGATGATATTCTTTCCGCGTCGCTTTTGTTTTTCATATCCGGTATTTTAATCGTATAAGCGAATTCTTTCCCCACGGCGTGGAAAAAACTGATTGCGGGCTGATTGCAGGGGCAGGGTTTGGTCGTTGAACCCGGGTTGCTCCGGAGGTGATCAAGCCTTGCTTTGTACCAGCTCATTCAAAAACCTCCTTACATTGTGGGCTGCTTCCTTATGAATTCTGATAGTCCCAGATATATTATATTTTGCTGCCGGCCAAATGTTCTCCGGCCGGTTTCTGGAAATAGGCAGCAAGGCATGCTAAAGAAGCGATATCCTGCGCCTGACCCCTTGCCAGCTTCTTATTCAGGACGGCAGCAGGGACAGCCCGATGAATCGGATTTGTTTTATGCCTCCAGGTTGATATATAGTTGAGGCAAAACGAGCGGGGAGGTTGCTATGAAAAGAAGCGCGACCAGAATAACGGCGGTGTTGTTGCTGGCCCTGTTTATTTCCTGTGTTGTATGTACCGGACAGGCTCACGCTTCATGGGGAGCGGCCAAAATAGCCGAACTGATGGGCAAACAAAACGGAGGGGCGGCAGGGACGGAACCAGAGCCGCCAGTTCAAGAGCCGCCTGCCAGCCAGGAAGAGATGTCGTCGGAAGAGGCGCTGCTGCTAAAACTTGTCAACGACGAAAGGACAAAAAACGGGTTGAGGCCGCTGCAGCCAATGCCGGAATTGAACAGACTGGCGCGCCTGAAAAGCGAGGATATTGTTAGATACGGATATTTTTCGCACACTTCACCGACGTACGGATCCTTTGCCAAAATGGTGTATGATGCCGGTGTTAGGTTTTATTCGGTCGGCGAGAACCTAGCCAAAGGGAGGAGCGCAACCCATGCCTTTTACATGTTTTTGGGGAGCTCCGGGCACAGGGCCAACATGTTGAACGGCAGCTTCACCCATACCGGTATTGGCGTGGTGCATGACCAGTATGGCGTGGTGGTTACCCAGCTGTTTATTATGAAGTGAAAAAGCACCTAAAACCCGGTTAAGCCGGGTTTTTGTTTTTAGTGGGGCTGCAGGGCGGTGCTGCCAGACAAGGCTGTTTTTTCGGGATGGCATCTTTGACTGGTGATACATATCATATATTGTTAACAACACAGAAGGGTGGGACAACGCCATGCTTGACGTTTATTGGGGAGACCGGTTCCTGGCTGCCTGCGATGAGACGAGGGGCATCAACTTGGCGGCTTTCTGCGCCGCAAATGGGATAGCCTGTGAACGCCGCGGCGAAACGGGGGAATATGTTGTTTTTCCTGTCTTGAACGGGGTTACGGTGGCTCTGCATCCTCTCCAGGAGAATGAAGGGCACGCCCAGAAGATGGCCCAAAGGCTTTCGAAAAGAATGTCACAATGGGGAGCGCTTGTGTTCTTCCTGCCGCGGGACTCACAAAATTTGGGCCTGGTTAAGCTGTTGCAGGTGCAGATACTGTTGGCTCTGGGGGAAAAGGACGTAGACGGGCCGAAGACAGGCAAACTGCGTTTTTTTTATTCCCTGCGCGAAAAAAAGGAAAGCCTGGCGGTTATCGCTTCAATTGTCAGGCAGTTATTAAAGTCAAGGACAGAGGTCATGATGGAAATATCAACCGCATTTGATATTGTAAAAAATTTAAAGTATATGAAGCATTATTTATGCAAAGTGCCCACAGTCTTGCTTGAGATTGCCGGGTTGGACGCTTGCCAGATGGATGGGCTGGAAAGGGCTGTGCTGAACGCTGTCCTCGAAAAATATGGAAGCGTTTCTCTTCAAGAGCAGTCGCTAAAAATAGACCGGCTAAAGGAATACATAATGGGACAGGGACAGGAACAGGCACGCGGCGCGGAGGAAGAGGAGCAGCCTGAGCCAAAAGAGGCGCGGGGAATGGAGCCAAAGGCAGCAGAAGCAACAAGCGAAACGGATATCAGAGCAGAGGAACCGGCTCGTCTGGCTGGGGTACGCGAACCTGCGACAACTGAAGAGGACATGCCGCCGCCACTGGGGCGTCAGCAAGGTAGTCAGAATCAAGAACGATCGGAGGTAAAAGTCCGGAAGGCGGTTGCTGCCGACTTGCAGGCCGAAAAAACGAAGGGCAAACGAAGGTATTACGGAAAAAAACAGGCGGCCTTATTCCCGCCAGGGGATGGACCTGTTTATCAGTTTGAGGCGCCACAGAGAAACAACGTGCTTCAAGCCGTGCCCCGGCTGGCGATGATTGACAGGGAGCACGCGGTCAGCAGTTTTAGCGACGAACTCAGGAAAACGGCGGAGCGGATAGCTCATCAGGACTGGGGCATATCCAACTGGCATGCTGGCAAAAACGAAAGTGTGTCCAAATTAGATGACGAGCATATCATATAGTGGGAGCTGAAACCTCCCGGGCGGGCGCTTTATTGCATCTCATGAATTCCTCGTTGGAGGGGATCGCTGGATCCCCTCCTCTACTTTTCCTCAACTTTCCTGCTGAAATCATTTCCGGCGTGTGTTAAGGTTATATAGGCCAGGCCGGTATAAATAATATTTTGAACGGAGGGATAAAGTGAACGGCAAAACTAAAAGCGGTATCTCGTTTGCGCTGCTTCTGGTTTTCTGCCTGATTGCACTGGCGCCCGCAGCCCAGGCCGCAGCCGTTATAGCCAAACCGGGAGACAGCAACGCCACGGTCGGCGAAATCAATGCGATGCTCAAGTCGTTGGGTTACTATTTCGGACCTGCTTCAGACAAGTACGGCGTTTCCACCAAATACGCCGTGATCTTTTTCCAAAGAAGCCACGGGCTGCCGGTTACCGGCACGGTGGACGAGCCTACCTACCAGGCGTTGACAGACGAGTTCAACGCCAGGAACAGTGGAGGAAAAACAACAACCGAGACGGACCAAGCGCCCGCTGCCGTACAGGAACCCGGCGCGCGACCGGGCACCCAGGCTGAGCCGAAACCCGCCCCGGGTTCCGAACAGTCTCCATCGCCGGCGCCTGTTACCGGGCTTACGGCCGATGAACAGAAAATGTATGAACTGATTAACCAGGAACGGGCCAAAGCCGGTGTCGCTCCGCTGCAGTTGGACCTGAGGTTGGTGGAAAGCGCACGGGCCAAAAGCAGGGACATGATTGAGAACAACTATTTCAGCCACACCTCGCCGGTATATGGCGGATTCGCGGCGCTGATCCGCAAGTATGCACCCGATTACCGGTACCTTGGGGAGAACATCGCCGGCAACAGGACGGTTGAAGCGGCCCAAACCGCGTTCATGAACAGCGACGGGCACCGCCGGAATATACTCAATACCAATTACACCCATGTCGGAATAGGGGTTGTTGACGGCGGTCCGTACGGGAAGATGATCACCCAGCACTTCGGAGGTTAGCAGAAGCAGGGCCACAAGGAATCAACACACGGGTTGTTCATAAACGGGACGGGGAGACGGACTGGGGATCTTCCGGGAACATGTTGTTCCCGGATTTATTTTTTCTGGCGCCCTACAACCTGCAACAATCAAGAACCGTGCCGGCAACTTTCCTGCAATTACCACAAGACTTTATTCTCCGATTATGCTATTTTATGGATACAGGAAAAAATTTAGGGAAAGAGGGAATGGCATGATGAACAAAAGAACTGTAACGACAATTGGGACCCTTGTTTTCCTGTTCTGTGCGCTGGTCTTCCTGTTTTCGCCCCTGAACGCGGTTGCCAGCAGTTTACCGGTTAACGATACCGGGACCCAAGACAACCCGATTGTGGCGAAAATGGGCGACAGCGGCCCGGTGGTCAGGGAGATAAAAACAATGCTGGGAGCGCTGCGTTATCTGAGTTTTTACGGGACACCCAGTACATATTACACAAGAGCTACCGCCTACGCGGTCTATTATTTCCAGCGCGATAACAAGCTGGCCATGACCGGTGTGGTCGACCTCCGCACCTATAACCTCCTGCAGTCCAAATACCTGGCTGCGCTGGGGAGGCCGGCGCCTGCGTCTGGTCCTGCCCCCTCGCCTTCGTCAGACCCCGCCCCGAGCCAGCCCCCTGTTCTTGCGCCGGTTCCTTCGCCGGTGACGGTGTCGGGTTTGACGGCAGAAGAGCAGTTGATGATTGAGCTTGTTAACCAGGAACGTCTCAAGGCCGGGGTCGCTCCGCTACAGGTGGACATGAGGCTGGTGGAAAGCGCAAGGTTGAAGAGCCAGGATATGATCGACAATAACTATTTCAGCCATACTTCGCCCACCTGGGGACAGTTTTACACAATCATTCGCCAGAAAACCGGTTCGGATTACGGGTACCTGGGTGAAAACCTGGCCGGAGCGCCGTCGGTTCAAACGGCCCACAGCCTGTTGATGAACAGCGAAGGACACCGCCGGAACATTCTTAATCCCAACTACACTCATATAGGGATCGGTATCATCAAGGGCGGGACTTACGGTATGATGTTCACCCAGCACTTTGGCGGCGTTGCCCGGTAGAGTTTGTTGTTCGATATTTAAAGCGTTTTTGCAATGCCGAGTCACTCCTTCCTTGTACCCATTCATATTATAGGTTAGGATCGAAATCTGCGCTGAAATAAGGAGGGAGTTAATTGCACGAATATGAACTTGCGGCTCAGGTGAAACAATTGTGGAAGGACCCGGAAATTCAGGCGCTGGCCAGGCGCTGCTTCCATAAACTGTTCAAATGCACGCCGATCATCATGGAAAAGGTCTGCGCATCCGGGACCAAGTGCTTTCACGACGTTCATTATCTGTTTGAGACAGAAGGAGGTTTCCCCATCCCGCCGGACGCCTGCCCCATCAACTGCGTGGTGAGCAATTTCGCCATTTATGGGGTGGGAACCACGCCGCTCAAGCCTGGCGTTCTTGCCCCGCGCCGGGTAGGAGAATGCATAGTTTTCACTGTCGTCTACAAGGTGCGGGTCTGGTTCGAGTACTTTGACCCGGTGAACAACAGCGTGGAAGTCGGTATGGCAAGCCAGTGTTTTGAGCGCGAGCTGGCGGTACCCGTTGAGGATATAGACGGCGGATGCGTGCTTTGCCAGCCGGAGGCGGTAGACCTCTGTATCAGGCGGATCAATCTTGATTGCATCAGGGCCGTGGTGGTCCCTCGCCCGGAAGGGTTTCCCGCTTCGTTCCCCCCGTACGCCATTGAAGTTACGGTGGAAAAGGAGTTCTTTGCCATGGAATCGGGAAGGTCTATCGTTTGTTTGCCCACGTGTGTCGAGGAGTGCATCGACCTGCCGTTTCCGGTCTTTCCGGGAGAGTGCGTCCCGTTTGAGAAAGAGGCGAAGTGTGACGAGTTTTGCCAGGAAACGGACCTGCAGCCCGGCCGTTGCGCCCAGTGCCCGCCACCGCAGCCATAAGAAAACAGGTTTGCGGGGTCATGCTGTCTACAAAAGCCGCTCTTTCAGGGCGGTTTTTTGTTGGCACCGCTTGCCGGTAATATTAGGCAATGTAAAAAGCGGAACTGGTTTTCTTTTCATTGAAAAAAAGGTAAAATGATCTCAACAGCGAAGGGTCGGAGGAAAAGCCTTGACGGGTTCGTTCGAAAAAAGGATTGAAGAAGGGATCGCTTTCTATCAGGCATCGGCCTTCGAGGCCGCGGGATTGACGGTGCATGCCTTTACCGGCCGACGGGGCGGTGTCAGCACTGGACCTTTTGCAAGTTTAAACCTGAGCATCCTGACTGATGACTTGCCGGAAAACGTTTTGGAAAACAGGAGGAGGGTGTGCGCAGCGCTTGGCATCAGCCTGGATAGCCTTACGGGGGCCAGGCAGGTGCATGGGGACGGCGTCTACCTGGTCAGCGAGAACGATAAAGGCCGTGGCGCCAGGGACCCCGCCTCGGTTATTCCCGCTGTCGACGCCCTGATGACTTCGATACCGGGAATTACCCTGACTGCCTTTTTTGCTGATTGCGTACCTGTCTTTTTCCTGGATCCGGTCAACAAAGCCGTGGCCTTAGCCCATGCCGGCTGGAAAGGGACAGTTGCCGGGATTTCTGCCAAAACGGCAGCGTCAATGACCAGGGTTTTCGGGACAAACCCCGAAGACCTTCTGGTTGCGATCGGGCCGAGCATCGGGCCATGTCATTACCAGGTGGACGGCCCGGTTATTGAAAGGGTAAAAGAGGCATTCCCGGATGATTACGGTGATTTGCTGCTGGATATGAACGGGGATGGCCATGCCCGTTTCGATCTCTGGGAGGCCAATGCACGACAGGTTCGCAGGATGGGAGTGCCGGACCGGAACATAACGGTGGCCGGTATATGCACATACTGTCAGCCCGATGACTTCTTTTCGCATCGCCGGGGGATGGCGGGAAGGCAGGCGGCCTTGATAATGCTGAAAACAGAGCAGAGGTGAGATGATGACGAAAATACTGGTGGTTGACGATGAAGCCAGTATTGTCGAACTGGTAAGGTACAATCTGGAAAAGGCGGGGTTCCGGGTAGAATGTTTGGATGACGGGTTAAAGGCCATCAAGCGCATTATGGAAGAACCCCCGGACTTGCTGGTTCTTGACCTGATGTTGCCGGGCATGGACGGCCTGGATGTTTGCCGCCACTTGCGGCAGCAGGAGAAGACCCGCCTGTTGCCGATCATTATTCTTACGGCAAGGGTGGAGGAAATCGACAGGGTGGTCGGCTTGGAACTGGGAGCAGACGATTATTTGACCAAACCGTTCAGCCCGCGTGAATTGGTGGCGAGGGTCAAGTCCATCCTGCGACGGAGCCAGGCCAGCCAGGCACCGTCCGCGGCGGAACCCGGACCAATTGTCAGGGGCCCGCTGACGATTTATCCTGACAGGTATGAGGCTGTCCTTGACGGTGAGGAGCTGGATCTGACCCCCAAGGAGTTCCAGTTGCTGGTGCAGCTGGCGGCTAACCAGGGCAAGGTTTTCACACGGGAATTCTTGCTTGAAAACATCTGGGGATATGAATACCCTGGGGATACGCGGACGGTGGACGTGCATATCCGTCACCTCCGGCAAAAGCTTGAAAAAAATTCTGGCCAGCCGGTGCTGATCGAGACAATTAGGGGCATCGGCTACAGGTTCAAGGGGTAAAAATGAGCAAACTGGCGATAAAGGTCACCTGTGCATATTGTATTGTTTCCCTGTCCACTATGGCGGCGATTGCTTATCTGGCCGGGCTATTGGATAAAGGGCTGTTTTATGTACCGGCCCTGATTGGTGTGTTTTCGGCCGGTACCATCGCTTTTTATTTGTGGTTCAACAGGCAGGTCGGTTCCATCCGCAGGTTGAATGAAATGGCCAGGGCCTTCGCTCAGGGGGACTTATCCCCGGCAACGGTTATTTCCACGGATGACGAGCTGGGAGAGCTTAATGCTTCCATGTGCCTGATGGCCAAAAACCTGAGCGGGCATCTGAGAAAAACCATGCAGGACAAAGACCGCATGGAAACCATACTTGCCAGTATGGTGGAAGGCGTGCTGGTTTTTGACTGCCACGGGCGGCTGATCCTGATGAACGGGGCTGCCGAGGAAATGCTCGGGTTGAAATTCGAAGATGCGTCAAAGCACTTTTTCCTGGAGATTTTGCATAACCACCAGATAGCCGAACTGTTGAAAAGGGGCCTTTCAGAGAACAAACGGCAGGTAATGGAAGCCAGGTTGTCTCCCATGAGCGACGAATACTACCGGGTATACGTGACGCCTATTCTGGGGAAGGAGGGCAATTCCCAGGGAGCGGTCATGGTGCTGCGCAATGTGACGAAGGTCAGACTGCTCGAACAGATGCGCAGCAATTTTGTCGCCAATGTCTCGCATGAGTTGCGGACCCCGCTGACTTCCATCAAGGGCTATGTGGAAACACTCCTGGACGGTGCGCTGGACAGCAAAGAGACAGCCCTGCATTTCTTGACGATCATCAATACGGAGGCAGACCGCCTGAACCGGCTGATCGATGACCTTTTATACCTGTCGCAGCTGGAGACCGGTCGCATGGAAGTCGCCAAGAAAGCTATCGACTCGAAAGCGTTCCTGGAAAAAGTGGTAGCCCTGCTGCAACAGGTCGCCCAGAGCAAAAACATCCGGATCAATACGGTTGTTCACCCGGCGGCCCAAACGTTTTTTGGCAACCAGGACATGATGGAACAGGTGTTGATTAATTTGCTGGAGAATTCCATCAAGTATTCGCACGATGGAGGTTCAGTCAACGTGGAGATATTCCCCCATCAACAGGGTACGGCCATAAAGGTGAGCGATACGGGGATCGGTATACCTGCGGAAAGCCTGCCGCGCATATTCGAACGGTTTTACCGGGTGGATAAGGCCCGCTCGCGCCAAGTCGGAGGTACCGGCCTGGGGTTGTCCATAGTCAAGCATGTCGTTGACCGCCACCGCGGGCAGATCCAGGTCGAATCTGAAGAGGATAAGGGGACCACCTTTACGATCGTTTTGCCTAATAACTGATTAATCAATTCTTAACATAACGTTAACCTGGGCTTAAGTAAAAGACATGCCGCCTCTTGTATAATTAATTACAGCGACGAGAGGTGGTTTAGTTATGGAACCGGGCTGCAAAATCACGGTAAGAAATCTCGACCTGTTTTACGGTGAACGGCAAGCGCTGAAAAACGTCTGCATGGACATAAAAGAAAACAGTATTACCGCACTGATCGGCCCTTCCGGCTGCGGAAAATCCACTTTCATCAGGACGTTGAACAGGATGAACGACCTTATCGATGGAGTGAGGATCAAAGGTGAAGTAGCCATCGACGGAAAAAACATTTACGGGGATGATGTGGATATCGTTTCTCTACGTAAGAGGGTAGGGATGGTTTTTCAAAGCCCCAACCCATTTCCCATGACGGTATATGACAATGTAGCGTATGGGCCGCGGATCCACGGTATCAAGAACCGGCGGCGGCTGGACGAGATTGTGGAGAAGAGCCTGCGGCAGGCGGCGCTATGGGATGAGGTCAGCGACCGGTTGCACAAACCGGCCCGCGGGCTTTCAGGGGGGCAGCAGCAGCGCCTGTGCATTGCGCGGCTGTTGGCGGTGGAACCGGAAATCCTGTTGATGGATGAACCGTGTTCAGCGCTGGACCCTATTTCAACGCTGAGAATTGAAGAACTGGTTCAGGACCTGAAAAAAGACTATACCATCGTTATCGTGACGCATAACATGCAGCAGGCGGCGAGAATATCCGATACCACGGCATTTTTTCTCCACGGGGAAGTAGTAGAGTGTGATGCCACGCAGGTGATATTTACCAATCCTCGCAGCCGACAGACCGAGGATTATATAACCGGCCGGTTTGGATAATTCGTATATTTTATTTATTTTTTATGCGGAGAGGGGCGGAACGCCATGATCAGGCACAGCTTTGACGAGAGCCTTGACAGCCTGCAGAAGGACATCCTGCGCATGGGCAAACTGGTGGAGGAGATGCTGGACAAGGCGGTGGAGTCATTGAAAAGGCAAGATGTGAAGATGGCGGAGGAGGTGCTGGAAAGCGAAGAACAAATAGACCGCCTGGAACAGGAAATAGAACAGAAGTGCCTCAGCCTGATTGCCACCCAGCAGCCTTTGGCCAAGGATTTGCGCAAGATCGCGGCCGGGTTTAAAATCATCACCGATTTAGAAAGGATGGCCGATTACAGCGAAGACATAGCCAAAGTAACCATCCGCCTGGCCGGTGAACCGTTAATCAAGCCGCTGATAGACCTGCCCCGCATGAGCAAGCTGGCCGGGCAAATGCTGAGCGATGCGCTCGAAGCCTATGTAAGGGAAGATGTTGAACTCGCTTATCGCATGTGTCAAAACGATGACGAAGTGGACCATATTTATGCTCAGGTCATCAGGGAGCTACTTACGTACATGATGGAGAATCCCAGGACCATAAGCCAGGCCACCAGCCTGATGTTTGTGGGGCGTTACATTGAAAGGATAGCCGATCATGCCACCAATATCGGGGAGCGGGTGATATACCTGGTTACGGGCGTAAAGAAGGAGCTCAACGACTGAGCAATAACCAGGCTGTGAAAAAAATGCCACTGCGGGGGCATTTTTTTATTTGTGCCGGGAAGGATAACATTTCCTTACTGTAGAAATAAATAAACATCGGCCGTTTAATCAAGATTCGCGGGTGTGAGGCCTTGAAAGCCAAAAGAAGGTTGCATGCAGTCAAACAACAAAATGTGGTAAAAATGAACGAAGCGACCCGGCGGACCAAACGACCAAATGTTTTCAAGGCGGCAGCTATGCTTGCGGCAGCAGTTGCCGTGCAAACCCTGGGGACCATTTTCATCAAAGCGCTGGCAGCCGGCCTCATGGCTGAAGTCGTGCAGGTTAAGGAATCTGTCCTGGAAGAATACCGGCAGGCCGAATTTCTGGTGATCAGACAGGAAACAGTTGTGAACGCGCCTTTCGCGGGGAGGGTTGAAAAGACCCGGCAGGACGGGGAAAGGGTAGCAAGGGGCGCCGTGGTGGGCTATTTAACCAAAACGGCGGGCACTAGCCTGGAGAAGCTGGAAAGGATTGAGATTAAGGCCCCGCAGGCCGGGATGGTTTTTTACAAAACGGACGGTTATGAAGGATTGTTCGGAACCGCCGTCTGGCCGCATTTTGATCCGGACAGGCTGGCGGATCTGTTGAAACGGTTAGAGGGCAGAGACAGTGGAAATGCTAACAGCAACGGCATGGTTGAAGCGGGCCGGGCGATGCTGAAAATAGTAAATAACCTGGAGCCCATGTACCTGTTTGCCGAATTCGAGGAGGACCTCTCTACGGCAATAAAGCCAAACGGCACTGTTGAGCTGCGCCTGGGAGAGAACGGATATAGAATAAATGGCCAAGCGGTTTCCGTTTCCCGGGCGGGGAACGTTTCGCGGCTTCTTATTAAGGTGCCGGGTCTGCCGGAACTGCAAAGTGCCCGGAAAACAGGCGGCAGGCTGATTTTAAGGAGGATTGAGGGCGTGGTGCTGGATGGCGGCGCCGTGGTGGTTAAAAACGGAAGGGAAGGGGTTTATCTTGTCGAGAACGGGATTGTAGTCTGGCGGGAGGCAAACCTGATGACAACCGGCGGCAAGCTGGTCGCCGTCAAAGGCTTGTCGCCCGGCGAATGGTTTGTGACAACGCCGCATCTGGTTAAGGAAGGGCAGAGGCTCTTTAAGGCGAAATGATCGGGACGGGGAGAATATGGAGCGGATAGATGAGCGTCTGGAGGCCTTGAGGAAAGAAATCGGAGAAGCCTGCCGACGCAGCGGGCGCAAAACTGATGAGGTTGTCCTGGTGGCGGTAAGCAAATCGCAACCTGTGGAAACCATCAGGAAGGCATATGACCTGGGACAGCGCGTTTTCGGCGAAAACCGCGTACAGGAGCTGCTAAAAAAGCAGCCGGAGCTGCCGCCGGACATTGAGTGGCATCTGGTTGGAACGCTGCAGCGCAACAAAGTAAAACAGGTGATCGGCAGGGTTTCTTTGATCCATTCCGTTGATTCGCTGGCCCTGGCCAAAGAGATCAGCAGGCAGGCTGTGTTGAGGGGAGTAACAGTCAATGCGCTTCTTCAGGTCAATATAGCGGAAGAGGCGAGCAAGCATGGGTTTTTGCAAAAAGAATTGGCCGAAGCGGTCAAGGAAATCCATGATCTGCCGGGAATAAAGATTAAAGGGCTGATGACAATTGCGCCCATTGCCCGCCACCCGGAGGAGGCGCGGCCGGTTTTCAGGCGACTGCGGGAACTGGCGGAAGAAATGAGGGCGCTGGGGCTGCCGGGCCTGGAGATGGACGAGCTGTCCATGGGAATGAGCGATGATTTCCAAGTCGCCGTAGAGGAAGGAGCAACTCTGGTGCGGATAGGCAGTCGAATTTTCGGCCCACGAGTTTATTAAAAAGGAGGAGCAGACTCATGAAAGTCTTGGACAGGTTTTTGGATTTCATGGGATTCACTGAGGTTAAAGAGGAGGTTGTCGTGGAGGAAGAAACCGCCGCGGACGAGGGCATAGACTGGAAGCCGGCACGAAAGGCGAGAGGACAGGTTGTTCCTTTCAATACCAACAAGGAACAGATCAGGGTGATGCTGATTGAACCGGCAACCTTTGACGACTGCCAACAAATAGCCGACAGCCTGAAAAACAAACGCACGGTGATCATCAACCTGGAAAACGTAGACCTGGCCCTGGCGCGCCGGATCATCGATTTTGTTGGCGGGACCGCCTACGCGCTGGGCGGCACACTGCAGAAGATAGGCTCGGGAATCATCATCGCCGTGCCCAGCAATGTTGACATATCCGGGGATATTCATTCCATGAGCCAGCCCAAAGAGGTCTTTGCCTGGATCAATAAGTTGACGCAGGGGACAGATTTCAACAGGAGGTATTGACGATTGAAACGCATCGGGTTTATTGGCGGGGGAGCCATGGGCGAAGCCTTTATCAGGGGGCTTCTGGCTCAAGGCGCGGACTCGCAGACAATTGCAGTGAGTGAAAAGAACCTTGAACGCTTAGGGTTCCTGGAGAAAGAATACGGGATCGTTTCTTTCCGCGAGAACGGGGAGCTGGCTCGTTTCGCCGACATCGTCATACTTGCCGTCAAGCCCCAGAATTTGCTGGAGGCTATAGAAAGCTTTTCGTCGCTGATTACTGGCGACAAGATACTTGTATCCATCCTGGCCGGTGTGACTAGGGCCAAACTAAAGTCCTTGCTGCCGCAGGGGAGCAAGGTGATCAGGGCCATGCCCAACACGCCGGTGCTGGTAGGCGCAGGCGTCACTGTTCTGGCTGCAGACGAAGACATAACGCCTGCCGAGCTTCAGTCGGTTTGCGAGGTATTTGAAGCGGTCGGCAGCGTTGCCGTTTTGCCGGAAGACTTGCTCAATGCTGTTACCGGTTTAAGCGGCAGCGGCCCGGCCTTTGTCTACCTGTTCATTGAGGCCCTGGCTGACGGTGGAGTGATGGCGGGGCTTCCCCGGGAGGTTGCCTGCAAGCTGGCCGCCATGACCGTGAAAGGCGCGGCGATGATGGTCCTGGAGTCAAAGCTTCACCCGGCGCAGTTGAAAGACATGGTGGCCTCTCCCGGCGGGACCACCATTTGTGGGCTGTTAGAAATGGAGAAGGCCGGGGTTAGAGGGGCGGTAATGCAGACAGTTATGTCCGCGGCCAAACGGGCGGAAGAATTGATGCGGCCGCCGGCAAAACACTGAATCGTGAACAGAGGAGTGTGGAGAATTGTACCGGCTTATACCTTATGTCCGGGTGGCGTTTGAGGTATACTACGCGCTGATCATTGTGCGGGTTTTGCTGTCCTGGATACCCCATGATCCGTATAGAAGTGTGTTCAGGTTTGTCTATGAGATTACTGAACCGGTTTTGGCCCCGTTCCGCAGGCTGATAGGAGGGCGAATGGCGATCGACTTTTCCCCGATATTCGCTCTGTTGGCCCTGGAACTGCTGGAGAAGGTGGTAATCAGCATACTTCGTTACCTGTAAGGTTTGAGGGAAGGCAAGATGCAGATTCTGATGGCGAGGAGGGAAAGGGTTTGTTAACGCCGCTTGATATCCATAACAAGGAATTCAAAAGAGGGTTCCGCGGTTACGACATTGATGAAGTGGATGAATTCCTGGATGAAGTGATCAAGGATTTTGAATCGCTGTACAAGGAAAACCTGGAGCTGAAAGAAGAGATAAGAAAGCAGCAGGAACACCTCAGCAGGTACAAAGAAACGGAAGATGCCCTGCAGAACACAATGCTATTGGCCCAAAAGGTGCTGGAAGAGTCGAAAAGAAACGCTGAAAAGGAAGCCGAACTTGTGCTGTGGGAGGCCAGGAAAAAGGCGGAACAGATCATTAGCAGCGCCCACGATCAGGTAACGGAAAAGTTGAAGAAGGTGGAGCAGCTGAAAGCGGTGGAGAAACAATTGAAAGCCAGGCTGAAAAGTTTCCTGTCTGCCCAACTGGAGATGCTGGAGAGCAGCGTGCTGGATGTGGAGCAGGTTCAGGACTCCCTTGGCCGGGAGGAGGTCATATGTGATCCCGTGGAAGATAACCGAGACTGAAAACGGCGTCCTGTTCAACATTATTGTGCAGCCTCGCGCGGCCAAGAACGAAATCGGAGGGCTGCAGGGAGAATACCTCAAAATAAGGTTGACCGCTCCCCCGGCGGAAGGGGAGGCCAACGAGGCCTGTGTAAGGTTTATTGCCGAATGGCTGGGTTTGTCCAGGAATGCGGTCAGCATAATCCGCGGCCATACCAGCAGGCACAAGATGGTCAAGGCGGCAGGAATAAAAAGGGAAGAACTGGTCCGGCGCCTGGAGGCGGCCCTGGTCGGCAGGGGCAAGAATAAGGCTTGAACCTAAAAGGGACGGATGGGTATTCAGGGATGGATACCGATACCGGGATTTGACTTCCGGCGACGCAATGTTTTATACTTTAGAGAGCAAATCCTGTATGTGCGGCGACGTCACGAGCATAACTCGTCCCCAGGGGGAGGGTTTTTATTTTGCAAGAGGTGAAAAAAGAAATGGAAAAGACCAACAGGTACAATGAAACGCTCAACCTTCCCAAGACGGAGTTCCCGATGAGGGCCAACCTTCCGCAGATGGAGCCGGAGATCCTGAAAAAATGGGAGGAAATAAAGCTGTACAAAACCGTCCAGGAGTCCTGCCAGGGCCGGCCCAAGTTTATCCTGCATGATGGACCGCCTTACGCCAACGGCGACATTCACCTTGGACATACCCTGAACAAGGTGCTGAAAGACATAATAGTCAAATTTCACAGCCTAAGAGGTTATGACGCGCCTTATGTGCCGGGGTGGGATACCCACGGCCTGCCCATCGAACAGCAGGCCATAAAGGCCCTGGGCCTCAACAGGCACGCGGCAGATCCCCTGGAATTCAGAAGGCACTGCCGGGAATACGCGTTAAAATATGTGGATATCCAGAGAGAGCAGTTCAAGCGTCTGGGGGTAAGAGGAGACTGGGAAAACCCGTATCTGACGCTGGACCCTGAATTCGAGGCCGTCCAGATCGGCGTGTTTGGAGAAATGGCAAAAAAGGGATACATCTACAAAGGGCTGAAGCCGGTATACTGGTGCCCGGTCTGCGAAACGGCGCTGGCCGAAGCGGAGATCGAATACGGTGAAAAGAAGTCGGCTTCAATCTATGTAAAATTTCCGGTCCAAGAGGGGAACGGTATCCTGGATGAGGAAAACACTTATTTTGTAATCTGGACCACCACCCCCTGGACTCTGCCGGCCAACATGGCCGTCTGCCTCCATCCGGAACTGGTATACAACGTGCTGGAAGTCGGCCTGGAGAGGTATGTCGTTGCCGCGGCACTGGTAGAACCTTTCCTTGAAGTGCTGGGGAACCCTCCGCAGCGCATCGTGAAAACACTGGGCGGCGCTGAACTGGAAGGTGTAAAATGCCGCCATCCCTTTTATGACCGGGAATCTGTAGTCATACTGGGAGAACACGTTACCACGGAGCAGGGCACCGGTTGCGTTCATACCGCCCCCGGGCACGGCGTGGAAGACTTCGAGGTCGGCAAAAAATACGGTCTTGAAGTCCTGGCTCCGGTTGACGGAAGGGGAAGGTTTACCGGGGAAGCCGGCAAGTTTGCGGGAATGTTTATCGAGGATGCCAACAAAGCCATAACCGCAGAACTCAAAGAAAGGGGACTGCTCCTGCACCTTGGTTTTGTCAGGCACCAGTACCCGCACTGCTGGCGCTGCAAAAAACCAGTCATGTTCCGGGCGACTGAACAGTGGTTTGCATCCATCGACGGGTTCCGCCGACAGATACTGCAAGCAATCGAGGAGGTCCGCTGGATACCGGCCTGGGGAAAAGAACGGATCCACAACATGGTGGCCGAGCGGAGCGATTGGTGCATTTCCCGACAGCGGACCTGGGGTGTGCCTATCCCGATTTTTTATTGTGAACAGTGCCAGAAAGAGATCATCAATGACGATACCATCAGCCACCTGCAGAAATTGTTCGCCGAACACGGATCGGACATTTGGTGGGCCAGGACGGCAGAAGGGCTGCTCCCCCCGGGGTTCGTCTGCCCGGCATGCGGCGGCAACAGGTTCCGCAAGGAAACTGATATCATGGACGTCTGGTTCGATTCAGGCTCAAGCCATTTTGCCGTTTTGGAAAAGCGCCCGGAACTGAGATGGCCTGCCGATTTGTACCTGGAAGGGAGCGACCAGCACCGGGGCTGGTTCAATTCCTCCCTGTCAACCTCGGTGGCTGTGCGTGGCAAGGCGCCGTACAGGGCAGTCTTGACCCATGGCTTCCTGGTTGACGAAATGGGGAGGAAGATGTCTAAATCCCTCGGAAACGGAATAGACCCTCTGGAGGTTATCGAACAACTGGGAGCAGACATCCTGAGGCTGTGGGTTTCCTCCGCCGATTACCGGACAGATGTGGCAGCCTCGCCCAATATACTTAAACAAATCACGGAGGCTTACCGGAAAATCCGCAACACCTGCCGGTATATCCTGGGGAATCTTTACGACTTTGACCCCGGCCAACACGCGGTTCCTTACGAACGGCTGGCGGAGATCGACCGCTGGGCACTACTTAGGCTGCACAAATTGATTAAAAGGGTAACGGACGCTTACGAGAACTACGAGTTTCATGTGGTTTACCACAGCATCCACAATTTCTGCGCGGTGGACATGAGCGCGATCTATCTGGACATTATCAAAGACAGGGTTTATACTTCCAGGGCGGATTCGACGGAACGCAGGAGCGCCCAGCAAACCATGTATGAGATAATATCCGCCCTGGTTAGAATGCTGTCGCCTATCCTGGCATTTACCACCGAAGAAATCTGGCAGCACCTGCCATATAACGAAGGTGCGGTTACGGTACAGGTGGCCGGGTGGCCGCAGTTTAACGAACGATACGTTGACGGGGAACTGGAGAAGCGCTGGGAGAGAATTCTGGAGGTCAGGGAACATGTGGCCAAACCTCTGGAGGAAGCGCGCCGGCAAAAGATCATCGGGCATTCCCTGGATGCTCATGTTCAATTGTACGCCGCCGACGACTGGTATCAATTCTTGAAGGAATTAGAGGATGATCTGCCGGCCATCCTGATCACCTCAGGTGTGTCAGTTTCTCCCCGGCAAGAGGCCCCGCCGGGTGTTTATACCAGCGAAGACATCCCCAATATTGCCGTTCTCGTGAAGAAGGCGCCCGGGGAAAAGTGTGAGCGCTGCTGGGTGTACTCGGAAACGACGGGGCTGGATGAAGCGCATCCCACCCTGTGCCGACGCTGTGCTCGGGTTGTGGCAGGATGAAACGTTGCTATTCCTGACTTTTCGTTTGCTGCAGGGATGGTTTAACCTCTTCTTTTTTGGCCAGGACAACCCGGCCTTCTTTGGTCAACACCTGGCAATACTGCTTTTGCCACGGCAAGACCAGGGACTCAAGATGGTTATCCATATCCTTGAGGACCGCTACTGGTTGGCGCCCGGAGCCGGGCCGTTCGAGGGTTCCGGTGCTCAAAACGAACCTGTGCCAGTCTTTGTCCCATTGATAGCAAGCCTGGATGTTTCTTGCGGCAGTCAGAGAGAAACTGTGCGCTGGCGGGAGGGATTCCTTTTCTGAGGCCGGCGAACTGTACAGGCGCTGTTCGCCGTTCACCAGCACCTGGCAGGAAGGAGCAGCCTGGGCAGACACGGTGAATGCCTGCACGAGCTTATACCATTGGCGGGGTTGAGCCTGCGGGTTTTGCCAGGTATTTAGCAGGTTCAGTTCCCAAAAGGCATGCTCCTCCCACACTGTTTCCGGCTTGTTTTGCTGCCAGGCCCAGATTTTTACGGTCTGGGATTCCGAGTATGCACCGGCCATTTCGGTGCGGTCTTCCCGCGTAATGAGGAGGTCGTTGCCTTCAGGCCCAGCCAGCCGTTCAATCCTGCCCACCGGCAGGAGGTCTTCCAGGCAATGGCAGAGCGCGTAACGGGAGTCCTGCTTTTGGATTATGGCCAGCAGGCCTCGGTCCGGCGGCAGAGAGAACGCAAAAACGAGCTCAGGCTCCCGGTCGCCGAACAGATCGAGAAACAGGTATCTGGTTTGCCACGGTTCGTTGGCCAGATCGGGAACAATGTGGCGCAAAAGCGTCCGAGAGGTTTCGGCGGCCGCGTCTTCGGCCAGGTCAGGATTCTCTGACCGCAGCAGGTTGATTTGAACCTGCGGGAACACGGGCAGCGGGCCTGTGATGAAGCCTGCGACGGGAACGGTTTTTCTTATTGGCACGGCGTACCTCCAGGCCAGGAACAGGAGCAGGAATATCAAAACCTGCCCGGCGATTTTCTTTTTCATGACCAACCTCTCAACGAACGGTAAACGGTCTCGTTAATAAAACATTTTATTCGGCAGGGCAGAAATATTGATTAACATGAACGTCAAAAAATTAAGACCTGACCGGCAGGAATTGACAGTGCGGCGTGGAATATTCATCATATCATGAAACTGAAAACTGGTACGGATGAAGCCGGCGGGAGAGTCTCTCCACAGAGCGCCGAAGGAGCAAGGCCGGAAGGTTACTGGCGCCGGTTGAATCTCTCAGGCAAACGGTACCGCCGGTGGACGTGTCCCTGGAGACGTATTTATGGCAGCATAAATACACCAACGGGGTAAACCGGATTTTCCGGAGAAACTCTCAGGCTCAAAGGACAGGGAAAACAGTAGGAACTCATTTCCGCTGTTTTTCTTTGTCCTTTCTTTGCTGGTTTTTATGGGATGAGAAACACCAAAAACGGGCAGATTTTGAAAAGGGAGGGTGGCCGAGTGGAAGGCTTGCTGAAAACCCCGCTCTATGAACGGCATGTGGCGATGGGGGCCAGGATGGATGGGTTCGGGGGATGGGTGATGCCCATCCAGTACGCCGGCGTTCTGGAGGAGCACAGGGCTGTGCGCAACGCCGCCGGGATATTTGATGTCTCGCACATGGGAGAAATAATTGTCAGCGGGCAACAGGCGATTCCTTTCCTGAGAGAAATCCTCACGGGCGACCCGGCCTCGCTAGCAGACGGGCAGGCGCAGTACAGCCTGATGTGCTATGAATCAGGCGGGGTAGTGGACGACCTGCTGGTTTACCGGTTGGCAGCCGAGAGGTTGATGCTTGTTGTAAACGCAGCCAATAAGGATAAAGACCTGGAGTGGATCAATGCCCAACGGCGGGTGTCAGGCTGGGGGGATGGTGTAGAAATAACGGATATTTCGGCGGGAACCGGCCTGGTGGCTGTGCAGGGACCACGCTCGGCGAAAATACTGGAAAGCTTATGCGAGGCTGATCTTGGGGGTCTGAGACCTTATACTTTTTTCAAGACCAGGGTTGCGGGCCTGGAAGCGCTGGTTTCGCGCACCGGGTATACGGGGGAAGACGGGTTTGAAATTTATTTGAAGGCGGGAGAAACGCTGGCGGCCTGGGACATGATTGTTGAAGCTGGAAAACCGGACGGACTGGTTCCGGCCGGGCTGGGGGCAAGGGATACGCTGCGCCTGGAAGCTGGCTTGCCGCTATATGGACATGAACTGAGCCCACGCATCACACCGCTGGAAGCAGGGCTGGGGAGGTTTGTGGACTGGGATAAAGGCGGTTTCACAGGCAGGGAAGCCCTGGATAAGCAGCGGCTCGAGGGGGTGAACAGGAAACTGGTTGGCCTGGCGATGAGGGACCGGGGCGTTCCCCGGACCGGATACCCGCTATCGAAAGGGGGCGAGATCATCGGCGAGGTTACCTCTGGCGGTTATTGTCCCAGCCTGGATGAATACCTGGGGATGGGCTATGTGCAGGCCCGAGAAGCGGCGGTGGGCAACAGGATCGCAGTGATCATCAGGGGCAGGCCGGTTGCCGCCGAAATAGTGAACCTACCCTTCTATAAACGAAAAGGAGGTTGATTATATATGAGGAAAAGCGAATTGAAGTACACCCGGGAGCACGAATGGCTAAAAGTTGAGGGGTCCAGAGCCCGCGTCGGAATTACCAGTTATGCTCAGGAAGCCCTGGGAGACGTGGTTTTCGTGGAGCTTCCAGAAGTGGGAAAAGAGATGGAAATCGGCGATGTTTTAGGTGTCGTGGAATCAGTAAAGGCTGCGTCGGATGTTTATTCGCCATGTCGGGGAAAGGTGGTGGCGGTGAATGACGCCTTGCTGAGCCATCCGGAACTGTTGAACAGGGACCCCTATGGAGAGGGCTGGATGGTTGAAATGGAATTTACGGAACTGGCCAGCGATCTGTTGACGGAGGAGGAATACGAGGCCAGGCTGGCTGAGGAGGGAAAATGATGGTTCCTTATCTGCCGCATACTCAGGCCCAGATCGAAGAGATGTTGCGCACGATCGGGGCCGATTCTACGGAAGAGTTGTTCGTCGATATACCCGCAAATGTCAGGCTCAAGGACGGGCTGAGACTGCCGGAGGGGTTGTCGGAAAAAGAGGTTTGGGACCATATGGTTGAACTGGCTGAAAAAAACTGCCACAGCGGGCAGTATGTCAGTTTTCTCGGCGCCGGCTCATACCAGCACTACCAGCCCAGGGCGGTGAAACACATTCTGTCCCGCGCCGAGTTCTATACCGCCTATACCCCTTACCAGCCCGAAGTCAGCCAGGGTATTTTGCAGGCCATGTTTGAATACCAGACGATGATTTGCGAGCTTACAGGCATGGATGCTGCCAACGCTTCGGTCTATGACGGCGCCACCGCTGTGGCCGATGCGGCGCTGATGGCTGCCGAGGCCACGCGCCGCAAAGTTATTCTGGTCAGCAGACTGCTACACCCGGAGTATCGCCAAACCATGCGTACATATTTGCTCAGGCGGGGGCTGGAGATCAGGGAAATACCCTGGGAGGACGGGCTGACCAGTCTTCAAGCCTTGGAAGATGCTTTGGGAGGCGATGTGGCCGGCGTTGTTATACAGAACCCGAATTTCCTGGGAAGCATTGAGCCGCTGGCCTTGCTGGCTGACGCTGTTCACGCTGCCGGTTCCCTGCTCATCGCTTGCGTTGACCCGGTTTCACTCGGACTCATTGAAAGTCCCGGAAAACTGGGAGCCGATATTGCGGTAGGAGAAGGACAGAGCCTGGGACTTCCCATGAGTTTTGGAGGGCCGTATCTCGGCTTCATGGCAGTGAAGGAAAACATGGTTCGCCGCTTGCCCGGCAGGATTATCGGCAAAACGAAGGACAATAAAGGGCGCGAAGGATATGTGCTTACGCTCCAGGCGCGCGAGCAGCACATCCGCCGGGAAAAAGCCGCCTCCAACATTTGCTCCAACCAGGCCCTTTGCGCGCTGGCGGCAGCTGTTTACCTCGCGCTGATGGGGCCCGAGGGGTTAAGAGAAGTGGGGAGGCAGTGTCGGCTGAAAAGCGGTTACGCCATGTCGCGCCTGACAGAGATCCCGGGAGTGACGGTTCCTTTTTCGGCGCCTGTATTCAAGGAATTCGTGGTCAGGACTCGGGAGGAGCCGAAGGAGATTAACCGCAGGCTATGGCAGGCCGGCATTCTCGGAGGGCTAGACTTGTCGCGCTTTTATCCGGAACTGTCAGGACATATCCTGTTGTGCGTGACAGAGATGCGCACCCGCCAGGATATCGACCGGCTTGTCAGGGCATGGGAGGGGATCGGCGATGGAAAAACCAATTTTTGAAAAAAGCGTGGCCGGTAGGCAGGAAAGTTATTTGCCGTCCATCGATCCGCTGCTGGAAGGGGAAGCGGCAAAGTTTACTCTGCTGCCGCCGGATTTGGAAAGGAAGGACCCGCCGCTGCTGCCGCAGCTCACAGAGGGGGAGGTGGTGCGGCATTATACCAGGCTTTCCCAGATGAATTACGGTGTGGATACCCACTTTTATCCTCTGGGCAGCTGCACGATGAAATACAATCCCAAAATCAACGAGGATGCAGCCGACCTGCCCGGGTTTGCCGGGCTGCACCCGTACCAGCCGGAAGAAACGGTGCAGGGCGCGCTGGCCCTGATGTACAAACTCCAGCAATACCTTGGCGAAATCGCGGGAATGGACGCCGTTTCCCTGCAACCGGCGGCGGGAGCCCACGGAGAGTTTACCGGGCTGCTGATCATCATGGCCTACCATGAGTCCAAGGGGCAACATGCCCGCCGCAAGGTGATTGTTCCCGACTCCTCTCACGGCACCAATCCGGCTACAGCGGCTATGGCCGGCTGCGAAACCGTTCAGTTGCGTTCCGGGCGCACGGGCACCGTGGACCTGGAGGAGCTGCGCCGGGCGGTAGGACATGACACAGCAGCCCTTATGCTGACCAATCCCAACACGTTGGGGCTTTTTGAGAAGGACATACTGGAAATGGCTCGCATCGTGCATCAGGCTGGCGGCCTGTTGTATTACGACGGGGCCAACATGAATGCGATCATGGGTTATGCCCGGCCCGGGGACATGGGCTTTGACGTGGTACATTTCAACCTGCATAAAACCTTTTCTACTCCGCATGGCGGTGGAGGGCCGGGGGCAGGGCCGGTCGGCGTGAAGGGGTTTCTGGAGCCGTTCCTGCCGGTTCCGGTAATCAGGCGCGACGGGGAAGAGGGGCGGTTCTTCCTGGATTATGACCGTCCCCGGTCGATCGGAAGGGTAAAGGCCTTTTATGGCAATTTTTCGGTGCTCGTCAAGGCGTATGCCTACATCATGCGGATGGGGAAGGAAGGGCTGAAAGCCGCCAGCGAATGCGCGGTGCTGAATGCCAATTATCTCCTGGCCAGGCTGGCGCCATATTATCAACAGCCTTTTCCCGGACCGTGCAAACATGAGTTCGTCTTGAGCGCCAAAAGTCTTAAACAAAAAGGAGTGCGCGCCCTGGACGTTGCCAAGCGTCTCCTTGATTACGGTTTTCATCCGCCGACCGTTTATTTTCCGCTGATCGTAGAAGAGGCGTTGATGATTGAGCCGACTGAGACCGAGAGCAAGGAGACCCTTGATGCCTTTGCGGAGGCTATGGCGGCGATAGCGCGGGAAGCGGGGGAAAACCCGGAAGCCCTTCATGAAGCACCCCATTCGACGCCGGTGACCCGGCTGGACGAAACCGAGGCCGCCCGGAAGCCGGTTTTGCGCTGGAAGACCACCGGATAAAAACCGCGGGCCACATGCACAACCGTGGGTTCCCCCTCATATAGTAAAGGGGACGGGGGTGCAGGGAACATGGAAAAGGCGGTTTTTTTTTCGGGGGAAGGTACCACCTTCAGCGGGAGCGTTAGAACGCCCGCGCGCCCGGAATTGTACCCGGAAACTTTGCCGGCATTGAGATTGCTGGCCCGCCGGGGTTTCGGTCTATTTCTGGTTACCCCGGAACTTCGGGAATACAGGTGGTTTAAATCAGCCCTCAATGACAGAACCCTGTCGCTTGGTCATTTTGACCCGGAAAGGCCGGATGCCGCCGGCTGGCTGAAAAACCACCTTTCTGGTGGCAGGGAGTCCTGCTATATAACCGATGGCCGCTACCTGAAAACATTTGCCGGCTGGAATTTCAAGATCGTACTGGTTTTATCTGGCTGCGGCATGGATACGCTGGTTTCAGCCGGCAACGATCTGAAATTGTTGGCTGACGTGTGCAGGGACATATACGCAGCCGCCTTCAGCGCTGCAGCTGGCGGGTGACCTGCGGGGGGATAAGCCACCTGCCCGAAAAACGGTTTAGATGAAGCGGGTCATTTATTGTCAAGCGGGAATACTTGATGACTGAAATTGTTAATTGATATAATAGATTAATATTAACTGATATCATTGATGTTCCCAGCGTTGCCACTTTTTACTCGGCGGGCGGGAGGAGGGTTTTATGAAGGAAGAGCAGCAGCGGGCCATCATAACCGTCGTGGGCCGCGACAAGGTAGGTATTATTGCGGGTGTCACCTCGGCGCTGTCCGAACAGAACGTAAATATCCTCGACATCAGCCAGACGATCATGCAGGACTTCTTCACCATGATAATGGTTGTCGACTTGACCAGGGCCGCGGTCAGCCTGCAGGAACTGCAGGGCATTCTGGCCCGGAAAGGCGAAGAGATCGGGGTGCAGATCAATGCGCAGCACGAGGACATATTCAAATTCATGCACCGGATTTAGGAGGGAAGATTGTGCCTTTTTCGCTGACGCCTGGCGAGATATATGAAACGATCCGCATGATCCAGTCCGAAAACCTCGACATCCGGACCATCACCATGGGCATAAGCTTGAGGGACTGCGCCAGCAGCAGTGTTGCCCGTACAGCCACGAAGATCTATGATAAGATTTGCCAAAAGGCAAAGCGGCTGGTTAGTGTCGGGGAGGAGATTTCGCGCGAATACGGCATACCCATCATCAACAAGCGCATCTCGGTGACTCCCATTGCTGTGGTAGGCGAGGCATGCGACGGGAGAGATTATCTACCGTTGGCTCTGGCTATGGAAAAGGCGGCGGAACAGGTAGGAGTCAATTTTATCGGCGGGTTTTCAGCCCTGGTCCACAAAGGGTTCACCAGGGGGGATGAAAACCTTCTCAATTCCATCGCAGCCAGCATTGCAGCCACGGAGAGGGTCTGCTCGTCAGTCAATGTGGCGACCACCAAAACGGGCATCAACATGGATGCGGTTTACCGCATGGGGCATATAATCAAAGAGACCGCGGAACTGACCAAAGAACGGGGAGCTGTCGGCTGTGCCAAGCTGGTGGTGTTTTGCAACGCGGTGGAGGACAACCCGTTTATGGCTGGGGCATTTCATGGCCTGGGCGAGCCGGAGGCCACAATTAATATCGGCATAAGCGGGCCGGGGGTGGTCCTGAATGCGGTGAAGAACAATCCCCAGGCCGATTTCGGAACGCTGGCCGAAATTATAAAACGCACGGCGTTCAAAATAACGAGGATGGGAGAGCTGGCGGGAAGAGAGGCGGCCAGGAGACTGCAAGTGCCGTTCGGCATCGTGGATTTGTCCCTGGCTCCCACGCCAGCCCTGGGCGACAGCGTGGCTGACATTATTGAAGCCATGGGCATAGAAAGAACGGGCGGGCCCGGGACTACCGCTGCCCTGGCCCTGCTCAACGACGCGGTGAAAAAGGGCGGGGCGATGGCGTCGTCCTATGTCGGCGGCCTGAGCGGCGCTTTTATACCGGTGAGCGAGGACGCGGGCATGGTCCGAGCGGTGGAAGAAGGCAGCCTCAGCCTGGAGAAGCTGGAAGCCATGACCTGTGTTTGTTCCGTCGGTTTGGACATGATCGCCGTGCCGGGAGACACGACGGCTGAAACACTGGCAGCAATAATTGCCGACGAGGCCGCCATCGGGATGGTCAACAGGAAAACGACCGCAGTTCGCATCATCCCCGTGCCGGGGGGGCGGGTAGGAGAAAAAGTGGTTTTTGGCGGCCTGCTGGGCAGCGCACCCATCATGCCGGTCAGCCGGTTTAAGGCCGATTCTTTTATCAGGAGGGGTGGAAGGATACCTGCTCCCATTACTGCTCTGAATAATTAACAATTCGAACAAATCTGCAGAAGAAAAAAGGTAAAACGAAACTGTTGTTGAATAATAATATAGGTCTTGTTAACTATTTGGTTGGTGAGGGAAGCTGCATGTCCCTGCGGTGGTTGATGGCCAAAAGAATTGGCCTGACAATGGTGTTGTCATTGGCGGCAGTTCTGGCGGCAGGATTTTTTTTGTTTGGGTATGATAAGGGGCCGGAAATTGTTTACTTGGCGGTGTCAATTGTTGCCGCGGGCGTTTTGATGGGAGCCGTAGCCGTTTACAGTCTGGACAGAATGCTTTTGCAGCCCGTCGTCCAACTGAGGGAAGGCCTGGAATTCCTTCGAACAAAGGGGGGGCTGGGCAGCTGCCTGAATGTTATCGGGAAATATGAGCTTGAAGAGCTGGGACGCTCGCTCAACTGCCTGCTGGAAGAGATGGCCGATGCCCAGCAGGAGCTGAAAAAGAGCGAGAAACGTTACAAGTATTTGAGTTTTAAAGACCCTTTGACCGGATTGTATAACAGGGCGTTTTTCGATTATGAAATGAAACGAATCAATAAAAACCTCGAGCAGTATCTCCCGTTGAGCATCATTTCCGTTGATATTGACGGGCATAAGCTGGTGAACGATACCTTCGGCCACACGGAAGGAGACCGCCAGATCAAGTATGTGGCTGATATCCTGGCGGGGTGCATCAGGAAAGGCGACACCCTGTCGCGGATCGGCGGAGATGAATTTTGTATCATACTTCCCAATGTATCGCAGAAAGTGGCCAACCAGCGGCGCGAAAACATTTATAAGGCTGTCGAAAACCACAATAACAGCAACCCGTTCATACCCCTGAGTATCTCCGTAGGCGTGGCCACCTTGAATGGCAAGGGGAAGCGCGGGAACGTGTATGACCTTTACCACCTGGCGGACGACGACATGTATTATCACAAGTACAACAAGACGGAAAACGTCAAGACCAGGGTTATTGAGCTGTTGCTTTCAGCTTTGGCGGAGAAGGATTATGCGTCGAGCGGACATATCAGGCGAATGGTGAGGATGGCCGGGAAAATGGCCGATAGGCTGGGGCTCGACGACAGAACGAAAAGCGACCTCCTCCTGGTGGCCAGCATCCACGACCTTGGCAAGTTGGGGGTGCCCGAAGAAATACTGTTTAAAGCGGGCAAATTGTCTCGGAACGAAATGTCAAAAGCCAAAAAGCATGTCAGGATTGGTTACAATATGGCCGTCAGGACCAACCAGTTGGCACACGTCGCTGATTACATCCTGCACCATCACGAGTGGTGGGACGGCAGCGGTTACCCCTCGAGAATGAAAGGCCGGGAGATACCGTTAATATGCAGGATCATATCCGTACTTGACGCTTATGACATTATGACCTTGCCGCTTCCCTACCGTCCTGCCAAAAGCAGGGAAGAGGCTCTCGAAGAGTTGAAGAGGTGCGCCGGGACGCAGTTCGAACCGGAAATCGTGGAAAAATTCATTGAAATGCTTGAGGAGGAGAATGTTTAAGACAAACAGCGTTTGTTGGGTTGTTGTTGGGGTATAATATGGTTTGAACGCGAAACTGCGGAGCGCGCAAAATGGGCGATTTGGAACACAGGGTCAGGCGGCTGGCCGAGGCCCTGGAAAAAATGAAGATAGCCGAGTATATGGAATACCTTAACGACACGAAAAGGATGCTGGCGATTAATTTCCTAGCCGGTCTCGCCCGCGGGGTGGGGATGGCCGTGGGATTCACCGTGCTGGGGGCGATGGTTGTTTATTTTTTGCAGAAACTGGTTGTTCTGAACCTGCCGATTATCGGCGACTTTATTGCCAATATCGTAAGACTTGTTACTTACAGCCTGGAAAAATCATCATGACAGAGTCTGGAGCGGGAAGATGGCATTCTGGATTACGGCGCTGTTGGTTATTCTTTTGGACCGGACGACAAAACACCTGATAGTTGCGCATATGAGACTGGCCGATACAATCCCGGTCATCGACGGGTTTTTTCATCTTACCTATGTGAAGAATCCGGGTGCTGCTTTCGGGATGCTGGTTGATAAAAGATGGCTGTTTATTGCCGTCACGCTGGCAACGCTGGCGATAATTGTATATGTTGCCCGGCGCGAATCCGGCCAGAGCGTATGGCTGGCGATTGCCCTGGGCCTGGTGGCGGGAGGTGCGGCCGGCAACCTTGTGGACCGTGTCAGGGAGGGGCTGGTGATAGACTTTCTCGATTTCCGCGGAATTTGGCCGTATGTGTTTAATGTGGCCGATTCGGCAATAGTGGTTGGCGTTGCTGTTTTGGCCTGGCAACTAATCAGACCGGACCGGCGCAGGTGTTAACAATGGAATGCCTTGTTTTTACCGCCGCCCTGGAAAACAAGGGTTGGCGGTTGGATGTGTTTCTCAGGGAAAGAATTGGCAATTTAAGCCGTACTCAGGTTCAACATATGATTGAGGAAAACAGGGTCCTGGTGAACAATAAACCGGCAAAGGCGAATTACCGGATAAACCCGGGCGACGAAATCTGCTGTGAAATGCGTGATCCACAGCCTTCTCAGGCCGCGCCCGAACCGATCGCCCTGGATGTCGTTTATGAGGACGCCGACGTTCTGGTGGTGAACAAGCCCCGGGGGATGGTGGTCCACCCTGCCAGTGGCAGGTACAGCGGGACGCTGGTCAATGCCCTGCTGTACGGCTGTCGCGACCTTTCGGGCATAAACGGCGTCCTGCGTCCGGGTATAGTGCACCGGATCGACAAAGACACCTCAGGACTATTGCTGGTGGCGAAAAACGATATGGCTCACCATCACCTGGCCCAGCAGTTGAAGGAGCACACGGTGAAAAGGGTATATCTCGCCCTGGTTCATGGCCGGATCGCTGAACCGGGGGGGATCATCGATGCTCCCATCGGGCGCGATCCAAGAGACAGAAAAAAAATGGCGGTAAACATGCAGAACGGCAAGCCGGCCTGGACCGAATACCGCGTGCTGGAGCGGCTGGAAGGCTTTACGCTGGTGGAATGCCGCCTGAAAACCGGACGCACACACCAGATTAGGGTTCATATGGCATACATCCGGCACCCGGTGGTAGGCGATCCGAAGTATGGGATCCGGGAGAAGCTGCCTGGCCTGACAGGACAGGCGCTTCATGCCGGGACCATCGGGTTTTGCCACCCGCGGACCGGTGCATGGCTTGAATTCACATGTCCACCGCCGCCGGAGTTATTAAGGGTTCTTGAAGGGCTGGGCAGCAGGTATCCGCTGGTTTAGTAGGAAAGGGGATGACGGCAGTGTACACGGAAAAGACCAGAATCCTGGATGAAGACGGCATCAGGCGTGCCCTGAAGCGTATTGCTCACGAAATCGTTGAAAAGACCAAGGAAGTGAATGACCTTGTCCTGGTGGGCATCCGGCGCCGCGGCGTACCGCTGGCCGAACGCCTGGCGGGGTTCATCCGAGAAATCGAAGGATTGACGGTCAAGGTAGGGAAACTTGATATCACTCTGTACCGGGACGATCTGACCGCTCTTAGCGATTACCCCGTTATTCACGGTACGGATATCCCCTGCGATGTAACAGGGAAAAGGATAATCCTGGTCGACGATGTCCTGTATACCGGCAGGACGGTCAGAGCAGCCATGGAAGGGATCATCGACCTCGGCCGGCCCCGGTTTATCCAGCTTGCCGTCCTGATCGACCGGGGACACCGGGAACTGCCGATCAGGGCAGATTATGTGGGTAAGAATGTGCCCACCTCCAAAAAAGAAATGGTGCGGGTCAACCTGAAGGAGGTTGATGGCGAGGACAGCGTGCTGATCATGGAGCTTCGGGAGGAATGAGCTGCTGGCCTCCGGGCAACGGAGCAAGGGAACCATCCAGGATTGCTTTGATTTTTTCTTCGGTGGCAGTAACATGAATGGTTTGCTGGTTTTGATAACGGACCATCCCTGGCCGGGCTCCTTTTGTTTTCCAAACGTGTTTCCTGAGCGTGTAATCAACGGGAACGTTGGCCGATAGCCGGGCCCGGGAGTGATACGCCGCCAGCAGAGCGGCCTTTTCGAGTACCGTCGGGGGAAGCTCCTTGCCGGACTGGTTTTTTACCAGTACATGCGCGCCCGGGATGTTGCGGGTATGCAGCCAGATGTCATCGGGTCTGGCTATTCTTGTTACCAGGAGGTCGTTTTGCCTGTTGTTTTTGCCCAGGTAAACCTCCCAACCGTCAATAATCACTTTTGGCGGGAGGCTGGCGGCGGGGACCGCTTGTCTTGTTTTATTGGCCCTGGAGGGCGGTGTCTTGATGTAACCGGCTTCCTGCAGTTCCGCTTTTATTTCATCGAGGTCCTGCACGCTGGCTGCATTATCCAGGGCGGAAGCGATACTGGCCAGGTATTCCAACTCGGAGGAGGTTTCTTCATGTTGGAGTACAGCCTGGCGGGCGGCGTTCTGGGACTTTCGGTACTTTTGGAAATAGCGTTGGGCGTTCTCGATGATCGATAGGCTTTCATTCAAGGGTATGTTTACGGTGCGACCGTCGGGGTCGTAATAGTTGACCACTTCGGCTTCTTTTCCGGGGCGCAGGCTGTGGAGATGGGCGACCAGCAGCTCGCCCCACAATTGGAATTTCCGACATTCCTCAGCTTCGCGGATAGTGTCAAGCAGGAGCCCGGCTTTTTTTTCACAGCGCAAGGTCTCCTTTCTTACGACCTGCAACAGGTCGTTTTTTTTCTGGGCCAACATGGCAGCGGCCTTTCGGTAATGGAAATAGAAATCGGCGGCTTCGCTGATGCTGTCGAACCTGCGGCGCCACTCCGCAGGGTAGCGGGTCATGGGGATAGCTGAAAAAGCGAGTGGCGTTTGGTCGCGCACCGCGACTTCCGGAGAAAAGACACCGCTTTCAAGTTCGTGCGCCACCTGGGAAAAAGCGCGCCATAGCCTGCCGATCTCATATTCGCCGCAGTATTCGAGAGGGGTATTGTCTTCCAGGCCGCTGCGGCAAACGATTTCCGAGACGGTCTGAGGGCCGAAGCCGCTGAAAGCAGCCAGCAGAATACTGTTCAAATCCTGGTTCAGCGGATAAGAGAACAGTTTCCGGCAGAAGCCATCATGGTCCACTTCCCAGGGAACTGTTTTGTCCTGCGGGGGCGGTGGCTGGTAAGGAAGGCCAGGCAGGACCTGGCGATAGCGGCTGACGGTCGCCGGCACCCTGCGGATGGCGTCGATGATTGCGTTCCGATCAGGGTCCACAAGGATGATGTTGCTGTGTTTTCCCATTATTTCGACCACCAGCACGCGTCTTGCCGTTTCGCCCAGTTCATCGACTGCCTCGCAGGTTATTTCCATAACCCGCTCCAGCCCTCGTTGCAAACAGGACAGCACCCTGCCGCCTTCCAGGTGTTTGCGGAGGACCATGCAGAACAGCGGGGGTTCGGCCGGATTTTCAGCGGGATGGGAAGTGAAATAAACCCCGGCTTCCTGGGCTGCCGCGGAGAGCAAAAGCCTGCGGACGCAGCCCTGCTGTTTGAGCAACAGCAGTAGTTCATTTCTGGTTGGCTGGTAGATCCGATCGATGCGCGCGCCTTTCAAGATCTTGTCCAATTCAAGAGAAACGGCCCTCATTACGGTTCCGTCATACGACATAATTTCACCTCGCCCAGAGCCTGGTTTCGCTCTCAATAAGTAAGTATATCCTATCTCATGTTTTTGGCGCCAGTGGCAAAAGGTCATTAATGAGCCGGGCCGGGAATAAAAATGAAGGTGGATGATTGAATCGATCGGGGTGATGATCGGATGAAGAAAGACTGGCATGCCATGACGGTTGAAGAAGTGCTGGAAGATCTTATGGTGGAAGACCGCCACGGCCTGTCGACGGCGGAGTCGCGGCGGCGCCTTGCACTTGTCGGCCCCAACCGGCTGAACGAACGGAAAAAGGTTTCCCCGGCGATGATCTTTGTGTCACAGTTCAAGGATTTTATGGTGCTGGTTTTGATGGCTGCCGGCCTGATTTCCGGGTTGTTAGGCGAGGTTGCCGATTCGGTTGCCATCCTGGTCATAATCGTCTTGAACGCCGTGTTGGGCTTTATCCAGGAGCACAGGGCCGAAAAGTCGCTGGATGCTCTGAAAAAGATGACTGCGCCGGAGGCCAGGCTGATCAGGGATGGCCGAACATTGAAAGTGCCGGCGGAAGAGGTGGTGCCCGGCGATATTGTGTTACTGGAAACCGGAGACCTTGTTCCGGCAGATGTGAGACTAATCGAAGCAAACCAGCTGGAGGCAAACGAGGCTGCACTGACGGGCGAGTCGTTGCCGGCAAGAAAACGCCCGCGGGATACCTTTGCGGCATCGACAGCATTGGGCGACAGAAGGAATATGTGCTATCTCGGTACGGTCGTCACCAGGGGCCGGGGTAAAGGGGTGGCGGTGGGAACCGGGATGGCCACTGAAATGGGCCAGATCGCCGGTTATATCCAGCAGGTCCAGGACGAGGACACGCCGTTGCAGAAAAGGCTGACTCAACTAGGACGCCGGCTGGTCATGGCCTGCCTGGCAGTAGTAGCCCTGGTTGTGGCGGCGGGTATTATGCGCGGAGAATCTATTTATGTGATGTTTTTAACGGGGGTCAGCCTGGCGGTGGCCGCCATCCCAGAAGGTTTGCCAGCAATTGTTACCGTGGCGCTGGCCGTCGGGGTGCAGAAAATGGCCAGGAGGCAGGCCATCGTCCGGCAGCTCCACGCGGTGGAAACCCTCGGCTGCGCGACGGTGATCTGTTCCGACAAGACCGGCACGCTTACCAGGAATGAAATGACGGTACGCAAGATTTATCTGGCCGGAACAACGGTACAGGTCACTGGCGAAGGCTATGCCCCGCACGGCAGGCTGGTTTGTCCGGGCAATGAATCATGGGTGGAAAGGAACAGGAGCGGGATTGAGCTGGCAATGAAAATTGCGGCCCTGTGCAACAACTCTTCTCTTTGCAAGGACAAAATTGCCATTAAAGGCCTGTTCAGGAACGACGAGGGGCAAAGATGGAAGGTGGAGGGGGACCCCACCGAGGGAGCCCTGTTGGTTGCGGCTGCCAAGACCGGCTTGTGGCGCGAAATGGCAGAAAAAAAAGAGAAAAGGGTCAGGGAAATACCTTTCGATTCGGAAAGGAAGCGGATGAGTGTCGTCTATGAACGAACGGCTGGGGGGCCCCGTCATGTTTATTGCAAGGGAGCACCCGACTTGCTTCTGGATCTGTGCCGTTGGGTTTGGCAGGAAAACGGGATAATCCCTTTAACTGCGGAACGGAAGAAAGAAATTTTGCAGGCTGGCGAACAGATGGCCGGCCAAGCCATGCGCGTTCTGGCACTGGCTTTTCGAGAAATACCTGCAGGATTCGAACTGGAAGACGAAGCCGGTCTGGAAAGGGAACTGGTTTTTGTCGCTTTGGCCGGGATGATTGACCCGCCGAGGCTCTCAGCCCGGGAAGCCGTGAAGACATGCCGGGCGGCGGGCATCAGGACGGTTATGATTACCGGGGACCATCAACGGACGGCGGAGGCCATCGCCAGAGAGCTGGGGATCATCACCGGCCCGGGCCAGCTTGTGCTGACCGGTACAGAACTTGACGGTTTGAATGATTGCCAGTTGGGGAACATTATCAACCGGGTGGCAGTGTTTGCGCGCGTTTCGCCGAAGCATAAAATAAGGATCGTGAGAGCGCTGCGGGACGCGGGGCATATCGTAGCCATGACCGGAGACGGCGTGAACGACGCTCCGGCGGTAAAGGAAGCCGATATAGGCGTGAGCATGGGGATCGCCGGCACTGACGTCACCAGGGAGGCCTCGTCGCTGGTTCTTGGGAACGACGATTTCGCCACAATTGCCGCTGCTGTGGAAGAAGGCCGGATCATTTACGACAACATCAGGAAATTCATCCGTTACCTTCTCTCCTGCAACGCCGGAGAGATCATGACCGTGTTCGCGGCCACCCTGCTGGGACTACCCCTGCCGCTGGCGCCAATCCAGATCCTGTGGATGAACTTGGTTACCGACGGGTTGCCGGCAATGGCCCTGGGGTTTGACCCCGGCGATCCGGACATCATGAAACGACGACCCAGGTCGCCGCGGGAGAGCATCTTCGCCCACGGGCTGACCAGGAGGATAATCGTGAGGGGGTTAATTATTGCCTCAGCCGTGATGGCCGTATACATAACCGGTTTTTTGGCCGGGGGCAAAAACCTGGAACTGGCCAGGACAATGGCGTTTACTGCCCTGGTGTTTGTCCAGTTGTTTCATGTGTTCGACTGCCGCTCGGAGCGGCATTCAGTTTTCGACCTTGGCTTTCTCGGCAACCCGTACCTGGTGGGCGCTGTGGCCTGTTCAACCGCTATGCAGCTGGCGGTAGTGTATTTGCCTGTTTTCCAGAATCTTTTCGAGACTGTCCCGCTGGAATTATGGCACTGGGTGTTAATCGCCGGCCTGGCTGCGGGAACTACCCTCTTGCAGGGATTGTACCGTACTGTTAAAATCAGGAGAAAGAGGAGAATTATTTCCCTGAGGGCTGAGGAGGTTTTCAAAGGATGAGATTTCATAAGGTTCACGGGCTGGGCAATGATTTTGTCGTTGTTGACGGGATTAAAGAAAACCTCCCGCGAGATTTGGCCAGAGCCGCACTGAAAATGTGCGACCGGCATTTTGGCATAGGGGCGGACGGCCTGGTGGTCATCCTGCCTTCCAGCCGTGCCGATATCAGGATGAGGATCCTCAATTCTGACGGCAGCGAAGCCGAAATGTGCGGCAATGCCATCCGCTGCTTCGCCAAGCTTGTTTATGAACTGGGATATGTGGTAAAGGATGAGTTTACCGTGGAGACCCTTGCCGGTTTGATGGTCCCGCGCCTTGTCCTGGAAGGGGGCAAAGTCCAGGGGGTGACCGTGGACATGGGGGAACCCGCGCTGGAACGAAGCGCGGTACCCATGTTGGGACCGGAAGGACAGGCCATTGACGAACCACTGGAAGTGCTGGACACTACTTACCGGGTGACCTGCCTGCTGATGGGGGTCCCTCACTGTGTGGTCTTTACGGATGATGTGGAAAAAGTTGATTTGGTCAAGTACGGTCCGGCCATTGAAAAACATCCAGTATTTCCCAGGAAAACCAATGTTCATTTCGTGCAAGTTATCAGCGACAGCGAACTGAAAATGAGGATCTGGGAACGGGGAGCAGGGCCAACGCTGGCTTGCGGGACAGGAGCCTGCGGCGTCCTGGTCGCGGCGGTGCTGAACAACAAGACCGGCCGGAAGGCCAAAGTCAGGCTGCCGGGAGGGGTGCTGGACATCGAGTGGGCTCCAAACAATCACGTTTACATGACCGGTCCGGCCGTAGAGGTGTTTCAAGGCGAAATTACAGACCCGAGCTTGGTTGAATCTTAAGACGTGGAAAGGATGATTGGTTTTATGGAAGCGACAAGGATTAAAAAACTGCCCCCGTATTTGTTTGCCCGCATTGAAAAGAAGATCGAGGAGGCAAAGGAAAAAGGGATCGACATCATCAGCTTCGGCATTGGAGACCCCGACCAGCCGACCCCGCAGCACATCATTGACGAGCTCTGCAAGGAAGCGCAAAACCCCGCCAACCACCAGTACCCGTCGTCGGTAGGAATGCTTTCCTTCCGCCAGGCGGTTGCCGAGTATTATAAACAGACGCACGGCGTGGAATTGGATCCCAAAAGGGAAGTGGTGACCCTAATTGGGTCCAAGGAGGGCATTGGGCACATCAATTTTTGTTATGTGGACCCCGGTGACATCAACCTGATTCCCGATCCCGGCTATCCGGTGTACGGGATCGGCACGCTGCTGGCCGGCGGCGAAGGCTATTCCCTGCCGCTGATGGCGGAAAACGGCTTTCTGCCGGACCTTGACAGCATACCACCGGACGTGGCTAGGAAAGCCAAGCTGATGTTTATCAATTACCCAAATAATCCGACGGGCGCTGTGGCCGGAAAGGATTTCTTCTCCAGGGTGGTGGAGTTTGCCAGGGAATACGGTGTAATTGTTTGCCACGACGCCGCCTATGCGGAACTGGCTTATGGCGATTGCCGGCCATTGAGCTTTCTGGAAGTACCTGGCGCCAAGGATGTAGGCATTGAGTTCGGGTCTCTTTCCAAGCCGTTTAATATGACGGGCTGGCGTATTGGATGGGCCGCCGGCCGTGCCGACGTAGTGGAATCACTGGGCCGCCTGAAGTCAAACCTGGATTCCGGGCAGTTCCAAGCCATCCAGTATGCGGCGATCAAAGGGCTCCTCGGGCCCAAAGACGAGGTGGAAAGGCTGCGCGTATTGTATAAGAAAAGACTGGACATGGTGGTTGAAGGCCTCAACAAGATGGGCTGGAACCTGCCAAGCCCCAAAGCCACCTTTTATTTGTGGGCTCCTGTTCCCCGCGGTTTCACGTCGGCATCTTTTGCCGAGTATGTATTGGACAAGGCCGGCGTGATCGTTACGCCCGGCAACGGATACGGCCAGTATGGGGAAGGGTATTTCCGCATGTCGGTCACCATTCCCGACGAGCGGATCAAGGAAGGGTTGGCCCGATTGGAAAAATACCTAGGCCAAGTGGAGTTCTGATAAATCCAAAAAAGAGATGGTGGAGACAAGAATTGATTAAGAGCATGACGGGGTTTGGCAGGGGGGAGAATACGGGTGCCCGCAAACGGGTGACGGTGGAGATAAGATCGGTGAACAATCGCTACGGTGAGGTCCTGGTCAAGATGCCGCGTCAGTATGCCCTGCTGGAGGACAATGTGCGCCGGGAGGTCCTGAAGCGCATTTCGCGCGGCAGGATCGAAGTGGCATTGAAGCTGGAGAATACTGGCGGCGACACAATTAAGGTTGAAGTTGACAAAGAATTGGCCTTGGCGTATTATAAAGCATTGAAGGAATTGGCAACAATTGTCGAGCTGCCTTTGAGCCTGAGCCCGGTTGAAATCGCCCGCCTGCCGGATGTCCTGAAAGTGGAGGAACCCGCAGAGAGTCCTGATGAAATCTGGCAGGAAATCAAACCCGCCCTGGACCGGGCTGTTCTTGATTTGCTGGAAATGAGAACAAGGGAAGGGGAAAAACTGGAGGCTGATTTTCAGGCACGCCTGGATTATCTGCAGGAACTGCACGGTAGGATTGAAGTGAAGAGCCATTTGGTGGTCAGCTACTACCGGGACAGACTGCGCAGCCGGCTGCGCGAAATCATGAACGGCGGCCAGATTGACGAAAGCCGCATTGAGCTGGAGATTGCGATGCTGGCGGACAGATGCAGCATTGATGAGGAACTTGCCAGGCTTAAAAGCCATTTCAGCCAATTCAGGGAGGCCCTGGCCGAAGACAGCCCTGTCGGCCGCAAGCTGGACTTCCTCATTCAGGAAATGAACAGGGAAACAAACACCATTGGCTCCAAAGCACAGGACCTGGAAATAACCCGGCATGTGGTAGAGATGAAATGCGAGCTGGAAAAGCTGCGCGAGCAGGTGCAAAACATAGAATGAACGGGCCAGGAGGTCAATATGTCCATAAAACTGATCAACATCGGCTTCGGAAACATAGTGTCGGCCAACCGCATCATAGCCATCGTCAGTCCGGAATCGGCGCCGATCAAGAGGATAATCCAGGAGGCGCGCGACCGCGGAATGCTGATTGATGCCACTTACGGGAGGCGGACGAGGGCAGTTGTTATCATGGACAGCGATCACGTTGTCCTGTCCGCCGTGCAACCGGAGACGGTCGCCAACAGGCTGGGAACCAAGGAACCGCTTCCGGTGGAAGAACCCATCGTGTAATGGAGAACAGGGCATGGGCAACTTCGCTGACAATCGCAGCTCGAAAGGCAACCTGATCGTCCTTTCCGGCCCGTCCGGCGTCGGTAAAGGAACCATTTGCCGTGAGCTTTTGAAACGGTGCCCCGAACTTACCTACTCCATTTCTGCCACCACCAGAAAGAAGCGGCCTGGTGAAATCCATGGCAGAGAGTATTTTTTTTACAGTGTGGATGAATTCCTGCAATTGGCCAGGCAGGGGGCCTTCCTGGAATGGGCCAGGGTGTTCGACAATTATTATGGCACTCCCCGGGAATTTGTGGAAAGAATAACAAGTGAAGGCAAGGACTGCATTCTGGAGATTGACATACAGGGAGCGCTGCAGGTGAAAAGAGAAAAGCCGGAAGGCATTTTCATTTTCATTGCCCCGCCTTCCAAGGAAGAGCTTGTTCGCCGGATCACCGGGCGAGGGACCGAAGACCAGGCGGAAATTGAAAGGCGGATAAGCCAGGCGGACGGGGAGATGGCCTGCCTGGAAGAATACGACTACCTGGTGATAAATGATGAGGTGCCCCTGGCCGTGGCCAGGATACAGTGCATTATCACGGCAGAAAGATGCCGGGTACACAAACAAAACAGGTAACGCTGCGGGAGGTGGATGTGTGCGTCAGCCTTCGATAGACGAATTGATGAAGAAGGTGGATTCCAAGTACGCCCTGGTGGTAGCGGCAGCCAAAAGGGCGCGCATGCTGACGGAAGGAGCCAGGCCCCTGGTGGAAACGGGGCACGAGGAGTCCCTCAAGCCGGTCAGCATAGCTCTGGAAGAAATAGCCAGAGGAAAGGTGTTGTTCGAGTCCACCAAGGGCGGAATAAAATAGCCGGTGGTTCAGGGGCCGGGAAGGGGGAAACGGTTTTGTTCAAGGGCAAAAATATTGTCGTGGGGGTGACGGGCAGCATAGCCGCCTATAAAAGCGCGGAGCTGGTCAGCCTGCTGAAAAAAAGAGAAGCCCGGGTATATTGCGTAATGACGCAATCCGCCCGGGAGTTTATTACTCCTCTCACCCTCCGCACTCTTTCGCAAAACCCCGTTTTTACCGAGATGTTCGATGAACCCAGGTTGTGGAACGTAGAGCACGTTGGGCTTGCCGATAGCGCGGACCTGGTGATGGTTGTTCCGGCTACCGCCAATACCATCGGCAAGCTGTGCCGGGGTATCGCAGACAACCTGCTCACTGCCGTAATAATGGCGACAAAGGCGCCGGTGCTATTGGCGCCGGCCATGAACGTCAATATGTATCTCAACCCGATTGTCATAGAAAATATTGAAAAATTAAAAGAATTCGGCTATCATTTTGCAGAGCCGGAGGAGGGCGAACTTGCTTGCGGTTACCAGGGCAAAGGGCGCCTGGCCTCCCTGGAAAACATCCTGGAGCGGGCCGAAGAACTGCTGGTAAAAGAAAAGCCGCTTGGCGGAAAAAGACTGCTGGTAACAGCCGGGCCAACCCGCGAGCCGCTTGATCCGGTAAGATTTATCACCAATTATAGCTCGGGGAAAATGGGTTACGCCATTGCCAGGCAGGGACGCCTGCTAGGTGCCGAGGTGACCCTGGTCAGCGGTCCCACTGCACTCAGGCCGGTTTCAGGCGTCAGGTTGATAAAGGTGGAGACGGCCGAGGAAATGAGAGCCGCCGTCCTCAGCGAATATAAAAACTGCGATGTGATCATCAAGGCTGCTGCGGTAGGAGATTTCAGGCCAAAAACGAGGTCTGCCGAAAAAATAAAGAAACAGCCGGATGGTGGCTTATGCCTCGAGCTGGAGAAGAATCCGGACATTTTGGCGGAGCTGGGGCTGCAGAAAGGCTCCAGGGTCCTGGTCGGGTTTGCCGCAGAGACCACAGACGTCATAAAAAACGCTGCTGACAAAGCAGCCAGGAAGAACCTTGACTTCATAGTTGCCAACGATGTTACCCAACCAGGAGCTGGCTTTGCCGGCGACACCAACCAGGCCACCATTGTTTATGCTGACGGCAGGGAGAGAAAGCTCCCTTTGATGGATAAGGACAGCTTGGCACGTATCGTTCTGGAGGAAGCCGCCAGGATTCTAGAGGGAAGGAAGTGCAGGTTGAATTGAGTACAAGGCTTTATACATCGGAATCGGTTACGGAAGGGCACCCGGACAAGGTAGCGGACCAGATTTCGGACGGCATACTTGATGCGCTGTTGACGGAAGACCCCATGTCCAGGGTGGCCTGTGAAACATCGGTGACGACGGGGTTGGTGCTAGTTTTCGGAGAAATAACAACCAGTTGCTATGTGGACATCCCCAAAATTGTCAGACAGATTGTTAAGGACATCGGTTACACCAGGGCCAAGTATGGGTTTGACGGGGACACCTGCGCCGTGCTTACGGCCATCGACGAGCAGTCCCCGGACATTGCCCTGGGGGTAAACAGGTCGCTGGAACTCAAAACGGGAACGGGTTCAGAAGATGAGGAATTCGAGGCGGTCGGCGCCGGCGATCAGGGCATGATGTACGGTTATGCGACGAACGAGACGCCGGAGTACATGCCGCTGACCATTTCCCTGGCCCACAAGCTCACCCGCCGGCTGGCCGAAGTTAGAAAAAAGGGGATCATCCCGTACCTCAGACCCGACGGCAAGTCCCAGGTGACCGTTGAATACGAAAACGGGAAACCGGTGAGGGTCGATACCGTTGTCGTTTCAACCCAGCACAGCCCCAGTGTGGAAACCCAAAACATCAGGGACGACATCATTGAAGAGGTCATCGCCCCGATCGTCCCCGCCGAAATGATCGACCGGAAAACGCGCTACCTGATCAATCCTACAGGCCGGTTTGTCGTAGGCGGACCGCTGGGGGATGCCGGGCTGACCGGACGCAAAATCATGGTTGACACTTATGGCGGCATGGCCAGGCACGGCGGTGGAGCTTTCTCCGGAAAGGACCCGACCAAGGTGGACCGTTCCGCAGCGTACGCGGTCAGACACGTGGCTAAAAACATTGTAGCAGCAGGACTTGCCGACAAGTGCGAAATCCAGGTCGCTTATGCCATCGGAGTGGCCCGGCCGGTCAGCGTTATGGTCGACACGTTCGGTACCGGCAAATTTTCCGACGAAAAAATAATCAAGGCCGTCCGGGAATTGTTCGACCTGAGGCCGGCAGCGATCATCAAGAATCTTGATCTTCGCAGGCCAATCTACAGGCAAGTGGCAGCCTACGGGCATTTCGGACGCACTGACCTCGATTTGCCCTGGGAAAGACTGGACAAGACGGAAGAATTGAAACGGTATTTTAACCTTTAGGAAAACAGGTCCTGCCGGGAACGTCCAGTTCCCGGCAAATTAATGCGAAGAGCAGTGCGCACTGTTTGTGCGGGGTGAAAAATGTTTGCAGATGTGTTGATCCTGCAGCCGAAAAGCGGTCGGGATCAGGTGCTGACCTACCGGCTTCCGGACCAGCCGGCCGGGATTAAGCCCGGTCGCCTGGTCGTTGTGCCTTTGAAGCAGCACAAGAAAAGAGGCGTTGTCATCAAGGTTTTCGAGGAGAAACCTCCGGTCCAGGCTGGCATCAGGCCGGTGGAAAGCTTGCTGGACGAGTCGGTTTCCTTGACGGGCGTCGCACTGGAGACGGCCGTATGGTTAAGCGGATATTATTTATGCCCGCTTAATAAGGCCGTGTCTTTGTTCCTTCCTCCGGCCGCGCGGCAAAGCGAAAGAGAGGTCGACTGGTTTGCCCTCGGCGGCGGGGACCCCCTTGAACACCTGATATTAGGTAAGACGGAAGAGGATATTTTAATGTTTCTCCGCCAAGAGGGCGCCGCAACCCGCGAAAGGATAAGGAGGCGTTTCGGTCCGGAGGCCAGGCCTGCGCTTGATTTTCTTTTGAAGAACAGGCTTGTTGAACTGCAAAGAAGGATAAAGCCGTTAAACACTGGGAAAAAAGACGGAGCAAATGTTTTTAAGGCGGAAAGAATGGACAACAGAAGGCCGGAAGGATTGAACCGCGAACAGAAACTGGCCCTGGAAACCATAGGCGCATCAATGATGAGCGGTGAGGCCAAAAAGTGGCTGCTGTTCGGGGTTACCGGCAGCGGCAAGACGGAAGTATACCTCAGGCTTGTGGAAAAGGTGTTGAGTCAGGGACGGCAGGTTCTTTACCTTGTGCCGGAGATTGCCCTGACCCCCCAGGTCGCTTCTCTCCTATTGGAATCATTCGGGGAACAAACGGCGGTGCTGCACAGCGGCATGTCCGATGGCGAAAGGCATGGCGAATGGTTGCGAATCAAAAGGGGCGAGGCGAGTGTTGTTCTGGGACCGCGCTCGGCGGTGTTTTCCCCGTTCACTGACCTTGGGCTGATAATAATCGACGAGGAACACGAACACACATATAAACAAAGCGAACCGGACCCTCGTTATGATGCGCGGCGGGTGGCGCTTGAACTTGCTGAACGCTTCGGCGCCACCCTGGTCATGGGGTCCGCCACGCCTTCCCTGCAATCGTTCGAGCTGGCACGCCAAGGTGAATATGGCCTGTTGCGCTTGCAGACAAGGGCTACGTCGCGCCCTCTACCCAAAATAACCGTCGTGGACTTGAAAAGAGAACGGAGAGAGGGCAACGGCGGCATTTTCAGCCGCTATCTTCAACAGGCCTTGATGAGGGTGGCCGAGCAAGGGGAACAGGCTATATTGTTCATGAACAGGAGAGGGTATCATACCTTTCTTTTATGCCGCGATTGCGGGAAAACGATGAACTGTCCACGCTGCTCGATTTCCTTGACTTACCACCGGGCCGCCGGCAGCCTGCTGTGCCATTACTGCGGGTACCGAAAGATTGCACCTGCACGGTGCCCGTTCTGCGGGAGCGGGTTTCTCAACTATTCCGGCACCGGTACGGAAAGGGTTGCCCAGGAACTGGAGAGGGTTCTGCCTGGAATCCCGTATGCCAGGATGGATGCGGACACAACCAGATCTAAAGGAAGCCATGCCAGAATCCTCAAAGACTTCCAACAAAAGAAAACCAGGGTTCTGATCGGCACGCAAATGGTTGCCAAGGGGCTCGATTTTCCGGACGTTACCCTGGTTGGAATCATTAATGCCGATGTCCTATTGAACATGCCGGACTACCAGGTAGCGGAGCGGGCTTACCAGCTTATGTCCCAGGTGGCCGGCCGGGCGGGGCGCGGGGAAATCGCTGGAGAAGTAATTATCCAGGCCTACACTCCGGACAACTATGTGTACCCGGCAGTCGCGCGCCATGACTATGAAAGGTTTTTCCTTAAAGAAATCGAGGAGCGCCGTGTTTTGAACTACCCACCGTTTTCTCACCTGGTGCGGGTGCTGGTAAGTGGGACGGAGGAGAAAAAAGTCAGGGAAAGGGTAGATTATTTAGCAAAAATGCTTAAAATAAAAATAGGCGCATGTGGTGAGAACGACGTTGAGCTGGTGGGACCGGCTCCCGCTTCGCTTTATCTGTTGAAGGGGCGTTGCCGTCATCATTTTCTGCTGAAAGGCAAACGGCTGGAGAGGCTGCAGGAGCTGGCGGCCGCAGTTCGGGAAACCGCCAGGGAATTGAGCCCGGAGCCGAGGGTGGTCATCGATGTTGAACCGCAAAACCTACTATGATTCGGTTATGGATCTACTATGATTTTTTGTTATGCATAAAAGGAGGGCTCCAATGCCTGTTTACCAGATCGTGAAAAAAGGCGACAGCATCTTGAGAGAAAAGGCTAAAGCTGTGCCCCGGGTCACGGTCAGCATCGTCAAGCTGCTGGAGAACATGAGGGCTACGCTCCGGGCCGCCAACGGGGTTGGGTTGGCTGCACCGCAGATAGGCGTCTCCAAGAGGGTGATCATCGTGGAGACGGAAGAAGAATACCTTGAACTGATTAATCCGGAAATAACCATGAGCGAGGGGGAACAAACAGATACCGAAGGGTGCCTGAGCATACCCGGCCTTGTCGGTGAAGTAACCAGGGCCTTTAGGGTTAAGGTCAGAGGAATCGATCGCCACGGAGAAAACGTGGAGCTGCTCAGGGAAGGGCTTGTGGCCAGGGCGTTGCAGCATGAGATCGACCACCTTGACGGCATTCTGTTCATTGATAAGGCCAGAAACATCAGGCCGGTGGAATAAGGTGGTTCGTAATGGCTGAAAAGACCAGGATTGTTTTTATGGGCACACCCGCTTTTGCAGTGCCTTCGCTTCAGGCGCTGCACAGAGCAGGTTACAGTGTGGCGGGAGTGGTCACCCAGCCGGACCGGCCGAGCGGGCGAGGCCAGAAGGTGACATTTTCCCCGGTAAAAACAGAGGCACTCCAACTGGGATTGAAGGTTTACCAGCCGGCCAGGCTGGGAGAGGACTGGTTTATAGAGGAGCTGGCCGGGATAAAACCGGAAATAATTGTGGTGGTAGCTTTTGGCCGCATTCTGCCGCGGGAGTTGCTCATGTTGCCGGACCTCGGTTGCATTAACCTGCACGCTTCGTTGTTGCCTGCCTATCGCGGGGCAGCACCGATCAACTGGGCCATCATCAACGGCGAGCGGGAAACCGGGGTTACGACGATGCTGATGGATGAGGGCCTGGACACCGGGGACATCCTGCTGTCCGAAAAGGTTGAAATAACGCCAGATATGACCGCCGGGGAACTGCATGACCTGCTGGCCGCAGCCGGCGCGCAGCTTCTGGTGAAAACCCTGTCGCTCTGGAAACAGGGCGGGATCCAGCCGCAAAAACAACGGGAAGATGAGGCCGCCAGCTATGCCCCAGCCTTAAGGCCCGAGCACGAAAAAATCGATTGGTTCAAATCTGCCAGGCAGGTGCACAACCTGGTAAGGGGGCTGGCGCCGTTGCCGGGAGCCCGGACACGTTACCTGGGCGGGATTCTGAAGATACTGGAGACCAGGGTGTGGGAGGCAAGCGGGAAAAGCGCGCCGCCGGGGACGGTATTGCGCATCGTCAAGGGGCAAGGGTTCGTGGTGCAGGCGGGTGACGGGTCCGTGCTGGCAACCAGAGTGCAGCCGGAAGGCAAACAGGTCATGGACGCCAGCAGTTTTATAAATGGCTATCGTTTGGATGAAGGGCATCTATTTGAAAGCTGACAGCGTGGGGTTGCTTATGCGCAAGCGTTTATTCATCGGGCTCCTGGCGATCAGCCTGTTATTTCTGATCCTGCTGTTTGCCGGTGCCTGGTGGCTGGTTTCATACCGCGGTTTGACAATAAACAAGATCATCCTGGCCCTGATTACCGCGGCAGCCGCCTTTCTGCTGCTGATGCTCCTAACCGGACTGGTGGCCATGGTCTGGAGTCTGTGGCGGGCCAGGACGATTCCGCCGCTGCACAACATCATGCTTTCGGCGACCAACATCCTGTTTCCCCTGGCGGTAGCGATAGGTAAAGGGCTTGGGTTAGGTGAAGACCGCATCAAAAATTCGTTTATCAATGTATCCAACCACCTGGTCAGGGGGAGGAATTATCCCCGGCCTTTAAACAGGATAATGATCCTGGCCCCGCACTGTCTCCAGTGGGTCCACTGCCCCCATAAAATCACTATCGATGTTGGCAATTGCCGGGAGTGCGGCCGGTGTCCGGTTTCGACCCTGCTCAGGCTAGCCAGGCGCTATGATGTCCAGCTAAAGGTGGTGACCGGCGGCACTTCTGCTCGCAAGGCGGTAAAGGATGTTAAACCGGAAGCCGTTGTAGCCATTGCCTGCGAGCGGGACCTGACCAGTGGCATCCAGGATATTGCCGGCCTGCCGGTGATCGGGGTGGTAAACGAGCGCCCTGAAGGGCCTTGTTTCAATACCAGGGTGGATTACGCCAAGGTCGAAGAAGCGATCCAGTTTTTTATCAAAGGAGGTCTGAAGTGAAATGTATTACAACCCGTTCTTTGATCCAACCATGATCATTGTTATTCCCGGGCTGATCCTGGCCATGTACGCTCAGGCCAAAGTGCAGTCGACCTTTGCCCGTTATTTGCGCGTGGCGTCGCGCAGCGGGTTGTCGGGAGCCGCAGTAGCCCGTTCAATCCTCGATTCCGAAGGCATTGAACAGGTCGAGGTTGAAATGATCGAGGGAAACCTCACCGACCATTATGACCCGAGGACAAAAACCCTGCGGCTTTCGCCCCAGGTTTTCAGCGGAACGTCGCTGGCTTCCCTGGGTGTGGCCGCGCATGAAGCGGGACACGCCATCCAGCATTATGCCGGGTATATCCCTCTCAATATCAGGAACAGCCTGGTGCCTGTAGCCAATTTCGGTTCAACCCTGGCTTTTCCGCTGTTCTTCATCGGCCTGTTTTTCAGCTACACGATGGTGAAGATCGGTATTTACCTGTTTGCCGCCGTCGTTCTGTTCCAACTGATTACCCTGCCAGTAGAGTTCAACGCTTCACGGCGGGCGCTGGCAGCCCTACAGGCCGGCGGGTACATCAGCCAGTCGGAAGTAAAAGGGACCAGAGCCGTCCTTGACGCGGCAGCTTTAACGTATGTTGCAGCCGCCCTGATGGGGCTTTTGCAGCTGCTAAGGCTGTTGATGATCGCTGGCGTTTTCGGGCGCAGGGACGATTAAATGTCCAGGGAAGCGGCATACCGCATCCTGGCGGAAATTGAACAGGGAGCTTATGCCAACCTGGCCCTTGACGAGTATCTTGACAGGCACGATTTGCCTTTGCCGGACAGGGCGTTTGTTACGGAAACGGTTTACGGAACGGTCAGGTACCGACTGAAGCTGGATTGGATAATCGACCAGCTTGTAAAAAATCCGGCCAGGTTGGAAACGGGCCCGCGTGTACTGCTCAGACTGTCTTTGTATCAGTTGCTGGCGATGCAGAAGGTCCCCCCGTTTGCAGTTACCAACGAAGCGGTCGCCCTGGCTAAAAAGCTGTTCCATTCAGGGACAGCCGGCCTGGTCAACGCAGTGCTGCGCAGTTACCTGCGTTGTCCTGAACAGATAAAATGGCCCGACTGCGCCGCCCAGCCGGTTGAATTCCTGGCAGTGGTCTATTCTCATCCCCGCTGGATGGTGAAACGCTGGATCGAACGTTACGGGTTTCAGGCCGCCCGGGAAATGTGCGCGTTCAATAACAGGCCAGCCGATTTATGGATCAGGGCCAATACGCTGAAGATCAGCCCGGACCGGCTGGCCGAGCGGTTAAAACAGGAAGGATGCATGGTGGAAAAGGGCCGCAGGGTACCGGAAGCATTGCTCTTAAAAAAAAGCCCGGCTATCGGATCGTTGCCCTCGTTCCAGGAAGGCCTGTTTATTATGCAGGATGAGAGCTCAATGATTGTTTCCCATGTTCTCGGCCCGCAAGCGGGACAAACGGTTCTGGACCTCTGCGCCGGTCCAGGGGGGAAAAGCACTCACCTGGCCCAACTGATGGACAACAAGGGATTGATTGTGGCCTGCGATGTGCACGAACACCGGCTCCGGCTGATCGAGGACAATGCAGCCCGTCTGGGGATCAGGATCATTGAAACGCGGCTGCGCGATGCCGCCGGTACGGACTGGAAACCTGGCGAAGAGTATGACCTGGTGCTGGTGGATGCGCCTTGCTCTGGGCTGGGCGTGCTTAGGCGCAGGCCGGACGCGCGCTGGCGCAAAAGAGAGGAAGACATTAAAGGTTTGGCCAAGCTGCAGGCCCGGATTCTGGACAATGCCGTAAGGCTTGTCCGGCCCGGGGGGAGGATCGTGTACAGCACCTGCACGGTTGAACCGGAAGAGAACGGAGAGGTTGTGGAAATAATAAAGAGAAAGCACCGGGAAGTACGGAGTCTGGATTTGAATCCTTTACTCCCATACAGGGTTGAGGACGAACAGGAAAAAAGGGAGAATGCTCTTGGCTTTCGCCAGTACCTGCCGTTTCGGGACTGTATGGAGGGATTTTTTATTGCCGCGCTTGAAAAAACATGCTGATTCATGCGGCGAGCAACACCAAAAAGACGGGGAAGATTAAATGGCCGATTGCAGCAGGAAGGACATCAGAGGGCTTACGCTCGATGAAACAAAAGAACTCCTGGCCAGCGCCGGAGAAAAAGGATACCGGGGAGAACAGGTCTTTCGGTGGGTGCAAAAGGAAGCTGTTGTCCGCTGGCAGGAAATGAGTAACATCGGGGAGAAGGCCAGGGCCTGGTTGGCCGAAAGGGCCGACCTGGGGCCATTGAAATTACAGGAAGAGCTGGTCAGCAAGGACGGAACGCGTAAATACCGGTGGGAGCTGGATGACGGCAGGTGCGTTGAATCGGTTCTGCTGCATCACGATGGCGATGAGACAAGGTCCAGGTATACGGTCTGCCTGTCAACGCAGGTTGGGTGTCCAATGGGCTGTACATTCTGCGCCACGGGAAAGATGGGATTTCAGCGTGACTTGAGCGCAGGCGAAATAGTAGCGCAGGTCCTTGACGTGACAAGACTGAGGCGAAAAGATACACCAGGGTTTAAGGTCGGAAATGTTGTTTATATGGGGATGGGAGAACCCCTGCTTAATTTGCCGGCTGTACTGAAGAGCATCAAAATATTGAATGATCGACTGGGGCAAAACATCGGCATCCGCCGCATAACCGTCTCGACCTGCGGACTCGTTCCACAAATCGACGAACTGGCCCGGCAAAACCTGGGCCTTGTTCTGGCCGTATCGTTGCATGCTCCGAACAACGAGCTTAGAAACAGGATAATGCCGGTTAACCGAAAATATCCCTTGGAAGCGTTAATCCACGCCTGCCGGCGGTATGTCGAGAGGACCGGCCGGCGGATCACCTTCGAGTATGCGCTAATTAAAGACTTCAACGACGATATGGAGCATGCCAGACAGTTGGCCCGGCTCTTGCGGGGGCTGAAAGCCAACGTGAACATCATACCCTTAAACCCGGTGCCGGGAGCGCCTTTTTCCAGGCCAAACACTGTTAAGGCCAACGGTTTTGCCGGGTTGTTGCGGGAAATGGGAATTGAGGCCGTAGTCCGCGGCGAAAAAGGCGCGGACATTGCTGCGGCATGCGGGCAGTTGGCCGGAAGGAGCGAGGTGAGAGGGCTTGCTTTTTGATGCTTTGAGTGATATCGGGCTGATCAGGAAAGAGAATGAGGACAATTACCTGGTGGCTCCTGAAAAAGGCCTGTTTGCGGTCGCTGACGGGATGGGCGGTCATGTCGGCGGCCAGAAGGCCAGCAAGCTGGCCATCCAGGTCCTGGATGAACTGATCGGCACGGAGAATGAAAGGAAAGCACCTGACCTGATGCATTATGCCATTAGCCGGGCCAACGAAATGATCCTGCAGTCCGGAGAAAACGAAAAGGAATATTATGGAATGGGGACGACAATAACCGCCGCGATGTTTAAAGACGGTTCGATCCATCTGGCGCATATCGGTGACAGCAGGGCGTACCTGTTCAGAGACAACAGCCTTTCTCTTCTGACTTGCGACCATTCCCTGGTTAATGAGCTGTTCCGAAACGGCAGCCTGACTCTGGAAGAAATGCAGAACCACCCCCAGCGCAACATTCTTACCAGGGCCCTGGGCACGCAACGGGTGGCGGAGGTTGACATTATATCCTTGCCGGCCCAAGAGAATGATCTCCTGCTCCTTTGCACGGACGGGTTGTACTGTCACGTTTCCGACCAGGAGATTGCGGACATCTTGAAGCAGGACTGGACTTTGAGGGAAAAGGTCCGCCGGATGGTGGACCTGGCCCTGGAAAGAGGCGGCACGGACAATATTACGGTGGTGCTGGTAGCTAATGTATAGCGTCCACCAGAGCTTTACGGCGACATTTCGGCAAGGAAAGAGGTGAGGGCTGGTGATCGGCCGGCTTCTGGGGAACCGGTATGAAGTGCTTGAAAAAGTCGGCGGCGGCGGCATGTCGCTGGTGTACAAGGCCAAAGATGTTTACCTGAACAGGCTGGTGGCGGTCAAGGTTTTGCGGGAGCAATTGACCGGTGACGAAGAATTCGTCGCCCGTTTCAGGCGGGAAGCCCAGGCTGTGGCCAGCCTTTCGCATGGTAATATAGTTAGCATTTACGACGTTGGGCATGAAGACGGGATTCATTACCTGGTCATGGAAATGATCGAAGGGAGAAACCTGAAGGAAGTGATCCGGGAGAGAGGCCGGTTGCCGGTGAAAGAGGCGGTCGAAATTACCGGCCAGATTTGTGACGCCCTGGAACATGCCCATAATAACAGGATCATTCACCGGGACATCAAGCCGCACAACATAATCCTCATGGCCAACGGACGGGCCAAGGTCACGGATTTTGGCATCGCCCGGGCAGTCTCCACCGCTACCGTGACCCACACCGGCAGCATCATGGGTTCAGTTCATTATTTTTCACCGGAACAGGCCAGAGGAGAAATCGCCGACGAAAAGTCGGATATATACTCCCTTGGAGTTGTGCTGTATGAAATGCTGACCGGGAGGCTCCCCTTTGAAGGAGACTCGCCGATCAGCATCGCGTTGAAAAAAATACACGGCGAACCGGAGTCGCCACGCAAGCTTAATCCGGAAATCAGCGAAGCAATGGAAAGGGTGATCCTGCGGGCCATGGCCAGTGATCCTTTCCAGCGATACCAGTCCGTAATGGAATTGAGGCAGGACCTTGTTTTGGCACTTCTTTACAATAAGACCACTGAGTGGGCCAAGAACGGGAAGGTGTCCGAAGACACGCTCACCCTGCCCAAACTTGCCCGTAAAAAGAAGAAACGTGACGAGCAGGCTGTCCAATTCAGGATATGGACGTTTATTATGATTCTGCTGATAGCGATCGGCTTCGTTCTGGGAATGTACCTTTCGGCGACGGTGATGGCCCGCGGCGAGGTTAAGGTTCCCGACGTGGTAGGAATGAACGTTGCGGACGCGGGCGAGGTTCTCGGCAAAGTCAACCTCAACCTTGTGCCCGTAAGGAAAGAGAACCACCCCCAGGTACCCAAGGACAGGATCATCTCGCAGTATCCGAAATCCGAACAGGTTGTTAAAAAGAACAGCAAGGTAGAAGTAGTCGTAAGCGACGGACCTACGATGGTTAAGGTGCCCAATGTCCTGAACGCTTCGCTGCTTGCCGCCGAGGTCACTCTGAACAACGAGGGACTGGAAATCGGCGAGGTTACCAGGGTCTATCATGAGCAAATACCTTCCGGCCAGGTCGTTAACCAGGAGCCTGCCGCCGGCAAGGAAGTGGTGCAGGGAACGACGGTTAACTTGATTGTCAGCAAGGGCGCTGAGCCCATCTGGATAAAAATGCCGGCGCTGACCGGCCTGACTCTAAGCCAGGCCAAATCCATCCTGCAGAGCTATAATCTCATCATCGGAGTCATCCAGCCGGAAACCAGCTATAAATATAACAAGGACGTGGTTATACGACAGGATCCTGGCGCAGAAAGCGAAATCCTGCAGGGATCCGTGGTGAACCTGGTCGTTAGCGCCGGGCCTGGCCCCGGCGCAGGGCCGTACACGGTCGGCGTCATGCTGCCACAAGGCGGGAAGGCGATGGAAAGGGTTTCGATATTACAGGAGTAAATAAGGTGAAGGGGAGAACGGTTTGGGGTTGGAAGGATTAATTATCAAAGGTTATGCCGGTTTCTATTATGTCTGGGACGGCTGCGACACATGGGAGTGCTCGCTGCGAGGCAAGCACCGCTTTCAACGGCAATCCTTCCTGCCCGGCGACAGGGTCGCCTGTTCGGTCATCGACCAGCAGAAGAAAAAGGCGGTTATCGAAACGGCGCTGCCGCGCCGGAACGTGCTGGTCAGGCCGGCGGTAGCCAATGTGGACGCAGCCGTGCTGGTGTCCTCGTTCAGGGATCCGGAACCTGACTTTTGGCTCCTGGACCGGCTGCTGATAATTACACAGGCCAGTTCCATCCTGCCCATAATTTGTTTTAACAAGGCCGACCTGGTGGATACGTCCTGCTGCACTGAAATAACTGAAGGTTATATAAAAGCGGGGTTCAAGGTTCTGGTCACCAGTAACAGGCTTTGCTGGGGAATCGAGGAGCTGGGGGAGGCGCTGGCCGGCAAGGTCTCAGTAATGGCCGGGCCGTCAGGCGTAGGAAAATCGAGCCTGTTAAACTCGCTTCATCCCGGGATGCGGTTGAAGACGGGAGAAATAAGCCGGAAGCTTGGCCGCGGCAGGCATACCACCAGGCATGTCGAGCTGATACCTGTTCCTGGCGGCGGTTTCGTGGCGGACACGCCTGGCTTCAGTCAGGTGCAGCTTCCGCCGGGTCTCAAGCGCGAAGGCTTGGCCAGCTTTTACCCGGAATTCATGGAATACAGGAAGTTGTGCAGGTTCAACACCTGCTGCCACCTTGAAGAGCCGCAGTGCGCGGTGAAAGAGGCGGTGGAACAGGGCTTGATTGACAGGCGACGCTACGAGCGCTACAGAGTTCTTTTAGAAGAGGTTATCGCCGATGAGAGGGGGTATTAAGAGATGGTTTTGCTGGCAGCTTCAATTTTATCCGCAGATTTCAGTCGGCTCGGCGAATCTGTTTCATATGTGGAAAAGGCCGGGGCCAACTGGTTGCACATCGATGTGATGGACGGCCATTTTGTCCCTAACCTGACGATCGGGCCGCCGGTCGTGAAGGCGCTGCGGCCGAAAAGCCAGTTGCTGTTCGACGTTCATTTGATGATTGAAAACCCTGAAATGTACCTGCGGGAATTCAGGATGGCGGGAGCGGACCTGATCAGTGTCCATGCCGAGACATGCCGTCATCTGCACCGTGCAGTTCAATTGATAAAAGAGACAGGAGCCAAGGCGGGAGTGGCTCTAAACCCGCATACACCACTTAATGCGATTGAGCATGTGCTGGAAGATCTTGACCTGGTCTTGTTGATGACTGTTAATCCCGGCTTCGGCGGCCAGCGGTTCATTTCCGGGATGCTTCCCAAAATCAGCGCGCTAAGTGTCTTGGCCAAGGAGAGGAACCCAGATCTGTATATCCAGGTAGACGGCGGCATCAACAAGGACACCGCTCCGCTGGTGGTAGAAGCAGGGGCGAATGTGCTGGTGGCTGGTTCGGCGGTGTTTAACCATCCCAACCCGGCCCAGGCTGTTGCCCAGCTGCTGGAGTCTTACCAGAATTGTTCAAACTGCGGAGGAAACCATGAATGAAACCAGGAAATGCCTGATCATTTCAGGGGGCTGTTTGGAAGCAGGACCGTTTTACCGTAATCTGGCAAAAGAGGCCCAATGCGTCATTTGCGCTGACGGGGGCGCCAGGCACGCTGTGGCGCTAGGCATTGTTCCGTCGTTTGCAGTCGGGGACTTCGATACGCTGACGGAACAAGAGCTTGCCGAACTTGCGGCTTTGGGAACAAAAATCATCCGTTGGCCGAGAGAAAAAGACTACACCGACACGCAGATAGCACTTGAACAGGCTTTGGAAATGGGATATAAAAACATCGATATCATCGCCGCACTCGGCGGAAGGCTCGATCATACACTGGCCAATGTCATGCTTTTGGCGCTACCCAGGGCCGAAGAAGCCCAGATCAGGCTGTTGGACGAACACCAGGAGGTGTTACTGATAAGAAAAAAGGCCGTTTTACACGGCAAGGTCGGCGAGACCATCTCGCTGTTGCCCTTAAGCGAGGAGGTATCCGGCATCAGGACGAGGGGGCTCTGTTACCGGCTTGATAACGGCCGGCTTGTCATGGGGATGCCGATCGGGGTTAGCAACGTGTTCAGCGAAGAAATCGCCGAGATCGAGATTGAAAAGGGCTTGCTCCTGGCCATCAGGTTAACAGAGGTGGAAGGCCATGAAAATATCAATGAAAAAATATAATGTCAAGGCAATGAAATATGATTAATGAAATATAACAGAGATAAACAAAATAAAAAGAACCCCTTGTTATGAGGTCCTTTTACGGTGCAAGACACTGTTCGCTAGATGACCCTGCGGACTTTGCCTGACCGGAGACAGCGGGTGCAAACCAGCAGTTTTTTGGGAGTGCCGTTAACCATTGTTTTGACTGGCTGCAGGTTGGGCGACCAGGTTCTTTTGGTGCGGATATGAGAGTGGCTTACCTTCATGCCAATCCCTTTGCCCTTGCCGCAGATATCGCATTTATAGGACACGGATGTACACCTCCTTAAAGGCCTGCAGAGGCCAGCAAGTCACAAAACTCACTTGTTATATATTATCAAAAAGGAAGGGCCCGTGCAAGCAAAATCCCACAAATTCAATCTTTACAACTGGATCTTATCCAACTGAATCCGGCTAACGTTTCGACGAAAGGGGGCCTTGAACATGAAACAGGAAATCCTGCGCATGCTGCTCGACACACGGGGAAACTACCTGTCAGGGGAGGAAATCAGCAGGCAGCTGGGGGTAAGCAGGGTGGCGGTGTGGAAACAGGTCAACGCCTTGCGGCGGGAAGGCTATCGCATCGAATCTTTGCCCAAGCAGGGCTACCGGATCATGGAGTTGCCCGACACCTTATCGAAGGAGGAAATGGCGATCAGCCTGGCTGGAATGGGCTTAGTAACGGAATTTGCCGTGTTTGAGCAGGTTACTTCGACCAACGAGCTGGCCAAGGCGATGGCATCGCAGGGTTCGCCCGAAGGGACGCTGGTGGTGGCGGACAAGCAGACCAAAGGCAGAGGGAGAATGGGGCGTTCCTGGGAATCCGGTACGGGTAAAGAACTTTGTTTCAGTCTGGTCCTGAGGCCTGAAATAACTCCCGTCCAGGCCCCTCAGTTGACGTTAGTGGCTGCAGTGGCGGTTTGCCGGGCCATCCGGATCCTGACGGAACTCCCTGTGTCGATCAAGTGGCCTAACGATATTCTGTTGGATGACAGAAAGGTCTGCGGGATACTTACAGAAATGAGTTCGGAGATGGACCGGGTAAATTACATTGTCCTGGGGATCGGGGTCAATGTTAACCAGAACGCAGAGGACTTTCCTGAAGGCTTAAGAGACAGGGCGATTTCCCTGGCCCAGGCGGCAGGCCGTTTGTTCCGTCGGATCGATTTGTTGCAGGAAATCATAAAAGAACTGGCCGCGGTTTACCGCCAGTATCAAAACCAGGGTTTTGCGGCTGTTGCAGAAAGCTGGATACAAATGAATTGCACCCTGGGACGGGAGGTTTTCGTCTCTTCGCTGGGAGAAGAATACAGCGGTATGGCCGAAGGCCTGGACGAACAGGGGCGCCTTCTGGTCAGGAAAAGCGATGGAACCCTGGAAACCCTGGCGGCGGGCGATGTTTCCCTGGGACGATCTGATAAAAATAAAATTTAGATGAGCGGCAGGACTTTAAAACTATTTAAAGAATAGTTATAATTATAATATGTGAAAGAAAGATCCATGTAAAAATTGGTTCAGGAAAGGCGGTGGTTCAACAGGCTGATACGAATCGTGATTGACCGGTAAAAAATCTAGAGAGAGAAAGAGAAAAGAAAGAGAAGAGAAAAAATTTGGAGGGTGAATTGAAAAATGACACCAGCAACAATTACTTTGTTAATCCTGTTAGGTGCGGCAATCCTGTTTGTCACCGAGGTGATCCCGCTGGCCGTTACCGCCATGTCGGTCGCTGTTGTCCTGTTTTTGGCCGGTGTGCTGGATGCGAAAACCGCGTTCAGCGGCTTGATGGACAATAACGTTATCCTGTTTGCCGGCATGTTCGTGGTCGGAGCGGCCTTGTTTGAAACCGGGGTCGCCGCCAAAATCGGCGACGGAGTGGTAAAGGTGGCCGGAAAAAGCGAAAAGAAGCTGCTGGTAGCGGTAATGGCCGTTGGCGCCCTGCTTTCTTCAGTGCTATCGAACACAGGGACAACGGCTGTTTTGATGCCCGTGACCATTGCTATCGCGGGCGCCGCCGGCTACAATCGTTCCAGGCTGTTGATGCCTCTGGCCTTTGCGGCCGGGTTGGGAGGAATAATCACCCTGATCGGCACGCCGCCCAACCTGCTGGTGAAAAGCGCGCTGGAACAGGCCAAACTTGGAACGTTCAGCTTCTTTGAGTACGCCTGGATCGGTATACCGTTAACCATCGTGGGCATTATTTACATGGTTACCCTGGGCAATAAACTGATCCCGGACAGGGCGATAGACATGGATGCCGTTGAAACGGCCGTCAAGGCAGAAGTCGGTGCTGCCAAGGAGGTCAGTACCGCCAAGCAGACGATATCTGTCGTTGTTCTGCTGGCTGCGGTGCTGGGCATGATCTTTGAAAAACAGATCCACGTTCCTCTCCATGTTACTGCGGTCATCGGTGCGCTGGTTATCGTCATCACCGGTGTTATGACCGACAAGCAGGCCTACAAGGCCATAGACTGGACCACGATCTTCCTGTTCGCCGGTATGCTTCCCATGGCTACGGCGCTGGACAAGACGGGGGCCGGCAAATTGATCGCCAATGCGGTGATTAACGTTATCGGCAAGGACGCCAGCCCCTACCTGATTACGGCGGCCCTGTTCTTTGTCGCCGCCGCGCTCACCCAGTTCATGTCCAACACTGCCAGCACTGCCTTACTGGCACCGATCGGCATTGCCATCGCCAAGGGACTGGGCGCCGATCCGCGAGCGGTGCTGATGGCCATTGCCGTTGCAGCCTCCTGCGCCTTCGCCACACCCGTGGGCACGCCACCCAACACCCTTGTGCTGGGACCCGGCGGGTACAGGTTCATGGACTACGTGAAGGCCGGAACTCCTCTGGTGGTGTTGGCCTGGATAGTGTCAGTCATTATTATCCCTATTGTCTGGCCGTTCTTCTAAAATCAGCATCCTCGAATGATGCAACGCCTACCTGGACCAGAGCGCTGCCGTTTCGGGCGGCGGCGCTCTGGTCCGGATGTCGGGCGTGAGTCTTTTTGGCGAATGAGAAATTGCGTGACGAATGTTATTTGGCTGCTAGTTTTAATTGCTCTTTTTTGGGCGGTATTATATAATTATTTTAGACAATAATGCCCGGACGGCGTTCGAGGTGGAGGTGGGGGATTGACAGGGCCGAAAGTTGCGGACAGAACGGGAAGTGAAACCATTTTCATCACCGGTTACGCCAAACTGCCATCGTCCATAACGGCGTCAAAGCTGTATGAAGTCATCGCGGTCGGGGTGGAGATCGATCCGAATACCGGCATCATTGTGGAATGCGATTGCACGCTGGCTACCACGGTCGGCAGGAATTTCGTGAAGAAGCTGGTGCTGGGATACAATCTTAATCAAGGCATAGATGAATTATTGAACAGGTTTGAGGCCAGGTACCACGGAAGTGCCCGCAAAGCAATCATCACCGCCTTGAAAATCATGTACGAAAAATGGCTCGCATATTTGCAGATGGTCCAAAACGGTGAGACAACCCAATAACTGAATATTTTGTGTGGGGTTGAAAAGGGCGGGATGAACGCACAGGATGGCGTATCCTCCCCGTAACGGCCGATGAAGTGCTTATGATGGTGAACCGCACCGGTCAAGTAAGCAAAACTAGTTGGTTACCCTGTAGGGTAAGTATTAACCTTTAACAGGAGTGGCCAGCTAGTTTTTTAGTTTCAGAAAAATAGATAAAGAATAAAAATATGGAGGGTTAAATAATGTACGAGGAGAGAATCAGGTGCAAGAGACTACTGGATAAGGTAGTGTCGGCAGACGAAGCCGCCATGTTGATCAAAGACGGGATGAGGGTCGGGACCAGCGGGTTTACGCCCTGCGGTTACCCTAAAGCTGTTCCTCTGGCCCTGGCCAGGCAGGCAAGAGAAGGGCGAAAAGTTGGGATCGACTTACTTACTGGAGCTTCAGTCGGCGTTGAACTGGACGGAGAACTGACTGAAACGGGTGTAATCAAAAGAAGGGTGCCTTATCAGACGAACGAGGCCATTCAGAAGGCGATTAACGACGGACGGATCAACTACATCGACCAGCACTTGAGCCACAGCCCGCAGCAGGTGCGCTACGGGTTTCACGGGAAGCTGGACATAGCATTAATCGAAGCGGTGGCGCTCACGGAAGACGGCCACATTGTGCCGTCAACCTCCCTGGGCAACTCACCGACCTTCGTCCAGGAAGCTGATTCTGTCATTGTCGAAATAAACACCAGCCAACCCCTGCAATTGGAAGGCATGCACGACGTTTACATCCCTAAGGACCCGCCGAACCGCCAGCCCATACCAATCGTAAATCCGGGGGACAGGATCGGTACGCCGTATATTCCCTGCGGACCTGACAAGATCAAGGCCATCGTGATCACCGACATCACCGACAAGGTGAGGCCCCTGGCCCCGATTGATGATGAAAGCAGAGCGATGGCGCGTAACCTGATCGACTTTTTCAAGAGAGAAGTTAAACTGGGCAGGCTGCCGAAAAACCTGCTGCCCCTGCAGTCCGGGGTCGGCAATGTGGCCAACGCAGTTTTGGCTGGCTTGCTGGAATCGGATTTTGAAAACCTGGTGTTTTACTCCGAGGTGATTCAGGACGCGGCCCTGGACATGATTGATGCGGGCAAGTTCGTGGTCGTGTCAGGCACGTCGCTGACCCCTTCCGAACAAGGGCTGGTCAGGTTTAAGGAAAAGATAGAGTTTTACCGGACAAAAATAATCCTCAGGCCGCAGGAGATCAGCAACAACCCGGAAATCGCCCGCCGGCTGGGTGTAATCAGCATGAACACTGCCATCGAGGTGGATATTTACGGGCACGCCAACTCCACCCACGTGATGGGGACCAGGATGATGAACGGGATTGGCGGATCCGGCGACTTTACCAGAAACGCCTATCTTTCCGTTTTCCTGACAGCCTCGACGGCCAAAAAAGGTAACATCTCCTGTGTTGTTCCGATGTGCTCGCATATCGACCACACCGAGCACGACGTCTGCGTGATCGTGACCGAGCAGGGGGTGGCCGACCTCAGAAACAAATCGCCCAAGGAAAGAGCCGTGGAGATCATTAACAACTGCGCTCATCCGGACTACAGGCCGTTGTTGAGGGAGTATTTCGAGGAGGCGTGCCGGGTTACCAAGAATGCCCACACGCCGCATCTGATAGGTCGTTGCCATGAGTTCCACGAACGTTTCCTGCGGACTGGGTCCATGAAAAGATAGTGAAGTAAATAGTCATTTAGAATATATCTTGATAACATATTGTTTAAAAAATAAAATGTAAGTAACCTGGCAGCATGGATAAAATGCGTATTAAACATAAAATATTTTACGGAAGGAGCGCAAGAAAATGTTTGACAGAGAAAAAACAAAAAGGATCGCTGCCGCCAAAGAGACATGGGAAAAGGGCATGGTGGCCAAAACACTGGCCAAGAACAAAGAACGGTTCGAAGAGTTTGTCAACACCTCCGGGATTAAAATTGATCGGCTGTATACACCGGCAGACTTGGCTGATTTCGACTATGAAAGCTCGCTGGGCTTTCCCGGAGAGTACCCGTTCACCCGGGGCGTGCAGCCTACCATGTACCGTGGCCGGTTTTGGACCATGCGGCAGTATGCCGGGTTTGCCACGGCCGAGGAATCGAACAAGAGGTACAAGTACTTGCTGGAACAAGGCCAGACCGGCCTGTCGGTAGCCTTTGACCTGCCCACCCAGATCGGTTACGACTCGGACGACGAGATAGCCCAGGGCGAGATAGGCAAGGTTGGCGTGGCTATTGATTCCCTGGCCGACATGGAAACATTGTTTAACGGCATACCGCTGGACAAGGTGAGCACCTCCATGACCATCAACGCGCCGGCCTCCATCCTGCTGGCCATGTACATCGCCGTGGCGGAAAAACAGGGGGTGCCAGCCGAAAAGCTGAACGGAACCATCCAGAACGACATACTGAAGGAATACGCTGCCAGAGGCACTTACATTTTCCCGCCAGAGCCGTCCATGCGTCTGATCACCAATATCTTTGAATTTTGTTCCAAGAACGTGCCAAACTGGAACACAATCTCCATTTCCGGCTACCACATCCGGGAGGCAGGATCTACTGCGGCCCAGGAGATAGCGTTTACCCTGGCCGACGGCATCGCCTATGTGGAGGCCGCCATCAAGGCCGGCATGAACGTAGACGATTTTGCCGGGCGCCTGTCGTTCTTCTTCAATGCCTACAATGACTTATTTGAAGAAGTGGCAAAATTCCGGGCGGCGCGGAGGCTGTGGGCCAAAATAATGAAAGAAAGGTTCAAGGCTAAAGACCCGCGTTCAATGATGCTCCGCTTCCACACCCAGACCGGCGGGTCTACCCTGACCGCCCAACAGCCGGATAACAACATCATCCGGGTTACCATCCAAACACTGGCAGCCGTGCTTGGGGGGACCCAGTCGCTGCACACCAACTCCAAGGACGAAGCCCTGTGCCTGCCGACCGAGGATTCCGTCCGCATCGCCCTGCGCACCCAGCAGATTGTGGCTTACGAGTCAGGCGTTTGCGACACGGTGGACCCGTTGGCCGGATCGTACTATGTGGAAAGTCTTACCAACGCCCTGGAGAAGAAGGCTATGGAATACATCGAAAAAATAGACTCTCTAGGTGGAGCCGTAAAAGCGATAGAACAAGGCTACATCCAAAAAGAGATCGCCGACAGCTCGTACGCTTACCAGAAGGAGATCGAGTCCGGGAAACGGGTTGTGGTCGGGTTGAACAAGTTCCAGATCAAGGAAAAGCCGGTTGAAGACCTGCTCAGAGTTGATCCCGCTGTTGGCGAGATGCAAATTAAAAAGCTGAAGGCCATGAAAGCCTCACGGGACAATCTGGCCGTGAAGGCCAAACTGGATGACCTGCGCCAGGCTGCCAAGGGTGACAGCAACCTCATGCCGTATATTCTTGATGCTGTTCGCGTTTATGCTACAGAGGGCGAGATTTGCGATGTGCTGAGAGAAGTGTTCGGCGAGTACCGGCCGGTGGAAATCCTGTAGTTTTGCCTCATGAGGCCTGGAGATTGAGATTCGATTCAATAACAAGCGGATGGAGGTTATAGTAAAAATGACAGAAAGACGGATCAGAGTGCTGGTGGCAAAACCTGGCCTGGACGGCCACGACCGCGGGGCCAAGGTCATTGCGCGGGCCCTCCGCGATGCGGGCATGGAGGTTATTTATACGGGACTTCGGCAGACCCCGGAACAAATCGCAACTGCCGCCGTGCAGGAGGACGTGGACGTGGTCGCTTTGAGCCTGCTCTCCGGAGCGCATAACCACCTGTTCCCCAAAGTGGTCCAGCTCTTAAAGGAAAAGGGCATGGACGATGTGTTGGTTGTCGGCGGTGGAGTAATACCGGACAGCGATATCCCGTTCCTGAAGGAAAATGGGGTATCCGAGATATTTACTCCTGGAACGCCGACTTCGACAGTGATAGAATTTATAAAAAACAACGTTAAAAAAGCGGTGTCATGATGGAGTTGACAGAAAGAGCCAGGCTGGGCGATCAGCGGGCAATCGCCAGGCTGATCAGCCTGGCCGAAAACGAAGAACCCGAAGCTGGAGAAGCGCTCAAACTGATGTATCCCCATACAGGGAAAGCCCATCTTGTCGGCATAACCGGTCCGCCCGGTTCGGGGAAGAGCACGCTCGTCGACAAGCTGGCTAAGGAACTCAGAAAGAGGCAAAAGACAGTCGGAATCCTGGCCGTAGACCCCACCAGCCCCTTTACCGGCGGAGCGATCCTGGGGGACCGGGTCCGCATGTCTGATTTGAACCTTGATCCCGGGGTGTATATCCGCAGCATGGGAACAAGGGGTCGGCTCGGCGGCCTGGCTAAAGCCACGCATTTTGCCGCCAAGATCCTGGACGCCTGCGGCTTTGATTACATCTTTATCGAAACCGTGGGTGTGGGGCAGTCTGAGGTGGATATAGTGAAAACCGCGGATACCACCATAGTGGTGACAGTACCGGGTCTGGGCGACGACATCCAGGCGATCAAGGCGGGCATACTGGAAATAGGCGATATTTTTGTGGTGAACAAGGCCGACCGCGACGGGGCCAACCGGGTAGTGATCGAACTGGAAATGATGCTGGAGTTAAACCCTCAGAAATCGCAATGGGATTTCCCGATATTAATGACAGTTGCCCCGCAAAACAAAGGGATTGCAGAAACCGTGGACCGCATCTTGAAACATTACGACTACTTGCTTGCATCAGGAGATCTGTTCAGGAGACGAAGGGACAGAATTAGGACGGAGATTGTCGACCTGGTTACCCAGCAGTTGCTGGCACGCATTGTGCAAAAACTCGAGGGGGAAGAACGGTTTGAAACGGAACTGGACAGGGTGTTCAACAAGGAAAATGACCCGTATACCCTGGTCCAAACCATCCTGGAAGAGACCCTCAGGTGAAACAGGGACACAAAATGTATTATTGTATTGTTGTATACAATAACGTATAATAGTGCCAATATTATTATGAACTGTGGAGGGGTGAAGACTGTGAAAATCTTAAAGGTGGACCACATCGGTATAGCCGTGAGCAACCTGGACGAGGCCTTGAAGTTTTACACTGAGGTGTTGGGCGTCAAGTGCGTCGGGACCGAAGTGGTCGAGGACCAGCAGGTGAAGGTGGCCTTCCTGCCTTGCGGCGACAGCGAGCTGGAACTCCTGGAATCGACGACGCCGGACGGACCGGTGGCCAGGTTTATCGAGAAGAATGGCGAAGGCATCCAGCACATAGCCCTGAAGGTTGAAAACATCGAAGAAGCGCTGGCCTACCTCAAGGAAAAAGGTGTCCGCCTGATCGACGAAAAGCCGCGCTATGGAGCGGGCGGGGCCAGGATCGCCTTCCTGCATCCCAAGGCTACCAGGGGTGTTCTGCTGGAAATATCTGAAAGAAAATAGGAAGGAAATGAAATAAACGCAGAAAAGAGGGATTCACGAAACATGAGTACAAGCGCAAAAATTGACGAACTCAGGGCGCGGAACAGGAAAGCAGAGGGAGGAGGCGGAGAGAAGGCCATCGAAAAGCAGCACAAGAGCGGCAAGCTGACGGCGCGGGAACGGATTGAGAAACTGCTTGATCCGGGGTCCTTTACCGAGCTGGACAAGTTTGTGTCTCACCGCTGCGTAAACTTCGACATGGCAGGGAAAGAAGCGCCGGGAGACGGCGTGATTACCGGGTACGGGACCATAGACAACCGGCTGGTATACATCTTTGCCCAGGATTTCACCGTTTTGGGCGGCTCGTTGGGTGAGATGCACGCCAAAAAGATCTGCAAGGTCCTTGACCTGGCCATGAAGATGGGCGCGCCGGTGATCGGGCTGAACGACTCCGGGGGCGCCAGGATCCAGGAAGCGGTTGACGCGCTGGCCGGGTATGGCCAGATCTTTTACCGCAACACCCTGGCTTCAGGGGTGATCCCGCAACTGTCGGTAATCATGGGGCCATGCGCTGGTGGCGCGGTGTATTCGCCGGCGTTAATGGACTACGTGTTCATGGTCAAGAACACCTCCCGGATGTTCATCACCGGGCCGCAGGTGATTAAGGCCGTGACCGGGGAAGAAGTGACCGACGAGCAGCTGGGCGGGGCCATGACCCACAACCGGATCAGCGGGGTGGCACATTTTGCTGCCGAAGACGAAGAGGACTGCTTCCGCCAGATCAGGACACTGCTCAGTTACCTGCCGTCAAACAACCTGGAGGACCCGCCGTATGTGGAGACCGGGGACGACCCGGAGCGGATGGACGAGAGCTTGAATGAGATAATACCCGACAATCCCAACGCGGGTTATGACATGACAGAAGTGATCCGCAAAGTGGTGGACAACGGCGAGTTTTTCCAGACCATGCAATATTACGCCCCGAACATCCTGACCGGGTACGCCAGGATAAACGGGCGGGTGATCGGGATCATCGCCAACCAGCCCAGGCACCTGGCAGGCTGCCTGGACATCAACGCCTCCGACAAGGCAGCGCGGCACATCCGTTTTTGTGACGCATTCAACATCCCGGTGGTGAACTTCGTGGACGTACCGGGCTACCTGCCGGGGACCAACCAGGAATACGGGGGGATCATCAGGCACGGCGCCAAACTGCTGTACGCCTATTCCGAAGCGACTGTGCCCAAGATAACCATAGTAACGAGGAAAGCTTACGGCGGGTCGTATCTGGCGATGTGCTCGCAAGACCTGGGCGCCGATCAGGTGTTTGCCTGGCCCACCGCTGAGATAGCGGTGATGGGAGCGGAAGGCGCGGCCAACATCATCTTCCGTAAAGAAATCGAAGGGGCAGAGAACCCGGCGGCCAAGCGCGAAGAACTGATCGCGGAATACCGGGAAAGGTTTGCCACCCCGTATGTGGCGGCAGAGAGGGGTTTTGTGGACATAGTAATCGAGCCGAAAGAGACGAGGCCGCGGCTGGCCAACGCCCTGGAGATGCTGGCGACCAAACGCGAGACCCGGCCGGCCAAAAAACACGGGAACATACCCCTGTAAGGGAGAGGACCTGAAAGGAGGCACGAATGGTGTTAGGGTTCGGATTGACGGTGGCGGGCATCGGTATGGGGATCGTGTTTACGGAACTGATCGTCCTGGTGGCGGTGATCTTCCTGATCAGTATCGCTTCCAAGATGATCGAAGGCAAAAAGAACAGCGCTCCTGCCGTGGTCGTACAGAAAGAGGAGAAACTGCCGGGTGCTGAGGCCGAAGAGAAGAAAGAAGCGGAGGAAGACGAAGTCATAGCGGTCATTGCGGCTGCAGTTGTTGCCTGTTTTCAGGGGCAAGCAACCATCCGCTCCATAACCCGCATCGCCGGTGCGTCTGCTCCGGCCTGGAGCCATGCCGGGCGTCAGGAAACAATGGCCTTAAGACAGTTATAAACCAACAAACAAGTATGAACGAAAAGGAGAGAAAACCGCAATGAGAAAATTTCAAATAACCGTAAACGGCAAAACATACGAAGTAGAAGTGGAAGAAGTGGGCAGTTCCGCTTCGGCCGCACCGCGCGCTGCGGCCCCGGCCCCGAAGCCAGCCGCACCGGCGCCGGTGCAGAATGCCGCGCCTGCGCCTGCTCCTGCTCCCAAACCGGCAGCCGCGCCGGCTCCGGCCGGGGCTGAAGTGGTCACCGCGCCGATGCCGGGGAAAATCCTGTCCATCAAAGTGAAGACCGGGCAAGCCGTGAACGCGGGGGACCTGATCCTGACCCTGGAAGCGATGAAAATGGAGAACGAGATATTCTGCGGCACGTCCGGGACAGTGAAGGAGATCAGGGTGACCGAGGGGGCAGCCGTTAACCCTGGCGATGTGCTGGTGGTGATCGGCTGAGAAAAGAGGGACAAGCGCAATAACTCGAGAGGGGTTGAAAAACTGCCATGCATATAGATTTCTCCAAAGCCATGCATGACCTGATCATGAACACCGGCTTCCTGTCGCTAACCTGGCAGCAGATGCTGATGATGCTCATCTCCTTCATCCTGCTGTACCTGGCGATAGTAAAAGGTTTTGAGCCGCTGCTGCTGCTGCCCATCGCCTTCGGGATGCTGCTGGCCAATTTGCCCAACACCGGCCTGATGGCCCCGCAGACGATCGGGGCCGACGGCAAGGTGCACCCCGGCGGTCTGCTGTACTACCTGTACCAGGGGGTCAAGCTGGGGATCTACCCGCCGCTGATCTTCATGGGCGTAGGGGCCATGACCGACTTCGGCCCGCTGATCGCCAACCCGAAGACCCTGCTGTTGGGCGCTGCCGCCCAACTGGGTATCTTCACCACCTTCATCGGCGCCCTCTTTTTAGGATTTACGCCCCAGGAAGCGTCTTCTATCGGGATCATCGGCGGGGCTGACGGCCCGACGGCCATCTACCTGACCTCCAAGCTGGCGCCGCACCTATTGGGGGCTATAGCGATTGCCGCCTATTCCTACATGGCCCTGGTGCCGATCATCCAGCCGCCGATCATGCGCCTGCTGACCACCAAGAAGATGCGCATGGTGGTCATGGAGCAGCTGCGCCCGGTGTCCAGGCTGGAGAAGATAGTCTTTCCAATCGCCGTGACGATCGTGGTCACCCTGTTGCTGCCCGACGCCGCGCCCCTGATCGGGATGCTAATGCTGGGCAACCTGTTCCGGGAGGCCGGCGTGGTCCAGCGGTTGAACGACACGGCCCAGAACGCCCTGATCAACATAGTGACCATCTTTTTGGCTACCACGGTCGGGGCTACGGCCAGCGCCGAAAACTTCCTGAACTTCCAGACCATTTCCATCATTTGCCTGGGGCTTGCGGCGTTTGCTATGGGCACGGCCGGCGGCGTGCTCCTGGGCGACTTGATGTATTTCCTTTCCGGGGGCAAGGTCAACCCGCTGATCGGTTCCGCCGGGGTTTCGGCTGTTCCCATGGCGGCCCGGGTTTCCCAGGTGGTGGGGCAAAAAGACAACCCGCGCAACTTCCTCCTGATGCATGCCATGGGACCGAACGTGGCCGGGGTCATCGGTTCTGCTGTGGCTGCCGGCGTCCTGCTTTCCCTGTTTAAATAAAAAAATAAAAATAAAAAAACACCGTTTAAAAAGAGCCTGCGGGCTCTTTTTTTTGCCAATCATAACCTTGCATATTATTGTCCGGCGATAAACAGAATATTAACGGAAACAACAGTAATGCCAGTTAAAATGAACCTCAATTGGTAAAACATTTTTAACAGATATTTTAGTATGAAGGTATAATCAATTGCTGTACGGATAATAATAAGCCTGCAGATCAATATTTCCCTCAAGGTAGGTGAGCCTGAGAAGGGAGGTGAACAGGAAATGACAAGGAACACCAACAAGCCAGCTGTTCAGGGTGCGGAAAATGCCCTCGACCAACTGAAATATGAAATTGCCGGCGAACTTGGCCTGACCAACTACGGCCAGATCGACAAGGGGCAGTTGACTTCCCGCCAGAACGGCTACGTCGGCGGATATATGGTCAGAAAGATGATCCAGTTTGCTGAAGAAAACCTGACCAGGGGCGTCAGATAAATCACAAACAAGCAGGAATGACATTCCTGCTTGTTTTTAAATATTGTGGGGAGGTATGCTTGAACCTAATGTAGGTAATGCTCAACCTCATTGGGATGCAAGCCGGGATGAAGAGCAAGGGCCAGAGCCATGGCTATTACCCTGGCAGTGTTGTTGATCTGTTCGTCGATCTCCTTGGGGGTGACCATAAGCTCACCACCAAACGGTTCCAGCACCCTGGCAATCATTTCACGGACAGCCACGGGCCTCAGGCCCGTGTAAACGCTCTGCAAGGCCGGCGTGGTCCGCAGGTGGTTGAACAATTCTTCCATGGCCTGGTGGGCGATGATCCCGGCAGGGACAACTGTCGGCACCCCGATGGCTATGACCGGTACGCCCATCGTTTCGATGTTGATTCCCATGCGTTTGTTGCCGATCCCGGAACCAGGGCTGATGCCGGTTGTGGCGATCTGGACGCTGGCGTTTATCCTTTCTACGCTCCCGGCCGCTAAAGCGTCAATGCAAATCAAGATGTCAGGCTTGACGTGGTCTACTGTCCCTTTAATTATTTCCGCGGTTTCGATGCCTGTAATTCCCAGAACCCCGGGAGCAAGCACTGCCACAGGCCTCAGGCCTTGACGCAACTCTGCGGGGGCGTATTGGAACAGGTGACGGGTGGCCATGGACAGATTGACCACCCTGGGGCCCAGAGAATCGGGAGTAGCATTCCAGTTCCCCAGACCGATGACCAGGACGACCGAGCCGTCTCTCAATGGTAATATTTCTTTCAGTTGTTGGGCTAAAGTTTCGCCGATTACCTTGTGCGCTGCGCGGTTGTTGTTTCTCAGGGCTGTCGATTCAAGCGTTATGTAACTTCCGCGGGGCTTTCCCATTATTTGTTCGCCCTGTTCGTTTAGGATGGTGATTGTTTTTATCGCGCCATATTCAAATTGGTTTTCGTCCATTTTCACGCCCGGCACTTCCCGCCCTGTCTCTCCCCTGGCCAGGTCATGAGCTTCCACGGCAAGCCCGAGACTGATCCCCAGCAGTCCGTATAATTCGCTTTTGGTTTTCAACCCGCGACCTCCTTGTTTATTGCTGGCATATATTTTCCCCGCACACCGGACTTTTATGCAGCCAGCGCCCGGCAAAATGCCGGAAGCAAAAAGTAACAGGGAGGGCACATGGTTCATATGATATTAGGGGCGGCATCCGCAACTATACAACAGAAAGGAGAGTTGGTCTAAGATGGTTGAAACTCAACAGGCTGGCTGCGGCTGGGGATTTGCCGGTACCGGCATGCTTTTTCTGATCATCCTCATTCTAGTGCTATTTCCGGGATGGCCCTTTGCCGGATACGGCAACTAGGCAACCAGGATGCATCGATAAACGGTTGACCCGATATAATGGCCCGCCATGAGGCGGGCCGTTCGGCTTCGGTGATTGATGAGGAAAGATTCTGCCGGAATTTTTATATCTCTTTTCTTTTCACTATCTATTATGTACGGAAAGGAAACTTGATATGAGCGGCGAATAAAGGAAATATAGTCAACAAATATTATCAAGTATCACAAACGGAATATCGACGTTATGATTACCGCCAGGATGTGATATAATTCTCTAAAGGGGAAAAATAAGTTGCGGGTGATTGCCGGCACGGCGCGGGGGCGCATTCTCAAATCGCTGAAAGGCTTTAAGACCAGGCCGACATCGGACCGGGTCAGGGAGGCTGTGTTTAATGTTATCGGCCCCAAAACCCAAGGCGCGGTTTTTTTGGACCTTTTTGCCGGAACAGGCGCAATTGGGATTGAAGCTTTAAGCAGAGGGGCGCGGTTTTGCTATTTCAACGACCTTGAAAGAGGAGCGTGCCGGTTAATCCGTGAAAACCTTTTGCGCTGCGATTTCCAGGAAAACAGCAGGGTCTTAAACCTGGATGCGCAGGACGCGATAAGGCTATTGGAAAGAGAAGGAAGCGAGCGCGTGGACGTGGTCTATATTGACCCGCCCTATTACCATGGACTGTATGAGCCAGTGCTGGATCTGCTAGGTCACTCCAGCCTGATGAACGAGGTGGCGATAGTTGTTGTCGAAACGAGTGGAAAAGCATCCCTGCCGGAAGTGTTTGGACGGCTTGCGCTTGCCAGGACAAGCCGTTACGGTGATACAGCGATTTGGTATTATCATTATGCGGGTCGATAAAACATATGTAAACATGATGGAGGAATAAAACATGGAAATTTTGCGCTTGCTTGACGAATTCGAAAACACGATCGAAGAGTGTTCTCGCATTCCTATGACCGGCAAACTGATCATTCATGAAGACACACTGTACAATATTTTGGACAGGATGCGCGCCGTATTGCCTGAATCGGTCAACGAGGCTGAATGGATCATGCGGGAGCGGGACCGGATCATCAGCGAAGCAAACCGCGAAGCGGAAACAATAATTGAGACAGCAAAGTCCAAATTGCAGAGAATGGCCGGGGAAAGCGAAGTGGTAAAGCTCGCCAAGCTGCAGAGCGAAGAGATAATTGAGAACTCCAAGAACATTGCCAAAGAAGTAACCCAGGGGGCGTTCAGCTATGCTGATGATGTGATGCTCCAACTTCAGAACGAACTGGAAAAAATCCTGCAGGTGGTAAGAAAAGGCCGCGAGGAGCTCAGGCAGAACTTGCAAAAAAAGGGATAAGCCAGGCCTGATGCGTTCCGGGTTTTTGCATTACTGACTTATTATTTTTTGATTTATTTTTTAATTTTCTGCAGGCAAAGAATGGACCCGGAAACAAAAACGACCGCAGCCATGCCCAGCAATGACCATTGGCAGGTATGCCAGAAACCGTATACCAGATGGTATTTAAATACAACCAGGGGAGATCCTTTTACCGGGAACGCCGAACAGGCGGGGACGGCGGCGAGGCTGTCGGCAACGTGCCCGGTAACAGAAAGCAAGAAGGCGATGGCCCCGGCCAATACGCTTTGGACGATCCGGCCGTAACAATACAGGCGCGGCTTTATTTCTGAGCCTGCCAGCACGCTGGCTACCTGGGCCTGGATCGAGAGGCCGCTCCATCCCAGGATAACGCTGGCGCAAACGGCGGTTGGAGTAAAGGGCAAATCGCAGCGCGAAAGCTCTTGCAACCCTAATGTCATTTCCCAGAAGCCGGTGGCCAGAGGCGCCTTTAAGGATGGGTGCAGGCCGATGGAGGTCAAGACGGCCCCCAGAGCGGCTTCGATGCGTGCCTGCAGGCCGGACGCCTGGAGAACCCCTGTCAACACGGCAAAGAAGACTATGAAGCCGCCAATCAGAGTGATTGAGTTTATCCCGGCGCGGACAGCATCCCCCAGCAATTGGCCGGGGGGTTTTTTCTTTTTCCAGGCAGCATGGATGGCCCGGATACTGTTGTTCAAAACGCTGCCGGAAACCGGCGGCTGCTTGCTGCGCGGGCTAAATACGCCGAGGAACACGCCGAACAACAGGTTCGAGCAATAATGAGACACGGCCAGTACGACTCCCAGCGAGGCATGGCGGAACATGCCCACGCCAACAGCGGCCAGGATAAACAGCGGGCTGGAATTGTTGGTGAAGGCGGCAAGCCGTTCACCCTCTTCCCGTGTACACAGGCGCTCCTCATACAACCTTCTGGCCAGCACTGCTCCCATGGGGAAGCCGGAGGTGAAACCCATCGTAACCACAAATGAAGCCGCTCCGGGGAGGTTGAACAGGGGCCTCATCAACGGCTCGACCATTTCGCCCACCATGGCCACAATGCCTAAACTTAGCAGTATTTCGGCAATAATAAAGAAGGGCAGAAGCGACGGCGCCAGAACGGTCGCCCATAGCTCAAGCCCGAAACTGGCTCCCCGGTAACTTGCTTCCGGCCAGATGAGCATCGAAACGGCGAGGAAGCAAGCCAGCACGGCCAGTAAGAGCGAAAGAAAACCGCCGCCGTTTTTTTCCAGGCTGTTTTGCATCAACCAGCCACCTTTCCCGGTGCCACCTGAAATATATTATATGGTGGAGGGAAGGCGGCTAGACCATGCAATGTTTGTCGGCGCCACGGCAGTAAACCTGTTAAGAGTTTCGAAAAAGGGTGGGTTGCGATGAGCAAACTCGGGTTGGCCCTGGGGGCCGGAGGGGCGAAAGGCCTCGCCCATATCGGCGTTCTCCAGGTCTTCAAGGAGAATGGAATAAAAATCGACTTGATCGCCGGTTCAAGCATGGGAGCCTTGATCGGAGCCGCTTTCGCCGCTGGAACAGATATCGACCTGCTGGCCAAACTCGCCGCTACACTTCAAAGGTCGCTGTTTATCGACATCAGCGTTCCAAGGTTCGGGCTGCTTAAGGGGGAAAAGGCGCTCGGCCTCATCAGGCTTTTGACGCGCAGCAAAAAATTTACAGAACTTGAGCTACCGCTGGCGGTTGTTGCTACGGATATTGAAAGAGGAGAACCGGTGGTGTTTAGGGAACAAGGGGATGTTGCCCAGGCGGTGAGGGCCAGCATTTCAATACCGGGGATTTTCAACCCCGTCAGGTTAGGGGACAGGCTGCTGGTGGACGGAGCTGTTACCGATAGGCTGCCGGTTGCCGTACTCAAAGAAATGGGCGCTGATTACGTCGTGGCCGTAGATGTAAAAGCCTGCCCTGCCGGGGAACGGATCAAAATACAGAACATTTATGACATCATCATGCATTCCATTGAGATACTGGAAAACAAAGCATGCCAGCCCAGCCTCAACGCGGCTGATTTCCTGATTGCGCCGGATACCACAGGGATAGGAACCACGGACTTCCATAAGGCTGAGGAGTGTATGGAGGCCGGACGGATCGCCGCCAGGGAGGCGGTAAGCAAGATAACGGCCGATCTGGCCGGGAGGCTGGTCCCGCGCAACTCAAATCAGGACAGTATAACAGGGGTGCGATAAAAATCGGTGTTGCCGCGCCTGGCGCAAGCTGCGGGGTAAAGAAGCGAATAAAGGCTGGCGGCCAGCAGATCGGTTTCCCAAAAGATGCCGAACGCCTCACCGTTGGCAGAAAACTTGCGGCAGTGGGCAGCCTTGGTTATTACCGGCAACCTGCTGTTCTTTTTAATCCTGCTGATTAATTCGCGGCCTGTACGGTTGAAGCCCAGCAGGCGCAAATAGGGAGGACCTCCCTGGAGCGCCGTTTCCTTATCCTTGGTGTAGTTGAGCAGCAGATGGACCAGGAAACGCTGCAGCCTGGTATAAGTGTACCTTTTCGTTTTCAGCTTATCCAGGAAATCGTTGATGGTGACTGAGGCTTGCGCCGTTCTTATGATCCGGTTTTCCAGGCCTTCGCCAATATCGACGATGGCCAGTAGTTCGTTTTTGTTGCTGCGGCGCAGAAGGGTCATGACCTGACGGTCCATGTCGTCGCGAAAGACCGGCCCGCATCCCTGTTCAAACTCCCGGCAGAGGATCTTGATGCTGGCCGGCGGCAAAAAATCAGACAGGCCAGAAACAGCGCGGACAGGGGCACTGCGGTTTTCGGCGATCCGGCGCCGGATTGCTGCGGCGCTGGGCAGGCGCCCCGCAACGAGAGCGGTCTCCTCGTAGCCGGACCCTTCCCGGAGAATGGGAACGGGTTCCAGGGGAATGTTCATTTCCTGCAACACCTGGAGGTAGGCCAGGGCCAGGATGTTGTTGGGCCTGTCCCATATAAGGGGAACAGGGAATTCTTCAGCCAGGGCTATACTTCTTGCCTTGGGGAAAGAACAGCCTTTTTTTAAAGCATTTTTCAGGGCCGACCTGAATTCCGGCGTTTCTTGAACCAAACGGCTGGCGGCCTTGAGCAGGGCCTGGGGTTCGTTGCATTCCACCCCGAAGGACAGATGGGTAACCACCCCTGTGCGGTAAAGGGTTTCAATTCCGCCGCGGGCAAACCAGTACGCGCTTCGCGTGGCATACAACGCCGGGAGCTCCAGGACCAAGTCCGCCCCGTGGGCCAGGGCCATTTCGGCCCTGGCCCATTTATCGACGATGGAAGGCTCGCCCCGCTGCGTAAAATTGCCGCTCATGACGCAGATTACAGCTGAGGCGCCGGTGGTTTCGCGGGCCAGGGTGAGGTGGCGAAGGTGCCCGTTGTGGAAAGGGTTATATTCGGCGATGATGCCGGTTACGTTCATATGGCATATTCCCCTCCAGATTCATTATTGGTCCAACTAAAAGGCAATTATGTTCAATTATGTGAAAAAATAATAAAGCAAAATAGGAAAATCGAAATTTATGGCGAATACTCATTTGTTTAATGTAAATTATACCAAACCAAAGGGGGACACAGTAATGAACCTGATCGAGAAGATCCGGGAAAAGGCTAGGACCAACAAGCGGACCCTGGTGCTGGCCGAAGGAACAGAAGAACGCACGGTTCAAGCTGCAGGGATTATCGCAGCGGAAGGGATTGCGCGGGTTGTACTGCTGGGTGAGGAGGATGAAATAAAACTTGTTGCCAGGAAGACCGGTGCGGATTTGTCAAAGGTGGAGCTCATAAATCCTGCCGGGTCCGAGCATTTTATTGAGTATGTGGATGCTTTACTGGAAATAAGGAAAAGCAAAGGACTTCAAAAAGACGAAGCAATGGGTCTAATGAAGAACCCGCTGTATTTCGGCGCGATGATGGTATACAGAGGGGCTGCCCACGGCATGGTGGCAGGCGCGCAAAACACCACAGCGGATGTCCTGCGGGCCGCGCTGCAGGTTATTAAGACGGCTCCCGGCATCTCGGTGGTATCCGGGGCTTTTCTGATGGTCTCCCCTCTTAAGGAATACGGCGAAGATGGCGTTATCGTTTTTGCCGATTGCGCCGTGACGCCCAATCCCACTGCCGAACAGCTTGCCGAGATTGCCTACGCTTCGTCTAAAACCGCGCGGGATCTGGTAGGAATGGAGCCGAGAATAGCCATGCTGTCTTTCTCCACCAAAGGCAGCGCCAGCCACGAATTGGTCGATAAAGTGGCCAAGGCCACCCAGATCGCCAAAGAGCGGTACCCGGATCTGAAGATCGATGGCGAACTGCAGCTTGATGCGGCCATTGTTCCCAAGGTGGCGAAATCAAAAGCGCCCGGCAGCCCTGTAGCGGGCAAAGCTAACGTCCTTATTTTCCCGGACCTGCAGGCCGGCAACATCGGCTACAAGCTTGTACAGCGCTTGGGCGGCGCAGAGGCGGTTGGCCCTGTGCTGCAGGGAATGGCCAAGCCGGTGAACGATCTTTCCCGCGGTTGCAGCGTTGAAGATATCGTCAACACGGGAGCCATGACCTGCTGCCAGGAAATCGGCTAGTTCCCAGCCCTGCCGGCGGATTGTCCATAAGAGCCGGTCAAGCGTCAAGTGCGGATCCAGACCGGCTAAGAGGGCGCGCGGGCACGGCTCAAGGCCGAACGAACACAGGTTCGGGGCCGGACGTGTTGACAGCGCGCGTTTATCCTTGTATAATAAATCAGTTATCATGTATAGCCGGTGCAGCGCAGACGGAGGTGAACAACCGGTGAGATTGAACGTCAACCGTCTACGACAGGAGCCTGGTTCCAGGGAGGAGTTCAATTGCGTGCTTGAGCTCTGTTGCGAAGAGGGGGACATCGTTGTCTGCAGCCCAGTCCGGGTGGAAGGAGACGTTGTCAATACAGGGAAACTGCTGGAAATGAAAGCGAAGGTAAAGACGGATTTTTTGGCCAGTTGTGGAAGGTGCCTGGAAGAAGTGCGTATCCCGGTCGGTTTTGAGTTCACTGAGCATTATTGCCATGCCGGCGACTGCGACCAAGAGATGATGAGAAACGCGGACCAGAACGACATTATCATTTTTTACGACGAGTGGATTGACATTGCCCGGGCTGTGCGGGAGAATATTATTCTAAATATGCCGATGCGAGTGCTATGCAGTCCCGATTGCCCCGGTATTTGCCCGCATTGCGGAAAAAACCTTAAAGAAGGAAAATGCTCGTGCCGAGAGGGCGGCCTTGACCCGCGGATGGCCGTACTGGCCGAATTAAAAACAGACCAGGCTGATAATTGATGAACAGAGGAGGTGGTCTTTATGGGCGTGCAGCAACATCGGCGTTCCAAAAGCCGGAACCGCAGGAGAAGAGCCGAAATACTCAAACTGGAAAACCCAAGCATAGTCACTTGCCCAAAGTGTCACGAGCTTAAACAACCCCACCGCATATGCCCGGCCTGCGGGTATTATGACGGAAAGAAAATATTGGAGGTAAACAAGAAAAAGAAAGCTGAATAAGCTTTCTTTTTTTACTTGCCAAAAACCGGCCGGCAATTTATACTAGGTATTGATACCTGGTATTAATCTGGTAAGGAGCTGAAGGACAATGGTAACCAGGTTGAGTAAAAGCCAACGGCAGGGAGAATTGGCCCGGTTGATTTTTACAAACCCGTTTACCACTGACGAAGAGCTGGCCAAAATATTCGATGTCAGTATTCAGACCATCAGGCTTGACAGGATTGAATTGGGCATCCCCGAGCTGCGGGAAAGAACAAAGCAGGTGGCTGAACAGGCCTTCAAAAAAGTGCGCTCCATGTCGGGCAAAGAGTTCGTGGGGGAACTCCTCGAGCTTGAGCTGGGCAGGCATGCCACGTCTGTCCTGGAAGTGGGCGAGGATATGGTGGCGGAAAAAAGCCAGGTCTGTCGCGGCGACCACATTTTCTCGCAGGCCAACACCCTGGCTACAGCCCTCATTGATGCCGATATCGTGCTTACAGGAAGCGCCAGGCTGAGATTCCGCAGGCCGGTTTACTTGCATGAAAAGATCGTGGCCAAGGCGGTCTTTGCCCGGAAGAAATACAATAAATACCTGGTCAAGGTGGTGTCCAAAGTCGGCGCGGAGGAGGTTTTTGTTGGTAAATTCATTCTGGTGGCCAGATAGACGAGAAGGAAGGTGCTGTGATGAGGATTGCGGTTGATGCCATGGGCGGCGATTACGCTCCCGCTGAGATTGTTAGCGGAGCACTGGCTGCGTTGGAACGGGACGGCGACCTGCGCGTTGTTCTGGTTGGGCAAGAAGAAGAGATCAAAAAACACCTGCCGGACGGTTGGGCCACAAACGGCCGGTTGTCTATTGTTCACTGCCGGGAAGTCATCGGCATGCATGAACACCCGGCCACAGCTTACCGGCAGAAAAAAGACGCTTCCATAACAGTGGCTACGCGGCTGGTGAAGGAAAGCGAGGCCCAGGCAGTCGTTTCGGCCGGCAGCACGGGAGCGCAGATGGTGGCGGCCTTGTTCGGACTGGGAAGGATGGAAGGGGTGGACCGGCCCGCCATACTCATAATCCTGCCGACGCTCAAAGGCCCGGCCATGCTTCTGGACGGCGGCGCCAATGCGGACTGTAAACCGGGGCACCTTGTGCAGTTCGCAAAAATGGGGACTGTGTACGCCAAAAAGGTCCTGGGGATGAATAATCCCAGGGTCGGGTTGCTCAATATAGGCGAAGAAGCGGCCAAGGGCAATGAACTGACGGTCAAAGCCTACGAATTGCTGGCTTCTGATGGCGACCTGAACTTTATGGGGAACATTGAGGGAAGGGACATCTTGTCGGGAAAATCGGAGGTCATAGTCTGCGACGGCTTCGTAGGCAACATCGCCTTGAAAATAATCGAGGGCACGGCAGGGGCCATCATGGCCTTGCTTAAGGAAGAGATGACTGCCAGCCTCTGGCGAAAGGCGGGGGCGCTGATGCTGAAACCGGGGCTCAAACGGCTTAAAGAGCGCCTTGACTATGCCGAGTACGGGGGCATGCCGCTGCTCGGTGTAAAAGGGGTCAGCATCATCTGTCACGGCAGTTCCCGGGCCAAAGCAATTATGAATGCCATTGCAGCCGCCAGGAATTGCGTCAACAGCAATTTTATCGGCGAATTGGAAAAGAGCTTTGAAAAACGGTAAGGATGGTGAGAAGATGCCAGCAGTTTTAAGACCGGCCGGGATCACGGGTATCGGCACGTATTTGCCATCGCAAAAGATTACCAATGCGGATTTGGAAAAAATGGTGGACACCTCGGACGAATGGATCCGCACGCGTACCGGAATTTCTGAACGCCGGAAGGCAGACCCGGGAGAGGCCGCCTCGGATCTCGGGACCAAGGCTGCGCTGAAGGCAATGGAGGATGCCGGGGTGAGGCCTGAAGAAATCGAAATGATAATCGTTTGTACCGCTACTCCTGACATGCTTTTCCCGGCTACATCCTGCTTGATCCAGGAAAAGCTGGGGGCCAAAAACGCCGGAGCGTTCGACCTGTCCGCCGCTTGCACGGGATTCATCTATGCGCTGGCGGTAGCCAACCAGTTTGTGGCTTCGGGGATGTATAACACCGTCCTGGTGGTGGCGACGGAAACGCTGACCAGACTGGTCAATTGGGAAGACCGCAACACCTGCGTGCTGTTTGGCGACGGAGCAGGTGCGGCGGTGGTGAGACCGGTAGGAGAAGGAGAGGGCTTCCTGTCCTTCGATTTGCACGCCGAAGGCGCCGGCGCCGATCTGTTAAAAATCCCGGCCGGGGGCTCCAGGATGCCGGCCTCGGCGGAGACTGTGGCCAACAAGCTGCATTGCATTCATATGGCCGGCAATGAGGTGTTCAAATTTGCCGTGAGGATTATGGGGGAAACGGCGCTGAAGGCCCTGGAGAAAGCGGGGCTGACCAAAGAAGATGTGGATTTCCTTATTCCCCACCAGGCCAACACGCGGATCATTGACTCGGCCGTGAAACGGCTGGGG
>Ga0067045_1002510_pt1 | contig 116290 bp, 100 predicted proteins | sample TerdegcTABiofilm_FD_59184 | JGI IMG/M metagenome (GOLD analysis project Ga0067045, IMG submission 59184) | Combined Assembly of (Gp0054472, Gp0054536) Wastewater bioreactor microbial communities from Singapore -Terephthalate degrading...
GAGATCATGAAAACCAGTGAAGCAGGCTTCCCTGCACATGCAAGCATCATTTTCAGAACAGTCAGCCGCAAACCATGAAATACAGGTCATCGTCTTTGGCTAACTCGGGCGGGCACGGAGGCCCGCCCCACTGAATCTTATTTTTCCTGAAACCAACCATCATGAGCCTTCGGCTCACCTGAGATCATGAAAACCAGTGGAGCAGGCTTCCCTGCACATGCAAGCATCTTTTTCAGGACAGAAACCGGCAACACCATTTTCCTGCTCATCATCATATGAAAAAAAGTCTTGGGGGGCAATATTTCGGCGGAGGTTTCGTGGAAAACACCACTCCCGGCCTACCCCTGATTCTCTGCTGCGGGGGGTGGCTCTTGCGGCAGCAGGATGTGGATGCGGGTCCCCTGCCCCGGTTCACTCTCGGCCCAGATTTTACCCCGATGCGCAGCGATGATGGTCTGACAGATATGGAGCCCCAGACCGCTGCCCCCCAGCCGGTGGCTGCCCCGACGGCGGTACTTTTCAAAGAGGGTGGCCAGATCCTCCGGCGGGATACCGCAGCCGGTATCCGCCACCACTACCTCCACGGCAGCTTGGCCGTGGAGCCGGGCCGGTTGGGCTGTAATGCCGATCCGCCCCCCCGCCGGGGTGGCCTCCAGGGAGTTGGCCAGCAGATTGAAAAGGACCCGCTCCAGGTAGCGTTCATCGGCCCAGACCGGGGGCAGGGACGGGGGAACCAAAGCCTCCAGGACAATGCCCTGGCGCTTGGCCATCTCCAGATATTGATGAATAAGACGCTGGATGGTATAGCCGATCTGGACGGCCTCGGGCTGGAGGATCAATTGCCCCAACTCATGCCGGGAGATGTCCAGGACATTTTGGAGATGCAACAACAGTCCTTCGCTGCTCTCCACGATGCCCTGGAGCTTGTGATTGATGTCAGGGGGTAGAGATTCGTCCTCCAGGGTTTCGATGGTCAGGCGGATGCCGGTCAGGGGCGCCTTGATATCATGGACGATCATGGAAAGAAAATCGGCGTTGGCGGCAATGCGGTCCCGTTCTGCCTGTAGGAGACGGGTTTTTTCCCGCAGAGCCCGGGTCATGGTGTTAAAGGATTCGGCCAGTTCCCCCAGCTCATCGCTGCTGGTAACGGGGATGTCACCGGCCAGCTCCTCCTGGGCGGCCTGCCGGGTGCCCTCCGCCAGATGGGATATCTGCCGCCGGATGCCCAGAGACAGCAGGAAGCTCAAGGACAGCCCCACCAAGGCGGCCCCGCCCCCCACACTGATGATCACCAGATGCAAGGCCCGCCGGGCGGCGCTGACCTCATCCTGACTCACCCCCACCACCAAAAGGTTCTCCCAAGGCTTTTCCTCCTGTTCCAAGGGTAGGAATTTCAGGGTGTAGGCCTTCCCCCCCAAGGACAGACCCTGCACCCGCTCCAACCCTACGGCAGCCCGGTTTTTTCCCGACTTTATTATCGGATAGGCTTCCTCCGGCAGGTTTTTGAAAGAATTGACCACCGGATGATCGGCAAAAAAAATGGCCACCTCCGCTCCGGTCCCTTGGGAAAGCGATTCCACAAAGGTCTTGTCCACCAACATCCCAGTGAGGACCACCCCCACCACCTCATCCCCAAAATAAAGGGGGGCGGCGGCACTCAAAAACACGCTGTCTTTCCATTGAGTCATACGACTGCTGCGCTTGCCTTGCAAAGCAGCTTTCACCAACGGATTACCCGAGATGTCCACCCCCACCGCCTGAGGCGCATGGACTCGCACGGCGATTATTCCCCGGCGGTCGGTGATGGTGAGGATATTCAATCCGGCATCCCGCATCTGCAAGGCCGCCAGGCGGGCCAACCGCTCGTACTCGTTGTTATTCAACAACTCAGCATAATTGAAGCTGTTCCCTAAAATGTCGGCATATTGCACCACCCGCTGGTTCTTCCCCTGATATTCCGCCAGAACCAGGTTGGCCACCAGTTCCACCTGCTGACGGTGCCAGGCCAGGATCTCCTTTTGGGCCAGATATTGAATAACTATCAGCAGGCTTAGGAGGGCCAGGAGCAGGGAGGCCAAATTGACTCCCATTAATTTAAAGCCGACCTTATTCTTGACAATCATCCCCATCACCTTGCGGGTAAAGGCTCCCGCCTGCCGGGGCCAACCCGGTTAGAATACAGTAGGCAGTAGGCAGTAGGCCGAGGGCAGTTGCCGGCAGCTTCCCTCGTGGGAGGGCCGCTGCGCCCCCGAGTCCGATAGATTTGGCCATCGCGGCCTGTTATGCCTCACAGGCGTTTTTCTCTCAGGATTTCCCATCCAAAACCGGGCGTCAAACTCTGGGAGACATTCTTCAACGGCAAAGATTGCTTCGTAGGGTCGTCGGTTATCTCACCCCGACAGGCTGATTATTTACATCGGTCAGAAAATAAAGTTAGTGGTTTATAACTCGCAGAGATGAGAGGGCCCCCCATAGGGCCGGCATCCTTGCCGGCCCCCCCTGCGGCCAACTTGAATTTTCCTGGTTCACGCTTGACTCTTATAACTCATGGCAATTATTTAGAACTTAAAGTTGCCCGTGGTCAGTTGTCGGTAAAATCAGTTTCCGGAAGAGCTTCTCTTGTAGTGGGGTGGGCCTTAGGTACCAGCCCAGGTTAGCCCAAGGCAATGACCTGTATTTTCTTGGTTCAGGGTGACCCCCAGGTCACGTCAATGAATCAAATAATCTTCCCGCAATCCCCGGAAATTCAGGTTTGCCGCGGGTGGTTCTTTGTCGCCGGCAAGGATGCCGGCACTACTAACCGCTCTCTGCATCCCGCTTCCTGCCTCCCCTGCCGGCAGACTTTTTTGGACCGCCTGGCTGGAAAATCATTTCTCTGCTTACTTGGCCTGGAACATATGTTATTATCTATTTTTTGATAAACATGGTCACTCATCTTCAGGCAAGGAAAAATCCCATGTCAACATCTACCAAGAACCCGGCGGGACAGGAAGAGCGGGTCACCATCGCCGGGGCCGACGTGAATTTGGAAGGCCGTCTGTGGCTGGGCCCGGAACCCCGGGGCGTGGTCATCACCCACCCCCACCCCTTATATGGCGGCACGATGGATAACAATGTGGTCTGGACCGCCGTGCATGCCTTTCAGGCCCGGGGCTGGAGCACCCTGCGCTTTAATTTCCGGGGGGTTGGCTTGAGCACCGGCGAACATGGCGATGGCCTGGCTGAAGTGGCGGATGTGCAAGCAGCCCTATCGTTCCTGGGTTCCCGTCTGGCCGGGGAGATATTTCTGGTGGGATATTCTTTCGGCGCCGCCGTGGCCGGCCGGGCTCTGCTGGCCGGGGTGGCCGCCGCCGGCCTGGTCATGATCTCCCCTCCCATTGCCCTCATGGAAATGCCTTTTCTGGCCAAAGTGCCGAAATTACGACTCATCATTGTCGGCGACCGGGACGACTTCTGTCCGTTGCCCGATTTGGAGAAGCTTCTGGCGTCGGCGCCGCCGGAGAGCCGCCCGGAGCTGAAGATTGTTCCCGGCGCCAGCCATTTCTTTGCCGGCCGGGAAAAACCCCTGTACACGCTCCTGCTGGAGCACCCCCTGGCCGCCTCACGGCGATAGAGTAATTCTCAGGTTTTGAAAGGTAACCATCGGTTTTGCTGCACCCACCGTCATCCTCTCGCCCGGCTTCCTCTTATCAGACCCTGTTGGCCCTTACCTGCGGGTTGGCCTTTGCCAGTTATTTTGCCACCAGCCTCCGGCTGCCGGTGATGCCTCTGTTTGCCGTTTCTCTGGGGGCCACCACCTCGGAAGTGGGATTTATCAATTCCAGTTTCCTCCTGATGTGCGGTCTGCTGGCCCTGCCCCTGGGATTCATGGGCGACCGTTGGGGCCGGCGCCGGATTATCAATCTGGGTCTGCTCATTGCGGCCTCGGCCTCCCTCCTCCTTTACTGGAGCCGGACGCCCCTGGAGCTCATCGGCATCTATCTGGTTTTTGGGGTGGGTCTGGCCATGATCGGTCCCAGCCTCATGGCCCAGGTGGCGGATATCTCCCCGGCCAGTCATTTGGGGCGGGCTTATGGCTGGTACACCACGGCCATCTATACGGCCATGAGTCTGGGGCCGGCGGTGGGCGGCATCCTGGCGGAAGTGCTGGGCTATCGGACCATCTTTCTCATCGTTGCCTTGGCCATGTTCGCCCTCATGGCGCCGGTGACCCTCTTCCTACCGGCCGCCGCCAGGAAGGACGGGCCCACGCCCCCGGGCCTGTGGGCCAGTCTCGTCCAGGAAGGGGGACGTAACCGGGCCCTCCAAGGCTGTTGGGCCATTACCTTCGGCTCCTGTGTCGCTTTAGGGGTATTTTTTACCTTTTTCCCCCTCTATGCCCTGCAGTTCGGCCTCAATGCCGGAGAAATCGGGATGATCTTCGCCGGTCAGGCCCTGGTCAACGCCCTGTCCCGCATCCCCCTGGGCCGGGTGAGCGACCGGACCAATAAGACGAGGTTGTCGTTATGGGGCTTTTCCGGTCTCAGCGCGGTCTTGGCCGGTTTTGCCTGCTGCGGGAGTTTTCTGGCCTTCCTCCTCCTGGCCATGCTTTCCGGCGCAGTTCAGGGCATAGGTTTTACCCCTTTGGGGGCCCTCATCTCTGAGGTAGTCCCCCTCCAATCCCGGGGTCTGGCCATGGGCGGCTACAACACGGCCATCTATCTGGGCATGATGTTGGGGTCCGCCGGCATGGGGCCGTTTATCAGCCGTTGGGGTTTTGCCGCCGGTTTTATCGCCGCAGCCGTCATCAACCTCTGCGGCACGGCGGGGCTTTACCTGTTGGCCCGCCAACAGATCCGGCCGCAGCCGAAGCGGGTGAGCACCGCCGACACCTAGTCGTTCCGGAAACCGTCAACCTTCAGGCCGGCAGCTCCCCCCCGGAGGTCAGCTCGTATTCCAGCAGCTCGCCCACCCGGCAGTTGAAGTAACGGCAGAGGGCCTCCAGGTGTTCCCGTTTGAGCTGATGCCACTGGTTTTCGGCCAGATGCTCCAAGGTTTCCCGAGGTACCCCCGTCTCCTTGGATAATTTCCCGAAATCATAGAGATTATTTTTTATCATCAGCTCCCTGAGGTTGCAGAAAATCATCACCCACTCCTTTTCACGGTTCCGCCGGCCGGCTCGCGGTTATCAGTCCATGCCGACGGCCGGACGCCGCTCAGGCGACCAAAAGCTCCATCAACACCCGAAAGATGGGCCTGACCACGATAGACCAGACCCCGCTATACACCAAGATAAGAATGAGTATGAACCCCACCGGTTCCAGTTGGCGATACTGCTCCCGTAGAACCGGCGGCAATAACGGCATGAGGATGCGGGAGCCATCCAACGGCGGGATGGGTATGAGATTAAAGAGCATCAGGTAGAGATTTATCACGACGCCATATCGGCACATCAGGAAAAATCCCGGGTTGTCTTCCGCCCACGGCAATAATTGGGCAAAGAGGAAGGCCAGAAAAAGATTGCTGAGGGGTCCGGCGGCACTGACGCTGATGACCCCGGCGCGATAATGGCGGAAATTCAGGGGATTGACCGGCACGGGTTTGGCCCAGCCAAAAAATATCCCGCTCTGGGAAAGCACCAATAGGGCGGGGACCACCAGGGTACCCACCAGATCAATGTGAGGCAGGGGATTGAAGGTCAACCGTCCCGCCAACCTGGCTGTGGCATCGCCATTGAGCAACGCGGCGTATCCATGGGAGACCTCGTGGACAATGACCGAAAAAAACAACACCACCGCCATAATGACATATTCCATATCTAAGCCCCTGTGATGAGAGTCGTGGCGGCTTGGGCCAAGGCATCCAGATGTTCCGGGCTGTCCGCCTCTAAATATACGCGCACCACCGGTTCGGTGCCCGAGGGCCGCAGGCAGATCCAGCTGCCGTCATCCAGAAGGAGTTTATGGCCTTCTAAAGTAAGGTGTGCTGTCAGCGCCCGGCCGGCCAGGGTGGTGGGAGGCTCTTCCAGTCTGGCCAACAATGCCGTTTTGGCCTCAGGGCTCAGATGCAGATCCAAGCGGCGGGTGTATGACGGCCCCACCTGCCGGAACAGGTCATCCCGCAGTTGGGGGATATCTTTGCCGGTGCGGGCCACCATCTCGGCGATGAGAAGACAGGCCAGCATGCCGTCTTTTTCGGGGAGATGTCCATGCATGGAGAAGCCATCCGCCTCCTCCCCGATCATCGCCGCCTGATTGTTGCGCAGATAGGGGGCCAGGTGTTTGAACCCCACTTTGGTCTCATAAACCGGCATGCCGTGGAAGGCCGCCACCCGGTCGATAAGGTGAGAGGTGGCAACGCTGCGGGCCACTCCCTGTCTCCACCCCCGGGTTTTCACCAGATAATCCAGGAGCAGGGCCAGGATCAGATTGGCCGGGTGATAAACCCCCTGGCGGTCCACCACCCCGAAGCGGTCGGCATCGGGGTCAACGGCCAGTCCCAGGTGGGCGCCCGTCTCCCGCACAGCGTGGCTGAGTTCCCAGAGGGCGTCTTCGTTGGGTTCAGGCTTCTGGCCACCGAAATACGGGTCCCGCCAATCATGGAGGAGGGTCACTGACGCCCCCACCTCCAGGAGGAAGCGGTCCAGATACCCCACCGCGGTGCCATACAGCGGGTCAACCACGACCTTCAACCCGGCCTGCCGAATAATCCCCAGATCAAGTTTGGTAGCCAGATCCTCTAAATACGCCTCCCGGGGATCAAGGTCCTGAACCAGACCCTGTTGCCGGGCCGCGGCCAAGGGCAGGCGCCGAACCTGGTCCGGCTGCAGGTTGCGGATATTCTCTTCGATTATCTTGGTGACTTCCGAAGGCGCCGGTCCACCCCAGGCGGGGGAAAATTTGATGCCGTTGTAAATCCCCGGGTTGTGACTGGCGGTGACGGTGATGCCACCGCCATGTTGGCCGGCCAGAATGGCAAAGGTCACCACCGGCGTGGGGATGGGCTGGACGCCCAGAAGGCTGGGGATGCCGTTCCCCGCCATGATTTCTGCGGCCAACGCGGCAAAATCCTCGGACCGGAACCGGGTGTCATATCCGATCACCATACCTGCTTCCGGCGTCGAGGCCTGCTGCAGATAAGCCGCGATCCCTTGGCAGACCAAGCGGGCATTGGCCGTAGTGAAATCGTCGGCAATGATCCCCCGCCAACCGGAGGTTCCAAACTTCAGATCCATCTTCTCCCTACCCTGAGGCTGGTTCTATGGCTAAAAGGGTGCAAGGATGCCCCGCGGCCTTAGGCGCCGCCGACCTCGGGCCACCGGCCCCGGCGACGGCAGGCCCGATACCGGTTCCAGGCCGTTGCCCCCCGCCTCGGTCCCTTCTACCTGCCGGCAGAGGGATTAAGGAACTCCGAACTTATCCCCCCATCTCCCGTAGAAAGCAAAAAGGGAAAAGCCCGGGGGCTGCCAGGTCTTTTCCCTTTTTTATATCACGATTACATACCAAGGAGAAGGGCTAGGTTCCCATCTCAAAAGAGGCCAGATACTTGATCTGCTCTTCGGTGAGGACATCAATGGCGACCCCCATGGAGGCCAACTTTAAGCGGGCTATCTCCATATCCACCTCGGCGGGGAGCATATAAACCTTTTTCTCGAACTGCCGGTAGTTTTTGGCGATGTACTCGGCGGCCAGAGATTGGTTGGCAAAGCTCATGTCCATGACCACCGACGGGTGGCCTTCGGCCGCGGCCAGATTAATGAGGCGGCCCTCACCCAGGATGTTGACGCGTTTGCCGTTGCTCAGGGTGTGTTCCTCGACAAACTCCCGGATGGTGCGTTTGGCTACGGTGACGGCTTCCAGGCCGGGCAGGTCCAGTTCCACGTTGAAATGACCGGAATTGCAGGCAATAGCGCCGTCTTTCATAGCCAGGAAGTGCTCTTGGCGGATGACGTTGATGTCGCCGGTGAGGGTGCAGAAGATATCCCCCAGGGGCGCGGCCTCAGCCATGGGCATGACCTGAAAGCCGTCCATGATGGCCTCCAGGGCCTTCAGAGGATCCACCTCGGTGACGATGACCCGGGCCCCCAACCCCCGAGCCCGCATGGCAAAGCCCCGGCCACACCAGCCATAGCCGGCCACGACCACGACGCTGCCGGCCAACAGCCGGTTGGTGGCCCGCAAGATGCCGTCCACGGTGCTCTGACCGGTGCCGTAGCGGTTGTCAAACATATACTTGGTCTGGGAATCGTTGACGGCGATCACCGGGTAGCGCAACACTCCCTGGGCTGCCATGGCCTTGAGGCGGATGACGCCGGTGGTGGTCTCTTCGGTGCCGCCCCACACTTCGTTTAACAATTCCTGACGGGTGGAATGCAGGGTAAAGACCAGATCAGCCCCGTCATCCATGGTGATATTCGGTCTGACATCCAGGGCCGCCTGGATGTGTTGGTAGTAGGTATCTCCGTCTTCGCCTTTAATGGCAAAGGTCGGGATACCTTCATAGCGCACCAGGTAGGCGGCCACGTCGTCCTGAGTGCTCAGGGGGTTGGAAGCGCAGAGCCGGATCTCGGCGCCGCCGGCCTTGAGAGTGGACATGAGCACGGCAGTCTCGGTGGTGACATGCAGACAGGCAGCCAGGCGGAGGCCCTGCAGGGGCTTTTCCTGCCGGAAACGCTCGGCGATATCCCGGAGCACGGGCATATCTTGACGGGCCCATTCCACCCGCAGTTTGCCTTGATCCGCTAAATTCAGATCTTTGACGTCATAATTGGCCGGCAGCGATACTGCCAAGGAAGATAAACAGGCTGATTTCGGCATTGGATACCTCTTGTAAGATGGCGGGCACCAAAGGGCCCGTGGATTAAAGCCCCGCCTTTTCTTTGAGCAACTCCACGCGGTTGGTCTGTTCCCAAGTAAAATCGGGGTCCGGCCGGCCAAAATGACCGTATACCGCCGTCTTCTTAAAGATCGGCCGGAGCATGTTCAGGTAGCTGATCATGGCCGCCGGTTTGAAACTGAAGGTATTCTTAATGATCTCCAAGATCTGTTTATCGGGGATGGTGCCGGTGCCATAGGTGTAGACCATGATGGACAGCGGGTCGGGCACGCCGATGGAATAGGCCACCTGAACTTCGCAACGTTTGGCCAAACCCGCGGCCACGATATTTTTGGCCACATGGCGCAGCATATACGAAGACGTCCGGTCCACCTTGGAGGGATCTTTTCCCGAAAAGGCACCGCCGCCATGGTAACCGGCCCCGCCGTAGGTATCCACGATGATTTTCCGGCCGGTGACGCCGCAGTCGCCCAAGGGGCCGCCTACCACGAAACGGCCGGTGGTGTTGACCAGGAATTTGGTTTCGGGTTCCAGCAGGTGGGCCGGGATGACTTTTTTTATGACCTCCTCCACCACCGCCTCTTTGACCTGGGAATGAGTGACGTCGGGATTGTGCTGGGCCGCCACCACAATGGTGGGGATGGCCTTGGGAAGGCCGTTCTCATAGCGCACCGTTACCTGGGTCTTGCCGTCGGGCCGTAAGAACGGGACGATGCCCTCCTTCCGGACCTTGGCCAACCGCTCGGCCAAACGATGTGCATACCAGATGGGCATGGGCATCAACTCTTCGGTCTCATCACAGGCGAACCCGAACATCAGCCCCTGATCACCGGCACCCTGCTCCGGGAATAGACCCCGACCGTCCACCCCCATGGCGATATCCGGCGATTGCTTGTCCAAGGAGACCACCACCGCACAGGTCTCCCAATCGAAACCCATGGAAGAATCGCAATAACCGATGTCTTTGATGGTGTGGCGCACGATGGAGGGGATATCCACCACCGCAGTGGTGGTGATCTCTCCAGCAATAAAGGCCAGCCCGGTGGTCACCAAGGTCTCGCAGGCAACTCGGGCATACTTGTCCTGAGCAATAATGGCGTCTAAGACAGCATCGGAAATCTGATCGGAAACTTTGTCAGGATGACCCTCCGTGACGGATTCGGATGAAAAAAGAAAATCAGTGATGGCCATGCCACTGGCTCCTTCCGGCAATAACCTAACGGACCGCAACATGCAGTCGCCGTTGCCTGATTGGATGGATGGGATTGGAGATGTCTGCCGGGCCGGGCGGCAACAGCAGCGGCTGCCGCCCTCGGCTTATTTAATCACGGTAATTTATCTGGTTTTTCTCAAACAGACAAGACTTTTTTTGCCTTGGACATTCGGGGGCGGTTCTGCTGATCCACATAGACGATCTGGGGATGATGGTCGGCCAATTCGGCGGCGGTAAAGGTGGCAAAGGTGGTGATGATGATCAAGTCGCCCGGCATGCCTTTGCGCGCCGCCGCCCCGTTTAGACAGATGACGCCGCTGCCGGCATCTCCGGCAATGGCATAGGTCTCAAACCGTTCGCCGTTGTTGATATTATACACATATACCATTTCATAGGGCAGGATGTTAGCCAACTCCATGAGGCGGGCGTCAATGGTCAGAGACCCCTCATAGCCCAGCTCGGCGGCGGTGATGGTCGCCCGGTGGATTTTGGATTTTAACATGGTGCGAATCATTCTGCGGCTACCTCAAGCAAGATATTATCAATGAGACGGGTCTTACCCACCCAGGCTGCGACCGCCAACCGGGCTTGCCGGGCGATCGTGGCGATCTCCGCCAAGGTCTGGGGATCAAGCAAAACCAGGTAATCCAAACTGAGCAAGGGGTCGTTGGCCAACAGCGGGCGGATCGCAGTGAATAGCTCTTCCTTGGACCGCACCCCCTGGGCTGCCAGCTCCCGGGCTCGAAACAGGGCCTGGGAGAGTTTCAGGGCCGTCCGGCGCTCCTCCGGTTTGAGATGGACGTTGCGGGAACTCATGGCCAGACCGTCTTCTTCCCGCACCAGGGGCCGCCCCACCACCTCTATGGGCAGATTAAGGTCGGCCACCAACCGTTGGATGGTGATGAGCTGCTGATAATCCTTTTCCCCGAAAATCGCCACGTGGGGCTGCACCAGATTGAACAATTTCAGGACGACGGTGGCCACGCCCCGAAAATGCCCCGGCCGGGAGGCGCCACACAATCCCTTGGTCACCTCCGTCACCTCAACATAGGTCTGGTAGCCGGGGGGATACATCTGCACCGCCGCGGGCGCGAAGACCAGGTCCACCCCGACTTGGGCCGCCAATTGGCAGTCCCGTTCCAGGTCGCGAGGATAGCGGTCCAGGTCTTCTTGGGGGCCGAACTGGGTGGGATTGACAAAGATACTCACCACCAGCCGGTCTCCCCGGCTGCGGCCATACTCCATGAGGCTGAGGTGACCGGCATGGAAATATCCCATGGTGGGCACAAAGGCAAGGTAGAGGCCCTGCTCCCGCCACGCCGAGGCCTGGTTTTGCATCTCCCGGGGATCAGTGATTATCTGCATAGACAAAAAAAAACCCCAGACCGCTACTCTGGAGGTTTATGACGTCATCCCTGCCGAGTCTCGGTCCACCCGAGTTGGATCCAAGCTCAATGTCTGCTAGAGGAAATATATCCCTTTTCCTTTCCAAGTGTCAAGAAAAAGGTTGTCAACGACCGCGTGCCTCTGCCAAAATTTCCGGGACCACCCCGCGGCTGGAATGCCTTGCCCCCGGTTTTTGGCAGGTGGGAAAGGGCTCAGGTCCAGGGAGGCGCCATTCCGGCCCAGCGGAGGCCGACGACTCTCAGGCCTGTTGTCAACCGCCCGGAAAAAGGATACAGTTAGCCCAGTTAGGCTCTGTGGGAGGGAGGCCATGAAGGATACCGCCAGAGATATTATGGAACAGAAGTTCCTGACCGTGCAGCCTGATATGACCATCTTTGAGGCCGTACAGGTCCTGGAACGGGCCTCGGCCCTCACCGGCCGCCAGGTCTTCGGTCTGATGGTAACGGATTATCGCCAGCAGCTGGTGGGCATGCTCTCCATGTATGATATCTTCCTGCTGATTCGGCCTAAACATATCCACATCTGGGGTGAGATGACGGACCTGGACTTGGCCGGCATGGTGACCCATGCCTGCCAGAAAGCCGGCCGGGTTCTGGTAGGCGACGTCATGACCACCGATCTCATCACCATCGGTCCCGATACCCATATCCTCTATATTATCGATCTGATGTTAAAAAAACATGTCCGTCGCATCCCGGTCCTGGAAGACGGACAGCTCCTGGGCATCGTTTATTTATCGCGGGTATTTGAACATCTCCTGACCATCTTTCAACAGACTGCGGTCTGAAGGAGAGGCCATGGCCAAACAGGATCACCGCCAGGTTTTAAAAGGTCTGCGGGTGCAGGACGCCATGCGGCGGCTGGTGACACAGTTGCCGGACACGGCCCACCTGTCCGAAGCCTGCCGCACCATGATCAAGTACAAGGTCAATGCCGTCCTGGTCACCGAGGCCACCCAACGCCCGCTGGGGGTGGTGTCTAAAACTGATCTGATGACCGCCTATTATGCAGGGTTACCCTTGGGGACCACGGTCTCCCAGATCATGGTCGGTCCGCCGCGTTATTGTCAACCCCATGATTCCTTGGACGCAGCCCTGGATCAGATGCGGGAGTACGGAATTCATCGCCTCTACGTAGTCGGGCCAAAGGACAAGGCCGTGGCCGGGGTGCTGGCCTACCCTGATATCGTCGGCATGCTTTACCGCTACTGCCACCGGTGTGAAAAAAGTCTGCTGAAACGGGGCCAAAAGGCTGACGAGTCCATGGAACCTGACCAGTTCGCGGTGCGGGAAGTGATGTCCCCTAATATCTTTGCCTTGCCGGCCTCTACCGGTCTGGGGGAGCTCATGGGCAATCTGGCGGCCTATCGTTTCGGCGCCGTCCCCCTGCTCAACCCCGCCGGACAGCCGGTGGGCGTGGTCAGCAAAACAGATCTCATCTTGGCCTACCTGCATGGCCTCTCTCCCGATACCGAGGCCCAGGAAATTATGTCCACCCCCATTCTGACCTGCCAGCAGGATGAGCCGCTGCTGGCGGTGATCAAACAGATGATCTACCGGGATCTGCATCGCATCTTTGTCTACCGGCAGGATCCCCAGGAATTGGTGGGAGTTTTGTCCCTCTCCGATGCGGCCCGGTTCCGGTCGGGGTCCTGCCGGGCCTGTTTGGCCAGCCGCATCAGCCCCTGAAAGAGTCGGCGCGACTTTTCACCTGACCCACAGTCGCCAGATCTCCAGGCCGCCGACATATAGATAATAAAAACCAAAGACCACGAAGATCAGGGCTGCCCCCACTTTGATGGCCCGCTCCGGCAGTTGTTTACCCATGATCCGGCCGACGCCAATGGCCAGACCGTCGGACAGCACCATGCCCAGGGTGGATCCGAACCAAACCGGCAGGATATCCTGGCTGGCCGCCAGAGTGACGGTGCTGAGCATGGTCTTGTCCCCTAACTCGGCCAGAAAAAAAGTGATGAAGACGATCATAAAGGGCGACCGTAATCCCCGGCTGGAGTAGTCGGACTCGTCCTCCAGGGTGTCCCCCCGCCAGGTCCACCAACCGAAGCCCACAAAGGCCAATCCGGAAATCAGATAGATATAGGCTTGGGGCAGCAGATGGGCGGTGGCCCCCCCCAAGGCCACCGACAGGGCGTGCACCGCCAGCGTCGCCCAGAAAATGGCCAGGAGAACCAGCCCTGCTCGGTAGCGGGTGGCCAACAGCAGGGCCACCAACTGGGTCTTGTCTCCCAACTCCGCCACGAACACCACAAATAACGACAACCAAAACGATTCCATACGGACGATACCTCTTCTGCCCCAAAAAAAAAGACCTTTGCACCCGTGGTGCAAAAGTCTCGCTGAGCATGACAGTGCCGGCAACGCCAGACCCGGAGGCCAGTATGTTGACGTTGCCCGGAGCAGCTACTCCCCTTTGCTGAAATGATTATATATTAACATCGCCCCTGTGGCAAGAGGTTTACCGAGAATAAGCCCAAAGAAATTTCTGCTCTATTCGGGCCTTTCCGGATGGGCAGTCCCTTCCTCTCCCCTTTGCAGGGGAGAGGAAGGAGATAAGGGGGTTGCCACCGTTGGGAAGACTCGGCAATACCACCGAGGGTTGGGGCTCACAAGGGCGGCAGTTCATCCCGGGTTTTGGTGACGGCGGCCGCCGATTTTTCCAGCAGGGCCTGTTCCTCGGCATTGAGGGGCAGCTCGATGATCTTTTCGATACCGCCGGCACCCAAGATGACCGGGACGCCGAAGAAAATGTCCCTGAGGCCGTATTCCCCTTCCATATAGACCGACACCGGCACCACCCGTTTCTGGTCTTTGAGGATGGCCTCGGCCATCTGCACTGCCGCGGCGGACGGGGCGTAGAAGGCCGAACCGGTTTTCAGCAGGGCCACGATTTCGCCGCCGCCTTTGCGGGTCCGGTCCACCATGGCCGCCAGGCGGGCTTTGTCTTTGACGAACTGGGTGATGGGAATGCCCGAAACGGTGGTGGCGCTGAGAATGGGCACCATGTCATCGCCGTGGCCGCCCAGCACCATGGATTGGATCTCTTCCACGGCCACATTCAGCTCCATGGCCAGAAAACAGCGGAACCGGGCCGTATCCAGGATGCCGGCCATACCCATGACCCGCTCACGGGGGAAGCCGCTGACTTTTTTCATGACATAGCACATGGCATCCAAGGGGTTGGCCACGTTGATGAGGATGGCATTGGGAGATTTGGCCACCACGGCCTTGGTCACCCCGGCCACAATCTCCGTGTTCTTGTTGAGCAGGTCCTCCCGGCTCATGCCTGGTTTCCGGGCCAAACCCGAGGTGATGATGACCACATCGGAATCGGCCGTTTCCTCATAACCATTGCTGCCGACGATATTGACATTGAAACCATAAATGGGCCGGGCCTGCATGAGATCCAAGGCCTTGCCCTGGGGCATCCCTTCCACAATATCCACCAGGACGACGTCGCCCAATTCCTTTTCCGCCGCCCAATGCGCCGCAGTGGCCCCCACATTGCCGGCGCCGACGATGGTAATCTTTTTCCGTGCCATGCCAAACTCCTTCCAATTCTGCTCCCGATCAGGACGGGGAGCTTTCTAGTCGTGACGTTTAAGCTTAATGGATTTTTATCCTTGAGACAATGGGAATTTCTGTGAAATCTGTGTCAAAGAGAGGATGACAGCGACCCCGGCAGGTTGGCCCCGGGGCCGTCAGCCGGGCGGAGGCCCGGGGCCTGGACCAGGCCTGAGGGGTCGAGGCCTCCCTGGGGAGCCGCCCCCACCGGCCCCGTTACCCCTGGGCCGCGACCACCTCGCGCACCGCCGCTACCACATACTCCAGCTCGTCATCCCGCAGACCGGGATAAAGCGGCAGACTGATGGTACGGCGGCCTATCAATTCCGCCTGGGGAAAATCCCCCTCCCGGTGGCCGTAACGCTCCCGGAAGAGGGCATAGAGATGGCAGGCCCGGTAGTTCACCGCCACCCCGACCCCCTTCTGTTGGAGGCCCCAGAGGATCTCATCCCTCCGGGCCGGGTCCACCCAGATAGTAAAGAGATGGTGACCCTGCTTCACCCCCGGCAGGAGCGTCGGCAATTCCACTCCCGGCAGGTGGGCCAGCTCCTGGCGGTACAAGAGGGCCAGGCGCTCCCGCTGGGTCCGCCGGGCCTCGATCTCATCAACCTGATCTATGAGCAGCGCCGCCGCCAAGTTGGGCATATTATATTTCCAGCCCTCCACATCCACCTCATAATGACGGTAGCGACCGGTGTAACGATCTTCGGCATGGGTGGACATGCCGTGCATCCGCAATTTTTTCAAGGGTTCCAGGAGATGATCGTGGTTGGTGGTCAGAGCCCCGCCCTCACCGCAGGTGATGCTCTTGGTTGGGTAAAAACTAAAGCAGGCCACGTCCGCCAGCTCTCCCACCCGCACCCCCTCCCGTTCCCCCTCCAAACAGTGGGCGGCATCTTCCACGAGGAACAGGTGGTGGGCCTGGGCCAAGGCCTTGAGGCCCCGCATGTCCACCATCTGGCCATAGAGATGCACCGGCAGGAGAGCCTTGGTCCGAGGGGTCACGGCTGCGGCCGCCTGCTCCACCGCCATATTCCCCGTTTCCGGCTCCACATCCACAAACACCGGTTTGGCGCCGGTATGCATGATCGCCAGGGCCGTGGCCACAAAGGTCATGGGCGTGGTGATGACTTCGTCCCCGGGACCTACCCCCAGGGCCAGGAGGGCCAGATGCAGGGCCGCAGTGCCGCTCATCAATCCCAGGGCATGTTTCTGGCCTAGGTAAGCGGCAAACTTCTTTTCAAACAGGGCGGTCTCCTGCCCCGTGGTGAGAAATATCGACTCCATCACCCGGGCAAAACGCTGCAGATTCTTTTTCCCCAGCTGATGCCGATAAAAATCAACCTTCACGATGAGGCCCCCCGACGCCGTCCGATGAAATTGTCATTTTTAGAGCAAGGCCACCAGGAAACCAAGGAAAAAAACCCCAGGGTGGTCCTGGCCCCGCTCCCTACTTTATATTTCCCCACCTACCCCTGTCAAGGCAGGCCCAAGGGGACGCCAACCCCGCCCCCCAGCCACCGGTCTGCCGGGATTCGGCTTTTATGGAAGATACTCCTGCAATTGCAAATATTTATCCTCTGTGGCCAGGAAGCTTCGGAAGGAAGAGACCACCAGGTAACGCTGGACGGTCAATTTCAACAGGGCGCAGTCCGGCGCCAGGCAGAAGCTGCGCATATAAGGATGCTTGAACAGATAGATATCAAGGGCCTGCTCCCGTTCCTCCGGCTCAAGTTCCGCCGCCGTGGCCAAGACGGTGACGGCCACCGCCTGTTGGAAATCATCAACCTGGTTGCGCCGGTTGTCAATGAGCAGAGAGACACGGGGATGGTTTTGCATATTCCGATACTTGTGCGTCCCCCGCTTCGTTGCCACCAGAAGATATTTCAGATCTTCGCTGACGGCAAAGGCCATGAGACTGCAGTACGGCTGGCTGTCGCCATAGGAGGCCAGAACCGCCAATTTCTGAGAAGTCAACAGGGAACGCAGGGTATCTCGCAGGGAAGCATTTTCCATAATTACCTCGGAAAGTGGTCAGGGGTCAGCACCTGTGGACCTCTGAATCAATGTCCAGTCGAAGAGGGCTGGGCCGCCGAGTTATCCAGGGATCGGTCCTGAAATACCTGCCCGGGTCCAACTGCGCCCAACAACAGGCGGCTGCCTCAGCCCTGCCTCCATACAAAGCCTGAAAGACCCGATTAAGGCAGGTTCCGGCGGTACGCCTCGGCCTGGCGGCGGATGGCAGCCATCAGCCCCGGCTGGGCCTGTTTGGCCTTCAGGGCCCGGAGCTGGTAGGCCAGCCGGACGTTGGCGGCCAACTTATCGGCATGGCGGTCCAGGAAATCCCAATAGAACGTCGTCAGCGGGCAGGCGTCCCCCCCCAGGCTCTGCTCCGGCTTAAAGTCGCAGCGGCCGCAGAAATTGCTCATCCTTCGGATGTAATTGCCGCTGGCGCAATAGGGTTTGCTGCCGACGATGCCGCCGTCGCCGAATTGGCTCATCCCCAGGGTATTGGGCAACGACACCCAATCCACCGCATCCACATACATGGCCAGATGCCACTCATGGAATTTCCGGGGATGGACGCCGGAGAGTAAGGCCAGGAGGCCCAGCACCATGAGGCGGTGGATGTGGTGGGTATAGCCATGATCCAGAACAAACTGCATACTCTCCCGGACGCAGGCCATGGCCGTGTTGCCGTCCCAGAAACAGGCGGGCAACTCCGCCTGGTGGTCAAAAAAGTTCAGATCTTGATAACCGGGCATGTGGAGCCAATAGATCCCCCGGATATACTCCCGCCACCCCAGGATCTGCCGCACAAACCCCTCGACGCTGTTCAGGGGCGCCTGCAATTCCTCGTAAGCGCTGATGGCTGCCGCCAGGCAGCGTCGGGGCGAAAGGAGTTTCAGGTTCAACGGGGCGGACAGCCGCGAGTGGTAGAGAAAGGGTTGGCCGCTCCACATGGCATCTTCGTAGACGCCGAACCACGGCAACCGGTTCTCGATGAAATCCTGGAGAAAGACCTCGGCCTGGGCCGCGGTCACCGGCAGGGTGAAGTGGGCCAGACTGCCGGGGTGGGCGGCAAAACGCTGGGCCACCAGGCCGATGACCTCGCGGCTGATTTCGTCCGGAGGAAACGCCTGGGGCGGGGGGATGGGCGGCGGTCCCTGCCGGCCGAAGGTCCGCCGGTTGTCGCTGTCGTAGTTCCAGCGGCCGCCCCGGGGTTTGCCCGCCGCATCCAACAGGAGGCGGTGGGACCGGCGCATGTACCGATAAAAATGTTCCTGTCGCAGGCCGCGCCGGCCGGCGGCAAACTCCCGGAACTCCTGGATGGAGCAGAGGAAATGCCCATCCGGCCTGATCTCCAGGGGGACCTCTGCTGCCGCCGCCGCTGCCATGAGGGCCTGCAGCACCCGGAAGTCTCCCGGCCGCACGCCGATGAGCTTCCTGGGCCGCAGGCGCCGGCAGTCCTGCTCCAAAAGGTCAGCAAAACTGCGGCCCCTATCCTGGGAAGGATCGGGGCTCAGGGCGTGATAATGGACCGTCTTACCCTGGGCCCGCAGTTCTTCCCGAAAATGGCGCATGGCGGCGAAGAAGTAGGCCAGCCGGAGTTTGTGGCTCCAGACATAGGTGGCTTCTTCCTCCACCTCGGCCATCCAGACCGCATCCACTGCTGGATCAAAGTCGGTCCAGACCCGGGAGTGATGATCCAGCTGGTCACCCAGGACCAGGACCAGATGGCGCATCGGCCCCCCGCTCCTGGATCTTGGCCACCGCCTCCTCCAAGGCTTCCTGGACGTCGGCATCAGTGGTCCGACCCAGACTGTCGGTCAGGGAGGGGAGCCAAGTATCATCCCCCCATTCCCCGATGAGATAGATAAGGTCTCCCAGCACCGCCGGTTCGGCCGTTGACCCGGCCTGCCACAGCGCCGGCAGGACTGCGGCCACCAGTGACGGCCGCTCCGCCCCTACGGTCTCCAGGGCCACCATGGCCCCCAGCCGGATATTGATCTCGGGATGCCACAGGAGGGGCAGGAAATTGGCGAAAACCTCCCCCCGGGACAGCATCAGCTCTCCCACCAGGCCGGCCTGACCTTCCTGCATCATCCTCTCCATGACGCCTGTGGGCAGCAGGGCCGGATCGGTCTTGGCAGCCAAAGCCAAGATATCGCCCAGCTGAAAAGCCCCGGTGAGGCGGTAAATGCCGTTGACCAACACCGTGGGTACCGCCTTGATATCATGTTCCCTGGCCACCTCGGGAAAGAGACTGACATCGACGAGGGTGACGGTGGCGGCCGGAGTTGCGGTGGTCAAGGGGATGAGCTGCCGGACCATCTGCGGACAGAAGGGGCATTGGGGCGCCACAAAGATGGTCAGCTCCGGAGCCAAGGGAAGCTGCCCCCACCCTTCCCGCAGACCGGCCGGTAAAGCCGCCGGCTGACCGGCCAGGGCCAGGAGGATCTCGCCCAACAGGCTTAATTTGACCCCCTCCGGCACGGCATGAAAATACCATCGGTCCCCCAGGACCAGCCCCGGCAAAGCCGTCTCGGCAATATCCTCTTCAGTGATCGCCACGTTTTTTACCAGCCCTTGCCAATCGGCCACGAACTCGGCCAGGGCCTGGCTCTGGGGCCGCTGATTGCGCTGCCAGCGGATCGTCAAGGGATGGGCTAATTCTTTCTGCCACTCGGTGAGATATCGTGCCTCGGCCGCAGCCAATACCATGGTCGGGCTCCTTCGGATGGGAGAGTAAACCGGAATGAGAGCCACCGATGCAGAGCCCGGTCTGTCAAGAGAACCTGGGCCGTTAACAGGGTCGGGGCCGCTCGTCTCCTACCGAGCTCGGGACCCGCCACCCCGCCGCACCGGCTCATACCTCCGTTAAGACTAGCCTATAGAGCCGACGGCGTCAAGACATTCCAGAAGAAAAAGCCTGAGCGGTTACCAACCCCGGGGCAACGTGACCACGCCGGCCCAAAATGAAACCCACTGGAGGAAAAGCCGAAGGCTCGGCCTGGAGAGGAAAGTGACTGGCGGAAGAGAGGAGGGAGTGTTCGGAGGGCTTCCGGCGGACGCCGCCGGAAGCCCGATCAGTTCGGCTTAGCCGATTTTTACCACATTTTGAGCCTGCAGTCCCTTCTGACCCTGGACCACCTCAAATTCCACTTCATCATTTTCCGCCAAAGAACGGAAACCTTTGCTCTGGATGGAGCTGTGGTGGACGAAGACATCGGGGCCATTTTCCCGGGAGATAAAGCCGAACCCCTTGGAATCATTAAACCATTTCACCCTACCTGTTTCCTTCATTCAAAAACTTCTCCTACAAAAAATAAGTTTCCTTCCTGCTAGCAGAGCAGGAGGAGAATGCATGCAAAAAGGGTGGGTAACTGCATACCCACCCTCTCCAGGTTTTAACCTGACCTAGTTTGACATGCAATTTACAGATAGACTGTACCTCGCCCAACTTCCCCTTGTCAAGCAAATTCGTCGGAACCTTCCAGAGGTTCTTTAAAGAATCCCCCAAATATCTCACCCCGCCGTTTTCCTCCCCTCTTAGCGGCCTGGGTGCGGCCGAGCTGCACCTGCACTCCCTGGGGGCCGATGATGACCGCCAGGAGCAGAGGCTGGTGCCAGGTCAGGTCAGCCAACCGGTTCAGGACCTCGTGGATCAATTTCCGTTCGATCTCGCCCCGCAAGTCTCGGAGGCGCTGCTCCATATAGCGTCGTCCCGCCTCTTCGCCCAGGAGCCTGATGGCCGTGGCCAACCTTTTCTCGTATTCCTGGACCTGCACCGTCAAGACTCGACCAGAGAGGATTTTTTCTCAGCCCGTCTGCCTTTGGGGGCAGGCTTGGCCACAGCCTGGGGTGCCCCCCCCGGCACCTGCACCCCGTTGGCATCAATCACCACCTTGAGGGTGATGGGTACGATGGAGTTCAGCCCCTCCAGGCGGCGACTGACTTCGGCCAGCAGACGGGCCTCGAATTCGGCCCGATGTTTCTGCAGCCATTTATCGAGAACGGCTTGGGCATACTCCCGGTCCCCTTGAAAGACCTCCAGCAACTGGGCCAATTTATTGTCATACGTGGCCTGATCCATCCTGCTTACTCCTCCCCGCCGCCATTGGCCTGCTCTTCCCGCTGTCGGGCTACCGGCAGGATCCAGGGGAACAGAGCAAAGGCCGGCAGCGCCGCCAGAAAGGTATAGAAAAAGAATGGTCCATAACCGAAAGCCGTGGCCCCCACCCCCCCCAGATAGCCGGCCAGAGAGCGGGTACAGCCGAAGAGCATGCTGAAAAAGGCGTAATGGGTGGCGCTATGCCGCTTGTCGCAGAGGCACATGAGAAAGGCCATGAACGGGGCCGACCCCATGCCGCCGGTGAAGCTCTCTCCCAAGGAGGCCAGGTAGGTGGTATACCGCCACATCCCCGGCCAGGCCGCCACCCAATAGCCCAGATTGGACAGGGCCTGAAAAAATCCCAACCACAGCAGGGCCGGGGCCAGACCCCAGCGGCCGGTTAAGTAACCCCCCAACAAAGAGCCGCCTATGGTCGCCACCGCCCCCAAGGTCCCCGAGATCAGTCCGATTTCGCCCCGACTGAAGCCCATATCCACCCAGAAGGGGCTGACCATGGACCCCATCCAGGCATCACCCAACTTAAACGTCATGATGAAGAGAACAATGGCCCAGAGATGGGGCAGCCGACCAATGAGACGAACCGCCTCCCGCAGCTGCCCCGGCCCCGCCCCGGTACCGGGATTGCCAACCCGCCCCGGCCGGGAGCGCTGAAAATCTGGAGCCCAGAAGATCACCCCGGCCATGGCCAGCATCAGCACCGCTACCCCCACAAAACTGGCCGGCCAGCCGATGAGACCGCTGAGCATGATAACCCCACCGCCCGCGGCGATTAAGGCCACCCGATAGGCCCCCAGGCGAAAGCCGTTGGCCAAACCCAATTCCCGGGCTGACAACAGTTCTATGGTATAGGCGTCAATGGCGATGTCCTGGGTGGCCGAAGCCAGACAGAGCCCGCCGAGGAGCCACCAAAAGGTCCAGGGGGCCGGCGCCACCTCAAACTGGGGTACCAGCAGGATGACGCCTGCCACCAAGATCTGGGCAGGGACGATCCAGGCAGCCCGCCGGCCAAATCGATCCACCAGCGGCGCCCAGAGGATCTTCAGACTCCAGGCCAGACCCAGAATACTCAAAAAACCGATCTGCGTCAGCGGCATGCCCTGGGAACGGAAGTATACCGCCAGGGTGATATTAATAAATCCATAGGGCACACCCTCGGCAAAATACAACAACCCGACAACCCACAACTTGCGACGCAAGGACAGAGGCTGTTCAACGGAGCCGGCAGGAGATCGTTCGGTCATGGCAGCTCCCATCTTACCACAAATGGCCCCAGCTCTGTCCAGTTTTTCCAATCCCGCCCCCAAGCGAGGAAAATTCTCGCCAGGGACCGCCTGATCCCAGGTTGTCAGCCTGAGCGGAACAAAAAATCCTAGCTTCTTCGGTGGCTGCACCCCTTCAGAATGACAACCTAAGCCCACTGGAGATAAGCTGTTACCGCTCCCTCCTGCAGCCCGAAACCGTGCAGACGCTGAGGACCGGCGGCAAAAAAAACGCCCCCGCCTCTTGACAATTTTGCCGGAGAGTATATATTAGTTTATTGTTAATGACGCGGGGTGGAGCAGTCAGGTAGCTCGTCGGGCTCATAACCCGAAGGTCACAGGTTCAAATCCTGTCCCCGCTACCAAGGTAAATCAAGGGGTTAGATGAAAATCTAACCCCTTTCTGTTTCTCTTACCAAGAAAATATAGTAGGCAGTTGACAGAGGGCAGTAGGCAGTAGGCAGTTGGTGGCGCAGGCTTTCCAGCCTGCGCTATCCCTTACCTGTGGCCAGCATCAATTTTCATGGTTCGCGAGTGACTTTTGTATCTCGTGGCAATTACATTGAAATAAGGGTTTCCGGTTTCTGGTTTCCGGTTTCCGGAAGAGCTCCTCTTTTAGGCTCTCAGTTAGTGGGGCGGGCCTCCGTGCCCGCCCACGTTAGCCAAGGGCAGCGACCTTTATTTTCATGGTTCGCAGGTGACTTGTGTAAGTAATGGCAATTACCAAGAAAATACAGTAGGCAGTAGGCTGAGGGCAGTAAGCAGTTGGTGGCGCAGGCTTTCCAGCCTGCGCGATCCCTTACCTGTGGCCAGCATCAATTTTCAGGGGGCGCGGGTGACTCTTATAAGTCATGGCAATAACCAAGAAAATAAAGTTGCCGGTTGTCAGCAAAATCGGTTGCTGGTTTCCGGTTCCCGTTTCCCGGAAGAGCTTTTCTTTTAGTGGGGCGGGCCTCCGTGCCCGCCCACGTTACCCATTGGCAGCGACCTGTAGTTTTACGGTGCGCGGGTGACTTTTATAAGTCATGGCAATAACCAAGAAAATAAAGTTGCCGGTTGTCAGCAAAATCGGTTGCTGGTTTCCGGTTCCCGTTTCCCGGAAGAGCTTTTCTTTTAGTGGGGCGGGCCTCCGTGCCCGCCCACGTTAGCCATTGGCAGCGACCTGTAGTTTCAGGGGGCGCGGGTGATTTTTATAACTCTTGACAACTACTAAGCTTTCCCCTCATCGCGGTTCCCCCCTTTATCCGAAGCTGGAGGGCGCCCCTCCTTCGGACCATGGCAGCTGTTGGGCTGATTCCTCTGGTCCGGAGGCTCAGCTTCCGTCATGCTGGCTAGGAAGAGCTAGGCGAACGCTTCAGGTTGGCCAGGAGCCGCAGGGCCCGGCCGGCCGCGGCACTGGCCTGACAGACGGTGTCGGCGATGTCCTGGGGGTTCAGGCAGGTGCCAGCCAGAAAGACTCCTGGCCGGCTGGCCTCCACGGGATGGAGCAGGGGGTGCTGCCCCTGGAAAAAGCCGTAGCCATCCTGGGCCGGGAGGCCGTCGTCGAAATAGGTGGGGCAGTCCGGGCCCGTCAGACCCACGGCCAGGACGATGAGGTCGGCGGCCAGGGTCTGGCGGCCCCGACTCAGGTCGTCGTAATGCACTACAACCTGTCCCTGGGCAACCTCTTCGATCCGGCCGGGCAGCGCCTTGATGAACCGCACTCCCGCCTCTTGAGCCCTGAGGTAGAGTTCCTCAAATCCTTTGCCTGACGTCCTGATATCGTTGTAAAAGATCGTCACCTGGATATCAGCGTCGTGCTCCAGGGCGAGCAGGGCTTCTTTGATGGAGGCGGTGCAGCAATAACCGGAGCAATAGGGCAGAAAGCGCCGATCCCGGGAGCCCGCGCATTGGATAAAGGCCAGACGGCGCACCGGGTTGCCGCTGGGCGTTAGCAAACGCCCCAGGGTGGGGCCGGAGGCGCAGATCAAGCGCTCAAACTCCAGGTTGGTGAGGACCTGGGGCAGCCGACCGTAGGCGTATTCGCTCTTGATGGTGGGATCAAAGGGCCTGGCACCGGTGGCCAGGATGACGGCGCTCACCTGCAGTTGCCGGGTGCGGGGCGCATCCTCCAGGTTGATGGCCTGACGGCCGCAGGTCTTCTCGCACAGGCGGCAGTCTATGCAATATTCCCTCTCAATGGTGGCCCGCAAGGGCACGGCCTGGGCAAAGATGATGCGGATACATTTGCGGGGTTTCATCCCCAGATTCCAACGGCTGGGCACGATGACCGGACAGACCTCGCTGCAGCTCCCGCAGCCCACACATCTGCTCATATCCACAAAGCGGGGCTTCAAGGTCACCTCGGCCTGGAAGTCGCCGGGGCCGCCGCTGATTCTCTCCACCCGGGCATTGGTCAACAGCTCGATCTGGGGATGATTGGCCACCTCCACCAGTTTGGGGCCCAAGATACAGATGGAGCAGTCCAGGGTAGGGAAGGTTTTGTCCAGTTTGGCCATGGTACCGCCGATGGACAGGGATTCATCCACCAGATAGACCTTGACCCCGGCATTGGCCAAGTCCAAGGCGGCTTCACAGCCGCCCACGCCGCCGCCGATGACCAGCACCGCGGGGGGGCCGGCGGCCGCAGTCGGGGACGGGGGTTGTTGACCGGTGGCGGCCAGGAGCAGTTCGCTGGCTGCCGTCACCGGGTCCCGCCAAGCCCACAGGTCCACCACGGGAACGTGCAGTCCCATGAGGAGGCGGAAAAACCGGTGGCTCAACTCCGGGCCGCAGGCGGCCAAGACATAATCTTGCGGGGCCTCGGCGACCAGGGTCTGGAGGCGGGACAGACCTTTGGGCGTGCAGCAGGGCGCCAAAATCTCGGCAACCAGTTCCTCTTTGGCCAGTTCCGTCAGGACCGCCTGGAGGTCAATCTTGAGATCAGGGCAGTTGCAGAGGAGGAGCTTTTTCTTCGCCATGAGTTATCTCCAAGGCCGCAATGACGCCAGGAGCCGATCACCCTTGGGACATCCTATTCCCTTGGCCCTGTTCCCTCTTCCCGTGCCATAAGGTCCGCGGCCCGCAGTTGGGCCAATTTCTCGGTCAGGGTCACCATGAGCTGTTGAAAGGCCCGGCCCTCGGTGGCTGACAGCCAAGCCATCTGGAGGCGTTCCGGGTCGATTCCCCGTTTGGCCAGCTTGGTTTTGAGTTTTTCCATGCGGGCCTTGGCCTGGATATTGCCGCTGAGATAGTGGCAGTCACTGGGCAGGCGGCAGCCGCTGACCAAAACCAGGCCGGCGCCTTTGGCCAAGGCGTATTCCACCAGTTTGGGGTGGACCCGGCCGGCGCACATGGTGCGGATCAGGCGGACTTGCGGGGGGTATTGCAGCCGGGAGACCCCGGCAAAATCCGCGCCGGCGTAGGAGCACCAGTTGCAGGCGAAGGCCAGGATCTTCTCTTGGGGATTTTCCGCCAGGGCGGCGTCAATCTGGGCCAGGAGCATGGCATCGGTGAAACCCAGGGCGGTGACGGCACCGGCGGGACAGGCCCCGGCGCAGACCCCGCAGCCTTTGCAGGCTGAGGTGATGACCTGGGCAAAGGTCTTGTCGTCCCGGGTTATCAGTTCAATGGCTTGGAAGGGGCACTGCTGAAAACACCGCTGGCAGCCGGTACACCGCTCCGGGTCAATCTCGCAGACAATCCCATCCAGGGTCAGACTATCGTGGGCCAGGAGCCCCACCACCTTGGCGGCCGCGCCACTGGCCTGGGCCATGGTGGCGGCCAGGTCCTTGGGACCCTGGCAGGTGCCGGCCAGGAAGACGCCGTCCAGGACCGTCTCTAGAGGCCTCAGCTTGGGGTGGGCTTCCAGGAAAAAACCGTCTTCGCCCACCGGCAATTTCAGGGTGTCCCGCAGGGGCTGCCCCCCTCCCGGTGTCAGGCCCACCATCAAAACCACCAGATCCACCTGATCTTCACTGGAAACCCGGAACAGTTCGTTGTCCGCGACAATCCGCAGCCGTCCGTCTCGGCCCTGGATTTCCCGCACCGGTCCCCGCAGGAAGAGGATGCCGGCCTCCCGGGCCTGGGTATAGAGATCCTCCCACTCCCGTTTGACGGTGCGGATGTCCCGATAGTAAAGGCGGATCCGGGCCGAGGGGTAGCGCTTGTGCAACTCCAGGGCCTGTTTCAGGGCGGTGGGGCAGCAGACCCGGGAACAATAGCGGTTCCCCTCCGCCTCCCGGGAGCCGACACAGAGGACAAAGGCGATGTCCTGAGGTTCACCCTGGGGGAGGAGCGTCAACCCCGGATCGGCCTCCAGGGCTGCCAGGCGCTCCTCCAGGGCCAGGGAGGTGAGCACATTAGGGAGCCCGGCCCAGGATGCATAGCGGCTGCCGGCAGGTTCATAGGGCTGGAACCCGGTGGCGACGATGAGGGCCCCCACTTGAAAAAGCCGTCGCTGGGGGGTGGCCGCCAGGTTGACGGCTCCCTGGGGGCAGACCTCCACGCAGGCGCCGCAGCGGTTGCAGTGCTGAGCGTCAAGAAGATAGCGGCCGGGAAAAGCCCGCTCCGAAGGCAGATAGATAGCCGGACGCCCTTCTACCTGCACCGGACAGACCGCGGCACAGGCGCCGCAGGCATCGCAGGCTTGGCTCACCCCTTGGGGTTGCTGGATCACCTCCACTTGGTAACTACCCAAATGGCCGCTGACAGCCGCTACTTCACTCTCCACCACTACGGTGATCCGCGGATGCAGGCTCACCGCCGCCATAATAGGGTTGATGAGGGTGAAGGCCTTCTGGCCCTGGGGGAAGGTACGGTGTAAGGAGTTGGCCCAGCCTCCTAAAACGGACTGCTTCTCCACCAGGATGACCTCGTGGCCGGCCTCACCGATATCTAAAGCCGCCCGTAAACCCGCGGGACCGCCGCCGATGACCAACGCCCGTTTGGTCACCGGCACCCGCCGTTCCCAGAGGGGTTGGGCCAGCACCGCTTTGGCCACCCCCATGCGGATGAGGTCCAACGCCTTGGCTTCGGCTGCTTCGGGTTCCTGACTATGCACCCAGGAACATTGTTCCCGGATATTGACAATCTCCACCAGATAGGGGTTCAGTCCGGCTTCCACCAATAACCGCCGGAAAGTCACCTCATGCATCTTAGGGGAACAGGCGGCAATGACAATCCGGTTCAGGCCGTTGGCGGCGATATCCGCCAGGATTTCCCGCTGTCCCGCCTCGGAGCAGCTATAGAGTTGATGGCGGCAGACCTCCACCCCCGGCAGGCCCTGGGCCTGGCCGGCCAGGGTCCCCGGCCTCAGGACGCCGGCAATGTTTAAGCCGCAATGACAGATATAAAGGCCGAGGCGGATGGGATCAGACATGGTCGGCTACGGGGTCCATAACGGTGTCAGTTGTCAGAAAAATCATTCCCAGAGGGCAGGCCGTGCCCGCCGTCGGCTCTTGGTCAGTGGGGCGGGCCTCCGTGCCCGCCCAGGTCGGCCCAAGACAACAACCTTGATTTTCATGGTTGGCGGTTGACTTTCATAACTAATGGCAACTGCCAAGAAAATAGGGCTTCCGGCTCCTTGGTATCAATATAAATTCTTGCAATGGGGCGTAACTGACCTCTTTCAGGTTGGGAGCCGGCACCCTTAGGGCCCACTGCCTCCAGACTGCTGCTCACCACTGCCTCGCAGCTTGGCCACCGCCGTTTCCCAGGCCAGGGAATACTCCCCCGGTTCGGCCACCACGTCTTCCCGGATAATGGTGATAGCCCCTTCAGGACAGATATTGCGACAGACGCCGCAGAGGCTGCAGGTATCGGTCTTCAGGAAGACCTGTGCCCCCTCCCGGACGATGAGTCTCACCGGACAGAGGTCAATACATTTGGTGCAATCCGACGGGCAGAGGGCGGCATTGATATGCACCCGGCCGATGAATTTGGGAACGATCTGAATGGCCTGGGTGCGGCAGACCAGTAGGCACTGCTGGCAGCGCAGGCATTGGTCCGGAGTGGGAAAGACATAGCTGCCGTCCGGGGCCAACTGCACCACCTGGCGGGGGCAGGCGGTCAAACAGAGCCGACAGGACTTGGGGCAGTCGGCCAGGGTGTTGGCCACCAGGCGGCGTTCGGTGCGGCACCAGTGTTCTTCGCCCTCGGGCAGGGGTGGACAGGGCTCCGGGCATCTGTCCGCGTCCAGGGTGATGGCCGGATAGAAGGGGGCCACTCCCCGGTTGGCGCTCAGGATGGCTTTGGGACGGCCGTTGTAGAACAGGGTGACAGCCCCTGTGGGGCAGAAATGGGAGCAGATTTCGCAGAGCACACAGAGCCGGGGATCAATGGTCAGTTCCAGGCTGTCCTCCCCGGCCGTCAGCTGTACGGCCTGGCGGGGACAGACCGTGGAGCAGACCTCGCACTTCAGGCAGCGTCTCTTATCCACCACCAAGCTGACCTGGTCCACATACATGGCCAAGGTAAGCTCCAGCTTTTCGGCTGTTTCCCGTTTCCGGAGGGGCTGCAGCATCATCAAACACTCTGGCCGCATTTCAATGCAGCATTCTGGTGGCACTATATCACCGGCACCGGCAGAAGACAAGGATCACCGGCTCCCTGGGGGAGCCTTAGGGCTCCACCTTCTGCCCTTAGGCAGGCCGGTAGAGAACCGTCCGATTTCGTCCCGCTTTTTTCGCCTGGAGCAGGGCGTCATCCGCGTGTTGAATAATGCGGTCTGTGTCGTTCAGGCCCGCCAACTCCGATCCCTGGAAGTTGGCCACGCCGATGCTCACCGTGACACGGATAGGCTGCCCCTGGCCGTTAACCGTCTCATGGGCTCTGATAGCCTCCCGGATGCGCTCGGCAATGGCCAAGGCCCCGGCAGCATCGGTCTCTGGCAGGAGGATGATCATCTCTTCGCCGCCATAGCGGCCGATAAGGTCGCTCTGGCGGCATTGCTTCTGCAGAATCTGGGCGATGTCCTGGAGCACCTGATCGCCGGTGAGATGGCCATACGTATCATTGACCACCTTGAAGTGGTCTATATCCAGGATCAGACAACTCAACGGCCGTTGATAGCGGCGAGCCCGTTCCAGCTCCTGATGGAAACGGACGAAAAAATAACGGCGGTTATACAGGTGCGTCAGATCATCGATGGTGGCCAGGGACAGCAATCTTTTCTGGCCTTCGTTCACCTTGTCGGCCAAACGGCTGATGGCGTAATAGGCGGTGGCGGTAACCAGGATCAACAGGGCCAGGGCCAGGACAATCACCAGACATTCGGTGTTGGAGAGGTTCATTTCAGTTCCTCGTGGGCGTCCTTCCCCGGATGTAGTCAGCGGCCCAGCGCCGCACCGGCTGCCCGTCCAGCACATGGAAGATCCGGAGGTTCTTGATGGTCCGGGGCGAAAGCGAGCCTAGGGGGAGGTAGGAGATCTTCTTCCCCATGCGGCTGGCGATGGTCAACCATCGGGATTTGGGAGGTTTGGCGGCGACATAGACAATAAACTTCTCCAAACTGTAGTCCAACGCCGCCAGCAACAGGCGCTCGGCTTTGGTGGAAGCCACCGCAAAATAGGGATCCTGCCAGATATCATAGAGGCGCCAGGGCGGGTAGGAGAGGAGGAAGCCGCCGTATTGACAGCGGCTGATGCCAGGCCCCACCAGGTTTTCCCCGGGAGGAGTGGCATACAGGGCCATATCCGACTCCTGGGTATGCTCTCCCAGCCAAGTGAGACGCCACGGGAAAAGTTCTTCCGGTCCCTCATCGGGATCAAAAATGATGACCACGGCGCCGATATTGCCCGGAACCCGTTGATGTTCTACGACATACAGCACCTGTTCGGACCAATGACGGATGGTTTCCCGCACCTCAATGCCGTCCAGGAGGGAGGCGACAAAGGGTTGCACCCGCCGATTCTGCTCCGCCAGGAGATTGGCAGCCTTCTTACGGATAAACCCCCCGAAGTCTTCCACCACCAGATCCTCGGGAGGGTAGGAACAGAGGTTGGCCCCCTGCCAGGCCCGGCGCCATTCACCCGGCTGCTGTTCCTGGGGTCGGCGGCTGACCGGGATGGGCAGCAGGCGTTTGCGGGTCTGGCGCAGACGCCGCTGAAAACGGATCTTCTTCTGGTTAAGAAAGAGGTCCTCCCCCCGGAGGCTGAGGATGGGCAGGTCGGAGGCAGCCTCCTGCCAGGGGTAGGAGGCCCCCAGGTCCCATACCTCATAGGCAAAATCATCGTCGGCCACACCCCGGGCCGCCACCACCAACTGATAAAAATCCGGGGTCAACTGGCCCTGCACCAGGGCATAGTTTCTGGCAAACTGATGGAGCACCGCCTGCTGCCGGAGGCTGACCCTTTCCCCGGTGGCTTTCTGATAGCGGCCGGCGGCCTCCAACACCAGTTCCCGGTGGACGGTCAGCCGATCCAGGGGCGGGGCGTCGGGGTCCTGGCGCCAACGCTCATAGGCGGCGACCAGGTAAGGAATCTCTGTTAAAATCTCCCGGCTGGAGGCTTCGGCCAGATGGGCTACCTGAACCCCCGACCGCTTCACTGGGGCCAAAGGATGGGCCTGGGGTTGGTCCAACTGCTGGATCAGACCTGGGTAATGAGCTAAACCGAAGACGGCCAATACCTTGGCATGGCGGGCCGCCAGCCGTTGCAGGTGATAGGCCATGGCCTGCTCCCGGAGGCGGTCCGGCTCGGGCAAGACCTGCCCTGAGACTGTTTGACGGTACGCCTCGGCATAGGCGGTCAGGCCGATGCTGTTCAAGGCATAGGGATCAGGCCAAGCCTCCCGGATGCGGGGATATCCTTCCATATCCCGGTCAATAAAGGCCAGGGGCAGGTCTGCCGCCACGGCCAGACGGATGGCCTCCACCAGGGGATCCGTCGGTTCCACCGGCCAATAGACGGTCTGTCCGGAGCTCTCCTGATAGTGTACTACCGAGAGCAGCGGCAGACGGGCCACGGCCCGCAGCACCGCAGCCTGTAGGGTGGCCGGCAGCTCCACCGCCACGGCATCGGGCTGCAGGCAGGCAAAGGCCCGCCGCACCCAGATGGCACATTCCATCCGGCCATGCAAGATCGGTAGCAGATGGATTCGGCCATGGGGGATGGCGACAACGTTGGCTTCCGATGCGACAGCTACCATGACAGCAGCCCAGGGCGATTAGAACAGGTAATCCAAAGCCTCCTCCCCCAGCACCTGACGGACGGCCTGAACCAGCGCCTCCCTGAGGTGGTTGGGATGGGGCGAGGTTGGACCCGGTCCGGCCGGTTTCTGGCAGGCGGCCAACTTCAGGGCATAACGGGCAATGTTAATGCCGTCCCGCACGGTATAGCGCTCGTGGGCGCCGTGGGCCTGCTGCAGGAAGCCGACTACATAGTCCAGGACGACGTCCGGGGCAAAGGGGAGGTTCTGCGCCAAGATGCGGCGCTCCTCATCCCGATCGGGGAAATCCACCACAATCTGCGGCATCAGCCGGGAATGGATATATTCCGGCACTTCAAATGTAGAGGCATCATCGTTCATGGTGACGCAGAGGCGGAAGTCCGGGTGGGCCTTGATCTTGAGTCCGGCCACGATGGATTCCACATATCGGCGGTTATCCAGAAGGGGCGCCAAGGAGGCCCAGCTCTTTTCGCTCATGCGGTTGGCTTCATCAATAATGGCCACCCCGCCCCGGATCATGGCCGTCACCACCGCACTGGCCACGTACTGGATCCGTCCCGCCTGGGAAATCACCGGGGTGATGAGCAGGTCTTCGGGACGGGTGTCCACCGTGGCCTGGAAGATGTAAACCGGTCGGCCCAAACGACAGCCGGCCGCATACGCCAAGGTGGTCTTGCCCACCCCGGGCTTGCCCAGGAGACGGGGATTGAGGGGCAAATCCTCCGGCGCCACCACCAGCCAGGCGGCCAGGATCTGGGCCATGAGCTCTTCCTGGCCCACCCAGGCCAGATTAAGCTCGTCGGGATGGGTCAGATGGAGGGTGATGCCTTCCAGGGTAACAGTTTCCATAACTAGGGAGCGTGTCCGTCCATTTGAAAAAGATTTCAGTTCAATATCAGGTGGCGGCGGCCAGACCTCAGGCCGGCAGGGCCAGGACCGCCGCGCCGTTAATCCGACCGGCCTTCAGCAATTCCAAAGCGTTGTTAGCTTCGGCCAGGGAGAACTCGTGAATTTCGGTATGCAGGGGGATCTCGGCCGCCAATCTGAGGAGCTCCTCCCCATCTTGACGGGTACTGGCCGTAACCGAACGCACGGTCTTCTCATAATAAAGGTGCTTATCGTAATCCAGGGCAGGGATCTGGGACATATGGATGCCGGCAAGGGCCAGGGTACCACCTTTATCCAAAGCCCGCAGGGCTTCGGGAACCAGATTGCCGGCCGGAGCAAAAATAACGGCACTGTCCAGGGGCGCCGGCGGCGTCTCTGACGCCGACCCCACCCAGGCTGCCCCCAACCGCCGGGCCAACTCCTGGTGGCCGGGGCTGCGGGTGCAGACAAAGACTTCGCATTGCCAATGACGGGCAATCTGGATAGCCAGATGGGCCGAGCCACCGAAGCCGTACAAACCCAAGCGGCCTCCTGGTCTGATCTCACTGCGTTTCAACGCTCGGTAACCGATGATCCCGGCGCAGAGGAGGGGGGCGGCCTGTTGATCGGGAATATTCTCGGGCAGGCGATAGGCAAAGGCTCCGGGGGCCACCGTTAATTGGGCATAACCGCCATCCCGATGGAAACCGGTGAACTGGGCTTCAAGGCAGAGGTTTTCCTGCCCCCGGCGGCAGAAGCGGCACTGGCCACAGGCCCAGCGCAGCCAGGCCAAACCCACCCGGTCTCCCACCTGCCAGCCCTCGCAGCGAGGACCCAGCTCCACCACCCGACCCACCACCTGATGCCCGGGAATCAGGGGCAATCGCACCAGAGGCAGTTCCCCCTCCACAATATGCAGATCGGTATGGCAGACGCCGCAATAGTTGACCTTGATGACCATCTCCCCAGGCCCCGGCAGCGGCGGCGGCAGTTCCTGCAGGATCAACGGCTTGCTGGCGATGGGCCCGGGAAACTCCAAAACCATGGCTTGCATTGAACTATCCTTGCCTGTAAGATGAAAAGAAAAATCCTCTTGCCTCGGGGGGATTACCGGTCCGCTCGGCAATAGCCATTATCTTTTGTATCATATTGTCACGAGAAGGTCACGGAAAAGCTCGTGCCCAGGAGACAGCTGCCGGCCCCCCCACCCGGGGAAAGGAGAACGAGAGAAGAGACCATGGAATCAACCTCAATGCTGGTGAAACCCCGACGGCCCACCAGGGCCGTTTTTGTGGGCCCGGTGCAAGTCGGCGGCGGTGCCCCGGTGTCGGTGCAATCCATGACCAATACCGATACCTGCGACCGGGACCGGACCATGGCCCAGATCCAGCGCCTGGCCAAGGCCGGGTGCGAGATCGTGCGGCTGGCGGTGCCCAGTCGAGAGGCAGTGGCGGCCTTCCGGGAAATCAAGGCCGCCAGCCCGGTGCCCCTCATCGCTGATATCCATTTTAATCATAACTTGGCCTTGGCCGCTCTGGAAGCCGGCGCCGACGCCGTCCGGATCAATCCAGGCAATCTGGGGGGGGCCGACAAGACCCGGCCGGTGGTGGAGGCCTGCCGACGATTGGGCAAATCCCTGCGCCTGGGAATCAATGCCGGTTCCCTGGAAAAGGACTTGTGGGAGCAGTACGGCGGCCCGACCCCCGAGGCCCTGGTGGCCAGTGCCCGGCGTTGGATCCGGCAGTTGGAAGATTGGCAGTTCCAGGACTTCAAGATCTCCCTGAAGGCCTCCGACGTTCTGGTCACGGTGGCAGCCTATCGCCAGCTGTCCCAGGAGGTGGACTATCCCCTGCATATCGGCGTCACCGAGGCTGGCGGCCTCATCGCCGGCACCGTGAAATCGGCCCTGGGCCTGGGCTGGCTCCTGGCCGAGGGCATCGGCGATACCATGCGGGTCTCCCTCACTCGGGACCCGGTGGAGGAGGTCTGGGTGGCCTACGAAATCCTGCGGGCCCTCCACCTGCGCCATCGTGGGCCCGAGATCATCTCCTGCCCCACCTGCGGCCGCTGCCAGATCAACCTCTTCGGCTTGGCCGAAGCCGCGGAACAACGCCTGCGCTATCTGACTTCACCCATCAAGGTCGCCATCATGGGCTGCGTGGTCAACGGCCCCGGCGAGGCCCGGGAAGCGGATGTGGGTATCGCCGGCGGCAAAGGGGTGGGGGCCCTCATTAAAAAGGGAGAGACGGTGCGCACCGTTCCCGAAGGCGAACTCCTGGAGACCCTCCTCAGGGAAGTCGCCGCCTTGACCGGAGAAGAAATCCCCGAGCCAGATACTGCCGCGCTGGAATAGAAACCAACGAGGCCAAGGGGAAGAGAACCTGCTGCGTCCCCCTGCCCTCAACCAGCAAAGCACCACCGACAACTTGCCAATGGACAGGACGATGAGGAGGTAATTAAACGGGATGGGTATGGGCGAAATAATCGTGCTGGTGGGTATGATCCTGCTGCTGGTGGCCAATTTCCATCGCCGGGCGGCCCGGCGGCGAGGTGGGGCCAGAGAGGCTGCCGTGGGGCGCTGGGGGGCAGTCATTGCCTTCTGCTGCCTGGGGCTGGGCCTGCTGCTGCTCTTGAAGAAGTAGCCCCTGGGGTTTGCCGCCAGGGCCGTAATTCCCCTTTAGGCGCAAACCTCTGCCACCGAGCAGAAACCTTCCGGGCCGCCATCTGGAGTCTCTGCCTACAAGGCCGGGGAACCACGCGGCCAGGGAGCGATGCCTGCTAATAAATCAGGCCTTGGCGGAATTGGCCTGCCAAGGCCTGAAGAGGGCTCCAGACCCCGAAGGGTCTGGAGTTGTGGTTTCAGATAATTAGAACAGACCCATAACCTTACCGGTCTTGACATCCACGTCGACGCGGCGGTAAGCCGGGTCGGAGGCGGTGCCGGGCATCAGGGAGATGGCGCCGCAGACCGGGCAAATGAACTTGGCGCCGCTGTAAACCAAGAAGTCGCGCACGGGCAGCCGCCAGCCTTTGGGGGTGCCTTTCTTGGTGGGATCATGGCTCAAGGACAGGTGGGTCTTGACCATCATGGTGGCGTATTCGTTGAATTTGGGATCGGCCTCGAACCGGGCGGCTTTGGCCGCAGCTTCGGGCAGGAAGTCAACGCCGTCGGCGCCGTAGACTTCTTTGGCGATCATTTCCACCCGCTGACGCAGGGGCATTTCGTTGGGATAGAGGAACCGGAACTCGTTCTTTTCTTTGCAGGCGTCGATGACGGCGTCGGCAAATTCCAGGGCGCCTTCACCGCCGAACTGCCAGTGTTTGGACACGGCCACCCGGGCGCCTTCAGCTTCGCAGACCCGGCGGATGAGGGCATGCTCTTCCTCGGAGTCGAAATGGAAGGCGTTGATGCAGACCACCGGGTTGATACCGGCCTTTTTGATGGTCCGGATGTGATGCACAGCATTCTGGACACCGTCTTCCAGCCAGGCCATGGTTTCTTTGGAGGCCGAGAAGTACTCTTTCGGCACGGGTTTGCCCGGCGGGCAGGGCAGAGCGCCGGCGTTGACGCCGTGGTGTTTCAGACCCCGCACGGTGGTGGTGAGCACGGCCACGTGGGGTTTCAGACCGCTGAAGCGGCATTTCACGTTCCAGAACTTCTCAAAGCCGATGTCGGCGCCGAAGCCCGATTCGGTGACGTGGTAGTCAAACAGCTTCAGTCCGATCTGGTCGGCCACGATGGAGGACTGCCCCACGGCGATGTTGGCGAAGGGACCGGCATGCACGAACACCGGCTGCTTTTCCACACTCTGCATCAGGGTCGGGTTGATGGAGGGCACCATCCAGGCGGTCATGGCATTGCCCACTTCCAGGTCGCCCGTGGTAATGGGGTTGCCTTGCTTGTCATAGCACACCGTGATTTCATTCAGGCGTTTTTTCAGGTCGGCCAGAGAAGTGAAGACCGACAGGATGGCCATGACTTCCGAGGACACGGCGATGCCGAACTTGGAGGCCATCATGAAGCCGTCCATCTTGCCGCCTATGCCGATGATGATGTTCCGCAGGGCCTGGGCGCAGAAGTCCATGATCCAGCCCATCTCGAAGTTCTTGGGATCAATGTTCAGGCGTTTGAGACCCCGTTTGGCCAACTGCTCATCGGTATAGTTGAACTCATGCTGCAGCCGGGCTGTCGCCGCCACCATGGCCAGGTTATGGGCGTTCATGATGTTGTTGATGTCGCCGGTGAGGCCCAGGGAGAACTCGGTCATGGGGATCAACAGGGAGATACCGCCGCCGGCCGCGGTGCCTTTGATGTTCATGGTGGGGCCGCCGGAGGGCTGCCGCAGGGCGCCGCCCACGTTCACCCCCCGTTTGCCCAAACCTTCGATGAGGCCCAGAGAGGTGGTGGATTTGCCTTCGCCCAGGGGGGTGGGGGTGATGGCGGTAACGTCAATGTAATAGCCGTCGGGTTTGTCTTTCAGGCGCTCCAGACACTTCAGGTAGTCGACACGGCCGATCTTCTGACCATAGGGGATGCGCTCGTCTTTGGGGATACCCAACTTCTCGCACATATCGTCAAAGGGGATCATCTCCGCTTCGGCGATTTCGGCAATCTGCCAGTCTTTCATTTTTACCGGATCATACTTCGCCATAAACATCCTCCTCAGTGTATGTTGTTGCTCGATTTTTCAAGATAGTTGCCGCCTTCTCCAGCCACCGCTGCACCTGGAAGGGGACTTCATGCCTTTTTTCACATTGACTCACTCTTATAAAGGGAAAAAAGGTTTTTGTCAACTGATATTTTTATGCCAAAAGACTTTTCAGATGCGTTTTTTTGGGGCTGTCAACGCGGTCGCCGTTGTGAACCTAAGCTATTATAATGTGAAGAACTGAGCAAGAACTGGCCCCGTCCAAGTCGCCCCGTCCTCTATGCATTTTCTATTTGACAAGGGGGATGGCGAGGGCTTAAATCTTAGGGAAGAATTAGTTCCGGCACATCTTGGCGCAACCGCACCGCCGCACGCGGGGGATGACGAATCATCCTCCGGTTGGGAGGACCAACGTTATGGCGAACCATACCGATCCCAAGGATAAGTGTTCCATTCAACCCGATACCCTGGCCATGGTGCAGCGGGCCCAGCAGGAAGGCATTGAGACCGTCTGGGATCGGGCCCAGGCCCAGGAGCCCCAGTGCGGTTTCTGCTCCCTGGGGCTCAGTTGCCGCAACTGCGTCATGGGGCCCTGTCGCCTGGATCCCTTCGGCGAGGGACCCCAGCGAGGTATCTGCGGCGCCGACGCCGATATCATCGTGGCCCGCAACTTGGCCCGCATGATCGCCGCCGGGGCCGCCTCCCATTCCGACCACGGCCGGGACCTGGTGGAAACCCTGCTGGCCGTAGCCGAAGGCCAGGCCCCGGGCTACCAGCTCACCGATCTGGCCAAACTGGACCGCATCGCCGCCGAGTTCGGCATCGCCGCTGATCTCCCCCCCCAAGCCAAGGCCAAGGAGCTGGCCCTGGCCATGATGGCTGAGTTCGGCATCCACAAAGGCCACCTCACCTTTGCCAAGCGCCTGCCCACGGCCCGGCTGGATCTCTGGCAGAAGCTCAACATCGCCCCCCGGGGTATCGACCGGGAAGTGGTGGAGACCATGCACCGCACCCACATGGGCGTGGATAACGATGCGGTGAACATCCTCCTCCACGCCCTGCGCACTGCCCTGAGCGATGGCTGGGGCGGCTCCATGATCGCCACCGAGGTCTCCGACATCCTCTTCGGCACGCCCCAGCCGGTGGCCTCCCAAGTAAATCTGGGGGTCTTGAAAAAAGACCAGGTGAATATCGTCCTGCACGGCCACAACCCCCTGGTCTCCGAGATGATCTATCGGGCCTCCCAGGATCCGGCCCTGACCGCCCGGGCCCAGGCTTTGGGGGCAAGCGGCATCAATCTGGTGGGGCTGTGCTGCACCGGCAACGAAGTCCTGATGCGCAAGGGCATCCCTATGGCCGGCAACCACCTCCTCCAGGAACTGGTCATCCTCACCGGCGCAGCCGAAGCCATGATCGTGGATTACCAGTGCATCATGCCGTCGGTGGGGCAGGTGGCCTCCTGCTACCATACCAAGCTCATCACCACCTCGCCCAAGGCCAAGTTCCCCTTTGCCCAACACCATGAATTTACCCCGGAGAACGCCTTGGAAAAAGGCCGCGAGGTCGTCAGCCTGGCCGTGGAAAACTTCGCCAACCGCCGGCCGGAGCGGGTCTTCATCCCGGTGGAGCCGGTCCAGCAGGTGAGCGGCTTCTCGGTGGAGGCCATCCTGGGCGCCCTGGGCGGCACCCCGGCCCCCCTCCTGGACGCCATCAAGGCCGGGCAGATCCGGGGGGCCGTGGGCGTCGTGGGCTGTAACAACCCCAAGATCTGTCAGGACCTGGGCCACACCACCATCACCCGCCGGCTCATCGAACATGATATCCTCGTCCTGGATACCGGTTGCACGGCAGTGGCCAACGCCAAGGCCGGGTTCAAAGACCCCGGCGCCGCGGCCCTGGCCGGGCCCGGCCTGAAGGCCGTCTGTGAAGCCCTCAAGATTCCACCGGTGCTGCACATGGGTTCCTGCGTGGACAACACCCGCATCATCGCCCTGGCCGCGGCCCTGGCGGGAGCCCTGGGGGTGGATATGGACAAACTGCCGGTGGCTGCAGCAGCCCCGGAGTGGTACTCAGAGAAGGCCGCGGCCATTGCCGCCTATGCCGTGGCCAGCGGCATCTATACGGTCCTGGGCGTCACCCCGCCGGTCCTGGGCAGCAAGACCGTTACCGACCTGCTCCTCAACGGCCTGGAAGAGGTGGTGGGGGCCAAGTTCGCGGTGGAACCCGATCCGGAAAAGGCGGCGGCCCTCCTCATCCATCAGGTGGAGAGCAAACGCCAGGGGCTTGGCTTGGACAGCCGGTTGTAGGCGGGTAGAGGACTGCAGAAATACCAAAGGGCGGGCCGGCTGGCCCGCCCTTTTCCAAAAAACCAGTCGATGGCAAAGGCTTCTTAGCTTCTGCCGGGTTCAGGTTCAGAACGGCACCGGCATAACCTGACTTTCCTTCACCACTGGCCGCAGTTACAGTTCCTCCCTGACCACAAAGCGGGGCCGCTGGCGCACTTCCCGATAGATCCGCCCCACGTATTCGCCGATGAGGGCCAGGCCGAACATCTGGAGGCCGGCAAAGACAAAAAGAATGGCGAAGAGGGTGAAAACTCCTTCTACTTCCGGGCCCACATAGAGGCGGCGGAGTATCAGGAAGAGGCCGAAGCCCAGGCCGATGAGGGCGATGAGCAGGCCGGTGACGCCCACGAAGTGGATGGGCAGATGGGAAAAACCGGTCATAAAGTCAAAATTCAGGCGGATGAGTTTCACCAGACTATATTTGGAATGGCCTCGGGTGCGCTCCGCATGCCGGACCGGTATTTCGGTGATGCGCCGGGCAAAGGTGTTGGCCAGGGCCGGGATAAAGCTGGTGGATTCGTGGCATTGGTTGATGCTGTCAATGACGCTGCGGCGATAGGCCCGGAGCATGCAGCCGTAATCCCGCAGGTAGACGCCGGTTACCTTGGACATGAGCCAGTTGATGAAGGCCGAAGGCAGACGGCGGAAGAGGGAATCATGCCGCAGTTCCCGCCAGCCCCCCACGGTATCATAGCCTTCCTGGATTTTGGCCACCAGATTGGGGATCTCTTCCGGCGGGTTTTGGAGGTCTGCATCCAGGGTAACGATGACTTGCCCCCGGGATATCTGAAATCCGGCAAAGATGGCCGGGTGTTGCCCAAAATTGCGGATAAACTGCCGCCCGCGAATCACCTCCGGCTGCTCCTCATGGAGACGATTGATGATCTCCCAGGAGTGGTCGGTGGAGCCGTCATCCACAAAAATGATTTCAAAGGTATAAGGCTGGGCCGTCAGCACCGCCAAAAGGCGTCGGGTCAACTCCGGCAGATTTTCTTCTTCATTATAGACGGGGATGACCACCGAAAGGTAGGGTGGAGCAGCGGCCACCGCTCCCGCTGCGGTCTGGGGTTTGGGCATGGTTTCTCACCTGGACATGATGGTGGCGGGAGGGCCACCGGGATCTGGGGCGGCAAGAAAGGAGGAAAACGGGCCACCCCGCTAAACAAATCATCGAGAGCAGGCCATAAGCCGAGTTCTGTGACCGGAGATCCGGTGATGATCATTCCTCTTGGACCGGCGTTGCCGCCGGTCTCCAGCGGCCTACCCGGGAGCTTCGGACGGGCCGCCCTCAAACGCTCCCCTATTTGGCCTTGCTCCGGGTGGGGTTTACCGAGCTTCCGGTGTCACCACCGGAACTGGTGAGCTCTTACCTCACCGTTTCACCCTTACCGAGGCGAGGGTATCGCCCCGGCGGTCTGTTCTCTGTGGCACTTTCCTTAGGGTCGCCCCCACTGGGTGTTACCCAGCACCCTGCCCTGTGGAGCTCGGACTTTCCTCCCGCCAACCTTCGGTTGGCCAGCGATCATCCAGCCTGCTCTGATGATTTATCCTTAATTATTATAGAGATATTCTATCCTACCGTCAAGGGGTTGGACCTTATGGCAACGCCTGGAGCCTGCCGTCCCTGGGTCAGGCGGCCTGGGCTGGATCCGCCGCCTCGTTCTCGCTGGGAGGAACGAAATAAATAATCCGTTGGCAATGGGGACAGGTCATTAGCTCCCGATCCATCTGCAACTCGATGAATTTTTGCGGCGGCAGGTTCATGTGGCAGGCCTGGCAGACACCTTGCCGCACCTCGGTGACGGCGACGCCGTGACGTTTCTCTCGGATAAAATCGTAGCGTTTTAAAAGCGACGGCGGGATATTCTTCAGGAGCTCCTGCCGTTGACTCAGGAGTTCAGTGATCTTGGCCTCTTGGGTAGCTAATTCGGCCTCAACCTCCGCCCGGAGCGCCTCGAGATTGGCCTGTCGGGCGGCGATTTCCTCTTGTAACGAGGCCGAGGCGGCGGTCAGCCCCTCAATCCGCTCCAGGATCTCCAGGATCTCGGTCTCCTTTTGATCTTTGCGATCTTCCTTGAAGGCGATTTCCTTCAACATCGCTTTGTATTCGATGTTGTCCTTGATCTCGTTGAGACGTTGGCGACTGCGGGAGATGCCCTCGTCCAGTAGGGCCATGTCCTGTTCCAGTTGTCGGTGCTGTTTTCTGATGTCTTCCAGGTCCCGTTGTTTCTCTGCCAGTTCTGCCTGGAGTCGGGCCAGGATGTCTTCCAGTTCCATCATGGTTTGGGGCAGCTCCTGTTGACTGTGCTGGAGCGTCCTGATCTCCAGGTCCACGCTTTGCAGAGAAATGAGACTGTTAAGTTCGGGTAACAAGGATTTTCCTCCCATCTGGTTTTCGTCTGGCAAAATGCCCCCCGGCAGCTGCGAGGCTGGGGCCGGTCAGGTTGAGACCGGCCTACACGGAGTTGAAAGGGTCGTCACTTTCTAAAACAATAACCTCGACAGTCAGCCCGGCGGCAAGCAGGTCGGCCTGTAATCGGCGTCCCCACTCCGGAATAAAAATGGCTTCGGTAGCAAAATGGCCTAAATCAACGATGGCCATGGCAGTTACGGCCCAGGGAACGGCCTGATGGTAGCGAATGTCCCCGGTAAGGTAGAGTTCGGCCCCCTTTTTCCATGCCTCCTGGATCAGGTCGCCGCCGCTGCCGCCGCAGACAGCCACCCGTCGGATCATGGCGGCCGGCTGCCCGACCAGCCGCAGGCGGTCAGTCCCAAAGAGCCGTTTCAGCTCCTGGATCACCTCGGGCCAAGGCCGGGGGCTGGGCCAATCCCCAATCCGGCCGAAGCCGTACTCCTGGCCGGCATTGGCCAGGGGATAGAGATCATAGGCAACTTCCTCGTAGGGATGGACCGCCTGGAGTTGGGCCACGGCCTCCGAGGCCAGGCTCTGGGGCAGGATTATCTCCAACCGCACCTCCTGGGCCCGATTCAGGACGGATGGCTCCCCCTGCCAGGGATGGGCTCCGGCCAGAGGCTGATATGTCCCCTGCCCCCGCACCTGAAAGGTGCAGTGGGAATAACGGCCGATGCGGCCGGCCCCGACCTGGCAGATAGCCGCCCGCACCCGGTCCTCATAACCCACCGGCACAAACACGGCCAGTTTCAGCCACGGTTCCGTATAGGTGGCTGCAAGCGGTGCGGCGTGCTCCAGGCCCAACAGGTGGGCAAGGTGGGCATTGAGGCCATTGGCCGCGGCGTCCAGGTTGGTATGGGCGGCCGCCAGGGCGATGTGGTGTTGGATGGCATAGATGAGGGGCCGGTGTAGGGGGTTGTCGGGATTGAGGGCCGTCAGGGGTTGGAAGAGCAGAGGATGATGAGTCAGCAGCAACTGGACCTGGGCCTGTCGGGCCCTCTCCAATACCGGTAGGGTCGCTTCCAGGGCCACCGCCAGACGGGTCACGGGTTGCCGGGGTGAGCCCAGGTGCAACCCAACCCGGTCCCAATCGGCGGCCAAGACCGGTGGCGCCTGTTTCTCCAATATAATCAGGATATCTCGAATGGTGGCTTGCATCACCAGGAAAGATGGGGTGCTTGTTTGGCACCCCATCCCTAACCCTTTACTCCATTATCGCCATCCAGGAACCGGCTCCCTGGTCAGATCGGTGAGCATGGTCCTGGTGGGCCCACCTGGATTCGAACCAGGAACCTTCCGGTTATGAGCCGGTGGCTCTGACCGTTGAGCTATGGGCCCAAGCAGTTGTCTTTGCATCGCCTTTGCCATAACAGTACTATTATATAACAAACCAAAAATTTGGCGACCTTTTTTTGCCGGGGCCGCGGCAGGCACCAGACCGCCCTTAGGATTCGGCAAAACTCTGCAGCCGTTTGATCCGGGAAGCATGGCGCAGCTTCCTGAGGGCCTTGGCTTCAATCTGTCGGATCCGTTCCCGGGTCACCATGAAGCGCCGGCCCACCTCCTCCAGGGTGTGATCAGTTTTTTCGCCGATGCCGAAGCGGAGTCGGATAACCTTCTCCTCCCGCTCCGTCAGGGTGGAGAGGACGGTGCGGGTAATCTCCGCCAGGTTCAGGTTCTCGATGGCCTCGGTGGGCAGAGCGATCTTTTTATCTTCAATGAAATCTGACAGCAGACTGTCCTCTTCTTCGCCGATGGGGGTCTCCAGGGAGATGGGTTCCTTGGCGATCTTCAGGACCTTGCGGACCTTTTCCAAAGGATATTCCATCTTTTCCGCCAATTCCTCGGGAGTCGGTTCCCGTCCCAGTTCCTGCACCAGATAGCGGGAGGTGCGCAGCAGTTTGTTGATGGTTTCGATCATATGAACCGGGATGCGGATGGTGCGGGCCTGGTCGGCGATGGCCCGGGTGATGGCTTGGCGGATCCACCAGGTGGCATAGGTACTGAATTTATAGCCCCGTTCATACTCAAATTTTTCCACCGCCTTCATCAGGCCGATGTTGCCTTCCTGGATGAGGTCCAGGAATTGCAGCCCCCGATTGGTGTACTTTTTGGCGATGCTGACCACCAGTCGCAGGTTTGCCTCCACCAGCTCCCGTTTGGCCCGGGAAGACTGCCGCTCCGCCCGTTGCAGACGGGTATGGACGGCCTGGAGCTTTCTCCTGGGCAAACCCATCTGCTCTTCCAGGCAGGTTAGGCGTTGCCGGGCCTGATGCCAGGCTTTGGCCAATTTCATCTTATCGGAGGAAATTTTTTTCCGGCTGGAGCCGCTGCCGGCCCCGGCCCGGAGCAGACGGCGGAAGGCAAGGGGGTCCAATCCTGACCGCCGTAGACAATCGGCCAGCTCCCGCTGACAGGCCTTGGCTTCTTGGCACTGATCGGTTACCAGACGGACGATGCGGTTGAGGTGGGCCGGGGGGATCTTCAGGTCCCACAAGAGTTGACAGAGGCGGGTATAATACTCCTGTTGGCGGGCCAGCAGGCGCTGTCGTTTTTCCCTGGTCAGCGTCCGGGTCTGCAGGCAGGTCTGGAGGCGTTGACAGAGGGTATCCAGACGCCGCAATGTCTCCAGGAACGGTGCCCAGCGGTCGCGATTGCCCGGGAGTTCCACCTCCTCCTCTTCCAACAGCTCACCGCCGTCATCATCGTGGACTCCTTTCCCCTCGGCCATCTGTTTGGCCACCAGCAAGAGTTCCCGCCGCCCGGTGTTGGTCTCCAACAGGGCTAGGATCAACTCCCGGATCCCTTCCTGAATACGTTTGGCAATCTCAATCTCTCCCTCCCGGGTTAACAAGGAGACCATGCCCATCTCTCTTAAGTATAACTTTACTGGGTCATCTAGGCGGGTGGTGGGGCTGGTCTCCAACGGAAAGAGGGCGTCTCCCAGGTTGTCGGCCGCCAGGGTGTCCTCGGCAACATGGTTAGGGATCGTCATGAAATCAAAGTCGAGGTCACCGTAGGCGAGGACCTCCTCACCATCCCCAGGAAAGGCCAGCGGTGTCATCCCCTTGTCGGCATAGTCCTCCAAGTTCAGGAAGCCATGCGGCTCATCCAAGGCAATGTATCCCCCCAAATCGTCATATGATACTCCCTTGCCCATCCATTTTCTCCTTCTTCCCCCAAGGTTAATGAGCGCTTGCCAGTTCTTTGAGCCTTTGCCTGAGATTCTGCAATTCGGCCTGTAAGGCTAAAACTTCACCTCCTCTCCCCATTTTATAAGCCTGTTCCAACTGTTCCCGCAGTTGGAGACAGACCCGCTTCAGTCGTTTCCGCTCGAAACTTCTGGTGTAATCGGCAAGTTCGGCCTCCACGTTTTCCAGGGCGTAATTCTCCGCTGACATGGCCAAGGAACAGATGCGCTGGCAGAGCTGTTCTTCTTCTATCTGCATGACCAGGAGACTGTGGTCCAGGAAGCCCGTCTGTTGGTAGCATCGGTGGATACAACGGGCAATGGTCTGCATCTCGGGATTGCTGAACTGGTCCAGATAGGCCTCCAGGTCCAGGTGGGCCAAGACCTCGGGATAGCTTAATAAGAGTTTGATGAATCTTTTTTCCAGATCAAGGTGATCTTCCCGGGCCGGCGTGGTCAGCAGCGGCGCCGGGCGGGAGGATTGGCAGGAGGCATCCAGGACCGACTCCGGGATCCCCAGGCGTTTGGCCGCCAGTTGCAGCCACAAGGTCCTCTCCACAGGGTCCAGATCTTCTTGAAAATATGGTTTTAAAGAAGCAAAGGCATTGAGCTTATCCTCCAAGCTGTCGGTTGTTCCGGCCAGGACTTGGTCCAGGATGAACTCAAAGAGGGGCTGGGCCTGGTCCCAGGGGTCTTGAAACAGTTCCACCCCATACTTGGCGGCATAACTGTCTGGATCCTCTCCGTGGGGCAAGGTCAGGACCCTGGCCATCAGCCGTTCTCCGGAGAACAGCGGCAGGCTGCGTTGCATGGCCTTGAGACCGGCGGCGTCGGCGTCGAAGACCAGGACCACTCGGGAGGTGTAGCCCTTGAGGAGTCGGAGCTGTTCCCTGGTCAGGGCCGTCCCCAGCGAGGCCACCACCGGCTCGATGCCCCGGGCCCGCAGGGCCAGAAGATCCATGTAGCCCTCGACGATGATGGCCAGATTCCCCCGGCGGATGACCTCCTTGGCCTGATAGAGGCCATACAGCTGCCGTCCTTTGGAATACAGGCCACTCTCGGGTGAATTCAGATACTTGGGCTCCCCGTCGCCGATGATCCTTCCCCCGAAGGCGATGACCCGCCCCTGGATATCCAGGATGGGGAACATAAGCCGGCCCCGGAAGCGGTCGTAGTGCCCCCCGGCGTCTTTGGGGATGAGCAAGCCCAAGTGGATGGCTGCCTCCAGACCAGCCCCCCGGTCGGACAGAGCCCGGCCCAAGGCCCGCCACTCGTCGGGGGCGAAACCCAGGCGAAAGGCCTGGACCACGGCTTCGGGCAGGCCCCGTCGGGCCAGATACTCCCGGGCCACCCGCCCCTTTTGCGGGTGTGCCAGGGTTTGGCTGAAAAAAGCCGCGGCCAACTCATTGACCTCATACCACTGCTGACGCTGCCGACTCTGGCGGGCCTGGCCCGGTCCCAGGTCTTTCTGCCAATTGAGGGCGATCCCGTAGCGTTGGGCCAACTCGGCCACGGCCTCGGGGAAGGTCAGACGCAGATGCTGCATGAGAAAGGAAAAGACATTGCCGCCGGCGCCGCAACCGAAGCAATGAAAGATCTGCCGCTCGGGATACACCGTGAATGACGGAGTCTTCTCGGCATGAAAAGGACAGAGGCCCACCAGATACCGGCCCCGTTGGATCAGCTTGACATACTGGCCGATGACGTCGGCAATGGGTGCCGCGTTCTTAATCTCCAGTAGTTTGCCTTCGGGAATCATCGGCACCAGATCTCCTGCTGCTCGGTCAAGTTCCGGGTCGGCGCATCGCGGTAGCGGCTGCCGGGACGCTCGCCTGGCGAGGTCTTCCGAGGCCTGGGGTCATTTGATCATCATGGGGTGAGGCCGCAACCTCGGTTAATCTTTCAGGGTCACCAGGGTAACCCCGCGCCCGCCCTGGCCGGCCTCGGCGGCCTGGTAATTGGCCACCAGCCGATGCTGCTGGAGATGCTGTCGCACGGCCTGAGCCAGGCGGCCGGTACCGACGCCATGAATGATCTCCACCTGCCGACAGCCATGGAGGACGGCCTGATCCAGGAGGCGGTCCACCAGGGGCAGGGCTTCAGCCACCCTGAGACCGATGATATTGAGAGAAGAGGACTGCCAGGTGGAGGCCTCGGCGGCCAGGGCCGGACCTCCCTTGCCTTGGCTGCGATAGATCCGTCCCTCTTTGGCGGTCCCCGGCGCCGGCTGTAGGTCCTGGCCGGCCACCCGGAGGGTGGCAGCCCCCAGACGCACCTCGATGCGGCCATCCCGATCGGGTTGGCTCAAGACGACCCCCCGCTGCCCCAGGGGGACGACCCAGACGGACTGACCCGGCTCAGGCCTGAAATCCGCCGGGGGCGGTGCCGGTTGGGGCCGACTTACCAAAAGCTTTAGACGCCTCTGGCCGGCGGAAAATTCTTGGCGCAACCGCCCCCAGGAATCCTCCCGTTTCTCCAACCGCTTAAGGATTTCCTTGAATTCCCGCTCGGCTTTTTGGATGGCCGCGGCAATTTCCCGGCGCTCCTCTTCCAGCAGACGCCGGCGTTCCTCCTCCAATTGCTCCTGGCGGGCCGCCAGGGCCGCCTCCCGTTGGGCCAAAGCCGCGGCCGCCCGTTCCAGGTCCTGCTCCTTCCGGGCCAGATTCTGTTGCGCGGCTTCACAGCGGGCCAGTTGCTGCAGAGCCTGCAACCCCTCCTGGCCCAGATAAGACTCGGCCTCAGTGATGATTTCCTGAGGCAACCCCAATTCCCGGGCGATCTTCAGGGCGTTGCTGGGACCGGCTACACCATAAGCCAACCGGTACAGAGGCCGGTGGGTCTGATCATCGAAAAGCACGGCAACATTGGCAAATCCCGGCTCCTCATGGGCAAAGGCCTTGAGGAGATGAAAGTGGGTGGTGACCACCCCGTAGGCGCCCCGGCGGGCCAATGCCCGGAGCAGAGCCAGGGCCAGGGCCCCCCCTTCGGTGGGGTCAGTGGCCGTCCCCAATTCATCCAACAGCACCAGGCAGCGCCCCTCCAACCGGGTTAAAATCTCCCCCACCCGCTGGACATGGGCCGAAAAGGTGCTGAGGTTCTGGGCCAGATCCTGGGTATCGCCGATGTCGGCATAGATGCCGGCAAAGACACAGAGTTCGCTCCCCTCGGCCACCGGCAGGGGTATACCCGCCTGGGCCATGAGGCAGAGCAGCCCCAGGGTCTTCAGGGTCACCGTCTTGCCGCCGGTATTGGCGCCCGACAGGACCAAGAACCGGGCCGATGGGGTCAATTCCAGGTCCACGGGGATAGTGGGTTGAAACCCCGACTCCACCTTATCCCGATGGAGCAGCAGGGGATGCCGGGCCGCCCGGAGCCGGATGGTACCGGTGTTGTTCCACACCGGCATCGTGGCCTGATAATCCTGGGCGAACAGCACCTTGGCCTGAAGGGCATCGGCCTCCCCCACCAGACGGAGGTTGGCCTTCAAAGCGTCCAGATGGGCCCGCACGATGTTGGTCAAATGGAGCAGCAGGCGCTCCTCTTCCCGCTGCTCTTCGCCCAGGAGCAGGTTGAGAGAATTATTGAGGGCAACAATCTCAAATGGTTCGATAAAGAGGGTGGCCTTGCTCTGGGACTGATCATGGATAATGCCCGGCAGACGGCCTTTATAATCGGCCTTGATGGGAATGACATAGCGCTCATGACGCTGAGCGATGATCTGATCCTGGAGGATCTCCCGGATGCCCGGCTGTTGAAAAAGGGCATGGAGCTTCTGGCTGATGAGCTGCCGGGTGCTTTGGATTTCCTGGCGGATTCGGGCCAGAGTGGGACTGGCCTGGTCCAGGATCTGGCCATGGGGGCTGATGGTTGCCTGGATGGCCGCCTGCAGGGCACTGACGTCCCGCAGGTCGCGACCGTAACGGCCGAGGTGGGGGCAGCGGGTCTGGGCCCCCAGAAAGTACCGCTGCACCCGCTGCATCAGGCGCAGCGCCGCCAAAATCTGATTCAAGGCCTCGGACGAGAGGATGCTCCCTGGAACGGCGGCACGGGGCAGGACCTTATCCAGATCGGGGCAGCCGGAGAGTTGGCAGGGACCCTCAATCAGCAGATAGTCAACGGCTTCCCTGAACTCCACGGCCAGGGCTTCCACCTCCGTCTGAGTCCAGCATGGCTGTAAAGCCGCTATCCAACGCCGCCCCGGCGGGGTGCTGGCATACCCTTGAAGAATCTCCAGAACCTGAGGGAATTCCAGAACCTTCTGCGTCTGTAGCGCCATATTGCTCGCCAGAATCCGGCCCCGTGACCGAGGCCTAGCCTTCCAGCAGTTTCTTCACCAAGGCTTGCACCTCGCGGCCATCAACCCGGCCGGCCAACTGTGCCATGGCCACCTTCATCACTCGGCCCATATCCTTGGGTCCAACTGCCTTTACTTCCTTGATAATACGAGTTAACTCTTTCTCCAGGGCCGCGGCTGCGAGCTGCTGAGGCAAAAAAGAAAGGAGGAATTGTAATTCCTCCTGTTCTTGTTGAGCCAAATCGTCCCGGCCGACACGATTATACTCCTCTACGGAGTCCCGCCGCTGTTTCACCTGACTGGCAATGACGGCAATAACTTCGCTCTCGGTCAACGGCCGCCGTTCCTGAACCTGCCGGTTTTTCAGGGCGGTTTTCAGGAGGCGCAGCGTCCTGACCTTGACCTGGTCCTGGCTTTTCAATGCAGTCTTGAAACAGTGGTCAATGTCTTCCAGAAGCGACATTATCTGGCCCCTAATTTCCGGATTCTTTTGAGAGCCCGCTTCTTGGCCGCCAATGCCTTTTTCTTTCTTTTAATGCTGGGTTTTTCATAGTGCTCGCGCTTTCTGATTTCCGATAAAATCCCAGCTTTTTCGCACTGTTTTTTGAATCTTTTTAAGGCGATCTCGAAGGGCTCATTCGCTTTGACCCTTACGCCCGGCATCCATTTTCGCCTCCTCCCTTGTTAAGTCAAAACCAAACGGGAAGTACTTCCGCCTAACCCTCACCTGATAAAATTTCTTCTATATTCTGGGAGGATATCTATCCGTCTGGTTATCAAGAATTATAATTCTATCTTATTTGCGCCGGTTGTCAAGGTTTTTTGCCCCGGTTCCGAGAAAGATGAGGGGAAGCTCCGGGTCTTGTCTGATCATTTCACCGGCGATATCAACGAGTTGATCACAGGAAGCAATCAAGTGGGTATCGCTGCTGGCCACCGCCATGGTATTGGCTGCCAGGATGGCTTCGGGCACCGGCACCGCCTGAGCCTGGGCGTCCAGGCCGGCGGCCAGGAAGATCTTCCGGGTGAGGGCCGCCAAGTCACCGCTGCCGCTCATGGGGGCGTCATACCAGACCTGGACCGAGGGGACGCCGTGGTCGGAGAGGTACCGGGCCAACTGCTCCACGACGGCGATGGTTGTCTCCGTCGGGCGATGGTTCCGGGAAAGCTGGCCGATATCCCGGATGAACCCGTCATCCGCAGCCACCACCGGGATGCCCCGGCGGGCGCATTCCAACGTCAATACCACGTTATGGCCGTCCAGGGCCACGGGGCGACCCCGCAGGTCGGCCAGAAGCACCAGCTTGCGCCGGTGTTCCCGAGCCACAGCCGGGGGGAAAACCCCCCGGTGGAGAAGTTCTCGGACCGGTTGGGAGAGTTGATAGCGGTTCCCCACCAAAGTCAGGGTCGCACTCCGGGGGTAGCCCCGGGCCAGGAGGTAGCGGCAGTCCTGGGCCGCCTTGGTTAGGCAGGCCAATTCCCGCCACGGCAGGGCATATCTCTCCCCCAGAGCAGGGGAGCGGCAGTTAGTCGGCTCGGCCATCAGGTCACCTGGTGTCTCGGCCCGAGCTTACATCCCTTCCTTGCCCAGCTCTTCGATCAGGGCCTTCTGTTTCTTGGTGATGGCCGTGGGAACGTCAACAATGATCCGGACATATTCGTCCCCCCGGGCCTTTCCGTTGCCCAGAGGGAGGCCGTGCCCCTTGAGACGCATCTTGGTGTGACTGCTGGTGCCGGGTGGAATCTTGAGACTCAGGGTCTTGCCATCCAAAGTCGGCACGGTAACTTTCGTGCCCAACACCGCTTCGGAAAATTTGATATGCTTGTCCACATAAAGATCGTGGCCTTCCCGCTTGAAGACCGGATGAGCCACCTCCTTGATCTTTATATACAAATCCCCGGGCAGCCCTCCCCCGGGGTGGATGCTGCCTTTGCCGGGAACCCGCAGCTTCTTGCCGTGACCCAAGCCCGGGGGAATCTTGACGGAAACCCGTTCCAATTGCCCATCACGGCGGAATTCCACCATCTTCTCGGTCCCGAAGGCAATTTCATGGAGGGTGAGGGGTAGCTCAATCTGCAGGTCCTGGCCGCGGGCCGGCTGCTCTCCCACGCCAAAATCCCCGAAAGAGGAAAAGTCGAAGATCCGTCCCCGGCCTTTTTTGCCGAATCCTCCGGCCGACCAAGTCTGACCTCCGAATAGACGGGAGAAAAGGTCGCCGGACAACCCCACATCCCGGAACATCTCAAAATTGAAATTCCGGAAGATGTCTTCCTGGGAAAATTTGCCATGGAAAGCCGAAGATCCCAGGGCATCATATTCTTTGCGTTTCTCCGGGTTGCCCAGGACTGCGTAGGCCTCGCTGATCTTCTTAAACATTTCCTCGGCCTGTTTGTCACCCTTGTTTTTATCGGGGTGATACTTGTTGGCCAGGGCGCGGTAGGCCTTTTTTAAGTCCTCGGGACTGACGTCCCTGGGAACCCCCAGAATCTGATAATAATCCTGATCCATCATCACCTTAATTATCTAGAGGAAATAGATTCTCAGTCAGACTGAAGGATAGCGTAGTTGGGATAAATTTTTTACATTATTATAAAAAGTAATGAACCGCTTGTCAATGCGTTGACATACACCCCATCGCCGGGCCGCCTTGAGAAAAATGGCACAGCTTCTGCTTGCGTAATTTTCCAAAGTATGATATTTTGCCGTCGTTATTGTCAGCAACTGGACACCCTGCTGTCGGCAAAAGGTGCCCCTGGACGAAGATATTTTTGAAAGTGAGGAGGTGACTCAATGACGGCTTTAATCGGTGGTTTGGCAGCGGTAGCATTGGGCCTCATCGGGCTCGGCATCTGGTGGAAGCAGTTCCTTAATCTCTTGGCCGGTTCCATCCCTTTGTTGCTGCTCCTGGGCGGTGCCTTGGCAGTTTACCTTGGATATGAAGAAGCCAAAGATAAGATCTTCAAGAAATCGGAGACCCCGGCTCCAACGGCTGCGGCTGCCTCAGATTCGGAAGTAGAAAAATACAAAGCCGAAGTGGAACGGCTCAAGGCTGAGATCGAGGAACTGAAAAAATAAATTTTCCAGTCAACGAATGCCGGCCTCCTACCCTCAGGGTTGGGAGGCCGTTTCTATTTCCCCGGAAAAGATTTTCTCCACACCGCCGTCGGGCCTGGCCAGCAACAGGGCGCCGTCTTCGGCTACATCCAGGGCCACACCGGTGTGCACCACCTCCCCCCTCCGGATGGTGACGCTCTTGCCCAACATCACTGCCTGCTGCCGCCATTGGGAGAGGATGGCGGCAAAATCCTGCTGCAAAAACCTGCCATAGAGGCCATCCATCGCTGCCAGCAAGGCCCTGATAATGGGCAGTCTGGGGTAGGTCACGCCGGCGCCGGCCAGGGACGTGGCCGTCTCCCGCAGGTATTCCGGAAAAACCGGCGTGTTGATATTGAGGCCGATCCCCACGACAACGTGGCTTATGGCGTCGCTTTCCGTCTCCATTTCCGTTAGGATGCCCCCCAGCTTTTTACCTTGATGGATGATGTCGTTGGGCCATTTGATGCCGGTATTGACCCTGCAGGCCGTCTGGAGGGCGGTAACCACTGCTACCGCCGCCATTAACGTTATTTTGGGCAATTCCGCCGGCGGCAACGGCGGTCGCAGGAGCAGGCTGAGGTAGATGCCGGTGCCTAAAGGGGATTCCCAGGTCCGGCCCAGGCGGCCTCGCCCGGCGCTCTGGCCCTCGGCCAATAGCAGGGTGCCCTCTGCAGCCCCCCGCCGGGCCAGAGCCTTGGCCGCGTCGTTGGTGGACGGCAGACTAATGACATGGTATACCGGTCCGGTCAGCCACTGGAGGGCCAGCCCGGCCTTGACCTCCTCGGGAAACAAGAGATCCTGGGTGGGCGCCAGACGATAGCCCCGCCGGGAACTCCCTTCCACGGCAAACCCCAGGTCCCGCAACCGTTCTATCCGCTTCCAAATCGCCGTCCGACTCAGGCCCAGCCGGACTCCCAGTTGTTCTCCCGACAGATAGTCTGAAGTAGTCTGCAGAAGACGCAACAACTCATACTGCCCGTCATCCAGCCGAACGCTGTCGGCAAAAATATCTTTATCCTCGTAGGGCATGGCTGCTAATCTTCCCCCCGGGAACAGGAAAGCCGGCCGCGGGCCGAGGGGCGTCCGCCGATGCCAGAGAAAGGCGGGATTACCACGCCGCCCCAGCCAGGAACAGCTCCTCGGCTTGGAGGCTTTCGGGGAATATGAACGTTTGTAAATTAGATTGGGGCAAGATGTATTGTCTTCATCTTACCACAGAAAGCAGCCGCTTTGCCAACAGGAAAAAAACCTCCCCGTCGCTGGCGGCGGGGAGGCCTGGTAGGGAGAGTGAAGTTAAGTTTGGGGCCGGGTCCGTCACCGGTGGTATCCAGATCCCGCCAGGCGAGACCCCGCCCATCAGGGGTTAGGGTAGAAGGGCGGGCATGGTGGCCCGCTCCCGGGAAAAAGACAATAAGATTGTCGGCGGCCGCGGCTGCCCCCACGGGGATCGGGCCAGAGCCGCTGACTGGCTTCTCACAGAGCCGCGAACTTTTCCGCCCGCACCCGCCGGGCACATTTGGGGCAGAGGCGGCGGAGGACATTCTTGCCGGTCTGACCGTCGCTGCGGTTAGTCACATAGCTGAGATACCGGGCCGGGACAAAGGGTTCGCCGCAGGCCGAGCATTTGATGGTCTCCAGATGGTTCAACACCGTGCCGCACAGGCGCACCTCCCGATAGGTATCGGCTTCCACATACTGGATGGCCTGGGTGGGGCAGGCCAAAGCGCAGGCCCCGCAGGCGATACAGCGCTCCTGAGCCCGCTGGTAGTCGGTGAGCACCCGTTCAGTGGTGGTGATCTGGGAGAATTTCAGCGCATAAACGTGCATCTGATCCCGACAGACCCGTTCACAGGTGCTGCAGCGGATACAGACGTCGCAGCGCAGGCAGCGCTGGGCCTCTTTCCGGGCCTCCTCTTCGCTGTAACTCAGCTCCACGGGCTCAAAGGTCGTGGTGCGTTTGCTGATATCCAACATGGGGACCGGATGCCGATGGTTATTGATCTTTTCCGGTCCCGGAATGTTCAGAAAAGGCACTTTCCGGCGCTTCTGGAACCGAACCATGGGGGCCGGTCCGGAGCGGCCAAAGAGGAAATGGTCGATCTCTACGGCAGCCTGCTTTCCCGCCGCGATGGCCTCCACCACCGTAGCCGGACCGGTGACCGCATCACCGCCGGCAAAGATATCCTTGACCGAGGTCCGACAGGTGCCCGTATCGGTGACGATGGTGCACCACGGCGTCGTTTGGATGGGGGGCACCGGGAAGGCGCAGAAATCCGGCTGCTGCCCGATGGCGGTGATCACGGCCCCGGCCTCAATGCGGTAATTGCTGTCGGGGATGGGGATGGGCCGACGCCGGCCGCTGGCATCGGGGCGGCCCAGTTCCGCCTGCAGGCATTCCAAATACTCCACCTTGCCGTTGCCGCCGATGCGGATGGGCACCGTCAGGAAATGGATGTTCACCCCTTCCTCCAGGGCCTGGGACACTTCCTCGGGATGGGCCGGCATCTCCGCCCGGGTCCGGCGGTAGGAGACATGCACCTCCTGGCAACCCAGGCGGATGCAGGTCCGGGCCGCATCCATGGCCGCATTGCCGCCGCCGATGATTACCACCTTATCGGCCGGTTTCTTCTTCTCACCCAGATAAATACCCCGAAGGAAATTAATAACATCATAGACCTGGGGAAAATCGTTCTCCCCTTCGATCTTGAGCTTGTAGCCCAGATGGGCGCCGATGCCCATAAAGAAGGCGCCGTAACCCTGAGCCCGCAGGTCGTCCAGGGTGATGTCCTGTCCCACGGTGACGCCGGTGCGGATCTCCACCCCCAGGGAAGAGATCATCTCCACTTCCCGGGCCACGATCCGCCGGGCCAGGCGGTAGTCGGGGATAGCCGCCACCAGGAGGCCGCCGGGGACGGGCGCCTGCTCAAACACCGTCACCTGATGGCCTTTGAGGGCCAGGAAATAGGCGCAGCTTAAGCCGGCTGGACCCGAGCCGATGACCGCCACCTTTTTTCCCGTAGCCTTCTGGGCCGGAGGCGGCTGGAAGGTGCCATGTTTATCCATCCACTCGGCGGCAAAGGCCTTGAGGTAGCGGATATTGATGGGCTCATCCAAATTGGCCCGCACACAGGCCCGTTCGCAGGGATGGGGGCAGACCAGGCCGCAGACCCAGGGGAAGGGGTTGTCTTCCCGCATCACCTCCCAGGCTTCCTGATGATTGCCCTGGGCGATGAGGGCCAGGAAACTGGGGATATCAATCCCGGCCGGACAGGCCATATGGCAGGGAGCAGAAAGCAGTTTGGGACAGACCTGGGCATCGCAATAATGGTTTTCAATGTGATGGCGAAACTCGTCGCCGAAATGTTCCAGGGCCGTATAGATGGGATTGACCGCCAGGCGGGCCAGATGGGAGCTGGCCTTCGTTTGAATCTCCTCGCACTCCATCTGCAGCTGTGCCAACGTATCGTACGTCGCCGTCCCTTCGGTAATCCTGTCAAAGGCCTCCTTGATTTTCAAAAGTGAACGTTGACAGTCGGGCGCCTGGGCTCCTGGCTGGTCCAGGATGTAAACCAGGAGATCTCTGACCAGGGCCACGATACAGTCATGATCGTCCAAGATCTGGATGGAACCGACGGCCAAGCCGCCGCCCAGCTCCCGGAGTCTGTCATGGTTCAAGGTCAGATCCAACATCGTCTTGGGGAAGATGCCCCCCACCGGGCCGCCCACCAGAAAACCTTTGGGTTGACGGCCATGGCGCCAGCCGCCGCCGATCTTGTTGACAATATCGCCGATGGTGGCCTGGAGGGGCATTTCCAGAAAGCCCGGCCGTTCCACCGACCCGGAGAGATGGCAGATCACGGTCCCAGGGGCGAATTCAAAGCCCTGGCTGCGGAACCAGGCCACCGGCTGCTGGGCAATAAAAGGCAGAGTGGAGATGGCCAGCAGGCTGTGGACCAGGAATTGAGGGTCAGGATACCGCTGCCAGAACATGGGTGGGAGCAGGCCGGAGATGCCCCGGATGAATAGATCTTCATCCTCCATGAGGTGCTGGCCTTTGCCACTGATAATGAAGATATCCACCAACGGTATTTTGGTGGGCCACAGGGGCGATTTCTGGAAGATATTCCACGCTGCCCGCAGCCTCTCCCCGGCCAGGGCAGCTTCTTCCGGCAGGTAGATAACCACCGCCTTGGCCTTCAAGGTCTGGGCTGCCAGCAGGGCGCCTTCCAGGATCTGGTGGGGCACGCCTTCCAGCATATACATGGCAGGTGAGGCCGACAAGACCGGGGGGGCGCCGTTGAGCAGGAGAATGGGCTGACGTTTCTCCAAACGCCATTCACACCACAGAGGCCCCAGCGACAGGGGCGCCATGCGATTGACTTCCCGGAAGCCGGTGGCCACAACCTTCTGGAGGAAGGAGTCAAACCCCTGGCTGAAAAAGGTCCGCAGCCCCTTGTAGCCGTCGTAATCCTGGTACTCTTCCCAGGACAAGGGGTCGATCTTGCCGATCAGATCGGTAATATAAGGTTTCTGATATTCAATAAAATCCTGGTAATCACGGCCCACCAACCATTGGCGCAACGGCCGTTTGTCGTCAATGTGACTCTGCATGATCCGGGGAACCATGTCGGGGGTGATATATTCGTAAAGATTCACCCCCAGTTCGTCCCGGATTTCCACCATGACATCTTTGCCTTCGATCCCCCGCCAGCCCACCAGACGGACTTCCACCGGCCCCAATTCATCCAAGGATCGTTCTTGAATGGCTGCCAGAAAAGCCTGCCGGACGGCCTCGGCAGCCTCAATATCTCCCCCCGGGAAGGTGGAGATATTGATCTGCAGCAAGGGCTTGGCATTCGCTTGGGCAATCATGCGACTTCTTCTCCTTGGGTTTTACCGGGCACTGACCACGGTATCCAGCTCAAAGGCGACGGTTTCGGCGATTTTCCGGCGTTTTTCCGGTTCCAACTCCCCGATGCGGCCAAATTTCAGACAGTGGGTGACGCATTTGCTGACGCAGGCCGGCTGCAGGCCCTGATCAATGCGGTCCATGCAATAATCGCACTTGACCACCTTATTGGTCTGGGGATTCCATTGCGGCGCTCCCCAGGGACAGGCACTGATGCAGCTCTTGCAACCCACACAGAGTGATTGATCTACGTAGACGATCTGGTCTTTGGGCCGCACCCGCATGGCCCCGGTGGGACAGACCGGCACACACCAGGGCTCGCTGCAATGGAAACAGGGCATGAAGACAAAGGCCAGCTTAGGGCGGCCGTCGACAATCTTGGGCCCGACCTGGATAATCTGCCCCAGGCGGGGCCCCAGCGGCAGATTTTTATTGGTTTTACAATGGACTTCACAACTCAGACAGCCGATGCATTGGCTGAGATCCTGGAGAATATAGTATTGGCTCATGGCTTTTCTTCCCGCTTAAGCTAAAGGACGGACCTGCACGATGGTGTGGTCATAGGCCGGGCTGCCGCCCACCGGGTCCGAGATGTTTTCCTGCAACGCCGAGTCGTCGGCGCCGCGGCGATAGATCCGCGTCTGCACCGGGACCGTCTTCCCGAAGCCGTGGAGCATAAAGACCGCTTCGGGATGGATAAAATCCGTCACCTTGGCCTTGATCCGGCCGCTGCCCACCGCAGACTTGATCTCCACGTAGGCCCCATTGCTGATGCCCAGCTTCTTGGCCTGGGCCGTATTGATCCAGAGTTCGTTTTCCGGACAGAGCTCATTCAGGTAGAAGTTGTTCTGGGTGGAGACGTGGGTATGGGCGGCCATCCGTCCCACCAACAGGCGGAATTGGCCCGGGGGCGGCGCCGGTACCGACTCGTAGCGGAGCAGCGATGGGAAGCCGGCGTTTTCCATCAGCGCGCTGGTGATTTCAAACTTACCCGAAGGCGTTTTGAACTTGATTCCCTTCTCCCGATCCCACCAGATGGGGTCGGCCGCTAAGGTCACAAAGCCTTTCTGGTCAAAATCGCTGATCTTTACGCCCACGGGGGCCAACTGGAAGTTCCAGATGTCCTCAATGGTTTCGTAGGGGAAATATTGGCCCAAATCCAGCCGCTTGGCCAGCTCCTTGATGATCCACCAGCCCGGTTTGGTATCGTAACGGGGCGATACCGCCGGTTTGCGAAGGTAGAGCTGGGGTTTCAGGCCCGACACGGCCTGGACCGAATCACCCCGCTCCAAATAGGTGGACTCGGGCAGGATGACATCGGACATCCAGGCAATTTCACTGAAATTGACGTCGATGGTGAGAATGAGGTCCAATTTCTCCAGGGCCCGGCGGGTGGCGTTGCTGTCGGCGATGGATTGCAGAGGCTCGAACCGGTTGGCAATCAACGCCTTGATGGGATAGGGATCTTCGTTCAGGATGGCCTGGGCCAGCATCTGGGGATTGCCGTGAGAGGCATCGGCGATGGGGAAGCGGCTGCCCCCGCTGCCATCGAAGCGGGGGACGGTGATTTTGGGAAACTCTTGATCAACATATTTGGCGATATCATTGCGGCCCGCAGCCTTGAGCCCCTTTTTGAAGAACAGGCCGCCGGGCGCCTCGAAACTCCCCATGAGAGCGTTCAAGATGAGGATGGAGCGCCGGAGATAAATTTCGTTGGGATGATGGGCGCCCCGATAGCCGAAATGGAAAATAACCGCCGGCTTGTCGGCGCTGACCTCCCGGGCCAGGGCCACGATCTCCTGGGCCGGGATGCCCGTCTCCTTTTCGGCCCACTCCGGGGTGTAGTCTTTGACGAATTCTTTCAGGGCCGCCAGCTCCTGACGATGGTTATTGATCCACCGCACCGCAAAGGCCATATCAAAGAGCTCTTCCTGGAGAATGACATGCATGAGGGCATAATTCAGGGCCAGATCGGTGCCGGGGCGGATCTGCCAGTAGCGGTCGGCCTTGGAGGCGGTAATAGTAAAACGGGGATCAATATAGGTAATTTTGGCCCCTTTGGCCCGGGCCTTCATTAAGTTATTGATCCCTTTGATCTCCAGGGATTCTAAGATGTTGCGGCCATAGAGGACGATGTGTTTGGTGTTGCCGTAGTCAATGCCGATCTGGGGGTCGGTGTAGCCGGTGAGGCTCCGACAGGCGGTGTTGATGGAACCTTTACACAAGGCGTCATGGGTGAAGTGGTTCGGGGACCCCAGGGCCTTCATAAAGGTCTTACTGATATGGGTGTTGAGATTGGTGCGTTCGCCGAACAGTACGCTCTGAGGGCCGTATTGAGCCACGATAGCCTTTAATTTTTCCGCGGCGTAATCCAGGGCTTCTTCCCAGGAAGCCCGCCGCCACTGGCCGGCACCCCGGGCGCCGGTGCGGATCATGGGGTATTGGGGCCGTTCGGTGTCATGCAACAGGGCCAGGCCGGCCGAGCCCTTGGCACACAACGCCCCGTCAATACCGGGCACGTGGGGGTTCCCTTCAATCCAGGTGACGTCGTCATTGTCCACCAGCACCCGGATGGGACAGCGCACTGTGCACATAAAACAGATGCTGTAAACTTCTTGAGCCATAATTATCCTCGTAAAAAGATTGCACCGACAGCAACCTGTCCCTTAGGATATCAGGGAAAACCGCAGCTATAGGGCAGGAGGAGAATTCCCCGCAGTTCCCGGCAGTGCCAGCGCCGGACGCGGCTGGCTGAACCGCCGCCAGAAGCGACCAACGGCTCGCACCGCCGCCAGGCTGCCGAGATAAATGAAAAGAAAAACGCCGATGAAACCCAGGGACCAGGAAGTGCCGGGAATGGGCACCGCCAACTCCAGGAAGCGGTACTGCATCCAGGCCAGGGCGAAAAAGATGGGCCAGAGATAAGCGGCGGACAGGGCCACCTGCTGAAAAAAGGTATGGCCAAAGGCATCGTTCGCCAAGGAATTGGCGGCCTTATAGGCCTCTTTATCGCCGGCCTTGAGGGCGGTCGTGGCCAGCTCCTGGTATCTGGCCGCCTCGGCGCCGAATTTTTCCAGACGCGGCTGCAAAAAACGGAGCACCAAAAAAGCCGTAGCCTTGCCTGCCAGCAGGCAGAGGAGGGCCAGGACCACGGTGCCCAGGATAAAATCCAGTGTGGCCAAACCGGTCAGCCGGTACCAGAAAATTAGATATGGATCCAGCGCCTGCACAAAAGGATGCATGTCCATGGCATCTCATGGGCGGCAGGGCCGGCCCGGCCAGCCCCGCCGCGGGTTTTTTCCTGACGATTACATGCCCGGGAAGACGGAATATCCCAGGAATCCTTTAGTAGTATAACCGATGCCGACGTAAATGGCCAGCAAGACAAACAGGCGTTTCAACCAAATGTCCGGAATATATTTGGAGGTGACCGGGCCGACAAAGGAGCCGATGGCAATGCCGATCAACTCGGCGCCCACAAAGACAAAATCGATGGGGGTGCCTTTGACGAACATATAGGTGAAAATGGAGGTAACCATGCTGACAAAGACCGCCAGGGCCGAGGTGCCGGCCACGATATACATGGGCAGGTTGGTCACCGAGGTCAAGAAGGGCACATAGAGGAAGCCGCCGCCCACCCCGATGAAGGCAGAAATGGCGGCGATGACAAAGCCCCCAAGGAATGGCCAGATGGGATTAAAGGAGAATTCCACGCCGAAGAAAGTAAAGTTGATCTTGGTCAGGCTCCATTTCTGCACCTGGACGCCGGATAATTCCACACCGCTCAACTCTTCACCCCGGGCCTTCTTTTTGACGGATTCTTCAAAGGCCTTGGCTGCTTCCTTGGCTTTTTTCTTCTTGGCCTGGCCCTGGGGAGTGGTTTCATAAAACAGGAAGCAGCCAATGACCAGGACGATGAGGCCGAAATAGCCGATATAGGCGCTTAAGGTGATTTTGCCAGCGGTCAAGACGGGGATGAGATAGGCGCCGGCAATGCCGCCCAGGGCCAGGGCCAGGCCCAGGGGCATGACCAGACGGCCCAACCGGTAGTAGGTAATTGATGAGATAAGTGCTGATAATCCCACGAGATATTGGTTTGAGGTGCGGATGGAGTCGGTGAGCAGCTTGTTGAGGGCCGGGTTAGTATTCTTAAAGGTTTTCCCATAGTTAGCCAGGCCAAAGACCGTAATGTGGCCGACGCCGGCCATGATGCCGCCGAAGGCGCCGACGGTGGAGAAAATCCAGCCCACCCAGACGCCCCAGAGGATGCCCCAGAACCACCAGGGGCTGGGGGCGCCGGGGATGCCCATGAAGCCTTTGGGGGCGTTGGGGTCGATCTGGCCGGGGCCGGTGCCTACCGGGGTTTTGTTAATGAGATCCTGGAGCTTGCTCGTCTGGGCCGCGGCCAGCTCCGGCCAAGCCAGGACTGCCACCGCCAACAGCAGCAGGGCCAACCCGGCCAACATTACCATAGGACGTTTCTTCATGCTAAGCCTCCTTAAAAAATAATGGCACTGCTGATTATTAGCAATAAGTGTGCCCATAGTCGCAAGGCAGAGCGGCTGCTGATCTATCCCCCTGGCATCAGTTATCTTTTCCACTGCCAAGACAAGTGGCCTGAGGTTTTTTTCTCCGGGATGGTGTTGCCTTTAGCCCCTTTTGGATATACATTAACGTTAACGTTAACGTTAAGGCCGGCAGGGCCGTGGTTATGGCGGAATTATCGGAGCATTTCTGGAAAAACCTCGTCAACACCATGGTTGACGGCTTGGTGGTCATATCCGGTCGCGGCGAGATTCTGGCCGTCAATCAGGCCCTCCTGGACCTGACCGGGTACCGCCGGGAGGAGCTCGTGGGGCAGCCCTGCGCCCTGCTGCGCACGGAGCATTGTGGAGGGGAGGCCGCTCCGGGGCAGAGCAAAATCTGCGCCCTGTTTCAAGAAGGGGCCGTCCGGCGGCAGCGGGGTTGTCTGGTGCGCAAGGACGGCAGTCTGGTCCATGTGGTGAAGAACGCCACGGTGTTGCCCGGGGAGGCCGGGCAGCCGGTGGCGGTGGAGACCTTCACCGATGCCAGCGAGTTGGTGGCCCAGGAGCGCATGGCCTCCCGCCTCCGTCGGGAACTGTCCCGGGAAGACGGGTTTCAGGGGCTGATCGGCCGTTCTCCGGTCATGCTCAAACTTTTCGCCCTGATCCAGAGTGCGGCCCAATCCGAGGCCCCGGTAATGATCCTGGGAGAGAGCGGCACCGGCAAGGAGTTGGTGGCCAGCGCCCTGCACCGCCTGAGCCCCCGGAGTCAGGGGCCGTTCATCAAAGTGAACAGCGCCGCCCTGCATGATTCCCTCCTGGAGAGCGAACTGTTCGGCCACGTCAAGGGGGCCTTCACCGGCGCCGACCGGACCCGCCCCGGGCGTTTTGAGGCGGCCCATGGCGGGGATATCTTTCTGGATGAAATCGGCGACCTGCCCTTGGCCACCCAGGCCAAGCTGCTGCGGGTGCTCCAGGAAAAGGTGGTGGAACGGGTGGGCGACCACACCCCCATCCCGGTGGATGTGCGCTTGATCTCGGCCACCAACAAAGACCTGACCAAGTTGTTGGCCGCTGGCCGCTTCCGGGAGGACCTCTACTATCGGGTCAACGTCATCCCCATCCAGGTGCCGCCGCTGCGGGATCGCCGGGAAGATATCCCCCTCCTGGTGGAGGCCTTCATGGCCCGCATCTCGCTGAAGACCAAAAAACCGGTTACCAGCATCAGCCGGGAGGCCCTGGCCATCCTGATGGCCTACCCCTGGCCGGGGAATGTCCGGGAGCTTATCAATGTCATGGAGTATGCCCTGGTCCTCTGCCCCGGCCCCACCATCCGGCCGGAACACCTCCCCCTGCTCCAGCGGCAAGGACCAACGCCGGCGACGACCTCCCCCCTCTGCCTGGGAGATGAACAGGAGTGTCTGCAACAGGCCCTGGCCGCATCTGGCGGCAACAAGGCCGAGGCGGCCCGACTCCTGGGCATCAGCAGGGTCACCTTGTGGAAACGCCTGAAAAAATACGGCCTCCAAGATTTCCGGCCCCCCGGAGAGCAGGCTGATCCGATCAACAGACCAACCTTTCCCCGGCAACGCCCCTGAAGCCGCCCCCACGGGAGCAATGTTTCAGATGCTAAACATTATGGGCAGACTTGGTATAAAATCTGAACCTCTTTTATCCCCCCTCGTCGGGTAGGTAACAGCTTGTTTGCCGGCCTTCGCCGGCATCTGCGTTGAGATTTCGACACATCCCCCATAAGGTCGGCCTCCTGTGCGACAGATGATATCAGGATTGTCCGGCAGGGGGTGTTGCTGGCAGCCCGGACCAGGAATTATTTCTCTCACGTTGGCCGAGGTTGTCATTCTGAGGGAGCGAAGCGCCCGAAGAATCTCAGACTTAGTCAGACAATACAGCTTGTAGTTCATAGTTCGTAGTTGTATCTTTGCTTGTGGGGCGGGCCTCCGTGCCCGCCCAACCCTGCCGCTTCTTGCCAAACTTGATTGTTTTGGCGGCGACCTTGATCTTCATGCCGCGCCGCTGCCCCTTTTTCCCTTTCGACCCCGGGTTAAACTTGGGAACGAGCCGTTCATGTTCCATACGAGGTTAACTTCACACCGTGGCAAAACGCCCCCTAACGACGTCTGCAGAGCCGAGGGAAAAATCTGCGGGACAGGCATGATCCATAGACAACCCTGATCACCTCTTCCCAAACCCCGCCAGCCTCTCCATCACATTCGGAAAATACTCTTTCTTGGTATGCGGCAAAAACAGGGCCGCCATGTAGTGGTCCATGAAGCTGGGGGTCTCGGAAAGCTCGAAGTTGGTCATCATCTGCGCCACCCGGCGCTCTTCCTCCAGCATGTCCCGGGAAAAGGCCACCATGGTCGCCCCCAACAGGGAGCCGTTGCCCACGTAAGTGAATCTGTCCAGCGGCAGGTCGGGCAGCAGGCCGATGGTAATGGCATTCTCAATGTTAATAAAGCTGCCGAAGGCCCCGGCCAGGATGATCTGTTCCAGATCCAGAATGGAGAGGCCGACGCTCTCCAACAGGGTGATATAGCCTGCGTACATCGCCCCCTTGGCCCGCATCAGGTTGTCAATGTCCACTTCGCTCAGCACAATATCCTGACCGATCTGGGTATTCTCGGCCTTGGCCAGGACGTATTCCCGGCCGCTCTCGCCCAAGCGGATATGGGGCAGGTCCAAATCTTCCCGGAACTTGCCCTTGGGATCAATAAAGCCGATCTCCATGAGCGCCGCCAAGATGTTGATCAGCCCCGAACCGCAGATGCCCTTGGGTTTGGCCATGCCGATGGTCATGAGCATCGGCTCCCCCGTCTCCGGGTTGATGCTGATGTCTTCGATGGCCCCCCGGGTGGCCCGCATGCCGAAGCGGATGCCGCCCCCCTCAAAGGCGGGGCCCGCCGAACAGGCGGCGCAGACCATCCAATCCTTGTTGCCCACCACAATCTCGCCATTGGTGCCGATATCAATAAACAACGTCAGTTTGTTTTCCTGATACATGCCCGAGCCCAGAACCCCCGAGACAATATCGCCGCCCACATAGCTGGAAACGGAACTCAGGCAGTAAACAAAGACATGGTCGTCCACCGCCAGGCCCACGTCCCGGGCCCGCACCGGCGGCACCGAACACAACGTCGGCACATACGGCGCCAGGCGGATGTATTTGGGATCCACCCCCAGAAATAAATGGGTCATGGTCGTGTTGGCCGCCAAGGTCAGGTGGGAAATATCATCGGTGCTCAACTGACACTTTTTCAGCAGGGCCTGGATCACCGAATTGATGGTGGCCACCACCACCTCCTGCAACCGCTGCAAGCCCCCGGGTTTGCCGGCGTAGATAATCCGACTGATGACATCCTCGCCATAGCTGATCTGGGCGTTATACTCCCCCAGGGAATCCACAATGATACCATTGGTCAGGTCAATGACCTGCCCCCAGACCGTGGTCGTGCCGATGTCAATGGCAATGGCATAATGGCGACTCGTCGTGTCGCCGGCTTCCACCCGGACCAGTCGGGGTTTGCGGGACCGACGCTGGGCAAAATCCAAGGTAACTGTGACCTCGAAATTCTTTTCCCGAAGGGCCTGGGCCAACGTCTTGGTCAGGGCGAAATCCACCGTGATATTATCCAGACGATACTGCTTCTTCAAACCCTCCCGCAGCCGCCGCAGGTCGCACATGTTGTCGCTGAGGGTGGGCGGCGGCAGGGCCAGGAATTTTTTCTGGAAGGCCGGATCATAGCGGCCCGTCTCCTTCAGTTCGGCCACGTCAAAGGGCATGGCCCGCAGCTTGGCCGCCGGCGGCTTCTGCCGCATGAGCCTCTTTTCAAAGAGCGACTCCGGCGGGATGCGCACCACCACATCGGATTTCACCTGGGACTGGCAGGCCAACCGGAAGCCCAGGTTCCACTCCTCGGTGCTCTGACTGGCCCCCCGCTGGCTCTCCAACTCGCCACTTTCCAGGATAACCTTGCACTTGCCGCACACACCCTCACCACCGCAAGAGGCATTGATGTGCACCCCGGCTTCCATGGCAGCAGCCAGCAGATTGCTGCCTTCCTCAACCTCAATCGCTATCTCATAGGGCAAAAACCGAACCGTTTTCTTCACAAGCCACACCATCCGGAGAAATTGCCGCCAACAACCTCGGCCAGGTGCATTCTACCACAAGTAATCCAGAAAATACAGTGGCCCGAGACCCGTGGGGTATCCTGGATTATGAATTACTGTTCCAAAAGGTGGTTAATAGGTGCTCCCGGGTGCGGCCGTCATGCCCCGCCTCTCCAACCGCACCACGCACTCTATATGAGGAGTGTGGGGAAAAAGATCAAAGGGCAAAACATCGGTGATGGTATAGGAGGGCTGCAGCAGGGCCACATCCCGGGCCAACGTCGCCGGATTGCAGGACACGGCAACGATCCGTTGGGGGGCCAGCTCCAGGAGGGCCTGGACCACCTGGGGGTGCATGCCGGCCCGGGGCGGGTCGGTGATGATGACGTCGGGGCGGGCGTAATGGGGAGATCGGCTCGCCTGCCGCAGGCAGTCCTTCAGGTCGCCGGCGATAAACTGGCAGTTGTCCACACCGTTCAGCCGGGCGTTGACATAGGCGTCCTGCACCGCCGTCTCCACCAACTCAAAGCCCACCACCCGCCGCGCCCGGTGGGCCAGCGACAGGGCGATGCTGCCGGCGCCGCAGTAGAGATCCCAAACCGTCTCCCTGCCCGTGAGCCCTGCCAACCGCCCCACCGCCTCATAGAGCCCCTCGGCCGCCGCCGTATTGGTCTGCAAAAACGACCCCGCAGCAATCCGAAACCGCCGGCCGGCCAACTCCTCCTCCAAATATCCCGGCCCCCACAGCACCCGGCCGTTGTCGGCCTGGGCCACCTGGGCCTTCTTGTCGCTGACCGCATGGACCATGGTGCTCAGGGTCGGGAATTCTTGCCGCAGCTGCGCGGCCAGCTTGTCCACGGCCTGTTTGTCGCCCGGCGCCGTGGTGATCAGCCAGAGCAGCTGCTGCCCCGTCCGCTTCCCTTCCCGCAGCACCACAAAACGCCAGAAACCCCGATGCTGCCGGGTATCATAGGCCGGCAGGCCGCTCTGACGGGCGAATTGCCGCACCGCGGCTAACATGGCACCCGTCTGCGGCGACTGCAGATAACATTCTGCCACATCAAAGACCCGCTGAAACGAGCCCGGCACATGCAGACCCAGGGCCGCGCCCAACCCCTCGGGGTCGGATCCGGCAGCCAGCTCCGCCGCCGGCAGCCAAGGCCGGGGCGCAAAGGTAAATTCCATCTTATTGCGGTAGTACCAAATCTCCGGCGAGGGCGTCGTCAGGGCCACATCCTCCGGCCGCAATCCCCCCAACTGCGCCAGGCATTCCCACACGTGCTGCCGCTTCCAGTGCAGCTGTTCCTCATAGGCCAGGTCCTGCCAGCGGCAGCCGCCGCACAACCCGAAATGCCGGCAGCGGGGCGGCACATAATGGGGCGACTGCTCCAATACCTGCACCACATCAGCTTCCGCATAGGTCGCCTTTTTTTTCCTGATCCTAACCCGCAGCCGCTGCCCCGGCAGGCCGTGGTCCACAAAGACCACCAGCCCCTCATACCGGCCCAGGGCCTGGCCGCCGAAGGCCAACTTATCAATGTTCAGCTCAATCTCGGCGCCTCTGGCCGGTGGGGTGGTCACAAGGTTTTCCTTCAAATAGTTCTCATCCGGAAACTGCCGATACCTGGCATAGGAAATGGAATGGAGATAAAAAGACCTGTGGGTAGGGGCGGGTCTCAGACCCGCCCCTACAGAACCTCCCTCTTACTGACATCTTTCCGGAAGGGCATTAGTTAGTGCCCATCCGGAAACTCAGGCTCCACAGGTGACAGCGCGTTGGGGGGTTGATAAATCAAGTCCCTACAATTAGGCGCGCCCTTCCACTCGGGCCTTTCCAGATGGACACAGGTTAAATTCAGTGGGGCGGGCCTTAAGTGCCCGCCCAAGTTAGCCAAGGCCACAATCTTCAGTTGCATGGTTCGCGGGTGATTTATCTAAAATTATGGTTATGGCAATTCAATCAAGCTGTCCCGGGGCCCTCTGGTGCCGCACCCCCCAATAACCTTGCTTAATGCCCTCCCCACAACCTTAAACCATTCCTGGACCCAACAGACCGCTCACAACCTCCAGGAAGGTGCCTTCATCCTCCGGCAGGATGGTGCGGACATCCAACAGCAGCCTCTGATGCTCCACCCGGCCGATGACGGGCGGCGTGGTGTCGTGCAAAGCCCGGTCCAGTTTATGGGCCGGCCAGTCCGGGTGCTCCGGGCTCAAAGCCCAACTGGGTAATTCTATCTGCGGCAGGGAACCTCCCCCCACCCGGGCTATAGTGGGCACCAGATTAACCTTGGCCGCCGCCCCCAGCCGGCGCCGCAGCCGGCGGGCCAGCCCCTGGGCCCGGCGCTTCACCTCGACCGCCGTCTGCGTCAGCATCCGCAAGGTCGGGATGGCCGCCAGGGCCTGCCCCTCATCCCGATACAACCGCAACGTCGCCTCCAGCCCCGCCAAGGTCAGTTTATCCGGCCGCAACGCCCGGGTCAGCGGATTGCGTTTCAACTGCTCCACATAGATCTTCCGGCCCACCGCCAGGCCGGCCTGCGGCCCGCCCAACAGCTTGTCGCCGCTGAACAACACCAAGTCCACACCCGTGGCCAACGCCTCGGTCACCGTCGGTTCCTTCTCCAGGCCATAGCGACTGAAATCAATGAAACAGCCGCTCCCCAAATCCTCCACCACCGGCAGGTTGTGCTTCTGCCCGAGGGCCACCAGCTCGGCCAAGGGAATCTCTTTGGTGAAACCGGTGATGCGGAAATTGCTGGTATGCACCTTCATCAGCATGGCCGTCTCCGGACCGATGGCATTCTCATAATCATACAGATGCGTCTTATTGGTGGCCCCCACCTCCCGCAGGATGGCGCCGCTGGCCCGCATCACATCGGGCATCCGGAACGAGCCGCCGATCTCCACCAACTGCCCCCGGGAGACGATCACCTCCCGACCCGCCGCCATCGTATTCAGCGTTAAAAACACCGCCCCGGCGTTGTTGTTCACCACCAGGGCCGCTTCGGCGCCGGTCAACTCCCGCAGGATATGCTCCAGGTGGCTGTGCCGGGACCCCCGCTCCCCCGCGGCCAGGTCATACTCCAGGTTGGAATAATGCCGGGCCACCTTGACGATCTGCTCCACGGCCGCCTCGGCCAACGGCGAGCGCCCCAGATTGGTGTGAATAATCACCCCGGTGGCATTGATCAACGGCCTGAGCCGTGGCCGCATATTTTCCGCCAACCGCGCCCCAATCTCCCCCTGCAACGCCTCCCGATCTATGGCTGCCGGTAACTCAGGGCTGGGCGTGGCCAGCAGCCGCTGCCGCGTCTCCGCCAACACCTGGCGAATCACCTGCGTCAAGACCCGCCGCGGCGTCTCCTGCCCCACAGCCTGCTGCCGGAAATCATCTATTAGCTCATCTACCTTTGGCAACTGTCGGAGCAGCTGCCGCTGTCTGTCGTCCATGGTACGGTCTTGTTCTCTTGTTCCTGTTTTTAGTATTAGAGTTAGATGACTCGCCCGCGAACCATGAAAATCAGGGTCGTTGACTTTGGCTACCTTGGGCGGGCACGGAGGCCCGCCCCACTATAAGAGAGCCGATGGCGGGCAGGGCCGTCCTATAAAACTAACTGCCTACTGCCCTCTGCCAACAGCCTACTATATTTTCTTGGCAATTGCCATGACTTACAAAAGTCACCCGCGAACTACGAAAATACAGGTCGCTGACTTTGGCTACCTTGGGCGGGCACGGAGGCCCGCCCCACTATAAGAGAGCCGATGGCGGGCACAGCTAACCGTATAAAACTACGAACTATGAACTACGAACTTTATTTTCAAACTAAAGATATCAAGAGTCTCCCCCAGGGGCAACTATTCCTCTCCTCTGCAGCCAGGTCGCGGCAGATCGTGAAAGGACGCGGCCGGTCTGGTGTTATCCGTCCTGCCATCCTTCCGGTTCCCGGTATCCCAGCAGAGTGGATCTGGGATACCAGGCCACACTGACCGCGTTGGCCTGATTACCGCCCAGGATCTTGATGCGGTCCTGGTCTTCATCCAGATAGAAGCCGACGTGCCCGGCGTTCTGTCCCCTGGAAAAGACGGCGATGGTGCCGGGGATGGGGTTGTCGGTGGCCACTCCCCAGGTAAGCCAGGAGCGGGCCCAGGCCGAGTTTGTCCGGGGTTTCACGCCGGCCTTTTTCAGCACCCAATTGACAAAGGCGCTGCACCACGGGGTCTCGTCCCGTTCGTTCTCCGGCCGGCCCAGGGTGGTAGTTTGCAAGTATTCAACGATCCTGGGATTGTGGGTGGTGCCAGGTGTTTCCGTTACCCCCAGTTCCCGCCAAGCGATCTTGAGCCAGGGCCATTCGGTGATTTCCATGGCCGAGGCCTCTGAGGGCAGATAATTCTCCGCCAGGGCTGCTATTTCTTCAGCTTTGTTCAGGGCATTAATGCACCGTCGGGCCTGAATGAAATCGCAGCCGGCCTCATTGATATAATCGGTCAGTTTTTTGCCGGTAAAGGTGCCGGTCTTAAAGCCGTGGACCAGAATGAACAAGGCCACTTCCGGCTGCAGAGCCAGATCAGGGTTGCCCACCAGGTCAATCCCCATGATTTTGGCATACTTGCGATAATTGGCCTCCCAGGTCAACTGCACATACCCCCGGCCATAGTAGGGATAATAGCGGAGATTGGCCCGGCGCCAGGCCTCGTCGTGCCAATAGGCCTCCCGGACCGGTTGGAAGGTGCCGTTGGTTTCCCACTCCACCGTGGCCAGGACGTAGGCCATCTGTTCCGGGAGCTTAAGCCCCTGTTTGTCGCATTCGGCCCGAATGGCGGCCATGGTGCCCTCTTTGGTGGAGAAATCCCAGGCCGGCAGGGTCGATACCTCTGTGGTCTCCTCTGCCACCTCCTCCAAGTATTTCCTGGACACCCAGGCCACGCCCCCGGCGTAGGCAAACGGCAGCCAGCCGTCTGTCTCCAATGGCGTGACGGACTCTCCTTGCACAAGCTTCCCAACAACCGGGTAACCCTTCCCTGGTCCACTCCGGATGTTGAGGGCTCCAGCTTTAACTCTGAACATGCTGTTTCCCCCTTTGTTCCAAGTTCCGTCAGGATCTTTTCGGTACCCCGGCCAGACCCTGACCAACGCCAGGCCGGAGACAGGCAGCCCTACGACAGGTCCAACCCAATCATGGTCGGGGGAGACGCCGATGGAAGCGGCGGGCCATCCTTCCTCCGGTTGTGCTGATTATAAGGGGCCTTGATCAGAGAAGGCTGCAACGCCTGGAACTTCTGTCACCCTGTTAGCCCCCGTCTTGGCCGTCAACTCAAGAAATGGTGGAATCTTAACATGTTCTAATCGTCAGCCGCGGACCAGAATCAGTAGCAGCGCTGAGCCGGCTGCCAGCAGGGATTGATTCGGGCCTCTCTCCCGGCGCTGCGGGTCAGCCCCGGGAGCAAAGTTGCACGTTGCATTTTTTCCGCAACGTAATAGAATAGTATCAAGAAATGAAGCGGAGGGCCATGGACAGCCGAAACGCAATCCGTGCCGCCCTAAGCGAATGGGCTTTGCCCGAACCGCCGGTGATGAAACAGGAACGGGGCGAATCCCGATCAATCCCGGCCGAAATCAATAATCGCCTGAACGATACCACCCCGCACCTGGCGGATCAGAGCCGTTGACGCATCCTCCTCCGGATTGATCCAGGTAGGCACCGCGTTGGGATCAACAATCTTCCAGATGGCTTGGCAACACTCTCAGGGCCAGGACTGGCAACGGCTGACAGCGTCCAGATTATGACTGACTCACCCCAGGATCAATTTCTCTATGGCGTCCATGCCGTTCTGGAGGCGCTCCGTCGCCGGGGCGAAGCCGTGGAGGAGGTTCTGGTGGCCCAGGGAGTGCGGGGCCACTGGTTCGAGGAGGTTAAGGGTCTGACCCGGAAACATGGAGTGCGTTTTCGGGTGGTGGAGGCCGCCCGGTTGCAACGGCTGGCGGGAGGCGGCAGACACCAAGGGATTGTGGCCAGGACCTCCGGCTACCAGTATGCCCGCTGGGAAGAAGTGGAGGACCGGTTGCGGGCCGCCGGACAGACTGCCTTGGCGGTGATCGTCGACTGTTTGCAAGACCCCATGAATCTTGGCAACCTGTTGCGCAGCGCCGCAGCCGCCGGAGTCCAGGGAGTCATCTTGCCCAAGGATCGGTCGGTGGGGCTGACCGCAGTGGTGGCCAAAGCTGCGGCTGGTGCCCTGGCCCAGCTGCCGGTCTGCCGGGTCACCAATCTGGCCCGGACCATCAGCGCCCTCAAAGACTTGGGCCTTTGGATCATCGGGGCCGAGGCCGCGGCGCCGGAGTTGCTCTGCAACGCCGATCTGACCGGCCCTCTGGCGGTAGTCATCGGCAGCGAAGGCCAGGGTTTACGCCCCCTGGTTCGCCAGGCCTGTGATCTGCTGCTGGCCATTCCCATGGCCGCCGGCACCTTAAGTTCTCTCAACGCCGCTACTGCGGCAGGCATTTTTTTTTACGAAATTCAGCGGCAAAGAATTCTACAAAAACCACAAGATAGGTGATGATAGGACCTTACCCCGACCTTCCGGCGGCGGCCCGGCAAATTGTCATTGACTTCCGGTATATTTGTTGGTATGAAAAGTAAACTATACCTCTTCACCCACTACCAGCGATAATTGCCAAACGAAGGTTAAGCGCGACATTAATTTTTCAGCATGGCATCCATATATTATCGAAAAAAAGCGACATATTTGGCCCGGCCCTCCCGATGGCGGGCCCGGTTGCTGTACTTCCTGGCGGGGATAGGTCTGTTGGCCCTCACCGGCATATCCTTTATCATTTACGAAGCCCTGCAGGTACCGGAGACCAACTTGGAGACCGGTATCCCCTTTCCCAAACCGCCTTCTCCCACGGAAAAGGTCGAGGCCATCCCCAACATCAGCCTGCCCCCTGTAGGTAAAACCGCTGCTGCCACTCGGGAACCTGCTTATGCCTATTTTTATACGGGTAAGCCCAACGAGCCCGAGGAAATCAAGGCAGGGAAACTCCGGGCCCGTCCCAAACCGTTGAAGCGGACTAAAACCTCCGCCAAATCCAAGAAATCTCCTTAAACCGTCCCGGCGTGAATGCTGATCCTTCCAGCCAGACCGGAACCATGGCCCGTTCGGCCGGAACAGTGGGCTTGGCGGTCTTTTGCAGCCGTATCTTGGGATTGGTCCGGGAACAGGTCCTGGCCAATTTTTTCGGCGCTGGACTGGCCATGGATGCCTTCGTCGTGGCTTTCCGCATTCCCAATCTCCTCCGAGATCTCTTTGCCGAAGGGGCCTTGAGCGCCGCCTTTGTCGCCGTTTTCACCGATTCGCAGCAACGCCGTGGGCCTGCCGCCACCTGGAGATTAGCGAATAATGTGTTGACCACCTTAACCCTGTTGTTGGGTGGCCTCGCCGTGGCCGGCATCTTCTCCTCCTCCTCCCTGGTAAGTCTGATGGCCCCCGATTTCAGCCTGGTCCCGGGCAAGACCGCCCTGACCGTGGTCATGACCCAGATCATGTTTCCCTTCCTGCCCCTCGTCTCCCTGGCCGCAGTGGTTATGGGCATTCTCAACACCCAGGGGAAGTTCTTCCTGCCGGCCATGGCCTCCACCTTTTTCAATCTGGGCTCCATCACCACCGGCGTGGCCCTGGCCTTCATCCTGCCGGCCTACGGTTGGCAGCCCATTATTGGCATGGCCATAGGCACCCTCTTGGGAGGGGTCCTGCAACTGGCGGTGCAGCTGCCGTCGCTGTGGCAGGTGGGCTATCGCTTCCACTGGGTGATAGATTGGCGGGACGAGGACTTACGCCGGGTTTTTTGGCTGATGACTCCGGCTGTTTTCGGTCTCTCGGCCACTCAGATCAATATTTTTATCAATACGTTTTTTGCCTCCAGCTGCGCTGAGGGCAGCGTCGCCTGGCTGAACTACGCCTTTCGCTTCCTGCAGTTTCCCATCGGGGTCTTTGGCGTGGCCATCTCCATCGCCGCCATGCCGGTCGTCTCACGCTATGCGGCCCAACGTGATCTGGCGGGACTGAAAGCGGCCTACACTTCGGCCCTCACCATGTCCTTTCTCATCTCCATCCCCAGTTCGGTGGGGTTGGCCATCCTGGCGGAGCCCATTATCGCCCTGATCTTTCAGCACGGCCGGTTCACCGCCTTCGACACCACCCAGACCGCCCAGGCCCTGGTCTTCTATACCATCGGCCTGTTTGCTTACTCCGGAGTAAAGGTGTTGGTGCCGGTGTTTTATGCCCTGAACAATCCCAAGTATCCGGTAATGGGTAGTTTCCTGGCGGTGGGGACCAACTTTCTTCTGGTGGTCTTGACCCTGACGACCCTGCAGCATCGGGCCATTGCTCTGGCCACTTCCCTGAGCATGACCCTCAACTTCGGTTTCTTGAGCATCTTGTTATATCGTCTGGTCCAGGGCTACCCGTTGGGGAGGTTGTTAACCTCTTTGGCGAAAATCTGCCTGGCCGCCGGCGGGATGGGCATTGTTGTCCATCTTCAGGCCAAGGCCCTGCACACGGCCCTCCAGGCTGATCTCTTCAGCCGGCTGGCGGCGCTGCTGACGGTGATAATTTCCGGCCTGTTGGTCTATGCGGTCGGCATCCATCTTTTAAAGATTCCGGAATTTGCGGTGCTTACCGAAAAGCTGCGCCAGCGTCTGGGCAGGAAACTGCCGTAACTCGCGGAGAAATAATCATGCCCGCAACCTTAGCTGAGAAGGCCCAAGCCATAGTGGCGCTTTTGGCCGAACATTATCCCCAGGCCCATTGTACCCTGGATTTTACCAATCCCTTGGAACTATTGGTGGCCACGGTCCTGTCGGCCCAGTGCACCGACGCCCGGGTCAATCAGGTGACCCCGGTGGTCTTTCGCCAATACCCCACCGCTGCGGCCTATGCCCAGGCGCCTCTGGCGGAACTGGAGCAAGCATTCTACCCCACCGGCTTTTACCGCCAAAAAGCCAAGAGCATCCAACAGATCTGCCAGGCCCTGGAGGCGCACCACCACGGCCAGGTTCCAGCCTCCCTGGAGGAGTTGGTCAAACTTCCGGGCATCGGCCGCAAGACTGCCAACGTCATCCTGGGGAATGCCTTCGGCATCCCCGGTATTGTCGTGGACACCCACGTGGGCCGGGTGGCCCAACGGTTGGGCTTGACAGAGAATAAAGATCCGGTCAAGATCGAGTTTGACCTCATGAAGTTAATCCCCCCAGAACGTTGGACCATATTTTCCCATCAACTTATCTGGCACGGTCGGCAGGTCTGCACCGCCAAAAAACCCCGGTGTCCATCCTGCTTCCTCCGCCCCCATTGCGACTTCGGGCAAGCCGCCTCAGAGCGATAACCCCCCGGCCTCGGCCGACGAAAACGGCGGCCGTCGCCTTTCCGGTCTCCTGGACAGGCGTCTTGCCATAACCTGCCCCCGCGATCAACCCTTTTTGCTCCCCCACTGTTGACAAATCCGAGATTTCGATTTATATATATTCCCTGTTGGGGGATCGTCTAGCGGCAGGACAGCAGACTCTGGATCTGCTTACCGAGGTTCGAATCCTCGTCCCCCAGCCAACCGGTCATGGGCTCCGTGCCCAATGACCTTGGCTTCCAGGCCCCGCTGCCACCCTATTCCCCGGTAGCTCAGTCGGTAGAGCAGGTGGCTGTTAACCACTTTGTCGGCGGTTCGAGTCCGTCCCGGGGAGCCAGATATCAAAAAGGCCGTCTTTCCCAGGAAAGACGGCCTTTTTCTGTGCTGAACCAGTCTGCCGACCTGGGTGTCCAGAAGCGAGAGCAGGACAAGGTGGGCAGTCGTTGCCAACATTAAGGCCCTGGGGGCCAACCCCCAGGGCCGTGGTTGGGCGAGGCCATTAATGACCGCCTGGGAAAAACGTGTAGCTGACCCAGACCAAGAGCCCCAAGGAGATCACCCCCAGGGCTATACTCCAGGAGATTAACCTTTTTTCCACGGGCAGCAGCGGTTCATACTGCTCCGCCATTTTCTGCAGCTCGTTTACCAGGTTGGCCTCTTCCGCGGCAGCCAGGGTCGGCTTTTCCTCACACGGCAGTTTATCTTGACATTCCATATCATACCTCCATGCACTTTAACCGGTAATAACGGGGGGCGTCACGCCATGGAAAAAGATCCAGGAAATCGCCAGACCCACCCAGATGATAAAACCGAAGAGACAGACTAAATAGACCACGGCCAGGCGGCCGATGCCTTCTTCCCAGAGTTTTTTGAAATTGGAGACCACACCGATGGTGAAGAAGGTCATGGCAAAAAAGAGTTGCCGGAAGACGTTGCTCTCGGCGGTGGCCAACTTGGCGGTCTTGATCAGGCCGGGCGCCGAAGCGCAGAGGATCAGGAAAATAATGAAGGTCACGGCATAGCCCAGAACGAACTTGGGGAAGCGCTCCCAGATCTCCCCCGCCCGGACCTTCTCTCCGGGCTTGCATTCGATCTTGGCACACCAGACAACGGCCAAGACAAAGGCCCAGATGCCGATGAAGACATCGATAAAGACCTTCACCGTGGTGGTGGTCATCAATATCCAGCCTTCTTTGTAATTGATGCCGGCCTCAGCCAGGGCTTTGGCCCGGATCAGGCCGTCCACGATGGCCCCGCTGGCCACCGCCGCCCCGTCGGTTTTGACCGCCAGACCCATCCAGGCGCCGGCCACCATGGGTTCCGTCCAGAGGGCCACTTGGGCCAGGAAGGGCAAAAAGAGCAGCTCCACCACCGCAAAGATAACAACCAGAGAAGAGACCATAATAGGCACCACGGGCCGGGACCGGATAGCCCCGCCGGTGGCGATGGCCGCCGAGACCCCGCAGATGGAGATACCGGAGGCCAACGGCGCGGCCCACTCTTTGCTGAACTTGAAGTACTTGCGGGCCACAAAATAGACGACCGCCCAATAGATCAGATAGGCCTCCACAATGGCGCATAAGCCCCGGAACAGGACGGCGGAGGCCAACCCCAGAGCTTCTGCGGCCTTGACCCCTAACCCGGCGCCCATAATGACGATGGCGGTCTTGATATAAAGCTCCGGGCGGGTGGCTTCCTTCAAGGTTTCCGAAAAGCCTGGGAAGAAATTGCCCACCACCAGGCCGACGATCAAAGCCAGGATATATCCCGCCTCTCCGGTGAGATTCAGGGACCAGCCGATACCCAGTTTCTCCAGTTTATCCGGAGTGGCGGCCACATACGCATAATGTCCCAGGATCAAGCAGACTATGCTGATAAAAAAAACCAGCGTAAAGGACATCTGAAACTTGCCCAGATCCACCTTCAGGGCCCGGGCCCCGATTCCCATGATAAACATCAGGAACAGATAAGTGATAAATAAGGAGGTCATTCCCCCCAGGCCTTTGATATCCTTGCTTACCGTCCCCATGCTTTTGGTGATGTCAGTCCAGACGTTCACCTTCCAACCCCACCCCAGGAGGTCCATACCCCAGAAGACCCCCAAGGAGAGGATGAAGATAAACAATCCCAGCCAGAGGGATAGCCAATCTTCACTGATGCCTTGTTTCTGTTCCATAAAACAATTCCTCCCGACCTAAGCATGAATGATTGCTTGTTGCCATCCTGCCAACCCTGTCCTGATCACCCCGGCCCGATCGAGACCGGCGGCGTTCCCAGCCGCTGACAGTTGGCGACCTAGCTCCTGGCCATTCCCTAAGCAAGGGACATGCCAACGGCACCGGGCTGTGGGCCAACTCCTGCCTTAAATATTTTATTGTATTTTAAATATGTTATATCGTGTTGGCTGGAAGGCCTCAGGCTAAGACGCCTTGGCCAGTGCCTCCCTGGGGAAGCAGTGCTTCTTTCAGGTAGCATTATTGACCGGGGCAGGTTATGATGACAGGAGAAAAGAGGCGGAAATATTGTCGGATCAGGAGTATTGCCATGTCTGCAAACGCGGCGCCGGTGAGCGGGACCCCCTCACCCTCCAACTCTCTAAGTCTCCAGAAGAAATTCCTCTGCGGCGTCGGAGTGATCTTTCTGGGCTTCTGCCTGGTCCTGGCCTTCCTGATCTACCACCATGAAAAGCGCCTCTTGGAACAGGCCGCGTATGAACAGGCCGAGATGGTTCTGGTCGCGGCGGAGGCCAGTCGGCAGTATATTCAGGAGGTGTTGCGGCCTAAAATGTACGAGGTCTTGGGCCCGGACGGTTTTATTTTGGAGGCCATGTCCACCTCTTACGTCAGTCGCGCTGTCATGGACCGGTTCCGCCAGACCCTGCCGGCCTATCAATACCGCCGGGTGGCGCTTAATGCCAGAAACCCAGCCTATGCGCCCCAACCGGTGGAGCAGAATCTCATAGAACATTTTGCGACCCACCCCAGTGAAACCAGTTGGCAGGGTCTGGTTAATCTCGGCGGCCGGGCTCATTTTATCCATGCCCGGCCGGTCTTCTTTGAACAGTCCTGTCTGCACTGCCACGGCGATCCCCAAGAGGCGCCGGCGGCCATGGTGGAGCGTTATGGCCGGGAGCGAGGTTTTGGCCACCGGCCCGGGGAGATTGCCGGCATCAGTTCGGTGGCCATTCCGGTGGACATAGCCTTGGCGGCCATTCAGGGTCGGGCCTTCAGCGTCTTTGGCATCAGTCTTTTTGCCCTGTCCCTGCTTTTTCTGGGCATCAACTTCTTTTTTAACCGGGTGGTGGTCCACAATCTCCGGGACCTGCTGAGTATTTTCCGTCTCGGTCTGCGGGATGAAAGAGAACTGGAGCTTCTCCAGCAGGCCCAGGCCAAGGATGAGATCAGGGAGTTGACCGCCGCCGCCCAGGTGTTGGTCGGGCATTTGGGCGACACCCGGCGGCAGTTGGAAGACTATGCGCAAAATTTAGAAAAGAAGGTGGCCAGCCGGACCGCAGACTTGGAGAGATCCCGGCAGGCCTTGCAGGACAAGGTGGCGGAGCGCAACCGGGAGTTGAAGATGCTCACCACCATTGCTGAACTGGTCACCCAAGCCAGCAGTCTTCAAGAAATCCTGCCCCGGGTCCTCCGTCATACCCTGGGCCTGGTTCCGGCCAAGGGAGCCGCCCTCTATCTGCTTTGGGACGACCCGCCCCGTTTGGAACTGCAGTGTCAGGAAAATGCCCCCGATCTGATTGCCTCCCTGCCGGTGGATAGCGGGGCCAGCGCTGACTCCCCGCCGGAGGGGTCCTTAAATCTCTCCGACTCCCTGTACCAGGCAGTCCGCGGCCGGATGAGCTTCTTCGCCTGCTCCCGGAAGGGGCAGAGCTGCCTGAATACCCCCCTCATCTGCCGGGGCCGGGTCCTGGGGGTCATGACCTTTGTGGAGATGGATTTTAACGAACTCACCCCGGAGCGCCAGGAGCTTTTGCAATCCATCGGCCGTCAGGTGGGCGTCACCATCGAGAGCCTCCAGAACCTCACCAAACTGGCCCAGAGCAAGGACCTGCTTCAGACGGTATTTGACGGCATCACCGATATGCTGGTGCTCCTGGACCGCAATCTGTGTGTCAAAATGGTGAATCAGGCCTATCTGAACTATTTCCATCTTCCCCTGGCTGAGGTGCTGGGCCAACCCTGCCGTTTGCCATATCCCCAAGGGGACGGTCTCTCCCCCTTCTTGGAGACCGACGACCTGCTTCACGGTCTCCAACCTGTGACCGAGGAGGTCCAGACTGCCGACGGCAAGAAGTTTCTGGTCCACAACTACCCCCTGGTCAACAGACAGAAGGAAGTAACTGGCCTGATCCGCTACGCCAAAGACATCACCGTGGCCAAGCAGGTGGAGGAACGCATCCGCCAGACCGAAAAATTGGCGGCCCTGGGACAATTGGCCGCCGGCGTGGCCCACGAGTTGAATAACCCGTTGGGGGTGATCCTCTGCTACGTTGATCTATTGAAGCGGGGGTTGGCCCACCTCAACCAGGAGGCCGCCCCTCTCCAGGATCTGGCCGTCATTGCGAAACATGCCAAGAATTGCCAGCGCATTGTGGCGGATCTGTTGAATTTTGCCCGGAGACAGGAAACGGCCAAGCAGCGGACGGCCTTGAACCCTACCATTATCGAGGTGGTGCAGATGGTGGAGCACCAGTTCCGGCAACGCTGCTCCATCGAACTGGATCTGGCCCCGAATCTGCCTGAACTGGATTTGGATGTGGATAAGATGCGCCAGGTCTATCTGAATCTCCTGATGAATGCCCGGCAGGCCATGGATGATGGCGGGACTATCCGCATCAAGACCCGCTATCTCCCGGAAGCCGGCCAGGTCCAGATCACCTTCTGGGATAACGGCTCGGGCATCCCCCCGGAGATCAAGGACAAGATTTTCGACCCCTTCTTCAGTACGAAAAAGACCGGCGAGGGCACCGGGCTGGGATTGTCGGTAAGCTATGGCATCATCCGAGAACATGGCGGGGATATCCAGGTGGAGAGCGAACCTGGCCACTGGACCCGGTTCACCATCATCCTGCCGGTAACTCCACAAGGATAGGCACCTATGGCATCGGCTCGTATAATGATAGTGGATGACGAAGTTGACATGCTGGAGGGTCTGAAGCGCCTGTTGGGCTACGAGCTGCCGGGAGTGGACATCATTTTGACCTCCCGGCCCCGTCAAGCCCTCTCCCGGCTCCGTCAGGAACCGCTGGACCTGGTGCTGTTGGATATTCGCATGCCGGAGATGGACGGGTTGGAACTGTTGGCGGCCCTCCGCCGGGAAGATCCCGAACTGACGGTGATCATGATGACCGCCTACGGCAGCATCGAGGTGGCGGTCCAAGCCATGCGGCACGGTGCTTATGATTTCATCACCAAACCCTTTGACAGCGAGGCCCTGGTGCGCACCGTGCAAAAAGGCCTGGAGCGGAGCCGGCTCCTCCGGGAAAACCGCCGGCTCCGCCGACATTTGGGGGCAAGCAGCGCCTTTCAGGGGCTGGTGGGCCAATCCCCGCCCATGCGCCGCCTCTACGAAAGTATCCAGGCGGTGGCCAGCACCGATTACAACGTGCTGATCCGGGGCGAAAGCGGCACCGGCAAGGAACTGGTGGCCCAGGCCATCCATGATTTGAGTCGACGGCGGGACCGCCCCCTGGTGACCGTCAACTGCCCGGCCATCCCCGAGAACCTGTTGGAAAGCGAACTCTTCGGCTATAAGAAAGGGGCCTTTACCGGGGCGGACCGCAACCATCCCGGCCTTTTTCAGGAGGCCCACGGCAGTTCCCTGTTCCTGGACGAAATCGCCGATATTTCCATCCCGGTGCAGACCAAGCTCCTCCGGGTTCTCCAGGAACAGGAGATCAAACCCTTGGGGGCCAATCGGGCCCATAAGGTGGATGTGCGGATCCTGGCCTCCACCAACCAGGACCTGGAAGCCAAGATCCGGGAGCGTTCCTTCCGGGAAGACCTCTACTATCGTCTTAATGTGGTTACCCTCAGAACTCCGGCCCTGAGGGATATTACCGAAGATATCCCCCTCCTGGTGGAGCATTTTGCCAGATTGGCTGCGGCGGAATTGGGCTATCCCCCCAAAAGGTTCACGCCCGCCGCCCTGAGCGTCATCGCCCAAAGTCCTTGGCCTGGCAACGCCCGGGAACTCCAGAACTTTGTCCGGCGGCTGACGGTTTACGTCCAGCCAGAGGTCGTCGATGCTGCCGACATCCACCGCTTGGAAGGCCTTAACCAGCACCGCCAGGAGGCTCTCCTCCCCGCCCGGTCGGAGGAACCGGCCATGCTGTCTTATAAGCCGGCCAAAGAGCGGCTGCTGCAGGAGTTCACCGTGGCCTATGTCACCGACCTGTTGCGCAAAACCCGGGGCAATGTCTCCCAGGCGGCGGCCTTAAGCGGCTTGGGCCGGGCCTCGCTGCAAAAGATTCTCCGCCGGCTGGACATCAAGCCCGAGGCTTTCCGGTCCGGCTGACTGGTCCAATCGGTGATGACTCCATGAAAGGAAATCCCTGCCGTCAGGTCCGCCAACTGTTGATAAAAATCCGCCGGAACCAATGACCCGGCATCTGGGTTTCGGACAGGCACCAGTCGGCTCAACCATCTTTGGCGAGGCAACACCCCATGGCAAGACCATCTTTCTGGTCCAACCTGTTTTTTCCCCGGTTAGATTGGCTGCAGATCGAAGTGACCACCCACTGCAATGCCGGCTGTGCCTATTGCCCCCACACTCTTTATCAGTCCTCCTGGCAATCGCGCCATTTATCCCTCGCCGTTTTTGAAAGGCTGCTGCCCGCCTTGCAGAAAATCGACCTGGTCTATCTCCAGGGCTGGGGCGAACCGCTGCTCCACCCCGATTTTTTCACCATGGTGGCGTTGGCCCGGCAGGCGGGCTGCCGGGTGGGGACGACGACTAACGCCACCTTGCTGACCGAAGCGGTCATCGAACAACTGGTGGCCTCGGGTCTGGATATCCTGGCCTTTTCGCTGACAGGTTTGGGCGCCAACCACGACCGTTGGCGGCCCGGCACCAGTTATGAACAAGTCCTCCAGGCCATCAGCGCGGTGGCGGCTGCAAAGAGACGGCTGCGGCGGCAGACTCCGAGGATTCATCTGGCCTATCTGCTGCTGCGCTCGGGATCGGCGGATCTGGCCAGACTGCCCGAGGCCCTCCAGGGTTTGGAAATCAGTCAGGTGGTGATCAGCACCCTGGATTTTGTAGCGGCCCCGGAACTCCGGCAGGAGGCAGCCAAACTGGCCGGCGCGGCGGAGCTTCAGACCTGGCAGCAGGCGCTGACGGCCGTGGTCCAAGCCGGAAGCCGCCGAGGATTAACCATCCACGTACCACCGCTGTTCAGGAGAGAAGAACTTCCTGTCTGCCCGGAGAATATCCTGCGGGCCGCAGTCATTTCGGCTGCCGGTGAAGTCTCCCCCTGTGTTTTTCGGAATATTCCCGCAGCTCAGGGCCAATGGTTCGGGCCTAGCTCCGTTTGGCCGCTGCAGCCATGCCGATTTGGCGATGTGCAGGAACACTCTCTTCAGGAGGTTTGGCATACAGCTCCCTACCGGTCCTTCCGCCGCCTCTGGCAGACCGGGGCTCTGCCCACCTGTTGCCGGGACTGTTTGAGAATTAACCAAATCTAATTTTCCCCGGTCCATCCCGAAATTTCTCCAAAAAAATATCGCTGATAAATATTAAATGTTGAAAAATAGGCCAAAAGGTTGTAAGAGATTATTATTATTTTAAGTTATCTGTCTGATAAAACTTTATAGTTATTTCTCGTCCGGAAACGAGCGGTAAACTCTGGGAGATATTGCCCAACGGCAAAAATCCTTTTTGGGGCCGAAGTTATCACGCCCTTCCAGGTGCTGTCCCCGGCATATCCCGAGTTTCCGGATGAGAACCAGTCAATCCTCAGAGGATAGGGCGGCGGTATTGAGCCGGATAAGGAGGTGAAGCAAGCGACCTATTTTTCGGATAGAGGTATTGTAGTTCCATACCAAGCCGGGGTTTTCCGGTCGGCCTGATCAGCCGGTCGGTGTCTCCGGCCGGAAGGGAAGGAGGTGCACAGTATGAAATATTATCAGATAGAGAGTATGAAAAAACTGCTGGGACTGCCTGCCAATGCCAGCTCCTCCCAGGTTGAGGCCCGCCTGGCCGAACTTCTGGCCAAAGAGCAGGAACTGGAAGCCCTGCGGGGCGAATGGGAGGCGCGGGAGAAGAAAGAGCTGGGTATGAGCCAATGGCAGGCCCTGTATAAATCAGAGGACTGGCTGGGCGTCTGGATCGGTCTGGGGATCATTTTTATTGCTATCTTATATTTTTCCCTCACGGGTCTGAGCTTTAAGGCCCCGACATTCAGATGGACCACCGACGCCGAGTTCCAGACCCACGCCACCAGTATCCTGCCCCTGGTGGATCGGGTCGTCCAGCAGGCAGAGGCCAAGGGGGAGACAGCCCTCCTGGAACCGGCCCAGGCCTTGAAGACAGCCATCGAAACCAACAACCGCAAAGCCGCGGGAGCGGCGGCCAAAAAAATGACGGAGGCCCTGAAACAGACCAAAGACAAGGGGCTGAAGGAGACGGCTGGACAAGTGGCCAAAGCTATCTCCAGTCAGGCGGGATATCTGTTGGATAAAGTCATCTCCGGGAACAACATCCTGCTGGCCATCTACATCGCCATCGCCTATCTCATCATCGGCATGATCGGCATGGCCTTGATGGGCAATCCGGTGGGCCAATTCATCGCCGGTTTCCCCTTCGTCTTCATCATTTCCTGGCTGGCCCTGTTCCTGGCGGGCAATTTCACCATCCACGAATACGGCTTGGAATACGTCCTCTTCTGCCTATTCATCGGTCTGGCGGTGAGCAACTTCTTCGGCGTCCCCAACTGGCTGATGGCCGCGGTCCGGACCGAATTCTACATTAAGATCGGTCTGGTCATTCTGGGCGCCCGGGTCCTCTTCGGGGTGATCATGAAGGCCGGTTTTCTGGGGATGGTGCAGGCCCTGGCGGTCGTCGCGGTTGTCTGGTATAGCTGCTGGTGGCTGTGCAAAAAGATGGACATCGATGATGAGTTTTCGGCCATGCTCTCCAGCGCCGTTTCCATCTGCGGGGTCTCGGCAGCCATCGCTACGGCCGGGGCGGTCAAAGGCGATCCCAAGAAGCTCTCCTATGTCACCTCCATCGTTCTGATCTGCGCCGTGCCCATGATGGTGCTGATGCCCATCATCAGCAAGGCCTTCGGCATCCCCGATGCCGTCGCCGGGGCTTGGTTGGGCGGCACCCTGGACACCTCGGGCTCGGTGGTGGCAGCCGGGGCCCTGATCAGCGATCTGGCCATGAAGGTGGGCGTCACCGTCAAGATGTCCCAGAACGTCCTCATCGGCGTGGCCGCCTTCATCCTCTCGGTGGTCTGGACCATGAAGGGCGTCAAGGAAGGTGAAGAGGTCAGCCTCTGGGAGATCTGGTATCGCTTCCCCAAATTCGTCCTGGGCTTCCTGGCTTCCTCTATCCTCTTCTCTTTCATTCTGAGCGACTCGATCATCAAAGCCATCGGCAAACCTTTGCAGAACCTGGAGGTCTGGTGGTTTGCCCTGGCCTTCACCAGCATCGGTCTGGAAACCAGGTTTACAGACATCGCCACCCTGGGTGGCGGCCGGCCGGCTGTGGCCTTCCTCATTGCCCAGGCCTTTAACATTGTCTGGACCCTGATCCTGGCCTTCCTGCTCTTCGGCGGCATCCTCTTCCCGGCCCCGGTCTTTTAAACACCGGCGCCCCGCGAATTTTCAGGGGGGCTGTCAGCCCCCCTGCCTTGATACCCTCATCCCAACCCCCACAACGGCGATGTGCGCCGACCTTTCTTGATGATGCAAATTTGACTTGCAATATTCGGCAAAAAATCTGAAAATACTATGACCTGAAGTTTTGCCGAGCGGAGGCCGTTGGCCTCGCCGGGAAGCCTGCACTTCCCGGAAACGCAGTTAATGCCAAAGGAGGAAGAACATGAAAGGCAAAGGGACTGTCATGGTGGCGCTGGTAGCCGCTTGTTGTCTCCTGATGGTCAGTGCCGTCCAGGCCCAGGCACCGGCCGCCAAGAATGTGGTCATCGGTTTCACCGCCTCGCAGACCGGTAAGCTCAATGTGGAGGGCATGCGGCAGATCAACGGCCTGAACCTTTGGATGGAGCGGGTGAACGCAGCTGGCGGCATCAGACTGGCAGACGGCTCGGTCGTCAAATTCAGTGCCAAATTTTACGATGACGAGAGTAACAAGGGCCGGGTGCAGGAGCTCTATACCAAACTGATCAATGATGATAAAGCCAATTTTCTGGTGAGCCCCTACAGCAGCGGCCTGACGGACGCCGCCGCGGTTATCGCCCAACAGAATAACCGCATCATGATCACCGCCGGCGCCGCTTCGGACTCCACCTATAAAAAAGGCTTCACCCTGGTCTATCAGACCTATACCCCGGCCAGCCGCTATCTTACCGGGGCCGTGGATATCCTGGCCAAATTGAATCCCAAGGCCAAGAAGATCGCCATCGTCCACGAGAAAGACAAATTCTCCACCGACGTGGTCAACGATTTGAAGAAATACGCCGAAAGCAAGGGCTATCAGATCGTCCTCTTCGAGGGCTACGATTCCGGTACCACCGATTTCGCCCCCTTTATCAATAAATTCCCCGCCGACGTCGACGCCATCATGGGCGGCGGCCATTTCGCCGATACCAGCACCTTTGCCAAACAGCTCCATGAGAAAGGCATCAAACCCACGGTGGTAGCCCTGTTGGTGGCCCCGCCGGAGCCCAAGTTCGCCGAGTTGGGTGAGGCCGCAGTGGGTATCATCGGTGCCAGCCAGTGGGAACCGGCGGCCAAATATTCGCCCGAGGCGGCCAAGGCCAAAAATCTGGAATGGTTTGGCCCCACTGTGGCGGAATTTGTGGAAGCCTACAAGAAAAAATTTAACGAAGAGCCGTCCTATCACAGCGCCGGCGGGTTTGTGGCCGGTTTGCTCATCGAGAAGGCCATTGCCAAGGCCGGCAGCATTGACACCGACAAGGTCAAAGCGGCCCTGGATGCCATGGATATCATGACCTTTTACGGCCACATCAAGTTTGACGGAACTCCGGCAGCCCACGGCCTCCAGGTTGGCCACGATATGATTTATATCCAGTGGCAGAAAGATGCCAAAGGCGCCTTGGTCAAAGAGGTGGTCTGGCCCGAGGAAGCCAAAACCAAAGACGTGACCCCCATGCCTAAAAAGAAGTAGCAGCCGACGGCCGGGCGGACGCGATTTCAGAATAAGCGAGAACTATGCAGCTGCTATCTTCTCTTATCGACGGTATCCTCATCGGGTTTGTCTATGGGGTGGCGGCAGTGGGTCTGACCCTGATCTGGGGGGTGATGAGCGTCATCAACCTCAGCCACGGGCCGGTGATGGCCCTGGGAATGTTCGGCACCTATCTGCTCTTCACCAACCTGGGGGTGAACCCGTATCTGGCCCTCATCGGGGTGGCCGTCTTCGGCCTGGTGCTCGGCCTGGTGATCTACACCGTGGCCGTGCATCGAGTCATTTCGGCCCCCCACCTCTCCAGCCTGTTGGCCACCTTTGCCGTCAACATGATCATTATCGGCATCGGCACCGCGGTCTTCAGTACCTCTCCCCGTAATGTCGATTTCTCCATGGGCTCCATGTCGCTGGGGCCGATCATCCTGCCGGCCACCCGCCTCCTGGCGGCCGTGGCGGCGATTCTCTTCACGGTGCTGCTCTACCTGTTTCTTTATTTCACCCGACCCGGCAAGGCCATCCGGGCCGTGGCCAACAACCGTATGGCTGCAGAGCTCATGGGCATACCCTCGGCCCAGGTCCTGGCCCTGAGCTTCGGCATCGGCACGGCCCTGGCTTGTGTGGCCGGGGGTTTGATCGCCACGTTTTTCCCGTTCACCATCTTGAGCGGCGGGCCTTATGAATTGAAGTCCTTTGTCATCTGTGTGCTGGGCGGTCTGGGAAATCCGGTGGGCGCCCTGCTGGGCGGCCTGTTGTTGGGCGGCCTGGAGGGTCTCATCCCTACCTTTATGCCCGTCAGTTGGGTGCCGGTGTTGGAATTCGGCCTCTTTATCCTGGTGCTGTTGGTGAAACCCAGCGGCCTGTTGGGGGCCAAATCATGAAGGCCTGGCGACAACCCGGTTTTTGGCTGCCCGTCGTCTTTATCCTGGTGTGGGGCTTTTACGTGCTGCTGGTCCGTCAGGACAGCACCCGGGAACAGTCTTTTACCCTGCTCATGTTCGTGGGCTTGGCCTCCAGTCTCAACATCTTGTTGGGCTACACCGGCTATGTCAGCTTCGGCCACATCGTCTTTTTCGGCCTGGGGGGCTACAGCGGTTTTTATTTCTTGAGCGCCCATAACCTGCCCCTCTTGCTGTCGGCCATTCTGGGGGGCGTGGTCTCGGCGATCCTGGCCGGACTCATCGGCTTGGCGGTGCTGCGCCTGCGAGGGGCCTACTTTGCCCTGGCCACCATCGGGGTGAATGAAGCCGCCCGGGCCTTTGTCAGCAACTTCGAGCCCTTCGGCGGGGCCACCGGCCTGTTCGTCAACTATTCGGTGTATCAAGGGTTCGGCGGCCCCGGCCCCGCCCTCTGGCGCACCTTTATTTACCTGTGGATCACCGTCCTGGTCATTGTCGTGGTCAGCTACGCCATCAAAAATTCCCGGTTCGGTTTGGGATTGCTGGCCATCCGGGAGGATGAAGACGCGGCCATGGTCATGGGGGTGAAAGCCCCCCGAGCCAAAACCTACGCCTTCATGTTTTCCGCTTTTTTCCCGGGCCTCATCGGCACCCTGTATTTTTTCAAAAACGGCAATGTCGAGCCAGGTGATGCCTTCAGCCTGCACATGTCCATCGAAATGCTGGTCATGGTTATGTTGGGCGGCATGGGGACGGTCTTTGGGCCGGTCATCGGTGCGGTGGCCTATCAGGGGTTGCGGGGCTTTCTCCTCACCAACCCCTTGTTTAAGAACCTGCATCTGGCTATTGCCGGCGTCTTTCTGCTCCTTATTGTCCTGTTTGTGCCGGCCGGCGCCATCGGCTGGCTGCGGGAGCGTTTCCTGAAACTGCGGAAGGTATTGGAATGATTTTAGAAGTCCAGGGCGTCAGCAAACGCTTCGGCGGCCTTCAGGCCCTTACCGAGGTCAGCTTTACCCTCACCCCCGGGCGCATTCTGGGGCTCATCGGTCCCAACGGCGCCGGCAAGACGACGCTCTTCAACGTCATCAATGGGGTCTATACTCCGGATGTCGGCCGGGTTATTTTCCGGGGCGAGGATATTACCGGCAAACCGCCGTATGAGGTGGCCCAGAAGGGGCTGGCCCGAACCTATCAGGTGGTTCGGCCGCTGCAGGAACTTACGGTCCGGGAAAACGTCATGGTGGGCGCCTGTTTCGGCCGGGAAAAACACCATAAAGGTCCCGCCGCCGGGATTGCCGATGAAGTTCTATCCTTTGTGGGGCTGGCCAAAAAAGCCGATCAATTGGCCGGCAGCCTGAACGTGGCTGAAAAGAAACGCCTGGAGATGGCCCGGGCCCTGGCCGCCCGGCCCTATCTGCTGCTCCTGGATGAAGTCCTGGCCGGCCTGAACCCGTCGGAAATCAGCGCCATGATCGAGACGGTGCGGCAGATCCGGGATCAGGGCATCACCATCTTCATGATCGAACACGTCATGCAAGCCCTGATGACCCTGTCCGATGAAGTAATCGTCCTGGATTACGGCGAACTCATCGCCGCCGGCAGCCCCGCCGAGGTGGTGGAAAATCCCAAGGTGATCGAGGCCTATCTGGGCGACCCCAAGATCGCCCAGCGCCTGTTGGCCCAGGAAACCTCTGAGTTACCAAGAAATAACGTTCATAGTTCATAGTTCATAGAGATTAGAGGAGAGTCCGTAGGGCCGGCATCCTTGCCGGCCCCGGCCGTCCCCCCTGCGACCAATCTTGATTTTCATGGTTTGCGGGCGAGTTGTGTAACTAATGGTAATTCCCGAGAATATAAAGTTGTCAGTGGTCAGAAAAATCGGTTGCTGGTTTCCGGTTTCCAGTTTCCCGAAGAGCTCCTCTTTTAGTGGGGCGGGCCTCTGTGCCCGCCCAAGGCTGCCACAGGCAACAGCCTTTATTTTCATGGTTCGCAAATGACTTTTTTTAAGTAATGAGCCGCTGGCCCCGTGCTAGTCTTCCGGCTGGAGAACATACATGGCTGTTCTTGAAGTCGCCGACCTGACCTCAGGGTACGGCGAAGTGCAGATCCTCTGGGGCGTGAACCTGACCCTGGAAAAGGGAAAACTGACCACCTTGGTGGGTTCCAATGGGGTCGGCAAAACCACGTTGCTGCGCACCGTCATGGGTCTGTTGCGGGCCACCCGAGGCACCGTGACCTTCGCCGGGCAAGACGTCACTCGTCTGGCCCCCCACGCCCGGGCCAATCTGGGACTGGTGCTGGTGCCCGAAGGCCGCCAATTGTTCACGGAAATGACCGTTTACGAGAACCTGGAAATGGGCGCCTTCTCCAAACGGGCCCAGGCCCACCTCAATGATAATCTGGAAAAGGTCTTTACCCTCTTCCCCCGGTTAAAAGAACGGCGGGCGCAAAAGGCCGGGACCTTGAGTGGCGGCGAACAACAGATGGTGGCCGTGGGCCGGGGACTGATGGCCGAACCGGAACTGCTGATCCTGGATGAACTCTCCCTGGGCCTCTCGCCGCTGCTGGCCCTGAACCTCTTCGAATCCCTCCTGACCCTGAAAAAATCCGGCCTGACCATGCTCCTGGTGGAACAGAACGTCCAGATGGCCCTGGCAGTGAGCGATTACGGCTATGTCCTGGCCGAAGGCAAGGTGCAGCTCCAAGGTGAAGCCCGGGACCTCCTTCACAATGAAGAGGTGCAACGGACTTATTTGGGTATCTAACGGGATATTTCTTCACAAACAATATTTTTCCCCGCCCCGCCCCCTTGACATCTTGCAACTTTCCAGGTATATAAATTTGTTCCATCTATACTGGAGAGAATTATGAAGACCTTCGTCGCACGTGAAAAAGATGTGGTTAAACAGTGGCATCTGGTGGATGCCACCGACCAGGTGGTCGGCCGCCTGGCCAGTCGCATTGCCATGCTCCTGCGTGGTAAGACCAAACCGATATTTACCCCTCATTGCGACACCGGCGATTACGTTGTGGTGGTAAATGCCGAGAAAGCCATATTCACCGGCCGCAAATTGGACCAAAAGGTGTATTACCGCCACAGCGGTTACATGGGAGGCACCAAGGCCCTCACCGCCCGGCAGGCCATGCAGACCAAACCGGAAGAGGTCCTGCGCTGGGCGGTCTGGGGGATGCTGCCCAAGAACAGTTTGGGGCGGCGGCTACTGAAAAAATTAAAGGTATATGCCGGGGCGGAACATCCTCATCAGGCCCAGAAGCCTGAGCCCTTGGCCTAACCGAGTCACTGTCTGGGAGTAACTATGGCCCAACCCTTTGATATCCATGCCGTGGGCAAACGCAAGAATTCCATCGCCCGCATCTATGTCCGGCCCGGCACCGGCAAAATTATCGTCAACAAGCGGGAATTTGAGGATTATTTCCCCGTGGAAATCTCCCGCATGATCATCCGGCAGCCCCTGGAGCTGGTGAACGTCGGCCCCGAACTGGACATCTATGTCAACGTCCAGGGCGGCGGCGTCTTTGGCCAGGCGGGGGCCATCAAACAGGGTCTGAGCAAGGCCCTGCTGCAGCTCAACCCGGAATTCCGCCCGGTCTTAAAGAAAGCTGGTTTCCTCACCCGGGATGCCCGCATCAAGGAACGGAAGAAATACGGCCAGCGGGGTGCCCGGGCCCGGTTCCAATACTCCAAACGGTAAGACGGTTACATCGGCAGCGGTTGGGGTCCATGCCAGTGGCCCCTACCTGCGTCAGGCTGGAGGCGGCGCCGCCGTATCTGGCCTGTTGCTGTTCTATCGGCAGACAGAGCGTGAGGGGCGCGGCTCAACACCGCCAACCATGGAAAGATGGGTATGGTTAAGGTAGCCATCATCGGCGGCTCCGGGTATACCGGCCTGGAACTGTTGCGATTGCTCAGTCGGCATCCCGGGGTGGAGATAACTGCAGTGACCTCCCGGGAGTACGAAGGTCAGGCCGTGGCCGAGGTCTTCCCGGCCCTGGCCGGCATCTGCCCCCTCAGCTTTTCCTGGCCGGATCCAGTGAAAGTGGCCCAGACGGCGGACTTCTGTTTTGTGGCCCTGCCCCATAAGACGGCCATGGCCGTCATCCCCACTCTCCTGGCCGCCGGGGCCAAGGTGGTGGACCTGAGCGCCGATTTCCGCTTCCGGGACCGGGCCGTCTACGAAAGCTGGTATCAGGAACATACCGCCCCGGAACTCCTGGCCGAGGCCGTCTATGGCCTGCCGGAACTCCATCGGGAGGCCATCAAAACCGCCCGCTTGGTGGGCAACCCGGGCTGCTACCCCACCAGCGTCATCCTGGGATTGGCGCCGCTCCTGACCGCCGGTCTGATTGAGCCCCAGAGCATCATCGCCGATTGTAAATCCGGGGCCAGCGGCGCCGGTCGGGGCCTCAAACTGGGCATGCTCTTTTGCGAAGTCAACGACGACTTCCGGGCCTATAGTGTGGCCGCGCATCGGCACACCCCGGAAATGGAGCAGGAACTCAGCCGGCTGGCCCAGGAACCGCTCACCATTACTTTCACCCCCCACCTCATCCCCATGAGCCGGGGCATCTTGGCCACTCTCTATGCCACCCCCCGGCAGCCTCTGACCGCCGAGGAGTTGCAGGCCACCTTTGAGCGGTTTTATCAGCAGGAGCCCTTTGTGCGGGTCTGTCCCCCCGGTTCCCTGCCCACCACCACGGCGGTGCGCGGCTCCAATTACTGTGATCTTGCCGTGCGCTTGGACCGCCGGGCCAACCGGATCATCGTTCTTTCGGCCATCGATAACCTCACCCGGGGCGCCTCCGGTCAGGCCGTCTGCAACATGAACCTGATGCTGGGTCTGCCCGAAACCCAGGGCTTGGACCTGGTGCCCTTTCTGCCTTAAGCAGTGGTCAGTTGTCAGAAAAATCGGTTTCCGGTTTCCAGTTTCTGAAAAACTCCTTTTCTGAGTGGGGCGGGCCTTTGTGCCCGCCCAAGTTAGCCATTGGCAGCGACCTGTATTTTCATGGTTCGTGGGTGATTTTTATACCTAATGGCAATTACTAAGAAAATAAAGTCAACATTTGGTGGCACAGGCTTTCCAGCCTGTGCAAATTCTAACCTATGGGCAGCATCAATTTTCATGGTTCGTGGGTGATTTTTATCAATAATGGCAATTAGTTGCAAATTACGGTTGTTGGTTTCCCGTTTCCGATATCTGGAATAATCTCCTGCTCAGGGGCTGGCCAAAAACAGGGAGGGACACCCCCTTCCCTCCCCCGAAAAAGCCCTTCCCAACCCCAATGATGGCTCCCTGTTGCACCCCGCCACCTCAAGACGATTTCTTCGGCGCTGACCGTGGCGCCCCGGTTCGCACCATCCGTCTGACCCTGGAATATGACGGCTCCGGCTACCATGGCTGGCAGCGGCAGCCCAATGGCCTGACCATCCAGGAGGTGCTGGAAGAATCCCTGGCCACCATGCTGGGCCAGACAGTCCGGGTGCATGGCTCCGGCCGCACCGATGCCGGCGTCCATGCTTTGGGACAGGTAGCCCATTTCCACACGACAGCGACCCTTCCGTTGGCAGCCTTTCGGGATGGCTTAAACAGCCTGCTCCCCCGGGACATTGCGGTCCTGAGTGCCTCCGAGGCGCCTGCGGCTTTCCATGCCCGCTATTCCGCCGTGGCCAAGACCTATGAATATCGCCTCCTCAACCGGCCGGTGCGCGCCCCGCTGCACCGCCGCACCTGCTGGTGGCTGCGTCGACCGTTGGACCTCCATCGCCTGCAGGCGGCGGCGTCGTTGATTGTCGGCGAACATGATTTTGCCGGCTTCCAGGCCAGCGGCAGCGAGGTCAAGACCACGGTGCGTCGGGTGCAGCACGCCACCTGGCAGGAACAGCCGGGCGGCTGGTATTATTTCCGCATCACTGCCAATGGTTTCTTGCGGGGTATGGTGCGCAATCTGGTGGGGACCATGGTGGAGGTGGGCTGGGGCAAACGGCCGGTGGAGGATATGATCCGGATTCTGTCCAGCGGGGATCGGCGCCAGGCCGGGCCGACGGCACCGGCGGCCGGATTGTTTCTGGTGGCAGTGATCTATTGAAGCTGCGGCCGGAGGCCACCCCCCTGCCCTGCCCTTTCCATACTCCCCACGCTGGATAAACCTCCCTCCCCAGCTTCGCCCGTTACCGCCACGTGTTCAATGACATCAACTTCCTGCCCCTGGACCAGCTGACGGCTCATAGTGCGTCGGCTCCAGGCCGGTTCCTGGTCCAAGACCGCCAGGGTTGCGCTCAGGACCATATCCACCGGCAGATCGGTGAGACAGACGGGGTCAGGGCAGCGCCGCTCCCGGCAGGGGCTGCAGGCGACGCCGGTGCGCACCACCCGATGTTGGCGGCCGTAGGGACCGGTACGCCAAGGTGCGGTGGGGCCGAAGATGGCCGTGACCGGCGTGCCCACCGCCGCGGCCAGATGCATGGGGCCGGTGTCGGTGGTGACCGCCGCGTCCGCCTGGAAAAAAAGCCGCGCCAAGGCTGCGATATCGGTCCGGCCGCTCAGGTCAACGGCAGGACCCTGCATGGAGGCGCGAATCTGGGCAATGAGGTGCCGATCCGCGGCGCTGCCGGTGAAAACAATTTTGGCCCGACGCACCTGCAGCAAGGCGTCGGCCAACTGCGCCCACAATGGCGGCGGCCAATGTTTGCTGGGCCAGCGGGTACCGGGATGGAGGATTAGCAAAGGGCCGGCGCCCTTCGTCCAAAGCGGCGCCAGGTCCCGGCCGGCCGCGGCCAGCAGGGCCAGGCGGAAGCGGACGGGCGCCGCCGCGGCGCCCAGATGTTCTGCCAGCCGCAGGTAGCGCCGCACTGCATGTTCATCCGGATCGTAGGGGGGCAGGCGGTCGGTCAGGACCAAAGAGCTGCCCTCCCGGGTGCCGGCAAAACCGATCTTGCGAGGGCTGCGGGCCAGCCAGGTCCAGAAGGCGCTCTTGAACAGACCCTGCAGATCAAGGACCGCGGCAAAGGGCTGCTGCCGCAGGGCCTCCACTAATCGGCGGCCTTCCTGCCAAGCAACGAGCCGGCCTTGCCGGCTGCGGACCGCCTGCAGCCAGGCCTGCCGCCGGCAGATGAGGACGCCGGCCAGAGCCGGGTGCCGGCTGAGAACCGGCGCCGCGGCCTCCTCCACCAGCCAGAAGATCTCGGCCTCGGGGTAGGCGGCATGCAGGGCCTCCAGCGTCGGCAAGGTCTGGATCACATCCCCCAGGGCGCTTAACTTGACAAGTAGAATGCGGGTCACCGGAGTGGAGTTCGTAGTTTAGAGTTTGAAGTTTAAAGTTTACAGTTTCTGGTTACCGGTTTCCGGTTTCCGGTTTCCGGAAAATTTTTTGGCAGCCATCTGTTCTCAGCCCCAGAGCAACTATCGCTTGGCGGATTCAGCCCGCTTGGTAAAATGTTAACCAGCGATTTATTATCCAATTTCTTTTAGTTACAAAAGTATCCTGCGAACCATGAAATTACAGGTCGCCGCCATTGGCTAACTTGGGCGGGCACGGAGGCCCGCCCCACTAAAAGACAGCCTCAAAGAGAAGCTCTGCCGGAAACCAGGAACTGGAAACATCATTTTATTTGTAATTACCATTAGTTACAAAAGTCTCCCGCGAACCATGAAATTACAGGTCGCTGCCATTGGCTAACTTGGGCGGGCGCGGAGGTTCGCCCCACCATGGATATCTGCCAGGATCCAAGCCGCGGCCTCTTCCAGATCTGTGGCAATGAAGGCTGGCGTGGCCAGCCGCGGGCCCTGGTAATTCTCCACTTCGCCCCGGCCGTAGCCGGTCAGGACCAGGATGCCCCGGGCGCCGACGTTGGCTGCCAATTGCACGTCGTTGAAACGGTCGCCCACCACGTAGGACCGGGTCAGATCAATATTGAGGTCCCGGGCCGCCTGTTGGAGCAACCCGGGCTTGGGTTTGCGGCAGGCACAGCCCTCCTCGGGGCCGTGCTGGCAGACATAGATGGCGTCCACCATGGCCCCCTGGGCCCTGAGCAACCGCCTCATGAGGTCGTGGACCTGCCCGATGAGGCTGGCCGGGAAATAGCCCCGAGCCACCCCCGATTGGTTGGTGGCCACCACCACCAGGAGTCCGGCCTGATTCAGTCGGGCGATGGCCGCCGCAGTTCCCGGCAGCAGGTGAAAGCGGCTCAGGTGGTTGATATAACCCATCTCTTCATTGATGGTGCCATCTCGATCCAAAAACACGGCCCGTTTCATAGATCCCTCGTCAACCAGTACTCGGCTTGGGCCGTGACCTCGGCCACGGAGATCAGGTCCAGGCAGCGATAATGGCCCTCCGGGCAGGTTCGCTGCAGACACGGTCCGCAGGGAAGCTGGCGCCAGAGGACGGAGGCATAGGGGGTAAAGGGACCGGTGGCAAAGGGGTCGGTGGAGCCGAAGATGGCCACCACCGGGGTCCAGAGAGCGGCGGCCGCATGCATCAGACCGGAATCATTGCTGATGAGCACCTTAAGATGTTTGATCACGGCGAAAGCAGTGCGCAACTCGGTCCGCCCCACCAGATCAAGGGGGGGCGCCGCCAGGTGTTGGGCGACGTCCCGGGCGGTCTGCCGGTCGCCGGTGCCGCCCAGAAGCACCACCGTAGCTCCATATTTTTCCTGGAGGGCGGAAGCCACCGCAGCGAACCGCTCCGGTGGCCATTGTTTGGCCGGGCCATAGGCTGCTCCGGGGCTGAGCCCCACCAGCGGGGCGGAAGGCCGCCACCCGGCTTCGGCCAATAGGGTGGCAGCCTGATCCACCTCCCCTGGAGTCAGGACCAGTTCCGGCAGACCATCGGTGGCCAGCCGGCCGAAGGCCCTGAGAAGTCCCACATGGCGATAGACCTGGTGTATCTCCTCCAGCTTCTCGGGACCATAGACCACCTGGGTAAAGAGCGGCGTCCGACCGCAGACGCCATAGCCCACCCGATGGGGTATGCCGGCCAACCAGGGTGCCAGGGCCGACTCCCAGGAATTGGGCAGGATGACGGCCAGATCAAAGCGGCGGCGCCGCAGCTCAGCCAGATGACGGCCCCAGTCCGCCAGAGAGGATCGGGGCGGGCCGGGCAGATAGGGGATGACTTCGGTTACCCCCGGCTGCCGCCAATATATCGGCGCCACCCGGTCTACGGCCAACACCGTGATATCGGCCTGGGGAAAGAACCGAGGCAGCTGCCGAATGGTGGGCAGGCTGAGGACGGCGTCTCCCACCCAATTAACGGCCCTTACTAGAATGGCTCTGATCTGATGGGGAAAGAAAAGCCGCCGTCGCCGAATAGTTAGAGATTGCAGACGGGCCTGCACCGCCAGGGGCAGAGGCGAATGGTGGTTGCCGATGGATACCGGTCCCGAAAGCTTTTTCACACCAGCTTCAACCTCCCAGACAGGATAAAGATAGGGGATGGATCGGCCAATCATCCAGCAAGGTAACGGTCAATGGGACCACATAGAGAGGCAGGGTCAGGGGCCAGACTCCGGCCAGGCGCACCCAGTCTTTTTCGGTAGTGATCACTGCCGCCAGCCCCGCCCCCCGGGCCGCCGCTGCCACCTGGGCCACCTCCGGAGTGGTGTAGGGATGATGGTCGGGGAAGACAAAGAGCCGCTGCAGGTCCAGACCATGGGCCCGCAGACTGGCCGAGAACACCTCCGGCCGGGCCAGACTGGCCAGACCGGCCAGCCTTTTGCCGACCAGGGCCGCCAACTCCACTCGGCGTCCGCCGGGATAGAGGACGGCATCCTGGAGGTGAAAGGAGGCCCGCACCACCGTGGCGGCTGGGAAGGATTGCCGCATGGCCAGCCAAAGGGGGTGATGGCGGCTGTCCTCATAACGGGTGAGGACCAGGACCAACGGCTTGGCCAAGGCCGCCACCGGTTCCCGCAGCGGCCCCCGGGGCAGCAGCCGACCGTTGCCGAAGGGCTGTGCCGCATCCAGCAGCACCACATCCAGGTCCCGGTGGAGGGACAGATGCTGGAAGCCATCGTCCAGAAGGAAAAGATCGGGCCGAAAGGCCTCCCAAGCCAACATCCCCGCCTGATGGCGATTGCTGCCGGTGACCACCGGAACGCCCGGGAGTTGGGTGGCCAACAGGTAGGCTTCGTCCCCGGCCCACGGCGGCCGCAGATGCAGACGGTGGCCGTCGCTCACCACCTGGATCCCCTGGGCCCGGCCTCCGTATCCCCGGCTCAAGACAACCGGCCGGCAGCCGGCGTTCTGATAATATCGGGCCAGATAGGCGGTGAAGGGAGTCTTGCCGGTACCGCCCACGGTAAGATTGCCGATGCTCAAGACCGGTGCCGGCAGGCGTTTCGGGACCAGCCAACCCCGATCATAGAGGCGCCGGCGGCTGCGGCTGCCGAAACCATAGCAATGGGCCAAAACCCCGGCTGCCCCCCGGAGGAGCGGCCCGGCCTCGGGCACCCCTGCTTCCCCTTGCAGGGATCGGAAGGACCGCTGCCACCAAGTGGTCATGAGACGGCCGCCGGTTGCGGAACCGGGGTGACGCCGGCCCGTTCCGATTCGTCTTCCGGCCGGAACTGCAGGTAGTATAAGCGCGCATAGACCCCGTGGCGGGCCAACAGCTCTTCGTGGCGGCCTTCCTCCACGATCCGGCCCTCCTCCAGCACCACAATCCGATCAGCGTGGCGAATGGTGGAGAGGCGATGGGCAATAATCAGCGTGGTGCGCCCCTGGATGAGGTTGTCCAAGGCCTTCTGCACTTCCTGCTCCGCTTCGGAGTCCAGGGCAGAGGTGGCCTCGTCCAGGATGAGAATAGGTGGATCCTTGAGCAATGCCCGGGCAATGGCCAGCCGTTGGCGTTCACCGCCGGACAGCATCACCCCCTGCTCCCCGATAACTGTATCCAGACCCAGGGGCAGGTTTTGGATGAAATCCCAGGCAAAGGCCGCCTGAGCCGCCTGAATGATCTCAGCCTCGCTGGCTTCAGGACGTCCGTAGGCGATATTGGCCCGCACCGTATCATTAAAGAGGAAGGTCTGCTGCGTCACCACCCCGATCTGGCCCCGCAGGGAACTGAGGGTCACCTCCCGGATATCATAATCGTCAATGGTAATGGTCCCCCGGGTCACCTCATAGAAGCGGGGCAGGAGGTTTACCAGGGTTGTCTTACCGGCCCCACTGGGCCCCACCAGGGCGACGACCTCCCCTTTTTTGACCGTCAGATTGATATTCTCCAGGACCAACCGGTCTTCATAGGTAAAATCCACCTGCCGGAACCTGATCTCCCGCTGGATGGTGGGCAGTTCTCTGGCCTGATCCGCCTCCAGGCTTTCCACCGGCATATCCAGGATCTCATAGACCCGCTGGGCGGCGGCCAACCCCTCCTGGACGGAGTTGTTGATATTACTTAAACTCTTGATGGGTTGGTACAGCATCAACAGGGCCGCCAAAAAGGAAAAGAAGGTCCCCGGCGTGGAGATGCCTTCAATGACCTGATAGCCGCCATAGAACATGATGGCGGCGATACCGCAGCCGCCCAACAGCTCCATGACCGGTGGCGACAGGGCCCGGGTGGAGACGTTTTTCATCCGCAGGCGGAAAAATTCCAGGTTTTCCTTATGGAATCTCTCTATTTCATATTCTTCCCGGCAAAAGGCCTTGACAATCCCACTGCCCACCAGGGTCTCCTGCAGGTGGCTGTTGAGACGGCCCATGGATACCTGGGTGTGGCGGGAAATACGCCGCAGCCGTCGGCCGAATTTTAGGATGGGCCAGACGGCCACCGGAAACACCACCATGGCAATGAGGGCCAGGCGCCATTCCCGGTAAAAGATCACCCCCGTCAGACCGATAATGGTGAAAATATCCTTGAGGAGGTTGGTAACCACCGTGGAGACGGAACTTTGCAGGATGTTGACGTCATAGGTGACCCGGGAGATGAGCATGCCGGTGGCCGTCCGATCAAAAAAGAGCTGCGGCAGGGCCATGTACTGGCGGTAGAGGGCGTCCCGCAATTGGGTGATGATCATGCCCCCCACATAATTCATCATGTATTCATGGGTATAAAAAAAAAGCCCCTTGAGGAAATACAACAAGATCACCAGGGGAGGAAGGATATATAACATCTCCAGACGCTTCCCGAAAAAGATCTCGTCCAGGGCCGGTTTGATGAGGAAGGCAATGAGGGCGGTGATGCCGGAAACCCCCAGCATGGCCACCATGGCGATGCCGAGGCGCTGCCAATAAGGCCGGATGAGTCGGCCCAGGCGCAAGTAGAGATCATGATGATACATCATGGTGGTTTCCCAACACCCCCTGAATTATTTCCAAAAGATATTTATATCCCATAATTGTCCCTTTGTTCAAGGAAATTATCGCTACCACGCCCAGGGAAGGAGGCACTCCGGGCCGCCTCTCCCTCCCCTGGGCGAGGCGCATGGTCCGGCTGTCGTCCCTTCATAGGGTGCTAAAAATTCCTGCAGGAGATTTAAGTAAGTTACAAATTTTGCCGAAAGTTTAGTAGCAATGGGGAGAGAAATCCAGCAGGAGAACCTTGATGAAAGATGAACAGTTCCTGGTCTTCGGCTTAAACGGCGGTCGGTTTGCCCTCCCTTTGGAGCAGGTGCAGCGGGTCGTCCGGGCCGTGGCCATAACCCCGATGCCGGACCCGCCGCCGGGGGTTCGAGGGGTCATTAATGTGGCCGGACAGCTCCTGCCGGTGCTTGATCTACGGCAGCTCCTCCAGATGCCCCCAGCTGAGCTTAGTCCCAGCGACTATTTTATCCTGGTAAGCTCCCCCGCCGGCCCTCGGGCCCTTTTGGTCAACGACGTCCTCTGGATCATTACCTGCCGGGAGGATGACATCATCCCCGCCCAGGAAATCTTTCCCGAGGTTGGGTCTATCCGGGGGGCCGTGAAGCTGGACCACGAGATCATCTTCATCCATGATCCGGGAGAGCAGGCTGCGGCCTTGAATTCTTTCCCGGCATTGGTGGAACAGGAATGAATCCCGAGGGTTTCCCCGCGGAAATCATGGTACCCCTTACGGCCTTGTTGGCCAGTCACCTGGGTTTGGCTTTCCCACCCAAGCGTTGGCCGGACCTCATGAAGGGTTTGGCAAGTGCGGCTCCGGAGTTGGGGTTTCGGGAGGCGATGGAGGTGGCGGAACATCTCCTGGCCAAGCCCGTGAGCCAAGAGGTCCTGGCGGTGTTGGCCAGTCAGCTGACCATCGGTGAGACCTATTTTTTTCGAGAGCCGGGGACATTTACCGTCCTGGCCAACCAGCTGCTGCCGCCGCTGCTGGCGACCCGGCGGAGCAGCGACCGTCGCCTCCGGCTCTGGAGCGCCGGCTGCGCCAGTGGTGAAGAGGCGTATTCTTTGGCCATAACGGTACACCAGGCAATTCCGGACTGGCCCCAGTGGCAGATCCTGTTATTGGCCACCGACATCAATCCCCAGGCCTTGGAGAAGGCCCGTCGAGGGGTCTATTCCGCCTGGTCCTTTCGGGGTGTGTCCGCCCAAGTCTTGCGAACCTATTTTACCCCTTTAGGGAACAATAAATGGGAAATCAAACCGTGGCTCAGACAGATGGTCACCTTCGCCCCCCTCAACCTGGCCCGGGATCCTTTCCCCGCCGATCAGACCAAGACCACAGATCTGGATATCATCTTCTGTCGCAATGTCTTGATGTATCTGGCGCCGGAGGTGGCCGAAAGTATTATCGGCAAGTTTGCCGCCGCCCTGACCGAAGGGGGTTGGCTCCTCGTCAGCCCGGCGGAATGCAGTCTGGTGCAGACTGGACCTTTCCGTCCCTGTCCTCAGGGCCATGCCATCCCTTTCCAGAAGATTGCCCAACGGGTCGCTCCCTCCTGGGAAGGCGTTCAGTCGGTCACGCCGCCGCCGACCTCGACCTCTTTCCAGAAGTCCAGCCCACACCCAACCTGGGCTACGAGGAGTCAGAGCTGCCCATCCCGACAGCCCCAGACCGGTCCACGCCGAGCGAGTCATGGGAAGGTCGAACCGGCACCAACGCCGGTAGCGGCGGAGCCGGCACCGACTTTGCCGGAGCTCACGGCCGAGGGAGACCTCCCCGCCGCCTGCCTTCCCGAACCGCAGTCGGTCGAGGCCGATGGCGACGCCGCGGCCATGGCCGCCTTGGCCAAACATTATGCCGACCTGGGCCATTTGGAGACAGCCTTCCACTGGAGCGAACGGGCCCGCCAGGAGGACTGTCTGAATCCCCATCACTATTACTTGCAGGCTTCCATCCTGATGGAACAGAACCGGCTTGAGGAAGCTGGCCGGCTCCTGCGACAGGCCCTCTATCTCCAACACGATTTCATCCTGGCCCACTTTCTTCTGGGGCGTTTATCATTGGAGCAGCAGCGGCCCCAGGAGGCTCTCCGCCATTTTAACAACACTTTGTTTCTATTAAATAATTATCCTGATGAGGCAGCCGTTCCCGCGGCCGAAGGCATGACCATGGGGACCTTACGCCAGCTGGTGGCTGAAACCAAAAATCGGCTCACCGGGGTCGGTGCCCCGGCCAGGCCGGGATAAACCGGTGGCCGTTGGCACCATGACCCCGAAATAATCCAGAGGCAGGAGAAGAGATGACGCGGCAATCGGAAACAATCCATCCAGAGCCCCACTCCATTCGTCCATCGGACCAGCCATCGCTGCAGTCGGGCCCGTCCCCCCATTCCAGGAGGGGCGGTGCCGTCGTCGGCGCTCCGGCGCCCTTGACCGCCGCAGACATCCTGCAGGAACGGGCCCGCCTCCTGGCCCAGGAACCCCCGGCCTCAATCACCGGCGAAGTGATGATGGTGGTGGAATTCACCCTGGGAATTGAACGCTACGGCGTTGACTCCACCCTGGTCCGGGAGGTCTATCCCCTCAAAGATTATACCCCTCTGCCGGGGACACCGGACTTTATCCTGGGCATCATGAATGTCCGAGGCCAGATCCTGTCCATCACCGATCTGAGCACCCTCTTTGCCCTGCCCACCGGCGGGCTGCGTACGGCCAATCGGGTCATCATCTTGAGCGGCAAAGTGCGGGAATTCGCCATTCTGGTGGACGCCATCGTGGGTATCCGTGCTGTCTTATTATCAACTTTACACGAGGCTTTGCCCACCATAACGGGGTTGGCCGGAGAGTTTATCCAGGGGATTACCCCGGACCGCCTGACGGTGCTGGACGGCAAGAAACTCCTAACAGATGCTCGCTTGGTAGTAAACGGCGACGCCTACGGCGGGGGAGCGTGGTAAAGATGAAAGTCGGTCTAAAAATCGGCAGCGGTTACGTTCTGATTTCGTTGATTTTATTGATCATCGGGACAATTTCCTACTCTACCATCAATGATCTGATTGCTGCATTAACTAGAGTGGGGCAGGCCCATCAGTTACTTTCGCACCTGCACGACGTGAACGCCTCCTTTTTGGAAATGGATCTCCAGGGTCGCCAGTTCCTTTTGACCGGGACGGAGAGCTACCTGGATAATTTCAAGAACTATCGAGAAGATTTGGAGAAAAAGGTTCTTCACGGCCGGCAGTTGACCAACGATGCCGCCGTTCACGCCAAGCTGACTGCCCTCCACAACTTGATTATGAATGAAATCAAGAAAATGGAAGTCATTCTTGACATCCGTCGACAGAAGGGTTTGGAGGCGGCCATCAAAGCTGTCGGGACTTCCCGCGTCAACGCCGGTTTGGAGGAAATTGCCAAGCTCCATGACGGTGCGGAAGCCGAGGAGTTGAAAAACCTGCAGGACAGTGAGCACAGATTAAGCGTCAAGGCGGGGGTGGCCATCAATGCCATCATGATGGGAATCCCTCTGGGCATTCTGGTAGTGGGCGTCTTTGGCTTTTTTCTTATTAGAGGTATCGCCACTCCTCTCCGAGAGATGTCTCGGGCTGCGGCCCAATTGGCCCAGGGAAACGTCTCCTGGGACTTCAGCACCTATCAACGTCGGGATGAGATTGGGGAATTGGCTAAAAATTTCCACGCAATGATTCAATACCACAAGACCATGGCCGGCGCAGCCCAAGAGATCGCTCAGGGCAATCTGCTAGTGACCGTCACCCCACGGTCGGAACATGATCTGTTGGGCCAAGCCATGACGACTATGATCGCCAACACTCGCCAGCACTTGGAAAAGATCAGCAATGGCATCGGTGCCCTCACCACCGCCACCAGCGAGATCATGGCCACGGCCACCCAGATTGCTTCCGGGGCCTCACAGACGGCCTCGGCTGTTAGCCAAACCACTGCGACCGTTGAGGAGTTGCGCCAGACCATTCATCTCTCCGATCAAAAAGCTCGCGAGGTTTTGGAGACCGCCAACCAGACGGCCACCGTCTCTGTAGACGGCAGGAAGGCCGTGGAGTTGACCGTGGCCAATATCAATCGCATCCGCCACCAGATGGATGCCATCGCCGAGAGCATGGTGAAGCTGAGCGAACAGAATCAGGCCATCGGCGCCATCATCACGGCGGTCCATGACATGGCCGATCAATCCAACCTCCTAGCTGTCAACGCATCCATTGAAGCCGCCAAGGCCGGCGACCAGGGGAAAGGGTTCGCCGTGGTGGCCCAGGAGGTCCGCAATCTGGCGGAGCAGTCCAAACAGGCCACCGCCCAGGTCCGCAATATCCTCAACGATATTCAGCAGGCCATCACCTCGGCCGTGATGGCCACCGAACAGGGTAGTAGAGTGGTGGCGGCGGGTGTGACCCAATCCTCCGAGGCCGGCAATGCCATCGGCCAACTGGGTGAGGCGGTCTCCTCTTCGGCCCAGGCCTCCCTGCAGATCGTCGCCGCCACCAACGAACAACTGGTCGGCATGGATCAGGTGGCCCAGGCCATGGAGAGCATCAAACAGGCCAGCGATCAGAATGTCATGGCAATTCAACAGGTTGAACGGGCCATCCAGGAACTCAACGCCCTGGGCCAAGGCCTGAGGGATATGGCAGAACGTTACCGATTGAGAGAGCTTACAGCAGGAAGAACAGTAATTTGATTAAGGAGGGTGCCGTGATCAACCGGCTTTCCATCGGCAAAAAGCTCGGCTTGGCCTTTGCCCTGGCAGTAGCCATCTATGCTGCCGGAGCAGGCATTGTCTATCTGGCCAACGGGAGGCAATTGACCTCTTTGGCGACAATTAACCAAGACCACGATATCCTTGCTCTGTTGAACGATATTAATTCCGACATCTTTCAGCTGGTCAGCGTCAGCCGGATATACCTCTTGAGCGGCAGCGAGACCTATCTCCAGCAATATCAGAGGATCGATTTGGAGCTTCATGACAAGATCCATCAATTACGCCAGAAATATCAGGACCGGCAGCTGCAGGAACTATTGACCATTATATCGGCAAAAGTAAAAGAAATTCATGAGGAAAACCAGAAGTTCTGGCAGCTCCGAGACCGGGAGGGCCTGGAAACTACCGGGCGGGAGGCCAGAAGGAGCCACATTCCAAAACTTCTGGAAGAGGTAGAGCTGTTAACCAACAGCTATCAAGAAAAAATAGGGCAGCAACTGGTCCATTTGGGCAAGGAATCCCAATATCAGATTGCCATTACCAATGCTCTCATCCTGGCCGGGATTCCGGGGTTGGGCCTCATTCTGGCGCTCCTGGCCTGGTTCATCTCCCGCAATATAGCCCAACCCATCAGGGCGATGGCCCAGTGTTCGGCGGCCATGTCCGCTGGTGATCTCCGATTTTCCTATCAGGTCCGAGAGCGCAATGATGAGATCGGGGTTTTGGAGGGGGCCTTCCTCCAGCTCATTGATTATCTCAAGGCCATGGCTGCAGTGGCTGAGCAACTGTCGGTGGGGGATGTGAGCGGCGATGTGCAGCTCCGTTCCGAGAGAGACTCGCTGGGCCAGGCCTTCCAGCGGGTTATCGGCTACCAACGGGATATGGCCGCTTTGGCTCACCAGATCTCCCGGGGCAATTTGGCCGTGGCCATAACACCCCGCTCCGAGAAGGATATGCTGGGGCATGCCATGGCCGATATGGTGGAAAACATGCGTCGGCATCTCCGTGAGGTTAACGAAGGGGTCAGCGCCCTGGCCACGGCGGTGAGTGAGATCACCGCCACCGCCTCCCAGATCGCCGCCGGGGCCACCGAGACCGCCACGGCCGTAACCCAAACCACGGCCACGGTGGAGGAACTGCGCCAGACCATCCATCTCACCAGCCAAAAGGCCCGGGAGGTCTCGGAAAATTCCCAATTTACCGCCCAAGTCTCCATGGACGGCAAGAAGGCCGTGGAGGCCACCATTGACGGTATGAACCGCATCCGGAGGCAGATGGATTCCATCGCCGAAAGCATCGTCAAACTCAGTGAGCAGAGTCAGGCCATCGGCCATATCATTGCGGCGGTCAACGACATGGCGGATCAATCCAACCTCTTGGCCGTCAATGCCTCCATTGAAGCGGCCAAGGCCGGGGAACAGGGCAAGGGCTTTGCCGTGGTGGCCCAGGAAGTGCGCAATCTGGCCGAACAGTCCAAACAGGCCACGGCCCAGGTCCGGGCTATCCTCAGTGACATTCAAAAGGCCATCAGCTCAGCCGTCATGGCCACCGAGCAGGGCGGCAAGGTGGTGGAACTGGGGGTGACCCAATCCACCGAGGCCGGCAGCTCCATTCAATCTCTGACCGATGCCGTCAACACCTCTTCCCAGGCTTCGGTTCAGATCGTGGCGGCTACCAACGAACAGTTGGTGGGGATGGACCAGGTGGCCCAAGCCATGGAGAGCATCAAGCAGGCCACCGACCAGAATGTCCTGGGAGTCCGTCAGGTGGAAACGGCCATCCTGAACTTGAACACCCTCGGCCATAATCTGAAGCAGATGGTCCAACAGTATCAGGTCTAGGAGCAAATACCTCCGGCTCCAGGTCTAGAGCGTTTTGCCTTTGCATCAACGGCCGGTGGCTCCGCTCCCGGAAGCTTTCTTGGAGAGGAGGCCGGCTGGGGATATCTCCTTGGACTAACCATGACTGCCAATGACGAGCAATTTTATCAGAAACTGCTGGCCACCTTCAAAGGGGAGGCCGCCGAGCACTTGCAGGCCATCACCGATGGTGTCATCACCCTGGAGAAAGAGCCAGACGCCTCAGCCCGCCCCGACCTTATCGAGTCCATCTATCGGGAGGCCCACAGTCTCAAAGGCGCGGCCCGGGCCGTCAATCTTCGGGAGATAGAGACCGTCTGCCAACCTTTGGAGAGTCTGCTGGCCTCCTGGAAGAATAACTCCACCCCGCCCACCAGGGAAGTCTTTGATCTGATCCACAGGACGGTGTCGGTGTTGGAGGAGTTAGTCAGCCAGGCCGGGAACGGCTCGAATCCGGCCCAAAGCGCCTCGGCAGCGGAGATGGCCAAGATGTTGGTCCGGGCCTTGGCCAGCGCCACCGAGGCGGCCCCGGCGGTTCCCGGTCGCCCTCTACCCGACCCCACCGGCCCCGGTCCCGACCCGCTGCCGCCATCCTTATCACCGGCCGCTTCGGGGCCTCCCCCTGAGGACAGGCAGAGTTCCCAGGTCCGATCTCGCCCTGAACCGACGCCTCCTGCAGTCCAGGAAAAACCTTTCCTGACCGACACTATCCGGGTAGCCGCTTCCAAGTTGGATACCCTGTTGTTGGAGGCGGAGGAATTCATCGCCGCCAAGTTGATCGCCGGGCAGCGGACTGCGGAGCTTCGGGAGGTTGTCGCCCAATTCCCGGCTTGGCAGAAACACTGGGCCAAGGTCCAGCCGCTTCTTCAGGATTTGAAACGGCGGGCGGCTGCCTCCGGCAACGGCCATCCCTCCGAACCGTGGATCCGGACTGCCCAGCAGTTGGCAGAATTTTTGGAATGGAACGCCGGCATCCTGACCCATCTGGAACAGACACTGACCCCCATGCTCCGGGCCGCAGAACAGGATGCCCGAATGATCAACGGCTTGGTAGACACCTTGCTCGCCGATGTGAAAAAGGTCCTGATGCTGCCATTCTCCACACTTTTGGAGACGTTCCCCAAATTCATCCGGGATCTGGCCCGGGAACAGGGCAAAGAAGTCGATTTCAGCATCACCGGCGGCGAAGTGGAGATTGACCGGCGCATCCTCCAAGAGATCAAAGATCCGCTCCTGCACCTGGTCCGCAACAGCCTTGACCACGGCCTGGAAACACCGGCAGAACGCCGGCGTCGGGGTAAACCGGTGCCCGGCCGTTTGAGCATCACCATTGCCCAAAGGGACAGCGGCAAAGTGGAGATCTCGGTGGCGGATGACGGCAGCGGCCTTGATCCCGAAGCAATCAAGGCCGCGGCCCTGAAAAAGGGCATCATCTCTCCGGCCGAAGCTGAGGCCCTGACGCCGACGGAAGCCCGGTTCCTGATCTGCCGCTCCGGCGTCTCCACCTCCCCCATTATTACCACCCTCTCCGGTCGGGGGCTGGGGATGGCCATTGTTCAGGAAAAAGTGGCAAAACTGGGGGGTTCCCTCCAGGTGGAATCCGAAACCGGCGCCGGCACCATTTTCCGGTTAATCCTCCCCCTCACCCTGGCCACCTTCCGGGGCACCCTCATCCAGGTGGCCCAGAGGTTGTTTGTCATTCCCACCGTCCACCTGGAGCGGGTCGTCCGCGTCAACCGGGAAGAAATCAAGACAGTGGAAAACCGCGAAACTTTCCTCCTGAACGGCCAGCCTCTGGCCTTAGTGGCATTGGCTGCGGTCCTGGGCTTGCCGATGACGGCAGCCGATGCCGCTCCCAATGGTTTTCTGACGGTGCTGGTCCTTAGTGTGAACGGACATCGTCTGGGTTTCAGCGTCCAAGGCGTCCTGAACGAACAAGAGGTATTGGTGAAGAACTTGGGCTCCCAGCTCCTCAGGGTGCCCAAAATTGCCGGAGCCACCGTTCTGGGATCGGGGGTGGTGGTGCCGATCCTGAATGTCACCGATTTAATGCAGGCGGCCATCAAACAGTCGGCCGCGCTCGGGGTGCTAAGGCCCGGCCCGAACACCACTGCGGCCCCCCAAGCCCGGTCAATTCTCGTGGCGGAAGATTCCATCACCGCCCGGACATTGCTGAAAAATATTTTAGAATTAGCCGGTTATCAGGTACAAACCGCCGTGGACGGCCTGGAAGCCTTTACCAATTTACAACGCCGCCACTTTGATCTGGTGGTGTCGGATGTGGAAATGCCCCGTATGAACGGATTTGAACTCACCGCCAGGATACGGGCCGATAAGAAATTGGCCGAGCTACCGGTCATCCTGGTCACGGCCTTGGAATCGCCCGAAGATAAAAAGCGGGGGATTGAGGTAGGCGCCAATGCCTATCTGGTGAAGAGCAGTTTTGATCAGGGCAACCTCTTAACCATTATCCAGCAGCTTATCTAATGGACCGTGCTATGATACGGGTGCTTATTGCCGACGACTCCAGGGTGGCTCGGGAATTTCTGACCCATCTGGTCAACAGCCAGCCTGATATGGAAGTGGTAGGGGTGGCAGCCAACGGGGTCGAAACGGTACAGCGCGTCAAGACTCTCCTGCCCACTATCGTGGTCATCGACAGCAACATGCCAGTATTAGACGGTTTTGGCGCTACCCGGCAGATTATGGAGGAGCATCCTACCCCGATAATCATCGTCACGGCCAGTCTGAACCCCCAGGACATGACGACGACCTTCAAAGCCATGGAGGCGGGGGCTTTGGCAGTGCTGGCCAAACCGGTTGGGGTGGGGCATCCCCAGTATGACTCGCTTACTGACCAATTTCTCCAGCACCTCCGCCTTATGTCCGAGGTGAAGGTGGTACGACGCCGCCCAATAAGCCGGCAGGAAAAGGCCGGTGCCGCCGTCTCACCGCCCAGGCAGAACGGTCGGCAGACGGAGATCATCGCCATCGGCGCCTCCACCGGGGGACCGCAGGTGATTCAAACCATCCTGGGCGGCCTGGATACCTCCCTGCCGGTACCTGTCCTGATCGTTCAGCATATTTCCCCGGGTTTTGTCCAGGGGTTTGCGGACTGGCTGGCTAAAACCGTGCCTTTCCCCGTAGCCCTGGCCGCTCCCCAGGTCCGACTGACCCCCGGGCGGGCCTACATCGCCCCCGATGGTTACCACCTGGGGGTGGACAGCCGGGGCTGTTTATGGTTGAGCGACGCCCCCCCGGAAAACGGTCTGCGCCCTGCGGTTTCCTTTCTGTTCCGCAGCGTGGCCGCCGCCTACGGCCGCCGGGCGGTGGGGGTGCTCCTCTCCGGCATGGGCCGTGATGGCGCCGCCGAGTTGAAAATGCTCCGTGACCTGGGGGCGGTGACCATCGCCCAAGACCAGGCCAGCGCCGTCGTCTTCGGCATGCCCGGCGAAGCCGTAAAGCTGGGAGCGGCAACCTACGTCGCCTCCCCTAATGAAATTATTAAGATAATCAATAAGATTTTTTAACCTTGATCAACCCCTCCCCGGGCAGGGGAGGTCTGGAACCGCTAAGCCGGAAGTTTTTCAAGTTGGAACATGAGAGCGGAGGATGCAGGCATGACTAGTCCTTTGGTATCACCCCGACCTTCCATGGAAATCTTGATCGTCGAAGACAGTCCCACGCAGGCGGAGCGTCTCCAATACATCCTGCAACGGGAAGGCTTCACCGTCACTTGGGCCCGCCATGGGCAAGAAGCCCTGGCCCTTCTGTCCCACTATCGGCCGGACCTTATCATCAGTGATATCATGATGCCCCAGATGAATGGTTTCGAACTCTGCCAGGCAATCAAGAGCAATGCCCAATGGCGGCAGATACCGGTTATCCTGCTGACTTCCCTCTCCAGCATGGAGGATGTCATGCATGGCTTGAAATGCGGCGCCGATAATTTCATCACCAAACCATATAATGATTATTTATTGCTGCGCCGCATCGAATTCATTCTCCACAACCGGGACAACCAGAAGGCGGCAGATATGGAGGGCCAGGGCATCGAAATCATTTTCGGCGGCCAGAGACATTACATTAATTCAGAACCCAGCCAGATCCTGTCGCTCCTCATCTCCACCTTTGAAAGCGCCGTGGCCAAAAACCAGGAACTGGAAGCGGCCAATCGGGAACTGGTCAAGGCTAAGGCCCTGTTGGAAAAACAGGCTGAAGAACTCCAGGCCCTCTCCCTCCAGGACAGCCTCACCGGTCTCTATAACCGCCGCGGTTTCCTGACCCTGGGAGAACATCAACTCCGGGTGGCGGCCCGTAATCTGACCAACCTCACCCTGATGTTCATTGATCTGGACAATTTCAAATACATCAACGACACCTTCGGGCATGCCCTGGGTGATCGGGCCTTGGTGGCCGCGGCTCAGATCTTCCAAGCAACTTTTCGCCAATCGGACATCATCGCTCGTCTGGGCGGCGATGAGTTTGCCATCCTCCACATCTGCTCTACTGCCAACTGCTGCCAGACCCTGCAGAAACGCTTGGAGGAACAGGTTGCCGCCTTCAATGCCCTGCCCGACCAGCCCTTCCCCCTGGATTTCAGTATCGGTTTTGCATATTACGATCCGTCGGCGCCCCTGAGTCTGGAAGAGATGCTGACCCAAGCCGATGCCGCCATGTATGAAATGAAGAAGGCGAAAAAGGCCCAGGTGCACCCTGACCCTGGCCTGGCCGCAGATCCATCGGCCCAGATGGGCAACCACCTCCGATTGGTCTAGCCCGGCGGCGGCGACCAGCGTCTCCCCCGATGCTTCTGATCCGGGTTATACCTTCCCAAAACCATTTGCCAAATACCGGGCAGTGGGATACTATTGACTAAAGGCCGCGTCGGCTCTGCCCCCGGCGGCGTGCTGGTGTCGGGCCCCGATCCCGCCGGCCGGACATCAGGGCAGCAGCCCAGGGCGCGGCTTGGTCCGCCTTGACCAAGACCAAAAGGAAGCCGGGAGGTTATATGCACGAACACGCCCATGGCCGCCGGGCCATCGAAGCCTTGATCCGCAGCGCTGATTTAGGGGGGTTGCTCCGACTGGCCGAGAACTTTCACGGCCATCTCTGCCCCTTTGTTTCCTTAGGGGTCAAGGCCGGGCAGTATGCCATGGCCGCCTTGGACCGGCCCAATACCGGTATGGAGGAGATCGTGGCCATCGTGGAGTGTAATAACTGCTTCACCGACGGCATTCAGGTGGTCACCGGCTGCACCTTCGGCAATAATGCCCTGATCTTCCGTGATCTAGGTAAGACGGCCGTCACCGTGGCTCGGCGGGAGGACGGTCAGGCGGTGCGTCTCCTGGTCCGGCCGGATTATCGGGAGAAGATGTTCCAGCGTTATCCCACCGCCGAACCACTCTTCCAGAAAATCGTCGTAGAGCGCCAAGGTACTCCGGAAGAGTGGCATCGCTTTGAGCATATGTGGGAGGCCATCGCCCGCCGGGAGCTCAAGACGCCCCTGGAAGAGCAGTTTATCATCCAGTCGCTGCAGATTGAGCTGCCGGAATATGCCCGCATCGTCGATTCGGTGCTCTGCAGCCACTGTGGCGAACAGCTCATGGCCACCCGGGCGGTGGGCAGTCCCCAACAACCCCTCTGTCGGACTTGCGGCCGGGCCGGATATTATATGTTAACCGGCCAAGGCATTTCTCTGATCAACGAGAGCGAATCGTGACCGACCCGGAAATGCCCTTCCTGGACCATCTCCAGGAACTACGGAAACGCCTGATCATCTCCCTTATCGCCCTGTTCATCGGCATGGGCCTGGCCTGGACCTTTGCCCTCTCGGCCCTGACCATTATCCAACGGCCCCTGACCCAGCCTTCTTTGGTCAAACAATTGCATTATCAATTGGCCACTAAACTGGGCGAGACCTTTCCGCAACTGGCCGCCAGGATCCAGATCGAACCGCCCTCCGTGGACACCTCGGCCCGACGCCTCAACTACATGGCCCCATTGGAGCCTTTTTTCGTGCAGATGAAGCTGTCGCTGATCATGGGGTTCATTCTGGCCCTGCCGGTGATCCTCTACCAGACCTGGCGTTTCATCGCCCCCGGTCTCTATGCCCATGAGAAAAAATATGTCTATATATTTATTCCGGTGGGGACCGTCGCCTTTGTGGTCGGCGATATCTTTTTCCTTTATATTATCTGGCCCCTGATCGTCTCCTTCTCCCTGGGATACGAGAGCCCCACTTTGTACCCCCTCTTGAATTTGACCCAATATGTCAACTTCTGTCTGCGGCTGTTGTTGCTGTTCGGTCTGATCTTTGAGCTGCCCCTTATCCTCTTGATCCTGGCCCGGTTAGGGGTGGTCAAACTGGATTTTCTTGTCCGCCAGCGCCGGTTGGCGGTTCTCCTCAGCCTGATTGTGGCTGCTTTCCATGCCGACGTCGTCACCATGGTCATGGTGGCCCTGCCCCTGTATGGCATGTATGAGATCAGCATCTTGGTGATCCGTCTGCTGGGGCGGCGTTTTATCCCTCAGCCCGAGGCCTCGGCCGAGCCGCCGTCGCCGGCCATACCCTGACGATGATCCGGTGCAGATGGCCCTGTCGGCAGTGGTGAGGTAAAGGTCCGATGCAAATAATCCGGCGGTTAGCCTCGATCGTTATCATCCTGTCGGTTCTCCTCTCTCTCAGCGACCCGCATCCCGCCGCGGGCACTGTCCGAGGGGGCCCGCCGCCGGCCTTGGTGGTGGTGAGTCAGACGCCGTCGGAGCAGGGTCTGGCCGGCCGGGGGACCCTGGACCAGCAACTCCGGCAGCGTTTCCCCCAGAAGGAATATCGTTGGGCCACCCTGGCCGCCGACCCGCCTCCGGCCGCGGCCATGGCTCCACCCCCGCCTGCGGATCTGGCCCAGGTCCTGGCTGACCTCAAAAACTCCGGGGTCAATGCGGTGGCCATCCAACCCCTGGCCCTGGTCCCGGGCAGCTGGGAGCAGCAGCTTGCCGCCGCCACTGCCGACACCGGCCTGAAGATCGCCGTGGGCCAACCGCTCCTCAGTTCCCTGCGCGACCGGCAGCGCCTCATCGCCGCGTTGGCCAATACCCTTTCCGCCGGTAAAAATCAATCCGTCCTCCTCATCGCCGAAGGCAGCAAGACCCCGGCCACCCTGCGGGAGTATTTGTCCCTTCATACCCTGCTGTTGGGCAAAGGCAAAGAACACCGTATCTTTTTGGGCACCGTCAACTCCCTACCCGAACTGAAGTCGGCCTTGGCCGCGGTTCAGAAGGCCGCAGCCGATACCGTGACCATCGTCCCCCTGCCCGCCTTTCTGGACGGACCGATACCTCCTTCGGTACTGGCGGCCGCAGCCGCCGCCGAGGAAGGGTTAAAAGCGGTGAAAACCGGAAAGGTTGAGATATTTCAGGAGGGCTTGGGCAGCATCGACGGCGTGGCGGCCATCTATGCGGACCACTTGGCTGCGGCCCTGGAAACTCTGGCACCCAAAAAGCCGGAAAGGAAAAAGCGGGGTAAAAAATGAGGAAAGCCACGAACTCTCACCCGGTCTTCAGACCGGCGAAAACCTTCGTGGCTCCATGGGGATCAGTGTGGCTTTCCGTTAATGACAACAGGTATGGCTATGGTCATGATGGCCGTCATTATGCACATGTTCGTGGGTATGCTTCCCCGCCTGGTGGCAGTGCTCATGGCCATCATGGGTATGGGTGACGGCCTGATGCTCATGCTCATGCTCATGTTTGTCCTTGCTATGGCAGCACATATTTTTTCACCTCCTCTCTTGCGTATTTTTAAAAATAACGCCTGGGCAGCAAAAAGTCAACGGTGGGGTTGCCTCCGATGAACCCGAGAGGGCGGCAGCGCCAGGGAGATGTGCTTATTTATGGAACCTATACCACCTGACGAAATCCTCGGTCGCCAGCGGCAGCTCCAGCAGTTGCTGCCCGAGGCCGGTCTGGAGTTGGCGCTGATCAGGCAGGCGGCAGATCTTTATTATTATAGCGGCATTATTGTGGACGGTTTTCTGGCCCTGGGACCGGTGGGGGAAGCCGTCCTGTTCATTCGGCGGCCCCGACACCGCTATGAGGATCAGGAACTGCCTTTCCCCGTGGCCTTTTATCGGGACCTGAGAGACCTCCCGGCCATGTTGAGTCAGCTCGGTCTGGGACCCCGCGGCCCCATCGGTCTGGAACTGGACGTCATGCCGGCCGCGCTTTATCGCCGCCTTCGGGAGCAGCTCTTCCCCCAACACCCCTGTCAGGATCTCAGCCCCCTCATCCGGCGGCAGCGGATGGTCAAGAGCCACTACGAGATCACCCAGATCCAGAAGGCCGCGCAGATTCTGGATGACGTCCTGGAAGGGGCGGCAGCCCTCATCACCCCCGGCCTGTCGGAATTGGAGCTGGCCGCGGCCCTGGAATACCGCTTGCGCCTGGCCGGGCATCAGGGCCTGGTCCGCACCCGCACCTGGAACCTGGAGATGTTTTTCGGCCATATCCTGTCAGGGCCCACAGGCACCCAGGCCGCCTACGTGGACACGCCCAGCGGCGGCAGCGGTTTCAGCCACGGCTTCCCCCAGGGGGCCGGCACCCGCCGGTTTGCGGCCGGCGAGCCCATCAGTGTGGATCTGGCCGCCTGCGTCAATGGCTATATCGCTGATGCGACCCGCCTTTATGTCATCGGTGATCTTCCGGAGGCAGCCTGGCGCGCCGTGGACCTGGGGGAACGCCTCTTCCAACTGTTCAGCCGGGAGGCCCGCCCGGGAGTGATCCCGGCCGATCTCTATCAACTCCTCCTGGCCCAGGTGGAGGCTGATGGGTTTTTAGATCACTTTATGGGCCTGGGATCAGATCGGGTGGCCTTTGTGGGGCATGGCGTGGGTCTGGAATTGGATGAACTGCCCATCATCGGCCCTAGATTCACCTGGCCCTTGGCCGCCGATATGGTGGTGGCCTTCGAGCCCAAGTTCTTCCTGCCGGAGGTGGGCATGATCGGCTTTGAAGATACCGGCCGCATCACCTCCCAGGGCGTGGCCTGGCTTACCCAACCCCGGCGTCACGTCCACCGCCTGCCCGGGGCTTAACCCAGGTCTGCCTGTGGACCGGCAAGGCCAGGCCTTTCTCCCCTCCCTCTTTCCCGGCCAACCCCCCTTGCATTCAGGCCCTCAGGTCGATATAATCTCTCCAGGATAACTGTTGCCAAGGTCCTGGCATACTCGTGGGATACTAAGGAGGGATGTTATGCCGACATATGAATTCTTATGTAAAAAATGTAATAAGGAATTTTCCTGTATCATGAGTATGAAGGAACGGGAGACGGCCAAAGTCAAGTGTGAACACTGCGGCAGCGAAGACGTCATCCCCATCTTGAGCACGGTGATCACCAAGACCTCCCGGAAGAGCTGACCTTCCCCTGCGGCGGGCGGCGGTATGCCGACCCGCCCCGTTTCGTAGGGCAAAACGGCAGCAATCCCTCCCCCTGACGCCTGCGGACCCCAAATCACTATTCATTCCCTCTCTCCCCTTACCGGCCTACTCTGACCAGGGGCTCAGGACTGCCCAGGGCATGGCTGAGTCGGCGACACGGCGGGGCGATTATGGGAAGGGACGGAAGTCCGACTCTTTCTGGGGAATGAAGCGCTGAGGCAGGTCAATGCTCACCGTCGTCCCCTGGCCGACGGCGCTCTCCACTCTGATGCTGCCCCGATGCTCCTCGACGATCTGCTTCACGAAGACCAGTCCCAGACCTGA